>JGI12316J15310_10000011_pt1 | contig 359349 bp, 307 predicted proteins | sample MarCyaLeptolynsp_FD_15310 | JGI IMG/M metagenome (IMG submission 15310) | reverse complement strand
CATTGCTGGATCAGGCTTGCGCCCATTGTCCAATATTCCCCACTGCTGCCTCCCGTAGGAGTCTGGGCCGTGTCTCAGTCCCAGTGTGGCTGATCGTCCTCTCAGACCAGCTACGGATCGTCGCCTTGGTGAGCCGTTACCTCACCAACAAGCTAATCCGACTTAGGCTCATCCAATAGCGTGAAGTCCGAAGATCCTCCACTTTCCACCGTAGTGCGTATGCGGTATTAGCTCGAGTTTCTCCTGGTTGTCCCCCACTACTGGGCAGATTCCTAAGTATTACTCCCCCGTCCGCCACTCGACGCCTGGAAGCAAGCTTCCATCGTTTCCGTTCGACTTGCATGTGTTAGGCATGCCGCCAGCGTTCAATCTGAGCCAGGATCAAACTCTTCAGTTCAAAAGTTTGAGCTAGCGTAATTACTAAACTGACAGTTTAGGTTCTTACGCTTGATTCGCCTTCGCAAAACAAACGCAAGCACCCACACAAATTATCTGACTGACTTGTTAAAGAGCGATCCCCTAAGGCGTTTTCCAACCGCAAACCCGCTTAGCGATTCCCGGCTGACCGAGCGTCGAAGTGGGTGGCTGGCGTTTGCCAGGGGCAGACCATCAAGTATACAGGCCAAGCGGGACTGAAGACCAGCCCTCTGGCCGTTTTCCGTATCATCCTGGGGGTCTGCTGAGGGACACCGTTCCCTCAGAGAGCGCGGCATTATAGCGGCGGAAGTCCGGCCGTCAACACCTATTTGAAAGTTTTTTGACATGCACCCAAAAGGGCCGAGCCGGCGCCCCGCAACGGCCCTGCCGGGACCGGTCCGGGAGGCCCGATTACCCGAAAAAAAGCCTGTTTTTGCGGCCTATACGCAATTACGGGCTTTCCGTCGGCCTCAGCGCCCGCGCCACGCCTGAGAGCCCGTGAACGGGGTTCCGGACGGATTTCCCGACAATTTGCGCAAGTCTGAGTGGGGCTTTCAGCCCCGATACACCATGTACACGTCGGCGCGCTCGTAGGGGGAAGCCTCCGGCGGAGCCTCGTGACGAAAGCCCACGGACTCATAGAGGGTAATGGCCGGGGTCAGGCTCGAATGCGATTCGAGGTACAGAACGCCCCCGCGGCACGCCCGGAAACGGTCGATCGCCGCCTCGAGCAGACGGCGGCCGATACCCTCGCCGCGACACGATGCCGTGACGGCCATTTTGGTGAGCTCATAGCGGCCGTCGCCGTGGTGCTTGAGCGCAACCGTGCCGACCATTGCGCCGTTCCGCTCCGCGAACAGGATGTGACCGCCCGGCTCGATGACGTGTTTTTGCGGATCGCTGAACAAAGCCGCGTCCAGCCCCTCGACCCGAAACAGGGTTTCCAGCCATTCGCGATTCAGCGCTTCGAAGTCCCCGGCGTAACGCGGTGCAAAATCAACGATCCGGACGGACATTTATCCTGCTGATTCGGGGCGCGCTTCCAGCCAGGCGGTGTACTCCGGCGAGGCCAGGAAGCGGGCCAGGCTGCGGTCCTTGGCCAGCGCTTCGGGGTCGAGGTTGTGACCGAAATCGCTTTCGAGCCGTTTCAGCGCCTCGACGGCAGCGGAATACTCCTCGACGGCAACGCGTGCGCGCAGCGCCGACCACCACGCCAGCTCGAGATCGCTTTCGAGTTCGAGCGACTTTTCCGCATGTTCCGCGGCCGCTTCGACGTCGCGCATGACGAGGGCCGTCGAACTCATGCGCGCTTCGTGTACGGCATCGTCGACGTCGAGCCGCCGGTTGAGCCGCTCGAGCGCGCCTTTTGCCTGTTCGTAGCGGCGCGTGGGGAAGTAGTAGTCGAGCAGCAGGTTCGAATACAGCGGATCGTCACCGTAGTCTTGCTCCGCGAGGGTCGTCAACATCGTGCGCAGTTGCCGACGGGCCCGCGCCTGCTTGGTCATGTGCACGCCGCCCACGACGATAACCCGCTGGTTTCTGAGCTCTTCACTCATGCCGCCGACAATCTCGAGGTAGCGGGCAACCTGGAAGTCGCGAATCGCCTTGAGTGCCTCGGTCACCTGGAACAGCTGGCTGTCGCTCAGGCTCCTCAAGTCGACCAGCTTGCGCACGGCCGGCTTGCCCGGCGCCGCAATGACGAGGCTCTCGCCCACACCGTCCGAGAATCGCTCACCCCAGAAGAAGTCGGTCCAGTCGACAACTCGCACCTGGTCGCGTTCGTCGAGCGTCAATTCGTATTCGTGATAGCTGAACTGGAAATTCTCGAGTTCGTAGCGGACAACCGCCTTACCCTGGTCGCCGCGCGATGCGAACTTCAAGAGCCGGGCCTTGACGGACTGATTCTGGCGCTGGCCAACCGTCTGCTCGACGAGCGGTTCGAGCGACTCGGCAAAGTTCTCGCGGTATTGTTTCTTCAGGCGCTGGTCGATCAGGCGCAGACCAAAAATTCGCTCCAGCATGTCATCAGGGTCGATGGCCGCGGCGAGTAACTCGAAGGAACCCGAGTTGACGCCGTCGACAATCGACTGCATGCCCGACTGCATTGCTTCTCGCTGAGCATTCTCGCGCGCAATGGCCGCCTCCCGCTCGGGATCACTTTCCGCCGCAGCCGCACCCGCAAGGAGTACCGCAATGAGTGCAAGGCCTGGGAGCTTCTGCATTTCCGCTTCCTGCTATTCAAGTGCCCGGCAGCGCGGGCGATTACGTCGTCGCGAAGGTCAGGCGCACTGTTTGACGGACACGCGCGCGTAGCGCCGCCGCCCGACCTGAAACACATGCGTCGAACCTGCCTTGATTTCGAGCCCGCGGTCCTCGATTCGTTCCCCGTCGATGCGGACCGCGCCCTGTTTGATCATCCGGAACGCTTCGGACGTGCTGCTGACGAGCCCTGCGCCCTTCAACAGATGCGCAACACCCAGCAGGCCGTCTTTCGCATCGAGCGTGAACTCCGGTATCTCATCGGGCACGGCGCCTTTCTGAAACTGCGCGACAAACGCCTGCTGGGCGCGCTCGGCGGCGGCGGCGTCATGAAAGCGCGCAACAATCTCGCGCGCCAGCTCGAATTTTGCGTCGCGCGGGTTCATGCCGTCTTCGACCTTGCGCCTGAGTCCGGCAATGTCGTCGAGGCCGCGAAAGCTCAGAAGCTCGAAGTAGCGCCACATGAGTTCGTCGGAAATCGACATGAGCTTGCCGAACATGTCTTCGGGCGCATCGGTAATGCCAACGTAGTTGCCCAGCGACTTGGACATTTTCTGTACGCCGTCGAGCCCCTCCAGGAGCGGCGTCGTCATGACCAGCTGCGGCTCCTGGCCGTAGTCCTGCTGCAGCTGCCGGCCCACGAGCAGATTGAACTTCTGGTCCGTGCCGCCGAGTTCGACGTCGGCCTCGAGCGCCACTGAATCGTAGCCCTGCACGAGCGGGTACAGGAACTCGTGAATGCTGATCGGCTGGCCGCCCGCGTAACGTTTGCTGAAGTCGTCGCGCTCGAGCATTCTCGCGACCGTGTGCCGTGCCGCCAGCCGGATCATGCCGGCCGAGCCGAGTTCGCTCATCCAGCGAGAGTTGAACTCCACGCGCGTGCGCTCTCGGTCGAGGATCTTGAACACCTGCGCCTCGTAGGTGGCCGCATTGGCCTCGATATCCTCGGCCGACAGCGGCGGGCGCGTCGCGTTCTTGCCGGAGGGATCCCCGATCATCCCGGTGAAATCGCCGATCAGGAAGACAACCTCGTGTCCGAACTCCTGAAACTGGCGCATCTTGTTGAGCAGTACGGTATGGCCAATGTGCAGATCGGGAGCCGTCGGGTCGAAACCCGCTTTGATCACGAGTGGCCGGTTTTTGCCGAGTTTTGCCTTGAGTCCGCCGTCCGGGAGTATCTCCTCGACGCCGCGGGAAAGCTCTGCAAGCTGTTGTTCGGTGGTGTGCATCGTGTCTTTGTGGGCTCAAACGGGAAGGCTCAGCGCCGGAACGCGAACTTTAGCATTCTGGCACTCCGAGGGAAGCGGCGAGACGGCCGGGCGGCGGCGAATACCGTGCCTCAGCCGGATGTGTTCCGTTGTTTCTGCAATATCTATTTAACGTCATGACTTATAACAGCTTTCTTTGACGTTACATAAACTGTTGGGTACAGTACGGCCAGTTTTCCGGAAACAGGAACGCTCGACTTGCCTCGTCCCGTCAGTCCTCTGCTCCACGATTACAAACAGGCAAGTGTGAAGGAGCCCCGTAGGGGCAAACGTCTGCACTGGTTTGCCGTCGGCCTTGGTATTCCCGTCGTTGCCGTCGCTGCGTATTCATTGCTGTCGAGTACGCCGGAATCGTCGCCGGCACCCTTGCCGCAGCCCCAGGAAGCCTACGTCTCGGCCGCGGACCAGCCGCCTTCGGAGCCACCGCTCATCGAGCCCGTCGCAGAGGCGCTCCTGATGCCGGCGGACGTAGTCCCGTATGCCGCACCGGAGCCCGAGTACGAGACACTCGCGCTCACCATCAGCAAAGGCGACACGCTGGACAGCCTGTTTCGCAAGAACAGCCTCAACCTTGGTCACCTGGCCGTCATCTCCAGGCTCGAAGAAGCACGCAAACGCTTCCGCCGCCTGAAGCCCGGCGACACGTTCGAAATCAAGCACGTCGACGGCGACCTGATCCATATGTATTCCGCGCTCGACCTGACCAGCGCACTGACGATCGACCGGGCCGAAGAGGGTGAGGGCTTTACGGCAAAAATCACCGAGCGGCCGATCGAAATTCGCAAGCGCATGGCTCACGGCGTCATTACGTCGTCGTTGTTCGAGAGCGGCGCTCAGGCGGGCCTGACCGACCGCACCGTCATGAACATTGCCGGGATTTTTGCCTGGGACATCGACTTTGTGCTCGACATCCGCGTGGGCGACAGTTTCTACGTGCAGTACGAAGAGATCTGGCAGGACGGTGAATACGTCACTGACGGCGAGATCGTCGCGGCGGAATTCAACAATGCCGGCGACACGTTTCGCGCGCTGCGCTTCAAGGACGAGTCAGGCCGCTCGGATTACTTCACGCCCGAGGGCTACAGCGTCCGCAAGGCTTTCATGCGGGCGCCCGTCAACTTCACGCGCATTAGCTCAAATTTCAATCCGAACCGCCGGCATCCCATCCTCAACACGATCCGCGCCCACCGCGGCGTGGACTACGCCGCACCGCGCGGCACGCCCATCATGGCGGCCGGGGACGGCAGGGTCATTTTCCGCGGCACGAAGTCGGGCTACGGCAAGACCGTGATCCTGCAACATGGCGGTAACATTACGACGCTGTACGCGCACATGTCGAACTTCGCCGCGAAGGCGCCGATGGGCGCCCGTGTCAGACAGGGAGAGGTCATCGGGTTCGTTGGCGCCACGGGGCTCGCCACGGCCAATCACCTGCACTACGAATACCGGCTGAACGGCGTGCACCGCAATCCTCGTACCGTGGCGCTGCCCAAGGCCGACCCGATCGATCCGCGGCACCGCAAGCAGTTCCTCACCGACGTGGCACCGATCATCGAAGAACTCGAGCAGTTCAAGCGCACGCAGCTGGCCTCCTCGCTCGGCCCGGTCCTGAATTGACCTGAAAACCCGCCCTGAACCGCCCGGCAGTGGCGGCCGGCGTACTTTTGTGCGCCCGTACTCATCGCTGTCATCCGGGCGTTGCTATACTGGTCGGCCCTTTCTCCGGAGAGCAAAGTGGACGCGCCGACGCTGCCACCCGCCGATCTGTACATCAATCGTGAACTCAGCATGCTCGAGTTCAACAAGCGTGTGCTGGCTTTGGCGCAGGATCCGGAGATACCGCTGCTGGAGCGCCTGCGCTTCCTGTGTATTACCAGCACGAACCTCGACGAGTTCTTCGAGATCCGCGTTGCCGCTCTCAAACAGCGCATGGAACTCGGGGCACTCGCACAGGGTCCCGAGCAACTGCCGGCGCAGCAGGTCTTCGACGTGTTGAGGCACCGCATGCTCAACGTCGTGCAGCAGCAGTACGAACTCCTGAATGACGTCATGTTTCCGGAACTCGCGGAGGCAGGAGTGCCGTTCCTGCGCAGTGAAGACTGGACGGACGAGCAGCGTGACTGGCTGAAGACCTACTTCCACGAACAGGTGGTTCCGGTTCTGACGCCGCTCACGTTCGACCCTTCGCGGCCGTTCCCGCAGGTGCTGAACAAGAGCCTCAACTTCATCGTGCGCCTGCGCGGCCGCGACGCCTATGGCCGGCTCAGACACCGCGGCATGGTTCAGGCGCCGCGCTCGCTGCCGCGGCTCATCAAGCTACCGGAACATCTCGGCGAGCCCGATACCCACCAGTACGTGTTCCTTTCGTCGGTCATCAGGATGCACGTCGACAGCCTGTTTCCCGGCCTCAACGTCGACGGGTGCTACCAGTTTCGCGTCACGCGCAACTCTAATCTCTACGTCGACGAAGAAGAAGTCAGCGACCTGGTCCGCGCACTCGAAGGTGAACTCGAAGCCAGCCGTTACGGCGCGGCGGTACGCATCGAGATCGGTCACGAATGCCCCGAAGATCTCCAGCAGTTCCTGCTCAATCACTTCGATCTCAAGGACGAGGATGTGTATCTCGTCGAAGGTCCGGTCAACCTCAACCGCCTTGCCCAGGTCTGCGACACGGAAGACCGCCCTGACCTGCTGTACTCGCCGTTTACTCAGGGCCTGCCGAAATCCCTCTCGGGGGAGGCGCCGATGTTCGAGACCCTCAAGCAGCAAAACGTGCTGCTGTATCACCCGTATCACTCGTTCTCGCCCGTTATCGACTTCATCAAGGCGGCGTCACGGGATCAGAACGTCCTTGCCATCAAGATTACGCTGTATCGCACAGGTGCAAAGAGCCCCATCGTCGACTACCTCGTGGCGGCTGCAAGGGCCGGCAAGGAAGTGACGGTCATCATCGAATTGATGGCGCGTTTCGACGAAGCCGCCAATATCTCGCTCGCAAACCGCCTGCAGGAGGCCGGCGCGCACGTCGTATACGGTCTCGTCGGCTACAAGACGCACGCCAAAATGACGCTTGTGGTCCGCCGCGAGGACGATCAGCTCAGGCGCTACGTGCACCTGGGAACGGGCAACTATCACCACAGCACGTCGAAGATCTACACCGACTACGGCTACCTCACGAGCGACCGCAAGCTCGGCGAAGACGTCCACAAGGTGTTCATGCAGCTCACGAGCCTGACCGAGGCGCGCGACCTGAACCTTATGCTCACGTCGCCGTTCAACCTGTTCGATGCCGTGATCGCCAAGATCGAGCGCGAGGCCGAACATGCGAAGAACGGCCGCCCGGCGCGGATCATTGCCAAGGTGAACTCGCTCAACGAACCGAACGTCGTCAACGCCCTGTACGCCGCGTCGCAGGCAGGTGTGAAAATCGACCTGATCGTGCGCGGGATCTGCTCGCTACGGCCTGGAGTGCTCGGTCTGTCGGACAACATTACGGTGCGTTCGATACTCGGTCGTTTCCTCGAGCATTCGCGCGTCTACTATTTCCTCAACGGCGGCGACCAGGAAGTGTACTGTGCCAGCGCGGACTGGATGGAGCGCAACCTGTTGCGCCGCAACGAGTCCTGTTTCCCGGTACAGCAGGAAGACCTGAAACAGCAGCTCGTCGATGATCTCGAGCTGTACCTCGCCGATAACTGCAACGCGTGGCTGCTGCACGGCGACGGCAACTACGAGCGCCTGTCGCCCGGGGACCAGCCGCGCGTGTCGGCGCAGGAGACCTTCCTCGCTCGGATTGCGCTACCGAACTAGCGTGCCCTGGCCGGCTAGTGGCTAGTGGCTAGTCGAAGCGGAGCGAATACCCCACGGCTTTCAGGTAGTCCCGCTCGCGCTTCAGATCCGCCCTCGTCAGCCGGTTGTCGGCAAGCCATACGGGATCGAAAACGAGTTCGAGCGAGCCCTTGCCGACACTCAGTTCCGGCAGCGGAATCTCCTTGCTGGAGCGGCTGCGATTCAAGAGCACGCCCAGGCGTAGCAGGATGACGAGGCGCGTGGCGGACTCGCGCCAGTCGCGCGGCAGTTTTTTGCGATACCCGGTCTTGATGTCGTAGCGCTGGCTGCCGATCAGGAACGCGAGAAAACGCTGCTCGGCTCGCGGAAAGCCCGGCATGTCGGCATGCTCGGCCACGTAGGCGCCGTGACGCTGGTAGCCGTCGTGGGAGATGTCCAAACCGATTTCGTGCAGACGCGCCGCCCACTCGAGCATGTTGCGCGCCAGCTCCGAAGACAGGTTCCAGGCCGTTTCGCACTGCGCCCTGAGCGCGCCCGCAATCGCGGCCACGCGGCCGGCCTGATCCTTGTCGACGTTGTAGCGGTCTTCCATGGCGCGCACGGTTCGCTCGCGCGCATCCTCATGCTGCATGCGGCCCAGCAGGTCGTACAGGAGCCCCTCGCGCAGCGCACCGTCGGAGATGCGCAACTCGTCGACGCGCAGCGCCGACAGGAGTTCGGCCAGGATCGACAAACCGCCGGGCCAGACCTGCGCGCGCCGGTCGCTCAAACCCTCCAGCGCAATGTCGGCCGTGCTCTCGAAGCACGACACCTGCGCAATGAGCGCCTCGACAGCCGGCAAGGTCAGACGGCCCGACTCCACGAGCCCCAGCGTATTGGCGACGCGTTCGGTCGACAGGATCGTTCCCGAGGTGCCGATCGCCTCGACACCGTTGCGCTCGCGAAACAGCTGCTTGACCGGCCGGAGCTCGAGCCGGGCAACGGTGCGCGCCTTCTCGAAGTTCCGCGCCGTAATCACGCCGTCCGGGAAGCAGCGTTCGGTCATCGATACGCAGCCCATGTGCAGGCTTTCGAGCGACTTCGGATCCGGCCCCTCGCCGAGGATCAGCTCGGTCGAGCCGCCGCCAATGTCCATGACGAGCCGGCGCCCGTCGTTGCGCGGCAGGCTGTGGGTGACGCCCTTGTAAATCAGCCGGGCTTCCTCGATGCCGGAGATGACTTCGATGGGATGCCCGAGCGCACGCTCGGCCTCGGCCATGAACGCGCTGTCCTCGCGCGCCCGGCGTATCGTGCTGGTCCCGGCAGCGCGCACGTTCGACGCGTGCATTGCGCGCAGGCGCTCGCCGAACTGAGAGAGGCATTCGAGCGCCCTGAGCCGCGCTGCCCGCGAGAGATCACCTTTGCGCGACAGGCCTTCCGCCAGCCGCACGGTCTCGCGCAGACGGTCGATGATGATGAGCTGGCCGTGGCGCAGCTCACCTACGATCATGTGGAAACTGTTCGAACCGAGGTCTACGGCAGCAATGACCTCGCCGTTGTCGCTCTCGGGAACGGCGCCGGGGCTAATCGTATCTATCTGCGGCGTACTGATGATGAGCTTCCGCGTTCGTGCCGGGTTGGTCTCGTCTCCTGAGGATCCTCAGACCGTAAACGACTGGCCGCAGCCGCAGGTTGTCGCCGCGTTCGGATTGCGGATGACAAACTGCGCGCCCGAGAGATCTTCCTGATAGTCGATTTCCGCGCCCATCAGGTACTGCACGCTCATCGGGTCGACGACCAGGGTCACGCCCTGGTTCTCGACCTGGCTGTCACCCTCCTCGACGGCCTCGTCGAAGGTAAAACCGTACTGAAACCCGGAGCAGCCGCCGCCTGAAATGTACACGCGCAGCTTGAGTTCCGGGTTGTCCTCGTCCTTCAGGAGCTCACTCACCTTGGTGGCGGCGGCATCCGTAAACACGAGCGGATCCGGCGCCATGCTTGCCGATGTTGTCGATTCCGTTTGCATAATGCTCAATTTCCGAAGCTTGCCGTCCGGCCTCAGGCCTTGGACGGGACCGCCGCCGATTCGTCGATTTTGGCGGTCTGTTCCAGTAGCGGTACCTGACCTTCCGGCTGGTGAACCAGCTTACCGTTGATCTCGGCACCAATCGCCATTTCAATCAGATTGTAATACACATTGCCCACTACGCGCGCCGTCGATCCGAGAACCACGCGCTGGCTGGCAAACACGTCACCCTTGACGATGCCCTCCAGGAGCACATGCGGCACGGTGACGCCGCCGTCGATCGTGCCGCCCTCGGCGAGGCTCAGCGACGCGCCGCTGTCCGGATCCGCCGAGACGTTGCCGTGGATTACCCCGTCGACGTGACAGCCGCCCTTGAAATGCAGATCGCCGTTGATGCGGGTATCGATAGCCACGATCGTATTGGCGATGTTCTGCCGATTGTTCTTGCGTCCAAACATGCTGCCTCCTTGGCCGTTCCTGGGCTCGGCATCAGCCGAGGTTCAGATCCCAGCGAAAACTCTGTTCTATGCTCGCGATCGAGCGGGTGCGCGAATTGACCGCCACCGTCACGCTTTCCGGCGTAAACCCGTCGGGCAGGATCACCTCGCGATCAAAATCCTGAAAGTAGCGGAAGGAAAACGCCCAGGCTTTGTCGGCATCATCCGGCAGGAGTTCCGCGTAGGAATAGCTCTTCGGGGCGCCGTTCTCACTACCCTCGATCGTCAGCGCAACGCTGCCCGATACTTTACGGTCGTGCTTCATCGCCTGTACGAGCACCAGCCGGATATTGAAAGCCCGCTCACGGTCGGCCCGGCTGAGCTTGAGATCCTGTACGCGCAGGCCGGAATTGCCGTCGCTCGGCGACACGATGCCGCGATAGAACGCAATGGCGTCGCGCTGCTCCTGGATCTTGACCTCGAGGTCGCCGAGGCTCGCTTCGACGTCCTTGTACGCCGCGCGCTCGATTTCGGCCTCCGTCTCGAGCATTACGATCTCCTCCTCGAGCCGCGCAATATCGCCCTCGCGCGCATCGATCTCCTGGTTGAGATCGCGGCGCTCGGCGGCGGCCTCGAGCACGTTGTAGCCGGCCTGGATGCGGCCGAATTCGAATAGCAAGTAGGCGGCCGCGAGACCCAGCGCCACGAGCGCGAGGCGCATCAGCGGGCTGGAATGGCCGTTCTTGTAAGAGGAGCTGCCGATCGCCAAGAGCGCAAACACCCGTCGGAAAAGGCGTTATGTTACGCCGCGACGCGCGGCAACAGAAGTGCGCCAGGTCACGTTTGCGAACAACGGCCGGGCAGCCCGGGTACGCACGAATCCGCCGCCCGGCGCTCGCGGTTCATCGACTGGTCCGACCTTCGCACATCGTGCAAACTGCCGTCACACGAAACCCGGACAGGAAAACTGGCGTCATGTATCTCTGGATCAAGGCATTACACGTGGCCTTCATGGTGACCTGGTTTGCCGGCATTTTTTACCTGCCGCGGCTCTTCATCTATCACGCCGACACGACGGATACGCTAAGCCTCGAGCGCTTTGTCGTCATGGAGCGCCGGCTGTTCGCGATGATGACGATTGGCGCCGCCCTGACGCTCGTGTTCGGGCTGTGGCTGCTGGGCCTCAATACGGCGCTGCTGGCGGCCGGCTGGTTTCACGTCAAGCTCGCGCTGCTGGCGGGGCTCGCGGTCTACCACTATCGATGCTTGTTGTGGATGCGCCGCCTGAAAGCCGGGGAGCGGCCGGAAAACACGCGCTGGCTGCGCTGGTTCAACGAGATTCCGGTCGTGTTCCTGCTCGGCATCGTCGGTCTGGCGGTCGCCAAGCCGTTTTAGCCGGCGTTCCGGGTCAGGGCTCGCCGCGGTTGCCTTCACTGGCAGGTTTTGCCGCTTCCATGGCCCGGATATCCTTGTCGAACACGGCGCGCCAGCGTTTTGGCCACCAGCGCGGCTGCGGCGGCAGGCCATCCGGATAAACCGCCGGGCCCAGTTCGTGCAGAGCGCGGGCGTAGACGCGGCGCTTGAAGTAGATGACCTCGTTCACCGGCCGCCAGAAATCCACCCAGCGCACGCGATCGAACTCCGGTTTGTCGCCCAGATCGAAACGCAAACGATCGACGGCCGCCTTTTTCAATCGGAGCATGAACCAGCGCTGTTTTTGGCCAATGCACAACGGCTCGCTATGCCGGCGCACGAACCGCTTCGGCAGCGTGTAGCGCAGCCAGTCTTCGGTTACGCCCAGGAGGCTAACGTCCGCCGGCGTCAGGCCCACTTCCTCGCGCAGCTCCCGATACATTGCCACCTCCGGCTGCTCCCCCACGAGCATGCCGCCCTGCGGAAACTGCCAGCCTTTCGCGCCTACCCGGCCACCGAGTAAGAGCTTGCCCTGATCGTTGGCGAGGATGATGCCGACGTTCGCACGAAAGCCGTCTTCATCGATCCAATCGTTGCTCATGGCAACCGTAACCAAACCTTCACTTGCCGGTAGGGTACACCAAGGCAGAGCGCTTGTGCCTCGCCGGAGCTTTGATTTAGCTTACGGGCCCGCTTTGAGATAGGGTCCGGGAGTGCTCGACCCGGACACGGGCCTTACGGAACGCAATGAAACCTGCCCGACAGACTGGCCTGTTTACGGCCCTTCTCCTGCTGGCGCTGGCGGCGCTGCTTGCCGCCATCGCGAGCGGCAGCACCGATCTCGGATTCTTCGAGAGCCTGTCGGCGCTCACCGGCAACGCGCCACCCGCGGCGACTGAGCTTGTGCTCGAGCTGCGTCTGCCACGCGCGCTGTCGGCGTTTGCCGTTGGCGGCATGCTGGCCATCGCGGGTGTGCTGATGCAGGTTCTGCTCCGCAATCCGCTGGCCGAACCCTACATCCTGGGCAGCTCGGGGGGTGCCGCAGTGTTTGCGCTGCTTGCCATACTGTTCGGACTGTCGAGCATCCTCGTCGATGCCGCCGCGTTCGGCGGCGCCCTGTTTGCGACCTTGATCGTGTTTTCGGTCGCGCACGGCACGGGCAGCTGGACTCCGACAAGGCTTCTGCTGACCGGTATTGTGCTCGCCAGCGGTTTCGGCGCCGCCACGACCTTGCTACTCGCGCTGAGCCCCGACCAGCATTTGCGCGGCATGCTGTTCTGGCTCATGGGCGATCTGAGCTTTGCGCTCGAGCCCGGCCGTAGCCTGCTGGTGCTGATTATAGTCGCCGCGATCAGCATGGCCCTCGCGCGTCACCTCAACGTTCTTGCCCGTGGTGAACTCCAGGCCTCGATTGTCGGGTTGCCGGTCCGCGGGGTCCGCTACAGCGTGTTCGTGCTCGCGTCGCTGGCCACCGCAATCGCCGTGACTACCGTGGGCGTCATTGGCTTCATCGGGCTCGTCGTGCCCCATCTGATCCGTCTCGTCGCGGGCAGCGACCATCGCATCGTCATACCGGCCTCGGCACTCGCCGGCGGCACCCTGCTGGTGTTGGCCGATACGCTCGCGCGCACTGTACTCGCGCCTCGGCAATTGCCCGTGGGAGCGCTTACCGCGGCCGTGGGTGTGCCGCTGTTCCTGATTCTGATCAGCAAGAGCGCGCGTTATCGCTAGAGCGCCTAGCGCCAGTCGGCACGCTCGGCGAGCAGACGCGCCTCCTCGTGCCGCCAGCCAATGCTCGCAAAATTCGGCGGCAGGTCCGTGCCGTCGCCCAGCGGGGTAACCGCGGCCGCTTGTGCAAAGGCCGCCTGACCGTCGCTGCCAAGCAGCCACGCCAGCAGCACCGTTGCCGATTCGGCGTATCGGGCATAACGCGCAATCCCCACCGCAAACGCCGTCCCGTAGACCTCCTGCGGTCGAACCGAATCGAATTCTCTTTGCGTAGCCTGGCGCTGCCGGACCTCGAGTTCGCGCTCGATCACGATTGCCAGCGGACAACTGCCCGCGGCGACGGCGTCGAGCAGCTTGTCCGTCGATTCGAAAGGCGGCAGCGCCAGGTTTGCAAGCCATTGGCGAACCATGATTTCTGCGGAGCGGACACCTTCCGCCTCGATGAGTTGGGCAATCAGCTCGAGGTTGTGCACGCCGCTCGAAGTCGACAGGCACAATTGCCGCAGGTACCGCGGATCGGTCAGATCCGCGAGCGAGGCTGGCGGCGAAGCGTCGGCACCCGCGGCACGGACGATGACAAAGCGGCTGGTACCGAGCATGAACCACTGGTCGTCAGGATCCCGATACGCCTCCGGCAACTCGTCGATGCCGCTGTCCGCGCCGAGCCCGCGCAGCGCGCCGTCGTCCGCGGCCGGCCAGATGTCGGTCACGTTATCGGTCAGCAGAACATCGGCCGGCGGGGCGCCGGTCTTGTTCATGATGTCCCGCAGGTTTTGGGCCCTGTCCGCGGAGCGCACCGTAACCGGGATACCCGTCTCCTCGGTGAATTCGGCAAACACCTCGCGCAGCGCGTCTTCGCCGGGCGCGTCGGCATAAACGACAACCGGTTCGTATCGACGGTCCGTTGCCTGAACCGGTGCTTTCGCGTCTTCGGCCCCCGGCTCGGCAGGTTGCGGGGGCGAGCAGCCCGCCATCGAGAAAAGCACGGTCAGTACGCTACAACGTCGGAGACCTCGGGTCTGCCGAATGCTCATGGTCACGGTTCTACCTCCACGCGATCGCGCCCGTTGGTTTTGGCGCGGTACAGAGCAACGTCGGCGCGCGCGAGCAGCGCGTCGCCCTCCGTCTTGAGTTCCGCGGCGTCAGCCGCCGGGCGAGTCGACGCAATGCCGATCGATGTTGTTATGACGGTCTCGCCACCATCGGGGAGCGCCACGGGCGACGCCGAGATGGCGCGGCGAATGCGCTCGGCGAGCTTCTCCGCGGCGCGGGTGTCGGTGTCGGGGAGCAACACGACAAACTCCTCGCCGCCGAAACGCGCCGCAACGTCGCTCTTGCGGACTTCGGATTCGATCCGCTGCGCCAGCTCGCTCAGTACGGCGTCGCCGGCCGCATGTCCCCACGTGTCGTTGACACGCTTGAAGTGATCGATGTCGAGCATCAGGCAGACGAGTTCCGTCTGATCGCGTTTGGCGCGCGCCAGCTCCTCCTTCAGCCGCACCTGCAAATAGCGGCGGTTGTGCCAGCCCGTGAGCACGTCGGTAAAACCACTGCGCAAAAGCCGCGCCCGGTTGACGGTGTTCTCGATACAGAACGATGCAATCACGCCGAGATGCAGCAGGAAATCGCTGGCCAGCTCACGCCGGAACCGCTCGCGATCGTTACTGCCGAAATTCAGCGAGCCGGTCAGATGGCCGCGGTAGGTCAGCGGAATCATGGCGACACTGCCGGGGCTTTTTTGCTCAGGCAGGATCATCTGGTGGTCACAGGCGCGAAATTCGCCCAGCCAGGGCTGCCGAAGCGCCACGTACTGCGGAGCCAGGCCGCTCAGGCTCTCGACGAGCTTGAGCCCTTCGATGTCGTCGGCCGGCGTCCCGGCGGCCAGCAGCAGGTGGCGAAGGTCGTGATCGGGGTCGGCCAGTACCACGCTGACCGCGTCGAGTCCGTAACTTTCTCTCAAGCCCCCGCTGAGCTCGCTGAACAGGGCGAAGAGGTCAGCGGCGTTCAGCAGGCGAAACTCGCGCTGCTGGCTGCGGCGCATCTTCTCCTCGTTCTGCGCGACCTGCGTCGTCAGCTCTCTGAGCGCCTCGCGCGCCTTGGAGAGCTCCGCCTCGAGTTCAGCCACCCTGGACATTACATTCGCGCACCCAAATTCACGCCAAACGAAGCTGGTCCTTTTACCAGATCACCCGGCTCGCGTCGCGGATGCCCGTCGCGAAGCCCGAAGTCTCTCGCTTTTGCCGGTCGCGCACCGTTAACCGCGCATTTCGAAATAGCGCCGGCCGTTCTCCATGAGCTCGACAAAACCCTGCTCGTCGCCGGCCGCGACGACGTTCCGGATGCGCTCGGCGGCTTCCGACAGCGCTCGCAAGGCCTCGCCGCCGAAGCGGTTCAGGTTCTGAATCTCGAAGTACAGGTGCGGGTTGTCGTGGGCAACCGCTTCCGACACGAGCAACTGGGAATCGAACGTCGTCGAGGACAGCTGCGCCAGTCTCGGCGCGGCCTCGCCGCTCTCCGCGAGCGCCGTGAAGAACGCAATATTCAGCGCATGCGACAGACCCAGCACGTAGGCAATCAGGCGATCGTGCTCCTCGAGGCTCATGTCGAGACGCTCGGCCATCGTGGAACGAAACAGGTCCTTGGCGGCCGCCGTCGCCTCGGGGCAGCCGGCGTCGCAGAAAATCAGGTGCCGGCCGGACAGGAGTCTCGTATCGGGCCCGAACATCGGGTGCAGCGAGGTGACGCGACAGCCGGCCTCCTTGAGTTCACGCAGCCCCTCGACCAGCGGCGTCTTGAGCGAACCGATGTCGAACACGAGACCGGCCGGTTTCAGCACAGCCAGCTGCAGCAGAATGCGGCCCGACGCCGCCAGCGGTGCCGCCACGACAATGACGTCGTAGTCGAGCCCGGCGTCGGTCCAGTTCCGGTAGCGGCCCGGCCCTTCCTCCGTTCCCGGATCGGCGATGCTGGTCGCAAAGCCCTGGCTCAGGAAAAAGTCGACGAACCAGCGGCCCATCTTGCCGTCGCCGCCGATCACGAGCGCGGTACGGCCGTCCCCCTGGCCTTCCGCAATGACCCGGTCGCGCTCCTGGCTGGCCAGCGAGGTCTCGATAAGCCGGGTCAGCACGGCCTCCGCAAGTTCAGGGTCGAGCCCCAGCTCGCGGGCCTGCTGCCGCCCCATATCGATCACTTCCTTTTCGCGTGCGTAGTCGCGTGTTGCCGTCCCGCTCTTAAGTTTGTTGCGGCCTATTTCACCCACTATCTCCTGACGCGCCGCAATGAGCTCTACGAGCTGGCGATCGATATCGGAGAGCCGATTGCGTAACTTGCTGAGATCCATCTGCCCCTTCCACCTGCTGAGACACAGTATTAAAGCCAGGTCGTTGTACCGCAGCTGAGCGCAAGCCGCAAAAATACTGGCTTCCGGTCGACAGCCGCGAAACGAAACGAGCCGCTGCCCCAACGGAGCAGCGGCCGTGTTGTGTACTCGCGAAAAGCGAATGTCGCGAATCAGGCCTCAGTCGTCGTCGCGGTCGCGACGGTGTTTGCGGCGGTCCCGGTGGCGACGATCTTCGTAGTCGTCATCGTCGTACCAGTAACGGCGTTCGTAGCGATCGTAGTGCCGATCTCGATAGCGACGCTCTTTCCAGCGATAGTGATGGCCTGCACGGTGCTGGTAGATGCGGTAAACCTCGTTCCATGAGAGGTGACGCTTGTAGCGCACGCGGGAGTTCCAGTACCAGTGCCTGAAGTGATCGTGCCGACGCAGCCAGCGCGGTATCCGCTTCGAACGCTGGTAGCCGTGCCGGTAGTGCACGTCGATGTACCAGTCGTAGCCCGGTTTGTGCTGATGATGACCCTGGCCGTGCGCCTCGGCCGTGCCCGTGTGCATGAGCAGCAATGCCGCGGCGGCAACTGCAATGCCCGTGGCGAACTGTCGGGGTCGAGCGTGCCGGATGTTCATGGATCCCTCCTTGCTATCCGTTGTGATGCAGGGCCATTGTCGGTCCGCGCGAATGAACTCCGGCTTAACGCAAGCCGCTGTTTCTTGGGACTTTTATGAACACACGCTGAAAGCTTGTCCGGGCCTGCCGGGCACCGCCCACTTGCCGTCCCGGGAGTGAAGCGCGTATCGTCTTTGCTGCGCTCCGGGCGCCCACAACAACAAAACGCTTGAGATTCGAAGGGGACCCCAATGAAAACTCGCGCCGCTGTAGCCGTTGAGGCCGGTAAAGAGCTCGTCATCGAAGAACTCGACCTGGAGGGGCCTCGCGCAGGGGAAGTGCTGATTCGCAATATCGCTTCCGGTGTCTGCCACACCGATGCGTTTACGCTGTCCGGAGACGACCCCGAGGGCCTGTTCCCGTCAGTGCTCGGTCACGAAGGGGGCGCCGTCGTCGAGGAAGTGGGTGCGGGCGTGACCAGCGTTCGTCCAGGCGATCACGTCATTCCCCTCTACACGCCGGAATGCGGGGAATGCAATTTCTGCACGTCGGGCAAGACCAATCTCTGCCAGGCAATTCGTGTCACTCAAGGCCAGGGGCTCATGCCCGACGGCAGTTCGCGGTTTTCGCTGAACGGCAAACCGGTGTTTCATTTCATGGGCACATCGACTTTTAGCCACTACACCGTGCTGCCGGAAATCTCGGTCGCCAAGATCAGCCCCGAGGCGCCGCTCGAAAAGGTTTGTCTGCTTGGTTGCGGCATCACGACGGGCATTGGCGCCGTGATCAACACCGCCAAAGTCGAGCCCGGCGCCAGCGTTGCCGTGTTTGGTCTCGGCGGGGTGGGCCTCAGCGCGATCCAGGGCGCCGTCATGGCAAAAGCCGGGCGCATCATTGCCGTCGACGTCAATCCGGACAAGTTCGAGCTGGCCACGCAGCTCGGCGCCACCGACGTGGTCAACCCGCGCGATTACGATGAGCCGATCACGGACGTCATCATCGAGCTGACGGGGGGCGGCGTCGACTACTCGTTCGAGTGTGTCGGCAACGTCGACCTCATGCGCTCGGCGCTCGAATGCTGCCACAAGGGTTGGGGTGAGTCGGTCATCATAGGTGTCGCCGGCGCCGGCAAAGAGATCTCGACGCGGCCGTTTCAGCTCGTCACGGGCCGCGTCTGGCGCGGCTCGGCGTTCGGTGGCTGCAAGGGTCGCTCGGAGCTGCCCGGCATGGTCGAGCAATACATGGACGGCGACATCAAGATCGACGAATTCATTACCTACACGATGCCGCTCGAGGACATCAACCGGGCGTTCGACCTCATGCACGAGGGCAAGAGCATACGCTCCATCATCCATTTCGATGCCTGACCGGAGGCCCTCCGAGCCGTGACCAGACCCGGCGGAGCCGTCGCCGTCGCTACCACGTCGGCGCTGGCGGCCGAGGCGGCACTGGAAGTCCAGGCACGGGGCGGCAATGCCGTGGACTGTGCGCTGGCGGCATCACTCCTGACGATGAACACGGAACCGGGCGTGTGCGCGCTCGCGGGCGGTGCCTACGTTACGGTGTGGGGACCCGATTCGGATCCGGTCACGATCGACGGCAACGTTGCCGTCCCGGGCCGTGGTCTCGATGCGAATGAACGCGGTCACGGCACTGCGCGGGTCGAGCTGGACTATGGCGGCGGTATCGAAACGCTCGTGGGCCCCGGTTCCGTCGGCGTTCCGGGTTCGCTCGCGGCTGTCGAGTGCGCCTGGCAGCGCTATGGCCGGGCGGCGTGGGCCGATCTGCTGGCGCCTTCCATTGCGGCTGCTGACGACGGGTTCCCGCTGTCGTCCGCCTGTCACTACTACCTGGGTTACTCGGGCGTGCCGATTTTTGGCCGCAGCCGCGACGGTTTCGAGGCGCTGCACGAGGATGGCCAGCTGCGCGATGCCGGCAGTCTCATTCGCGTGCCGCACCTTGCCGACTCGCTCCGCCACATTGCCGACGAGGGCGCCGGGGTCTTTTATCGCGGCGAACTCGGCCGGCAGATAGTCGATCACGTCCGCGCGGGCGACGGCATGCTGACCTACGAAGACATGCAAAGCTACGAGGCGGTCGTGAGGCCGGCTCTGGTCGTCGAGAGCGGTGACTGGCGCATCGCCAGCAACCCGCCGCCCGCCATCGGCGGCAGTGTGCTGGGTGCAATGCTGGCGGCTTTCGCCCGCACCGGGCATCGACGCTGGAACAAAAAGGCGCTTGCCGACCTGATCCGGATACAGCACCGCTGCCTCGACTACCGGCGCGAGCACCTCGATCTGGCGGATGACGTGGGCGAAGCCGCCGACCGCCTGCTCGAACTGGCAAGAAGCGGCAGGATGACCGGCCCTTATACGTCAGCGTCCACGGTGCACACGTCCGCCGTGGACGACAGCGGGCTCGGCTGCGCGGTCACGGCCTCGTCAGGGTACGGCGCCGGCGAAATGCCGGAGGGCACGGGCCTGTGGCTCAACAACTGCATGGGCGAACTCGAGCTGAACCGCCGCGGACTGGACGCCGGGCCGATCGGCAGCCGGCTGCCGTCCAACATGGCGCCCACCGTATGTCGCACGGTCGAAGCGGGCCTCGAACGCGCGGTCATGGCCGTGGGCTCGCCGGGTGCGGACCGCATTACGACGGCGCTGCTGCAGGCGCTGGTTGCCCGCTTCGTGTTCGATTGGCCGCTGCAAGAGGCCATTGCGCATCCGCGTCTGCACGTCGACACCAGCGGCGCCAAAGACCGGCTGATGGTCGAACCAGGTATGGACATTCCGGAGACCGCGCTACCGGTCAACCATTTCGACACGACCAGCATGTACTTCGGCGGCGTCGCGGCGGCGCACTACGATGGTTCTGGACAGTTCGGCGTAGCCGCGGATCCGCGTCGCGAAGGGGGGGTCGGCGTAAGCCAGGGCGCGTGACGAAGACTCGTGATGCCGGACACGGCGTTTGATACCCTTCCGCCGTTCCGCTTGCGCACCTCTTTCAAGGCCAGACGCCCTTGTACAACACGCTCGAAGAAAAGCGGCTGCTTTGCCCGGCCTGCAATGCGCCCATCTCGTTACTCGTGGATGCGTCGGGCGGCAGTCAGTCCTACGTCGAAGACTGCGAGGTCTGCTGCCGACCGTTGACGATTCGCCTTACCGTCAGCGACGACGGCGGTAACATCGAGGTCGAGGCTGACTATGCGCAGTAGACTCAGCCGGACACTCTCGTGGACGGCAGCACTCGCGCTGCTCGCCGCCCAGGCCACAGCGGCGGATCTCGACACGATCGTGCGCGAAGGCACCAACATTCAGGCGGACGTCCGCGCCGACGGCTGGGTTGTTACCGACCTCGTGGGTGGACTCTGGCTGGTGCCACCCGGCGGCGGCGCCGCCGAGCGGCTGGCCAACAAACTGCACCCGGCACGAAGCCCGCGATTTTCACCCGACGGGCAATCGCTGGTGTACGTCGCCGAGCAGGGTCAGCATGCCGAGCTGTGGCTCTACGATCTCGGCCAGCGCTCGACGCGCCCGGTTGCCGCCGAATTCAGAACCTACGCTCAGCCGGACTGGCACCCGGACGGCGACCGCATCGTGTTTTCAGCGGATGCCGAGGGCCAGGGCTTTTCGCTCTGGGAACTCGACCTTGCCACGGGACTGCGCTGGCAACTGACCCATGGCGCCGGGGAAGCGACGTGGCCGAGCTGGTCCGAAGACGGCCGCGACTTGCTCTACGTCCACCGCAGCGCCGGCCACTACCGGCTAATGCTGAGGCGCCTCGGAGAAACTGACGAGGTGCTCCTCGAAAGCGAGGACGCGCTGTCGGCACCCTCGTTTCGCCCCGACAAAAGTCTCGTGACGGTTATCCGGCACGCGCCCGACGCGCTCCGCATCGACATGGTCATCCTGTCGACGCCGCGGCTGGTTCGCACGCTGCTCGAAGACGAGGACATTTTTCTCGGTCGCGTTGCGTGGAAAGACCGCGGGCAGCTGACCTACACGGCGGGCGGTCGAATCCGACAGCGCGCTTTCGATGCGTGGCAGCCGTCGACCCTGCCTTTCGAGGCACGCCTCGAAGCGCCGGTAACGACAGCGGACGGCAAGTCCCTGGGCCGACGATTTGCGTCCACGGTCGAGGCCCGCCCACTGGTTGTCAGGGCCGCACGTCTGTTCGACGGCCTTTCCGGCGACTATCGGCTGGATGTCGATGTTGTCGTCCGCGACGGTCTGATTGCCGCGGTCGAGCCGAGCCGCCCGCGCCCCGGCGAGATCCTCGTCGACCTGGGCGACATTACCGTCATCCCCGGGCTCATCGACGTGTACGCCAGGCTGCCTGCCGTTGTCAGCGACGCTGATGGCGCGCGCCTCCTGAGCTTCGGGATAACGACGCTGGTCACAGCCCGCGGCGATGCCGAAGCACTCGATGCACGTTGGGCGGACGCCGCCACACCCGGACCCCGGTTGCTGCGGGCAGCGTCGATGAACAGCGTCACGAGCGAAGAACCGCACCCGTGGCTGTTGCTGCTCAACGGCGATCGCAGCACCGGACAGAGCCTGCGCGCTGCCACGGGGGCCTGGCAGCAGGCCGGCGTGCCGGTCCTGGCTGAAAACTGGCAGGCGGGTCTTGGAGCGGGTGCCGGGCTGGTGCTCGGCGGGGAGGCGTTGCCGGTTTCTCCGGCAGGTCGCCGCTACGCCGACCTTGCCGTCAATGGGGGCAGTGCAGTGACGATCGTGTCGTCGCTGGCGCATACCGATACTCCGGGCGTCGATGAGCTGTTCACGCGCCGGCAGGCCATCGGACTGCGTCCCAGCAGAGCGCGGCCGCTGGCGCAGACGACGGCGCTCGGCAATGTCGTGAGCGATCTCGTGCTCGGTAGTGCGCCCAACGCGCTGCCGCCGGGCGTTGCCCAGCATGCGGAGCTGCGCGCGCTCGTGGCAGCCGGGCTGACGCCTTACAACGCACTCAAGGCGGCCACCGTTAACGCGGCGGGCGCGCTTGGCCTGGGCCTTCGCGTGGGCAGAATTGCACCGGGCGCAGCAGCCAGTTTTGTGCTCGTCGCGGGTGATCCATTGCGTTCCATCGAAGACGCGGCCAACGTCGTCGGCGTCGTGCATCACGGCCGTTTCTTGAGCGCCGGGCGTTTGATCGACGCCTTCGACACGAATGAAGTGTCGAAAAATTTGACAAGAACGGTCACAACTTTGCCGAGTACCGACGCACCCGCAATTCCCTGACCTCGCCGACGCGAACGAAACCGTTGAAACTGTCGCGTTTTTGTCTTGGCTGGACAATCTGACGAGTTTTCAGAGGCTTGTACGAGGTTGCTTGGAAGCGTTCCAGTATCGGGGCAGTGATTTTGTCGATTTTCTTTACAAAAATGTAAAAAAAGTGTCTTCTTGACCAGACCGCGCAGCGCTAACTCATTGATACCGACTTCCGCACGATCACTTGGCACAGCTCTTGCTTTGTAGGACGTGCCCAAGCGAAGTGTAACTGCGCTCGGTCGAACGCATCGGGTACGTTAAGGATTTAGACGCCAGAAGAACAACAACTCCAAAAACAAAAAGATCCAGATCCAATAACAACAATATAAGCAGTACCCATCGACCGAATTTGCAGTTACCTCTTTTGATAAAAAGAAAGAGAAAACTAGCCCCGCCGCTAACGCCGCGGGGCTTTTTATTGCCCGACAACATGGTAAACACCGCGGCGCGTGAAGTCCGTATCTACGTCGGCGCCGCTACCCCGTCGATGTCGGGTACAGCCTCCTCGAGCAGGTCGACAAAGGCTCGCAGCCGGCGCGGACGATAACGGCCCGCAAGGTACGCCGCACGAACGGGCAACGCCGGTGCACGCCAGTCGGGCAGGACATCGATGAGTTTTCCCGAGGCCAATTCCGCGGCCACGAACCAGCGCGGCATCACTGCGATGCCAAGACCCGTCAGCGCCGCTTCCTTGAGCGCAACGATGTTGTTGGTGCTGAGCTTTACCGGCGGACTCAAAGATGCCGTGTTGTCATGGGCGTCGTGCAGCGGCACCCGCCCGCCCTCGAACGGCTCCAGCGCAACGAGCGGCTGGCCGTTCAAGGCCTCGGGCGCGTCCGCGATCCGAAAGTGATCTGCGGCAGCGACCAGCAGGCGCTCGACAACACCCAGCTCACGCACGACAAGCGTGTCGTCGGGGACCGCGCCGACCCTGATCCAGCAATCGCAGCCGACTTCCGAGAATCGGATCGGCCGATCCTCCAGCAACCACGTGAAGGTAATCCCGGGATGGACGCTCTGAAAACGCCAGGCAATCCGCGCAAGCTCGCGTTGTCCCAGGGCAACCGGGGCGACGACTTTCAGAGAACCGGTAATCTCGGACGCTTCGGACAGATGGCGCTCCTCGAGCGCCTCCCAGCGATCGAGCAACACGCGGGCCTCCGCAAGCAGCTCGATACCCGCCTCCGTCAGCGTCAACGAGTGCGTGGTTCGCCGCGCGAGCTGAGCCTTGAGCCGCACTTCCAGTTCCGCAAGCTGCCGGCTCGCCGTGGGCTGCGATACACCGAGGTCCCGGGCCGCGGCGCTAATGCTGCCCGTGTCCGCAATACGTACGAAGGTTTCGAGCAGCGTCAATCGGTCCAGCGGCTTGGTCATTTGTATAACGTATAACAAATATGTTTTTTAGCTGTCTACCGAATAGGCGATCTCGCCGGCAAAGTGTCTCCAGCAACCCGCAATCACTGGAGAACACCATGAAACCCGTACGAAAAACCTTTCTGCTCGGCGGCGAACGCAAAATCCATCGCCTGGGCTACGGTGCAATGCGCCTGTCGGGACAGCCCGGAAATTTTGGCCGCTACCCACGCTGGGAAGAAGGCAAGGCACTCATCGAGCGCGCCGCGGAACTGGGTATCAATTTCTTCGATTCCGCCCGCGCTTACGGGCCCGAGTGGACCGACAAACTGCTGGGTGAAGCCCTGGCGAACAACCCGAACGACATCGTCATCGCGACCAAAGGCGGTGTGGACAAGTTGGCCTCCGACCGAATCGTAACGGACGGGCGGCCGGAAACGCTCAGGCAGCACGTCGACTCGGCGCTTGAAAATCTCAAACTCGAGCGTGTCGAGCTGTTTCAGCTACATCGTGTCGATCCGGACGTCGACATCGAAGAATCGGTTGGCGCCCTCGAAGAGGCCCGGCAAGCCGGCAAGCTGCGTTTCATCGGCTTGTCGAACGTCGACCAATCCGCGCTGGATCGCGCACTTGCCGTTGCACCGATTGCCTCGGTGCAAAACCGCTACAACGCCGCGGAAAGAAACCAGGACGCGCTCGTCGACTACACGGCCGGGAAAGGGATCGCCTTTATCCCGTACGGGCCGTTGGGCGCTCATCCGATGAAACCGGGCGCACGATTGCCGGCCAGGGAGTCGCTTGCGTGGCTGCTTCGCCGATCACCCAACATTGTCGTCATCCCGGGTACGACGTCGGTTGCTCATCTCGAGGAAAACGCCTCTGCCTGGGAACTGATCTAGACCGTCGACGCGGCCCGGGTTCGCCGCGGGGGGCCCGGGCCGTCACTGTGCTAGTCTCCCGCGATCACCTTCAAGCCCGGCGAGGCGGAACTCCGTATGCGTAGACTGACAACGGCATTGATCCTCCTCTGCCTCGTCGCCTGTTCGAAGCCCGAGATCGATCTCGAGGAAACCAGCATTGCCGAGCTGCACGACCAGATCCAGCGCGGCGAACTCAGCTCCGAGCGCATTACGAGCTGGTATCTCGAGCGCATCGAGCGGCTGGACAGCAACGGGCCGACTCTCAACTCGGTCATCGAACTGAATCCGGATGCCCTGACCATCGCGCGATCGCTTGACGAAGAATGGCGTGCGTCCGGACCGCGCGGCCCGCTGCACGGCATCCCGGTGCTGTTGAAAGCCAATATCGATACGGCGGATCGAATGACAACCAGCGCCGGTTCGCTTGCGCTGGCCGAACACGTCGCAACGGAGGACGCATTTATCGTGCAGCGACTCCGGGACGCCGGCGTTGTGATACTCGGCAAGACCAACCTTAGCGAATGGGCCAACTTTCGCTCGCCGATGAGTTCGAGCGGCTGGAGCAGCGTCGGCGGACAGACCCGCAACCCCTACGACCCTGCTCGCAACCCCTGCGGCTCGTCCAGCGGATCGGGTGTTGCGGTGGCGGCCAACCTCACGAGTGTTGCGATCGGTACGGAGACCGACGGCTCGATCGTATGCCCTTCCGGCGCCAACGGCATTGTCGGGGTCAAACCGACGCTGGGACTCCTTAGCCGCAGCGGCATCGTGCCGATTGCGCACAGCCAGGACACGGCCGGGCCCATGGCGCGCAGCGTGCGCGACGCGGCGCTGGTGTTGAGCGCCATGACCGGCAGCGACCCACGCGATCCTGCCTCCGCGGCGCTGCCGCAGACGGTCGCAACGGGGGTACCCGACTACACGGCCAGCCTGGCCGCCGACGGGCTGAAGGGCCGCCGCATTGGTGTGCTGCGCAACTTCTACGGCAGCGGCGATCATCCGCAGGTCGAACGCGTATTTGCCGAGAGCATCACGGCGCTGACCGACGCCGGCGCCGTGATCGTCGATCCGATCAAACTCGATATCGGCAATGCCGGCCAACACGAATTCACCGTGCTGCTCTACGAGTTCAAGCACGGTCTCGCCCGCTACTTCGAACAATCCGGCGCGCCGTTCGAGTCGCTTGCGGACATTATCGAGTTCAACGAAGCGAACGCGGGGCAGGTAATGCCGCTGTTCGGCCAGGAACTGATGCTGCAATCGGACGCCAAGGGACCATTGACCGATCAGGAATACCTGGACGCCCTCGAAGCAGGCAGACGGCTCGCGCGAACGGCTCTCGACAACGCCTTCGACGAACACGAACTCGATGCCATCGTCGCGCCCAGCAATGGGCCTGCGTGGATGACCGACGCTGTCAATGGCGACGCTTTCAACGTCGGCAGCAGCCGCTACGCGGCAATTGCCGGCTACCCCAACGTCAGCGTCCCCGCCGGTTTCGCAAGAGGTCTGCCGATCGGCTTGTCGTTCATCGGCAAGCCTTTTGCCGAACAGACCCTGCTGGAGGCTGCGTACGCGTTCGAGCAGGCAACGCGCGTCCGTCGCCCGCCCGCGCTGGACGGCACATAGCGACGACGGCGGAAAACCCGTGAACTGCGACACCGGCCACAGCGGTCTGGCGGCCTTTGTTCTCTAATAGGGCCGTCCAATGACCTCGTAGAACGCGACGAACCCCGACAGCCATGTTCCGCAAAATCCGCATTGCCATACTGCTGCTCATACTGGCCTTTGTTGCCACGGACGCGTGGCTGACCCGGTTTTACAGCACGGATTGGCAGGAAAGCCTCTACATCGGCGTGTACCCGATCAATGCGGACGGCAGCCAGGCGGCCGACCGGTATATCGCCCGCCTCAAAACGGAGGACTTCGAGGGTATCGAGACCTTCGTTGCACGCGAGGCGAAACGCTACGGCAAAACCATCGAACGCCCGGTGCGAATCGAGCTCGGCCAGCCGATTCTCGAGCAGCCGCCGGCGCTCGGAGACAACCCGCACATCGTCTCGATCATGTGGTGGTCGCTACGCATGCGTGCCTGGGCCGGAAACGCCACCGAAGCCCAGGAACGCATTGCGCCCGACGTGCGCATTTTTGTTCGTTATCACAAACCGGACCGGGTGTTGCCGCTCGAAAACTCGGTGGGTATCGAAAAAGGGATGTTCGGCATCGTCAACGCCTACGCTAGCCGACAACTCAGCCCACAGAACAATGTCATTATTGCCCACGAGTTCCTGCACACGCTCGGGGCCAGCGACAAATACGAGGCCGGCACGGGCCAGCCGCTCGGACCGCACGGGCTTGCCGAGCCGGACCGCCAGCCGCTGTATCCACAGCGCTATGCCGAAATCATGGGCGGCCGCATTGCGTTGTCCGCCAGTGAAGCCGTCATTCCCAAGAGCCTGAGCTACGCACTCATCGGGCCACAGACGGCGGCCGAGATTCGACTGACCGAGTAGAACTTACTCCAGCAAACCCTATGCGCGTAAGCTCCGCTGGGCTACTCTCACGGTATGCGCGTTTCCTCAGGCTCACTGCTCTCGGCTACCGGGATCGACGTGACGGTTGCCGAGCGGTTGCTCGTCAGCGCGCTGGATCTCGAAGTCGGGCGCGGCGAGATACTGGCAATCCTCGGCAAGAACGGCAGCGGCAAGACGCTGCTGCTGCACACGCTGGCGGCGCTCCGCAGTCCCGCTGCGGGTACGCTCCGGATTCGCGGTGACGCGCCGGCCTCGATCCCGGCCAGGGAACTGGCGCGCCGCCGTGTGCTGCTGCCGCAGAGCAGCGAAGACATATTCCCGGCAACGGTCCTCGAGACCGTACTCACCGGCCGGCATCCGCACATTGCGCGACTGGGAGTCGAGTCCGCCGAGGACAAGCGCATTGCCCTCGATGCGCTTGCCACCCTCGAGCTTGCCGACATGCAGGAACGCGACGTGCTGACACTGTCGGGCGGAGAACGGCAGCGACTGGCCGTGGCGCAGACGCTCGCGCAGGGCTCCGAACTGCTGCTGCTCGACGAGCCGACGAATCACCTCGATCCGAAACACCAGCTCGAAGTCCTGGCACTAATCGAGAAGCTGGCCGGCGAAGGCAAAGCCGTTGTGCTGTCGCTGCACGACGTCAACCTCGCCGCGCGCATCAGCGATCGTTGCCTGCTCCTGTTCGGCGACGGTCGCTGGCAGCTCGGCCGTTCGGACGACATCCTGAGTGCGGAAAACCTGGCCGCGCTGTACGGCACGCCTATGCAGCGGCTGGCCGCCGGGGATGGAAGCGTGTTTGTACCGGCCTTCAGTCGACGTGGCCGCGAAGCCGCTCCAGGTATTCACGATGCAGATGCGGATTCGCCGCCAGCACCGAACGGGTCGTAAGATCCGGCGGATTGCCGTTGAGATCGGTAAACACACCGCCTGCCTCGCGAACGATCACGGCGAGCGCAGCAATATCGAGGATATTCACATCGGACTCGATGACCGCCTCGATCTTGCCGGCCGCAAGCAGGTGATAATGATAGAAGTCGCCATAGCCGCGCGTTCGATCGGCCGCGGCGAGAATCCCTCCGAGCGCCTGCCAGCCCGCTCCTCGCGCCAGTGAGCCTACGTTACCGGTCGACACGGCGGCTCGATCCGGCTCGTCGATGTCGCTGACCGCCAGCGCCTTGCCGTTCAACCAGGCGCCTCGGCCCTTCTCAGCCCACGCCAGTTCGTCGAACATGCTGCCACTCGACACTCCGAGCACCAGTTCCCCCTTGTGCATGAGCGCAATCTGCGTCGAAAAAAACGGGTACTCACGAACGAATGCCTTGGTGCCGTCGATCGGGTCGACGAGCCACAGGTAGTCCGCATCAGCCTGTGTCTTGCCGGTTTCCTCGCCGTAAAAACCGTGTTCCGGATACGCCGCCTGGATAACGCGGCGGATCGCCTCCTCACACTCGACGTCCGCCTGAGTCACCGGCGTGCGGTCCTCCTTGGTCCTGACCTCGACGTTACCGCGAAAGTAGTGCCGACTTAAGTCGGCGGCTTGGCGCGCCGCCTCTAGAGCGGTTGCCAGCAGCGGAGATTGCTCGTGCATGTTCGACCTGTTCGTCCGACGCATCCTGCGGGTTTCGCGCACTATCGCTCTTAGGCTGCCCGACTACAAGCGCACCCGACTGCACACGTTCGAGCCGGTGCCGTAAGGCGCGTGCTTGACAGCCAGCCGGTGCAGACCTACTGTACGCCGCACTTGGTGAATCCCTGCCGGCAGGCGGGGATGAACGGGAAGTTGGTGATGCGGGGCGTTAACGCGCCCGTGAACGCAGATTCCAACGCTGCCCCCGCAACGGTGATCGAGCAAAATCCTGACCCGCGCAGCCAGCCCGCTGCGTAGCCACTGCGAAACGATTCTCGTACGAATCCACTCGCGGGAAGGCGTCAGGACCGGCAACGCCACTCGTCAGCCCGGAGACCGGCCAGGTGTTCACGCGAATGGCGCGGCGGGCGCGATTTCGAGCGTGTCCGCCACCAGGCCATGCCGACTCGAACCCTCCCGAACTTCGCACTGCTGAAACGCGTGCGGGCGGCACGCACTGGGAGACATCATGGCTACTATCAGAATCACCATCGCGGCGGCCGCGCTTGCTGCTGCAATCGTTTATGCACCATCCGCCGCCGGCGACATCCGCGGTACGGACAACATTATCGTGACCGCCACGCGTACGGAGATTTCCGTGAGCGACGCCACGGTCCCGGTCACCGTCATCAGCCGCGAAGACATCGAGTTGTCGCTGGCCAACGACCTGGCGGAACTGCTGCGCTTTCAAGCCGGCCTCGATATTGGCCGCAACGGCGGACCCGGCCAGACCACCTCCCTGTTTCTGCGCGGAACGGAGAGCAATCACACGCTCGTCCTGGTCGACGGCGTCCGTGTGAATCCGGGCACGATCGGGGGCGCGGCCCTGCAGCACATCGCTCCGGAAAGCATCGAGCGCATCGAGATCGTCAAGGGCGCCCGCTCGGCGCTGTACGGCTCGGACGCCATTGGCGGTGTCGTCAACATCATTACGCGACGGGCCGACAAGAGCTACGCAGAAGTCTCGCTGGGAGGCGGAAGCTTCGCTACGCGTTCCGGCAATGTCTCAGCCGGCGCTCGCAACGACAACAGCGACTTCGGCGTTACGCTCAACTATGCTGAAACCGACGGATTTTCCCCGCGTGCCGGATCCGATCTCGACCGCGGCTACGATAACTTCTCGGCCAACGTCTACGGCTCGCGCCGTTTCGGCGACGCCGAGATTTCACTGCGACACTGGCGTGCCGAAGGCAACGTCGAGTATCTCGACTTTTTCCTGTCGCCGGTCGATCAGGATTTCGAGAACACGGCCACCGCGCTGCAGCTCGATTCGCCGCTAGGCAAGTCGGGTAAGAGCCAGCTCATTCTTTCGCACATGAGCGACAGCATCGAACAGAACCAGTCCACGGCGTTTGTCGAATCGGAGCGGCTGAGTCTCGACTGGCAATACACGCAGTCCGTCGGTTCGCATACGCTGACCGGAGGCGTGTACGTGATGGAGGAGACAGCGGAAGCGCTGTCATTTGGTCTTGGCTTCGACGAAAACACGCGCGTCAAAGCCGTCTTTCTGCAGGACCAGATCCAGTCCGGACAGCATCGCGCGTTCCTAGCGGCACGGTTGACCGACCACGAGACTTTCGGCAACGAAGTCACGTGGAACGCGGAGTATGCCTACGACATCAACCCGGAGTGGGCATTGAGCGCCGGTGTCGGCCGCGCCTTTCGCGCACCGGATGCAACCGACCGCTTCGGTTTCGGCGGCAACCCGGACCTCGAGCCCGAGACGTCTGAGCAACTGCAACTCGGCCTGCGCTACCTCCCGGGCGAGCGCCATACGATAGAGTTCGAGTTGTACGCGAACGATATCGACAACCTGATCGAATTCGACTCGGCGACTTCCTCGCTGAGGAACGTCGACGAAGCCGAGATCCGCGGCGCGGAACTGGCATGGGAGTACACGGGCGACAGCTTCAGCCTGCGCACGGCACTGATCAGCCAGCGCGCGGAAGACAAGGCCACCGGCGACCGCCTGCTGCGCCGCGCCGACGAGAGCCTGTCGGTAAACTATACTCAGAACCTGGGACGCCACCGTGTGGGGTTGAGCGCGCTCGTCAGCGGCGACCGCGAAGACTTCGGCGGTGTCGAACTCGACAGCTACGTGCTGTTCAACGTGAGCGCCGAGTTTGCGCTCGGCCGCAACCTGACGCTGAATGCTCGCATCGAAAACCTCACTGACGAGGACTACCAGACTGCGGCAAACTTCAACATGCAGGAGCGTTCCGGCTTCGTCGAACTTCGCTTCCACGGTCGCTGACGAGTAAGCACGTCGCGCACAATCTACAGGGATCTACGATGGGCAATCGACTGAGCAAAATCTACACGCGCACGGGTGACGACGGCACAACGGGCCTTGGCGACGGCAGCCGCGTCGCCAAGGACGACGCACGCGTGGAAGCCTACGGCACGGTCGACGAAGCCAATAGCGCCATTGGCCTCGTGCTTGCGGAAGATGCCGCTGACGGGGACATTGGCGCGATCCTGACCGACGTACAGCACGACCTGTTCGAACTCGGCGGCGAACTGTGTATCCCGGGTCACGAAGCCGTGCGCGAAGACTATATCGAGCGTCTCGAGCAGACGCTCGATGCCCTGAATGCGGACCTGCCGCCGCTCAAGGATTTCATTTTGCCGGGCGGCGGCCGCGCTGCCGCGGCCTGCCATCTTGCGCGCACGATCGTGCGCCGCGCCGAACGCCGCGTGCAGACGCTGGCGCACGCGTCGGACGTGAGGCCGGAGGTGCTGCGCTATCTGAACCGTCTGTCGGATCTTCTGTTCGTCATTGCGCGCAATCTCGCGCGGCGGGAATCCGGCAGCGAGGTTCTCTGGAATCGCAACCGCTAGTGGGTTGCTTGATTCGCGCGCGCCCGATTTGAGCGCGCCCGGTCCAGCACTTCGCAAAGCCTGGCTCCGGCGGCATCGAGACGCGTGCTCGCGCGACTGAGTGCGGGCGCGTCGACGCTCAACCGGTTATCGTAACGGTTCGCTGCCAGGTTCTCGAAACGCTCCCAGACGGAAAATGCGTCCGCCCCCCCGCCGCCGACAATGGCCTCGGGGTTCCTCCCCAGCACGGCCTCGATCTCGACCTGCGGCGCAAGCTCGCCAAGGTCGGCAAACACGTTGCTGGCGCCACACAACTCGATCAGTTCGCTGATGAAATGCCCGCCGTTTACGGTGTACAGGGGTCGGGACGAAATCTGATAGAAAACGCGCAGCGGGTCTCGATCCGCGTACTCTTTGCCCAGCGCCATCAGCCGATCGCGAAAACGAGCAGCCTCGACACGCGCCGTCTCTTCGTTGCCGGTCAGCCGTCCGATTTCCTCGATCGCAACAGCAACGTCCTCGAGACGCCGGGTACGCAGCGTCACGATGGGCAGACCCACCGCTTTGAGCTCCTCGACGGTATGTGACGGTATGCCGCTTTCCCACACCAACACCACGTCGGGTGCAAGCAGCTTGAGCCGCTCCTGATCGACGCCAAACGCGTCGCCCACCTGCGGCAGCGCCGCCGCCTCCGGCGGGTAGTCGGTGTACGCGCTGACGCCAACGAGCCCTTCACCGGCGCCCGCGGCAAAGACGAGCTCGGCCAGGTGTGGTGCCAGCGTGACTATCCTGGTCGCGGTCGTCTGCTCATCGACCGGGGGCAGCGGATCACCGGAACAGGCAGCCAGCATGAGCAGGAGCGGTACCGCTCCCGAGCGAATGCCGCGAATCACACGGACCAGCCGTACAGCGTCAGTGCGGCAATGACCACGGCCCAAATGGTAAGCAGTCTGAAGACCAGCTTGTTTGCCGCACGTGCACCCCGCACGCCGCGCTCCGTGACAGTTTCGTCCTCGAGGTCGCGCAGCGACAGAGCGCCTACGCCCACCCGGGCCAGCAATTCCTCGCTGGCTTCTGAGGTGCTCTCGGGCGGGTCGTCCGGCGGTTCGCGCCAGGCGGCAAGCGCGTCGTCAAAATGCCCGGCAACGGCGTAGCCGATGGCCGTCAGGCGCGCCGGTATCCAGGCCAGCCAGCCGTGCAGGCGAGTGCTCGCCTCGCGCAGCCGGCCGAGTTCGGCGGCCTCTTCTTCGCCCGCCCGGCTGTCGTTGAATACGGCGCGCCGGCGGATCAGGTCGGTCACGCGGTACACCCATGCGCCCAGCGGACCCATCAGAATGAACCAGAAGATCACGGCAAACAGCCGGTTGTTGGCCTGCACACACACCGCGGCCTCGACGCAATGGATCCGTTCGAGTCGATCGGCGGGCACGTCGCCCTCGACGAGTGCCGTTGCCGTCTCGCGAATCCGCTCGGGTTCTTCCGCCTCCAGCGCCTCGCAGTATTCGTTGACGTCCTCGCCAATGTCCTTCGGGCCGAGCGAGAAGAACAACACGACAATCGCCAGCGCCAGGTACGGAAAGCCGAGCAGCGTGTCCCCGAGGCTCAGTATGACGATCAGCACGGGCAGCGCGAGCAGCACTGCCAGCGCCACGATCGGCAGCAGCGCCGGCCAGTCGGACACGCGCCTCGAGGCGCGGAACCCCATATCGATCAGACGATCCATCCAGCGGAGGCGTCGCCAATGGAAAAGCTGCGTTGCGAGCCGTTCGATTGCAATACCAATGAGTAACGCGATGAGATTCATACTGTCGGATTCATAAGTGGATCGGAGGATGTGAGGAGCGCATCGATCTCAGGCGCGCTTGCGGTGTCCGAGTTCATCATACAGCCGCTGCCAGTCGAAAGCAGGACCCGGATCGGTCTTGCGGCCGGGCGCCACGTCTGAATGCGCGGCCACCCGGCGTGCCGTGATTCCCGGATAGGCTTCGATGACGGCGCTGGCCACGGCGCCCAGGGCTGTGTACTGCGCGTCCGAGTAGGGACTCGTATCGGTGCCCTCGAGTTCGATTCCGATGGAGAAATTGTTAACGACCGTTTGCCTTCGAAACCGCGATGCGCCGGCATGCCAGGCACGCTCCGTGAACGGCACGAACTGCGTGACCCGGCCCGAGCGGTCGATCAGCAGATGCGCCGATACCTCGAGCTCGCAAATGCTTTCGAAGTAAGGGTGGGCGCCGGCATCGAGCCGGTTGCAGAACAGGTCTTCGATAGCGCTGCCGCCGTACTCGCCCGGCGGCAGACTGATGCCGTGCAGAACGAGGAGTTCGATGTCCGCGTCGGGAGGGCGCGGGTCGCAGTTGGGACTCGGACATTGCCGTGCCGGCGTCAGCACGCCGGTTGCGGTATCTACGACGTATCGGGGCTCGGGCATGGCAGCAAGGCGTAGTGAAACAGAGGTAGTGAAATACTGGCGACGATAGTGTCCCGAGGTTCATACTCCGGGCTCGAAGGGCCGTCTGTCAACGGCCGGAACAGGACGCAACACGACTCGATGAAGACTCGTCTGTACACCAACCTCGATCTTCGCCCCGAGCAGGAAATTACTCTGGGTGCGGAACCGGCTCAGTATCTCGGCCGCGTTTTGCGCCTCAAACGCGGCGAGAGCCTGCGCGTGTTCAACGGTCGCGACGGCGAGTTCGAAGCCGAAATCAAAGCGCTGCACAAACAGGGTGTAACCCTCGACGTCAAACGATGCCTGTATGCAGCCCACGAGGCGACGGTGGAGTCACCGCTGGCATTACACATCGTACAGGGCGTGTCTCGGGGCGACCGCATGGACCTTGTTGTCCAGAAGACGACCGAACTCGGAGTGAGCCGCATTACCCCTGTGCTCACACAGCATGGCGTCGTGCGTCTGGACGAGAAGCGCGCCGACAAACGTCGCGAGCACTGGCAGCGGGTTGCGAACAACGCGGCTGAGCAGTGCGGGCGGATTCAGCCGCCGCTCGTCGACGTGCCGCTCAAACTCAACGAGTGGTTCGGCAGCCAGCAAGGCGCTGATGCCACCCGGCTCATTCTCGACCCCGGCAGCGGCACGCGGCTGCCGCAAACCGTCGAGGCGCCGCTCTGCCTGTTGATCGGTCCCGAAGGCGGTTTCAGCGACAGGGAGCTCGATGACGCCCGGGTCGCGGGATTTACAGGCGTATCGCTTGGCCCGCGCATCCTGCGGACCGAAACGGCCGCCGTTGCGGCAGTGACCTTGGCTCAGGCCCTGTACGGCGACCTTGTCGCGGCCTGAGCCCCGTCGAACATTGGGAAACGCAGGGCGCGTATCCGCCCTTTCGCTCAGGCTTTGACGGACTCGCTGACGAGCATCGTTTCCAGGCGTTCGAGATCGGGTATTAGCGGAAACTCGTTTATCATTTTGACCCGGCAAAGCACGGGCGCCGCGTCTCCCCAGCTGTCGGTCGCGTCGAGTTTGAGCACGTCGCGATTGACGCGAACGAGCTGAGGGAAGCCCTGCGTCAGCACGCCGAAATAGCCGGTCTTCAGCTGGCCCGTGCTGGCAACAAACACGACAATCCGGGTACGGCCGGTCGGCGGAGGGACCGCTTTGCCCAACGCACCCTCGAACGAAACGACCGGCAGCGAGCGACCGTTCCAGCTGACGTTGCCGAGCATCCAGAAGTGCGCGCCGGGCTCCTTCTCGGGTTCGGAAAAGCGCACGACCTCGGCCACGCAGGCGCGCGGCACGATCAGTCGGTCTTCGGACAGCGGAACGAGCAGGCTGTATAGCTCCTCGGCTTCGGTGCTCATGTCAGTACGACTCCCCGATCTTCCAGCTGACGGCGGATGGCTTCGAGCAGCTGGGCGTCCTGATACGGTTTGCCCAGGTAATCGTTGACGCCGAGTTCAATCGCGCGGGCCCGGTGCTTGTCGCCGACACGCGAAGTAATCATGATGATGGGCACATCGGCCACGCGATCGTCGTTGCGAACGTGTGACGCAAATTCGTAGCCGTCCATGCGCGGCATCTCGATATCGAGCAGGATGACGTCGGGTTTGTGATCGGCCAGCACGCTGATGGCGTCCAGCCCGTCTTTTGCGGTCACGACGCGCATCCCGTTGCGCTGCAGGAAGCGCTCGGTCACCCGCCGTACCGTAATCGAATCGTCGACCACCAGCGCCAGCGGCCGATCGTCCGCCGGCGTTGGCGCTGCCCGCTTGATTTCGACAACGGGCGCCCCCGTTCGAACCAGCGCGTTGATGTCGAGAATCAACACGATGCGGCCGTCGCCCAGAATCGTGGCACCCGAAATACCCCGGATGCTCGCCAGTTGCGGCCCGACGGTTTTGACGACGATCTCGCGACTGGCCAGCATCTCGTCGGTCAGCAGTGCCGCCGAGTACTCTCCGGCACGCACGAGTATGACGGGCACGAACGCCTCGTCCTCGGGGAGTTCGGCAGCCTGGCCGCCCAGGTACATACCGAGGTGGCGGAATTTGTAGGTCTCCTCGCCATACTGGAAGCTCGGCTCCGTCTGGCTCAGGAGATTCTCGAGCTCGGCGCGCGGAATCCGTGCAACACCTTCGACCGACGGCAGCGGCAGCGCGTAGACCTCTTCGCCCGTACGCACGATGAGGGCCTGCGTAATGGCGAGCGTAAACGGCAGCCGCACCGTGAAGTTGGTGCCCTGCCCGGTGACGGAAGAAATCTGCAGCGACCCGCCGAGCTTCTTGACTTCGTTGGCCACGACATCCATGCCGACGCCGCGGCCGGCCGACTGCGTAACCACGCCGGCGGTCGAAAAGCCGGGTTTCAGAATCAGGTCCATGATCTCTTCGTCGGTCACCTTGGTGTCCGGAGCCAGCAGCTCGAGTTCATAGGCTTTCCGGCGTATGCGCTCGACATCGAGACCGTCGCCGTCGTCCGCCACGTCGATGACCATTTCCGCACCTTCCCGATGCAGCCGGATCGTAATGCGGCCGGTGGCGGGCTTGCCGGCGGCCTGCCGCTCTTCGGGCGACTCGATGCCGTGCACGACAGCGTTGCGCAGCATGTGCTCGAACGGCGGCAGCATCTTGTCGAGCACCTGTCGGTCCAGTTCGCCAGCCGCGCCTTCAACGGCCAGCTCGGCGCGCTTGTTGGCCTCGTTGGCCGCCTGCCGGACCAGCCGGGTCAGCCGCGGTACGTGCCGCTCGAACGGCACCATGCGGGTGCGCATGAGTCCGTCCTGCAGCTCCGCCGTTACACGCGACTGCTGCACGAGCAGGCTGTCGGCTTCGGTAGTGAGCGACTGCAGCAAGTCCTTCAAGCTGTCGAGGTCGTTGGCCGACTCGGCCAGCGCTCGCGAAAGCTGCTGCATCGTCGAGTATCTGTCCATCTCGAGTGGATCGAAATCGCGCACGACCAGCGTGTCCTGGTGGCCGTGCATGATCTGTTTTTCGGTCTCGATCTCGAGCTTGCGCAGCTGATCACGCAGCCGCTTGACGGTTTGCTCGAGTTCTTCGACGTGGAACTCGAACGAGTTGACCTGCTGGTTGAGGCGCGAGTGGTAGATGCTGATTTCGCCCGCGGCGTTCAGCAGATCCTCGAGCAGCTCGGCGTCAATACGCGCAAACTCCGGCCGGCTGTCGCTGCGCACCGAACGCAGTTCTGCAGCCGGACGCTCATCGCTCCGCTGCTCCGGACCAACGTCGATCGTGCGCTCGACGGGCGGTGGACGGGTAATGACCGTGGGCGTCCGTTCGGCTTCCGGGCGCTCCGGCTCGGAAGGCTCGACGGGTTCGGCCGGAGGCTCTGCGTCGGCAGCGGCCTCACTGGTGGCGTCTTCGCGCGCGGCCGGCGGTTCCTCGACGACGGGCCCTTCGGCAACCGGTTCTTCGACCACCGGGTCCTCGACGACGGGTTCCTCCGCAACCGGCTCCTCAACCACCGGCTCCTCGGCAACTGGTTCCTCAACAACAGGGGCCTCGGCGACAGGCTCCTCAACAACCGGGTCCTCGGCGACAGGCTGTTCGGCAACCGGCTCCCGGGGAGCCGAGTCTCCGGCAGGCGGGATCTGCTTCAGCTCGTCAGCCAGCGGCGAATCGACAATGACCATGCTGACCGTGTCTTCGGGCTCGATGCTGAACTCGGCCGGCGCCACAACCTTGGTGTCGACCACCTCGGCGGACGACTCCGCCGGCGGCCGTTCGACCTCGGTTTCCTCGGCAAACGCAAACCCGCTGGTTGCGGTTTGCAGGCGCTGCTCGAGTTCGGTGTTGGAAGGCACGGGTTTGCCGGCGATAACCTGATCGCGCATTCGATGCAGTTCGTCGATCGCGCGCTGCAGCACGTCGTTGACGCTCTCGGTCGCCTCGACCCGGCCGTCTTCGACAGCACCAAGCAGCGTTTCGACCTCGTGGCTCAGGTTGCCCATCGACGCTATACCGGCCATGCGGGCACCGCCCTTCAGCGTGTGCAGGTGGCGCTTGAGTTCAGCAAGCGCCGCCGTGTTGCTGTGCGCGCGCGACCAGTCGCCAAACGCCTTGTCCGCCGACTCGAGAAGCTCCGCGGACTCCTCGGTAAAGATCGCGGCAATCTCTGCGTCGTATTCGACTTCGACCGGCGCCTCCTGGGGTGCGGCGGGCGTTGGTGGCGGCTCCTCGACGGGTGCCTCGGGCACTGGCGGCGCGCTCACCGGCTCGAGTTCGCTGTCGGCCACTGTGCCGCGCGGCTGAACGCGATCGGTCAGTTCGTTGATCTTGGCAATCAGCGGAGCGTAGTCCACACGCTCGGCATCCGGCTGGTTGATGTCGGCGACAATGCGCATGATGCCGACCGAGGCGGCGCGCAACACGTCGAGCGCTTCGGCGTCGAAGCCCACCTCGTTGTCGTGCACGCGGCGCACGTAGCGGTTGAGCGCCCCCGCAACGCGCACGCCACGCTCGACGTTTGCCATGTTCGCGCTGCCGTGCAGCGTGTGGCAGGCACGATATAGCTTGTCGGTCACCGGGTAGGGCGGGCTTTGCTCCGCGCAGGCATCCGTGTAGTCGGTAATGACTTTCAGGTGTCCCGCCGTTTCTTTCGAGAAGATGTCGAGCAGCACCGGATCCATCTCGAGTGCGGGCGGCGCGCGGCCCGCGTCCTCACGCTCGATGGTCAGGATCTGGGCATTCGGATCACCTTCGGCAAAAGCGTTGGCTCGCGCGATCAACAGCGCAATGTCCGAGGTGGGCTCGGAACCGATCTCGAGCTGCTCGATCAGTTCCGGCACGGCCGCCGCCGCAACACCGATAAAATCCACCATGGGTGGCGTCCGCATCAGGGTCCGGTTGATCAGGCGGTTCAGCAGGTTTTCGACACTCCAGCAGTACTCGCCGATGCGCTCGGCCCCGACCATACGTCCGCTGCCTTTCAGCGTGTGGAAGGAGCGACGCACGGTAATGAGTGTTTCCATGTCGTCGGGTGAGTCGATCCAGGCGGGCAGGTTGCGCTGGATGGACACGACTTCCTCCTTCGCCTCCTCGATAAACAGCTCGAGCAGCTCGGGATCCAGGTGTTCAGCGTCGGGCGCAACGACGGGCAGCGGTATCACGGCCGTGGCCTGCTGGGCTTCGGCCTGTTCCTCCGCCATCCGGGACAGTCCATCAGCCGGCGCAATACGCATCGTCTGTTCGACGGCTTCCTCGGGGACGGGCGTCGACTGCTCGTCCTTGAGGCGGTCGGCAACGTCACGCAGCACCGTAAGACAGGCTTCCGCGTTGTCGAGCATGTACCAGGGCTCGCTGCGACCGGCCTTGACGGTCTCCATGTAGTACTCGATGCTGACAATGGCGTCGGCCAGGCGGTCGGTTTCCTTTTGCGTCAGCCGTGTCGCACCGCCGCTTTGCAGCATGATCGTAATGAGTTCGCCGATCCGGTCGACCACCTCCATGGCGCGCGTCTTGTTGAGCATCAGGAGACCGGCCTTGATGCCGCGAACCAGCGACGGAATCGCATCAAGGCCCTGTGACGGCGCCTGCGACGCGAGGCTCTGGCTAACGGTCTCCTTGATACGCGCGAGGTTGATGATGCACTCGCGCATAACGGATTCGGCCACCTGGCGAAAATCGGCGGCTTCCGCTTCGGGCATTTCGGGTTCGCTAACGGCAGTCTCGCGCGGCACAGTGAGCCGTATCAGCTGCTGATCGAGACGATCCTCGACGCGCAGCAAGGTCGAGGCAATGTCGAGGATCACCTGCTCTTTGCCGCCACCCTGCTCGACAACGGCTTTGAGGCGCTCGATCTCGCCGTCGATATCGCCGCGCAGCTCGCCTAAGCCCAGCACGCCCAGCGTATCGGAGATTTTTCTCAACAGTTCCAGCTGCGGCACGAGTTCCGCCGGCTTGTTCATGCCCGTGCGGACGAAGATGTCGAGGACGTCCTTGACCGAACCCAGGTCTTCCTTGATCGCCGAGGCGACCGTCTTCATGAGATTGACGCTCGGCGCGGACAGCGCCTCGCGCGCGTGTTCGACCTGCGAATCGCCGGGCAGTAGCTCGGACAGGTTGAAGGCGGCGCGAATCTCGCTGATACGCGGCCCGCTCGTGCTGGAGCGCGCAATGTAGTACAGCAGGTTGTTCATCAGATCGTCGACCGGATGTTCGTCGAACGCGGCCAGACCCGAGTCGATGACGCGCTTGATCTGCCGGTCCGCCTGCCCCAGGAGCCGTTTCAGCGCGACGGACGTGTCCAGCCCGCCGTCCCGGAGCGCCTCGAGTACGCCGCCGACCACGCGCCAGAGCTGGTACATGTCGTCGCGGGTCGACGAGTGTTCGAGTGCCGCGGCGACTTTGGACAGCGTGTCCAGATGCCGCGCCGAGTCGCCGCCACCCTTGATCCAGCCGAGGAGTGCAAGCTGAAACTTGGGTCTCAGCCGTTTGGCGACGCCAACCGGGTCCTCCCCGCTACCGTCGCGGTCGCTTCGGTCGTCGTCGCTGCGGCTCGGGGACAGATTGAGCAGCAGCAACGTGCCCTCGGAGAGCAGCGGTTCACCCCGCGCCGCACGCAGGTCGTTGAGCATGGGCAGCAGCACGAGCGCAATGTCGCGCCCCCCGCCCAGGAGACGCTCGATGTAAATCGGCAGCTGCACCATTGCGCGGGTCAGCGCGTCGAGCCCGTCTTCGCGCCCTTTGCCTTCCCGCAGCGCGGCCAGGTAACGGCTCGCAAGCTCCATCTCCTCAGCAAGCAGCGCGGCGCCGTAGGTTTCGGTGATCTGCAGCGCGCCACGAACCTGGTGCAGAAGCTCCGCCGCTCGCATGAGCGCCGGCGCTCCGCCGCGGCCGTCGACACAATCTTCCAGCGCAAGCTGCGCGTTGCGGATACTGTCCAGCAGCTCCACGGAGATGATGGCAAGCGCCCGCACGGTGACGTCGGCGCTCGGCTGCTCGTGAATGCCGGTTTCAGCACTCATGGGGCATGACCACCGGCAGCGGCGCCCTCGCGGGGGCGCCCGGCATCGTTCGGAATTCGACGGGGATCCATTGCATGCGCTTGACCGGCCTTAACCTGCGTTGGCCTGTTTGGGCCCCTCCGGTTCCGGGTTCGCGGCGGTTGGCGGCTGCTGAGGCTGAAGCTCCGGTGCCCGGGTGACGAGCGTGCTGCCGTGCGCGATGTCCGACGGCAACGTAAAGCCCGCCACGCTGCGCCTGAGCGCGGACGCAAACTCCGACAGTTTAGAGATGGCCGCGGCAGTTGCCGTCGTCGCCTTGCCCGTCTGCTCACTGATCTCACCGAGCCGGGTCGTCCGCTTCGTGACGTCGGCCGCGGAACCGGCCTGCTGACGCGCCGAACTCGAAATGTTCTGCACCAGGCTCGCAATCTGATTCGATACCTGCTCGATCTCGTCGAGGGCAGCGCCGGCGTTCTCGGCGAGCAACGCACCGCCAACGACGTCGGTCGTGCTGCGCTCCATCGATACGACGGCCTCTTTCGTGTCGGCCTGAATTGTGCTGACCAGCACTTCGATCTGCTTGGTGGCGTTGGTCGAGCGTTCGGCAAGCCGCTGTACTTCGTCAGCCACGACCGCAAACCCGCGACCGGCCTCGCCCGCCATGGAGGCCTGAATCGACGCATTGAGCGCAAGAATGTTGGTTTGCTCGGCAATGTCGTTGATCAGCTCGACGATGTTGCCGATCTCCTGGGAACTCTCGCCGAGACGTTTGATTCTCTTGGACGTCTCCTGGATAGTCTCGCGAATCGTGTTCATGCCGTCGATCGTGCGGCGCACGGCTTCACCCCCCTTGTGCGCCACCTCGACGGAATGTCTCGCGACGTCGGACGAACGCTCGGCGTTGCCCGATACTTCCTCGATCGACGCCGCCATCGAGACGATGGACTCGGTGGCCGCATTGATTTCGCGGGTCTGATTCTCGGCGGCGCGAGCCATGTGCGCGGCCGTGTTCTCGGTCTGTTTCGACGCCGTGTCGACCATGATGGCCGTTTCGTTGACCGTCGCGACGAGCTTGCGCAGTTCTTCGATCGCGTAGTTGAAAGAGTCGGCAATGGTGCCGGTAATGTCCTCGGTCACCGTCGCCTCGACGGTCAGGTCGCCGTCGGCCAGGCTGCCCATTTCGTCGAGCATGCGAAGAATGGCCTGCTGGTTGCGTTCGTTCTGGTAAGCCTGCTCCTTGGCCATCGTTTCGAACGCCGCCAGCTTGGCGTTCACGACAATCAGCGACAGTACGAGCAGCACCGAAAGACCAATGAGCGCCAGCGGTATCCACGGCTGCGTGAGCCACCCGGGCAGCCAGCCGCCGGCGGACGAGCCTCCCGGCCGGGCGTCCAGTAGCCGCGCCGCGGCGCTCGAGATCTGCGCGCTGACCGCGGGCAGCCCGGCAAGCTCCGCCGCGTTGCCGCTCAAGGTCTCGAGTGCACTCTCCATGTCCGTCACGTGAGCCGCGAGCGGCACGACGGTCTGTTCCTGCCCGGCCGGATCGAGCGGCCGCAAATCCAGCGTGCTCTCCTCGCCACTCAGGCCGTTGACCATGTCGCGGAGAAACTCGACATCACTCCCGAGCCGTTCGAGTTCGGCCCCAGCGCCGGCATTGGTGAGCAACCCTGCCGCTGAACGCTCGATGTTGTCGAGCCTGGCGGCACTGTCCTGAATGATCGCCGTCGCGCCCGAAAGATCGAGCAGACGATCCGTCAATACGCGCGACTCGCGAGCGCTCACCGACAAGCCGAATGCGGCCGTTGCCGAGGCCTCGAGCACGGGACGCCGAGCCGCTATGCCGCCCAATCCCGCGTCCAGTGCCTCCCAGTCGCTGGCGTTGCCGCCCGCGGCCGTTCCCACGCGGCCCCTGAGCGACGCAAACCGCTCCTGGCTCGCCGCAAATCGATCGAATGCGCCGGCCTCGCCCGACAGTGCCGCGTCGAGCTGCCCGGGCAATGCCTGCGTCAGCGCGGCCAGCTCGGCGCCACCCGGCCGTGCACCACCGTTGCCCGCGTTGAGATGCACGAGAGCCGCAGCCGCAACCAGCAGCGCGGCGATCCCGAGCGCAAGCGTTCTGAAGGTACTTGAGGTGTTCGTTCTCTTAGCCATAGGTCTGACTCTGTGTTTGCGCTGCCGGGATCCCTGGAGCCGCGGCTCGCCGTAATGAGTAACCGGCCTGCCGACTGTCAGTCGTCGCCGGTTCGGGTCCTGCCGGACATGACGCTGCATGCGCGCCGCGGCCGATGACCCTAGTCATTGGCTGCCTGCAGGAACATGTTGCTTTCCACCAAATCGAAAAGGCTGAATGCCGGCCAGCTCTCGTTGCCGCGCTCGTAGCTGCCGGTCAGGAAGCGTTCGCAACGAACCGCGGTTTTCGGCACCTGGTCGATGAACTCGCGGTCGCTGAAACGTCGAAAGCCCAGAACCTCGTCGACGATCAGTCCCGCCGGCACTTCGCGATGATTCACGGAAACCACCCTTGTCGTACGCCTGAGCGCCGTACGCCCGCTGCCGAGCATGAGCTTGACGTCGATGAGCGGCAGCAAATGCCCGCGAAGGTTGGCGATCCCCAGGAGCCAGCGGCGCGCGCCCGGTACTCGCGTCATCGCGTCCGGCAGCATCAACACCTCACGCACTTCGTCCCGGGCCGCGACGAACTGCTCCTCGCCGATTCGAAAACCGATGCCGGTCCACTCGCGCGCATGACTGTCGGCCACGCCGCTCTGTGCGCTGCGGCTGCGGCGTTCGATCTCCTTCAGCAGCTCGAAGGGCTGCTGGACGAGTTCCGACAGTTGCACGTGCCCGCCCATTCAGGCAGCCATCACGGCGTTGATCTTGGCCACCAGTTCTTTTTCGGCAACCGGCTTGACGAGGTACTCCACGGCGCCCTGCCGCATGCCCCAGATCTTGTCGGTTTCCTGGTCCTTGGTCGTGACCATAATGACGGGGATACCGGCGGTCTCGGGGTCCTGGGTCAACTTTCGGGTCGCCTGAAACCCGTTCATGCCGGGCATGACAACATCCATCAGTATGCAGTCCGGCCGGGACTTCCTGGCGACTCGCAGTCCGTCCTCGCCGCTATCGGCGACCAGCGTATCGAAGCCGGCTTTTTCGAGCGTGCTCTGGAAGAGGTGCAACTCGGTCGGCGAATCATCGATGATGAGAATAACGGCCATTGATACTTCCTTCCTTCGGCGTCATTGCTGAATTCTTCGGTCGTACCACTCAGGCGATCTGGTTGGAGATCGCGCCGAGCAATTCGTCTTTGGTAAACGGTTTGGTCAGGTACTGCTCGGAGCCCACGATGCGGCCGCGCGCACGATCGAACAGTCCGTCCTTGCTGGACAGCATGATGACCGGCGTCTCCTTGAACACCTTGTTGTGCTTGATCAACGAGCAGGTCTCATAGCCGTCCAGCCGCGGCATCATGATGTCGACGAAGATCAGATCGGGCTGATGGTCGGCAATCTTCGACAGGGCGTCGAAACCGTCGATCGCCGTAAACACCTGGCACCCCTCTTTGGTCAGCAAGGTCTCCGCGGTCCGGCGGATAGTCTTGCTGTCGTCCACTACCAGAATCTTGAGTCCGTTCAGACTTCGAGACGCGCTATTCGACACGGGTATTCCTCAACGATGTCGGGGATTCGCAAGCCAACCCCCGTAAAGCCCCCAAAAGCATCCCCGAACGTGTTGCCGGAACACCCGGTTTCACGGCAAGCCTCGCGAAGATGTAGCCTTGTACCATATTGACATAAGTCCTGCTACGACCGGGCCCACAGCGGCGAAAACCGCCGTGAAATCCGGGGCTTGTTCCGCCTTTCCGGTAATTTCCGTCAGTCGCCGCCCAGCGCGGTCCCCGGGCGGGCAACCTACCCGGGATGGCGGTTCTCGCCACTCACCGCGCACTGTATAGTGACGCTCGCCCGAGAACCTTGTAGCAATCCACAAAAATGCCCCCGAACACACTTGTCGTCGGCGTGATCATGGATCCGATCGGCTCCATCACGCCCAAAAAAGACAGCTCATTCGCCATGCTCCTGGAAGCGCAGCGCCGCGGAGCCCGTATTCTGTACTTCGAGCAGCGCGATCTCAGCGTCGAGCGCGGTGTGGCTTTCGGCAGGGGCCGGTCGTTGACCGTCCGGGACGACAACGACGACTGGTTCGAGTTGGGCGGCAGCGAAACCGTGGAACTCGGCAACCTCGACGTGATCCTGATGCGCAAGGATCCACCGTTCGACATGGAGTACGTCTACACGACCTATATCCTCGAGCGGGCGGCCGTCGGCGGCGCTCTGATCGTCAACAACCCGCAGGCGCTCAGGGATATCAACGAGAAGGCCTACACGGCGTGGTTCCCGGATATTACGCCCCTGACCCTGATCACGCGTTCGATGGACGACATGCGCGCGTTTCTTGCGGAACACGGACGAGTGGTCGTCAAGCCGCTCGACGGCATGGGCGGCAAATCGATTTTTGTCATCGACAAGGGTGACAACAACGCCAACGTCATTTTCGAAACGCTCACCGAGTACGGGCAGCGCTTTGCGATGGCGCAGCTCTTCGTGCCCGAAATCTCGCTGGGCGACAAGCGCATACTGCTGATCGACGGCGAGGCCGTGCCCTACGCGCTCGCACGTATCCCTTCCGCGGACGACAATCGCGGCAACCTGGTCATGGGCGCCACGGGCAAAGGTCAGGAACTCTCGGCGCGCGACCGCGAGATTTGTGAGGCTGTCGGCCCGGTGCTCAAGGACCACGGCGTGCTGTTCGCGGGCATCGACGTGATTGGCGACTATCTGACCGAGATCAACGTGACCAGCCCGACCGGGATACGCGAACTCGACGCCCGCTTCGATCTGAACATTGCGGGGCTCATGTTCGACGCTATCGACACGCACCTGTCGCAAAAATAGATCGTGACACAGGTCGCATCGCGACCTTGGAGCCAGACGCTACACTGCCAGCAGCCGTTTTCTTACCGAACTTGAGAATGTCTCGGTAAATATCTGTTTCATCACTTGTTTGGCTAAGAGAAATGGCGGAACATTCGACATAATTTTGAATCGCTGTTCACGGGCCGCATCGTTTTGACCCCCAACGCCGTCGACGCTTACCGCCTTGTCACCCCTCCGGTACCGGACAGGTTGCCGGCAATGCTGTTCCTCGCGGCGCTGATCCACGGCGTGCTCATTCTCGGCGTGGGCTTCAATCCCGCGTTGACCGACCGCTTCACCGAAGCCATCTCGCTCGAAGTCACGATCGTCGCCGACCCGGACCAGCACATCGACCGGCCGGACCGCGCCGAATATCTTGCTCAGACCAGCCAGCTCGGTGGCGGCAACACGAGTGAGGAAGTCCGGCCTTCCGCACCGCAACAAAGTGCATCGCCGATCGACAACCTGGGCAAGGAGGACGGCGACGCGCTGCTCGACTCGGCGCGGCACGAACAGGCCGCCGATCAGCTACTGGCAACGCAAAACGACAATACGATGGCCGTGGCGGACAGCCCGCGCAACGAGCCGCTACCCGATGCCCGGACAGCCATAGCCCTGGAGCGCGGCGCCGAAACGACTCTGCCGCTGCCGCAGGAGCCGGTCGCCACACTCAAGATCCACGACGACGAACCGCGGCAGCTCATCGTCAGCGCCGATACGAGCGAAGCGTCGATCGCCGCCTACCTCGACAACTGGAAGCGTCGAATCGAGGTCGTAGGCGCGGAGTATTTCCCCAAACTCGGCGCACTCGAAGGGCTTCACGGCAGCCCGACGCTCGAAGTCAGCATTGATGCAAACGGCCAACTTGCCGAAGTCATCGTGCGCAAATCCAGCGGCTCGGCAGCGCTCGACAAAGCCGCTCTGGACATTCTGCGCCGCGCTTCGCCGTTCGACCCGTTCCCGGCGGAAGTCCGCGCCGACTACGACAGCGTGCGGTTCGCTTATAAGTGGCTGTTTGCCGAGCAGAATGTACCGAAAACGGCCAGTTTGCCGCGGTCCGGGACGCTGAATCCGTAGCGACTCAGGTTGTACGTGCCGCGGCGAGCGCGGATACTGCAATCATGGAGACGACGCGCTCGCTTACCAACCAGCTATTGATTGCGATGCCGGGGATGCAGGACCCCAATTTCTCGAACACGGTGACGCTGATCTGCGAACACAACGGTGACGGCGCACTCGGCATTGTCATCAACCGGCCTCTCTCGCTCAGCCTCGGCGGGCTGCTCGAACAACTGGAACTCAACACCCCGGATGCCGGTATCGGCGACGCGCCGGTCCTTGCCGGCGGCCCGGTCGGCACCGAGCGCGGGTTTGTGCTGCACAACGCCGAGGGCGACTTCGAAAACTCGCTTACGGTGTCGAATCACATCAAGCTTACCGTGTCGCGGGACATCCTCGACGCGATGGCCCGTGGCGATGGCCCCGACAAATCGCTGGTTGCGCTGGGCTATGCCAGTTGGGAGGGTGGGCAGCTCGAGAACGAAATGCTGGCCAACGCATGGCTCAACGTCCCTGCCACGGAGTCGCTCGTATTCGACACGCCGTTCGAAAAGCGTTGGGTGCAGGCCGCCGACACGCTCGGCATCGACCTGTCGCTCATGAGCCCGGGCGCGGGGCACGCCTGACCGACGTTGTCGCTGACCGTACTTGCATTTGACTTCGGCCTGCGCCGTATTGGCATTGCCGTCGGCCAGGACGTCACGGGAAGCGCCAGCCCCCTGGGCGTGGTCCGCAACGAGGCGGAAGGCCCGGATTTCGAACACATTGGCCGGCTGATCTCCGAATGGCAGCCCGACACACTCGTCGTTGGCCTGCCCAGGCACGCTGACGGCTCCAGGAGCGATCTCGAAACGCCAGTGCTTGAATTCGCCGATGCGCTCGCACGCTACGGACTCGCGGTGGAAACGACGGATGAGCGCTATACCTCGGTCGAGGCCGAGCGGCTGCTCAAAGCGGCGCGATCCGAGGGCCGCCGCGGACGCATCGGCAAGGAAGCCGTCGATGCCGCTGCCGCCGTTCTCATTGCCGAGCGCTACCTCGCCGGGCGGTCGCCGTTGTCGTCGTGATTGATCGTCGCTATTGACCTTCACAATTGATCGTCGTGATTTATGCGCAGCTTGGCCGTAGAATCCCGTCCCCATGGTGAGCCCGAGCCCCACACCCCACGGCGAAGAGACCGATACGCAAATCGCTCCGAACGGCGGCCTGCGGCACCTGTTGACGCTCAAGGGATTGTCCCGGGAACTGCTCTCGGGCCTGCTCGATGCCGCTCAAGCGTACCTGGCCGCGCCGGGCGTGCTGCCGGTGCGCAGCCGAGTTCTCGAAGGGCGAACGATCGGTAACCTTTTCTTCGAGCCAAGTACCCGCACGCGGGCGTCTTTCGATCTTGCCGGGCGACGCCTGGGAGCCGACGTACTCAACCTCGACGTCAACACGTCGTCGAGGAAAAAAGGCGAATCGATACTCGACACGATCTACACGCTGCAAGCCATGGCCGTGGATATCATGGTGGTCCGCGATGCCAGCTCGGGCGTGCCCGCCTACATTGCGCGCCACGTCGATGATCACGTGAGCGTCATGAACGCCGGCGAAGCCGACATCTCCCACCCGACGCAGGGGCTTTTGGATCTTCTGACAATCCGTCAGCACAAAGGCGGCTTCGACGAGCTCACGGTGACGATAGTCGGCGATATACAGCACTCGCGGGTTGCCCGCTCTGCCGCGGAGGGCCTCATGACCCTCGGCGTGGGAGAGCTGCGTTTTGTGTCGCCGCCCGCCTTTGCACCCGACCCAACACTCGTGCCGGGCGCCCGTATTCTCGACGATCTCGACGAGGGGCTGGCTGACGCCGACGTCGTGATGGCCTTGAGGATTCAGCGCGAACGTATCGGCAACCTCGACGGCATACCGGGCATCGACGAATACTTCGCACGCTACGGCTTGAGCCATCGCCGCATGCAAAACGCCAAGCCGGACGCAATTGTCATGCACCCCGGGCCAATGAACCGTGGCGTCGAGATCGAGTCTTCCCTTGCCGACAGCGAGCAATCGGTCATTACCGAGCAGGTCAGGAACGGCGTGGCGGTTCGCATGGCCGTGCTCGAACACGTGCACAACACGCTGCACGGCACATGAGCGAAGCCGCCCGACAACACGCGCAGCGAAATCGCAACACGATTTTTGTCGAGGACGGCACGGTGCTCAGCAAGAGCGAGTACGCGTCCGGACAGTTTGTCATGCGCATTCGCGCGGCAAAGTGCGCCGCCGCGGCCAAGCCCGGCAGCTTCGTGCACCTGTCCTGCAGCGACACCCTGCCGATGCGCCGGCCCATGTCGATCATGCGTGCGGACGACGACTGGATCGAAATCCTGTTCAAGATCGTCGGCCAGGGACTGGGACTGCTGTCCCGGAAAGAGCCCGGCGATACGCTGAGCGTCCTGGGCCCCATTGGCCAGCCCTTTGTCCTGGATCCCGAACGTCCGAACGCCCTCCTGATCGGGGGCGGTGTCGGCATCCCGCCCATGGTGTTCGTCGCTGATGCCATGCGCGCCGATCCCCGCTACAGGCCGCTGGCGATCCTGGGCTCCGAGATACCGTTCCCGTTCGATGTCATTACGTCGACTCTGCCTTTTGCGGCCGCCGGTGCCGAGGTCAACGGCACGATGCCGCTCCTCGAAAGCTGGGGTGTCCCGACACGGCTGTGTTCGAAACAGGGTTACGCGGGCTGCTTTCCCGGTTTTGTCACGGATCTCGCGGCTCGCTGGCTCGACACCGGCGACGAGGAAACCCTCGGGCAAACGACCGTGTATGCCTGCGGGCCCACACCCATGCTGAAAGCGGTCGCGGCCATGGCGGAACGTTATGGCGTTGCCTGCCAGGTGTCCCTCGAAGAGTTCATGGCCTGCGCCGTGGGCGGTTGCGCGGGCTGCGCCGTGCGGATCAATCTGCCCGAAGGCCCCGCCATGCAGCGTGTCTGCGTCGACGGGCCAGTGTTCGACTCGCGGGTCGTCGACTGGGACGCTCACCCCTGACATCGAAGCCCGGGAAAACGCAGTGCCGTCATCAGCGAGGTGATAGCATCCGCCACATCCCGTTCGACATCATTGCCAAAAGGAGTTCTGCCGTGCGTTATCTCGTTGCTGTCCTGTTGTGTTCGTTCCTGGTGCCGGCTCATGCGGACATCGAAGCCAAGGTCAACGCTGCGCTTGCGGCGGAATCGCGACCCGAGGCGGATCGTGAACGCGACCGCAACCGCCGGCCGCTCGAGACACTCCAGTTTTTTGGTCTCGAGGACAACATGCGCGTACTCGAGCTCATACCGGGTGGCGGCTGGTACACGCGCGTGCTCGCGCCCGTGCTGGCAGATGACGGCAAACTGTATGTTGCGATGGGCACCGGCCGCGTCGAATCAGCGTTGCTCGGGGAGCCCGGTTTCGGCGAGGTCGAGGTCATCGAAACGGCCGCGAACATTCGCCGCGAGCCCGGCGCCCGCTACTATACGACTGACGAATTCGACATTGACGTCGACAACATCGATCTGGCGCTGACCTTCCGCAACGTGCACAACTTCGATCAGGCCGGGCGCGAACGCATGCACCGCGCCGTGTTCGATACGCTGCGCTCTGGCGGCGTCTACGGCATCATCGATCACACCCGGCGCCACATGGAAGGTGAGACACCCGAGAACCGCCGGCGTATCGACCCGGTGCTGGTCATCAAGGAAGTCCAGGAAGCGGGCTTCGAGTTTGTGGACTACAGCAACCTGCACTACCGCGCCGACGACGAACTCGAGTACGAGGTTGGCCGGCGCTCGGTTTCCGGCAACACAGACCGGTTTACGTTTTTGTTCAGGAAACCGTAGACCGCAAGCGCCTGCTGCACGGAGTGAGGTTGCTGCTCACTCCGTTGCAGCAAATCGACTAGCTGAGTCCTCGTTCAGCAATCGAAATCTCGCAGGATATGCGCTCGAATTCTCGTTCGCACATCGCCCTCGACGAGTGTTTTGTCCAGCAGAGCAAGCAGACGATCCCGGGATACGACGTCCCGGCGTGCAAGCTCGCGGGTAAAAACTCTGTCTTTCTCGCGGCAGGCCACGTATTTCGCAATCGCAAGATCGTGTGGGTCCAGGCATAGACCAATCACACCGCCCGTATCGCCCGACGGGAGATTCACCAGACGTCCTTTCCATCCTTTCGGAAGAACAGCCGTTGTCTCATCCACTGGATCGACGTAGTAGCCGTAAGTCTCGTGAAAATGCGAATCCTGTCCGATCGCATTTAGCCACTGGTTGCTTTCGATATTTTTTCTTGCGATCAAATCTACTTCCATAGAGCGGGCAATTTCGTCCGGCATGTCCGGATGCCTTCCGTGCAAAGACTGACTGCCGAAAATTAGAAAGCGTTTTTCTCCCGTAATCTCACCGGCGGCTCGCAGAACGTGATCAAGCTGTTGCTTCCTCATTGATTGCCGCTACCTCCTCGCGCGAAAGTAGTCCGACGTAGGGAGGAGATTGCCGCAGGCGGTTTGCGCGCTCATCACGTCCGAGCATCGCAGCAAACAGTGCCCCATCGTCTCCACTCTCGATCAGTTCCTGCCATTCGTCGTAGGCCGATACCCAGGCGCCTTGATTCTTCCAGCGATGCAGGTTTGCAAGGCTCTGTGCCCGGATTTCTTGCGGCGTGAAGCGACGTACTACCGCCAGAGCCAGTGTTCTCTTGAGTTCGTCCAGCACGTCTTGTGTCAAACGCGAGCGCTTCCGGGGGCGGATGCTCTCCCCCGTTACATCGAGTGTATTGCCCTCTCCGAGCCCCCAGTCATCGAGCACAGATTTCGGGAGGATTACCCCCAACGAGTTGCCGACACGGCGAATCTTGAGTTCCATGGGAAAAGTTATAACATGTTATAACTCTTGCAGCTACCGCCTGCGCACAAGCTTTTGCTCGAAATATCTCAGGCCAGCGACTGCATTTTGGCGCTTTGATGGCGGCAATTCGGCAAACAAAAAGCCGGAAATCCTGCAGAAACGTGCACATCCGCCACTCTTCGCGCCACGGCGCCGAGATGGAACTCCAGCGAAACCGGGCGTTGATTTCCTGGCAGCAGCACTCTCGAAACCGCGGCGGACGCGGATCCTGAATTGCTTCTCAGATCCAACGACGGACCGTGTCGAGGTACGCGGAATACTCCGCGCCAAACTTGGCGGAAAGCGCCCGCTCCTCGGGCTTGATCTGCAGCTCAGTCAGGTACACGACAAAAAGCGGCACGAACAGGGCGGCTCCCGCCAGGGAGCCGAGCTGCGTTGCCCAGGCCAGCAGCGCAAGCGTCAGCCCAAGGTACATAGGGTTGCGGGTCAGCGAGAAAATGTCGTCGGTCACGACGGTCGACGTGCGCTCCGGGTGGGTCGGGTGCACGGTCGTGGCGTGACGCCTGAAGACCATCACGCCGCGCACGGCGATGGCAACACCCGCAAGGAACAACACCAGCGCAAGCCACGACCGGCCCGGAAACCACAGTTCCGGGACCGGCAGCCAGCGCTGGAGCGCCCAGACGCCGGCGGCACAGACCAGCCACACTGCTGGCGGAGGAACCTTCAGTTCGAGCGCTTTCAGCATGGCGCCCCGGATTGGAGTCGAAGACGCTGACAGTCTACGACTGGAACAGCAAAAACTCCCGCCGGTTCTTCGGACCAAAGCTCAGGTTATGCGGATCGCGCCGATCGACGTAGTTGTCGCGTTCGGCCTGAACCTTGTCGTTGTTCGCCCGCATGACGGCCTCGTCGAGATCGATGTTGTAGGGGCGCAGCGCGTTCAGGCCAAAAATCTTCGCGCGCAGGTCCTCGGTGATTTCCGGGTACCCGTGTTCCTCGCGAACGGCATCGGCGATCTGGAAGGAACGAAACGCCTGGATCTGATCCTGCGGCGAGCCGTACCAGATCGAATCGGTCCCCCATAGCACGTTGTCCTCGCCGAGATGCTTCACGAGTTTACCGATGCCGTGCGCCGCGCTGTCCACGTCGCGCATGAGGCCGCGCCAGGTGCTGCCGAGTTCGGCGTAGACATTGGAACCCTTGCCAAGACCGGCCGCCTCGACAGAGCGGATGAGTTCGTCCAGGCCTTCTCCACGATCCGGGTCGTAGGGCCCCTCGGCTTCGCCGGGTATCCAGCCGGAGTGATAGATCAGGAAATTGACGTCCGGAAACTGCTTCGCCGCGGGCCCGATATCGGTGCACAGCGAGTGCTCGTAGGACCGCCGGCCGAACGGTATGCCCTTGTGGATACAGATATTTTTTACGCCCAGGTCGCGGGCCTTTTCGATGAAGGCAAGCCCGGTGTCGTCGGTCAGGTAGAAGCCCTCGCCGTCGGGGCCCCACTGCGTGTACGTCTTCCAGGCGGAAACGCCGTAGGTCTCGGCCAGTTCGTCCATACCCTCGAGATCGCCGGCCTGGTTCGGATTGACCCGGCCGTGTATCAACAGCCGGTGTGTGCCTTCCAGCTCATCGACGATGCGGCGCGTTGCGTCGGCCTCCTCGATGGTCAACGGCTCGGCGTCGCGCCGGGAAGGCACAAACGACAACACCATCATGTCCGTGTCGGCGTCGAGAAAGACGTCTTTGACGAAGTCGTCGGCGCCAAGACAACGCATGTAGTCGCGGCTTACGTAGTCAAATTGCGAACACTCCTGTTTGCGGCTGGCGGCAATCCTGGGCGGGACATAGTGGCCCTGCACGTCGAAGATGAACTCCCGCTTGCCGAGGCGGGCCTCCGCCAGCTGAAGGTCCTCGGGCGCATCCGCCGGCAGATCAAAGTAGCCGGCTTCCCTCGCGTCGTCGGCGTTGGCGCGATTCATCGCCAGCAGCGAGGCGGCGGCGCCGGCCGCGGTGACCAGGAAATCCCGCCGCGGCATATCCAGACGTTTTGCGCTTCGGCTGACGGTTTGCTGCGCCAGCTCGTTGGCGCGAGCGTTCCGCGGCTCGAGCGGGATGGGTTCGTACTCGGCGTTGGACGTCGTGTCGAGCTTGACGGCAAGACGCTCGCCTTCGGGATCGAAACGGTACTTCATGAAGCCCCCTTTGCCCGGCCAACTCCGGCTGGACGAGCCGGGGCCGAGCCCTTTTATTGGCAGACAGTCCCTGTTCTATTAGAGAGACAAGTCTATTAGAGGGGCGCGGTGGCCGCAGGTTCAGAGTACGTAATCTTGCCGGGCCTGAGGCGCGGCGCGATCCTCAGCCGCCGAAGTTGACCTTGGCCTCGAGGTTGGAGCGCGAATCCGCGTGCGTCATGGCCTCTTCGAGCGTAATCACTCCGTCCTTGTAGAGTTCGAGCAGCGCATCGTCGAAGGTTTGCATGCCTTGCTCTCCGGAGTCCTTGTGCGCCTCTTTGACGTCGGATATCAGACCTTTCATGATCAGGTCCTTCACATGCGGCGTGTTCAGCATGAGTTCGACCGCGGCCACGCGCTTGCCGTTACGTCCTCTGACGAGGCGCTGCGACAGGATGGCGCGCAGGTAGTGCGCCAGGTCCATGAAAACCTGCGCGTGCTGCTCCTGCGGGAACATGTTGATAATGCGGTCCAGCGTCTCGGCTGCGTTGTTCGAGTGCAGTGTCGACAGCACAAGGTGCCCGGTGCCCGCCATGTCGAGCGCCGCCTGCATGGCTTCGCGATCGCGGATCTCCCCGATCTGGATGACATCCGGCGCGGCGCGCACGGCCGATTTGAGAGCCCGATGATACGACTTGGTGTCGAGCCCGACTTCGCGCTGATTGACAATGGACTGTTTGTTGGGGTGCAGGAACTCGATGGGGTCCTCGACCGTAATGATGTGCGATGAGGTCTTCTCGTTGCGGTGATTCACCATGGCTGCAAGCGTCGTCGACTTGCCGGCACCGGTGGCGCCCACCATCAGTATCAGCCCACGACGCAGCATCGTCAGCTCCTTGAGCTGCTCGGGCATGCCCAGGTCGTCCAGCGTGGGCAGCTCGTTGGTGATGTAGCGCAGCACCATTGCCACGTTGCCGCGTTGATGAAATACGTTGACGCGAAAGCGACCAAGGCCCTTTTCGGAGATCGCAAAGTCGATTTCGAGCTCTTCCTTGAACGCCTCCATCTGCTCTTCGGTCATGAGCTCGAGCGCCGCCTGGCGAACCATCTTCGGCGTCATCTCGAGCTTGTTGACGGGCATGATCTTGCCCTCGATCTTGATCTTTGCGGGCGAATACGGCGCAAAAAACAGGTCCGAGGCCTTCTTCTCGACCATCAGTTTGAACAGGGGTTTGACGTTCATGTAGTGCTAGTCCGTTGGCGCGCCCTAGAAAACCCGGGCAGTATCTTCTTCCATGATGCGCAGCGATTCGGACTGCTGATCCGCAATGGCCGAATCGCGTTTGCTCTCGAGTTTGACGCGCAGGCGCAGCTCGTTCTTCGAGTCTGCATTGCGCATCGCCTCTTCGTAAGAAATGGTGCCCTCCTCGTACAGATAGAACAGGGCCTGGTCGAAGGTCTGCATGCCGAGGCGCGTGGACTTCGACATGATCTCCTTGATCTGTCCGACTTCGCCCTTGAAGATCAGGTCGGCGATCAGCGGCGTGTTGAGCAGGATCTCCATGGCGGCGACGCGTCCCACGCCGCCTTCGCGTGGAATCAGGCGCTGCGAAATAATGGATTTGGCGTTCAGCGACAGATCCATCAGCAGCTGCTGACGGCGCTCCTCGGGGAAGAAGTTGATAATTCGGTCGAGCGCCTGGTTGGCGCTGTTGGCGTGCAGGGTCGCCAGGCACAGGTGACCGGTTTCCGCAAACTGAATGGCGTACTCCATCGTTTCGCGGTCGCGGATCTCGCCGATCAGAATGACGTCGGGTGCCTGCCTGAGCGTATTCTTGAGCGCCGCGTGCCAGCTGTCGGTGTCGATGCCCACCTCGCGCTGGGTGATGACGCAGCCTTTGTGCGGATGCACGTACTCGACGGGATCCTCGATGGAAACAATGTGACCGCGCGAATTGTCGTTGCGATGGCCAATCATGGCTGCCAGGGTCGTCGACTTACCCGAGCCGGTTCCACCGACGATCAGGCAAATGCCGCGCTTGTTCATGACCACGTCTTTCAGGATCGGCGGCAGCTCGAGTTCCTCGAGACTCGGTATTTCGGTCGTGATCGTACGCAGCACGGCACCCACGTAACCCTGCTGAACAAACGCGCTGACGCGGAATCGACCGATGCCCTGAGGAGCGATAGCGAAGTTGCACTCTTTGGTCGCGTCGAATTCCTTGATTTGTTTGTCGTTCATGATGGCTCGAACCATCATGGCGCTCTGGTCGGCGGACAGCGGTGAATCTGTGGCCTTGTGTATCGTGCCGTCCACCTTGATGGCTGGCGGAAACCCTTTGGTCAGGAACAGGTCTGAGCCGTTGCGTTCGACCATTTTCTTCAGCAGGTTTTGCGTCAGCCGTATCGCTTGTTCACGTTCCATCTTCGAATACTCTCATCGGTATCGGCCAGGCCGCTCAAATAAACGGCCTAGAAATTTTCCTTGTTGACCGCGCGGAAACGCGCCTCTTCCTTGTTGATCAAGCCTTTGGCCATCAGCTCGGCAAGGTTCTGATCGAGCGTCTGCATGCCGGAACCCTGACCGGTCTGAATCGCGGAGTACATTTGCGCAATCTTGCCTTCGCGAATCAGGTTACGAATGGCCGGCGTGCCGATCATGATTTCGTGCGCGGCAATGCGCCCGCCGCCGATGCGCTTCAAGAGCGTCTGCGAAATGACCGCGCGCAGCGATTCGGACAACATGGCTCGTACCATGTCTTTCTCGGCGGCGGGGAACACGTCGACAATACGGTCGATCGTCTTTGCCGCCGAGCTGGTGTGCAGGGTGCCGAAAACGAGGTGCCCGGTTTCCGCGGCTGTCAGCGCAAGGCGTATCGTCTCGAGATCGCGCAGCTCACCGACCAGGATCACGTCCGGGTCTTCGCGCAGCGCGGACCTCAAAGCCTCGTTGAAGCCGAGCGTATCGCGATGGACTTCGCGCTGGTTCACGAGGCTCTTTTTCGACTCGTGCACAAACTCGATGGGATCTTCGATCGTAAGAATGTGGTCGGGCTTGTTCTCGTTGATGTAGTCGACCATGGCCGCGAGCGTCGTGCTCTTGCCCGAACCCGTGGGGCCGGTCACCAGCACAATGCCGCGCGGGTGCATGGAGACGTCCTTGAAAATCGCCGGCGCGCCGATATCTTCGAGCGTCAGGATCTCGGACGGAATGGTCCTGAACACCGCCGCCGAACCGCGGTTCTGGTTGTAGGCGTTGACGCGGAAACGAGCAAGTTTCGGAATTTCGAACGAGAAATCGGTTTCCAGGAATTCCTCGTAGTCTTTCCGCTGCTTGTCGTTCATGATGTCGTACACCATGCTGTTGACGTCCTTGTGCGTCAGCGCAGGCATGTTGATACGCTTGATGTCGCCGTCGACGCGAATCATCGGCGGAACGCCGCCAGACAAATGCAGGTCGGATGCGTTGTTTTTTACTGTAAACGACAAAAGCTGGGCAACGTCGACCGCCATTATTCTCCCTCGAAGAGCCGCCGTACCGGACTTACCATAACCCGGTCCTGAATTGAGCCTAGTATAGCGAAGCACCGGTACCAAAGCGTGATTAGAGTCACGGAAAACTTAAGGATCATCAGAGATTTGCTGGACAAAGCGGCGGTGGACGCCGGACGCGACCCCAGGTCCGTGAGCCTGCTCGCAGTCAGCAAGAAACAGCCCCTTCGAGCCATCCTGGAAGCCGCCGACGCCGGCCAGCGGGATTTTGGAGAAAACTTCGTCCAGGAAGGGCTCGAGAAAATCGCCGGCAGCCGCGAAAAAGGGCTGATATGGCACTTTATCGGCCATCTGCAGAGCAACAAAACCCGCAGCGTCGCGGAGCACTTCGACTGGGTTCACACCGTGGACCGGCTCAAGATAGCCCGCCGGCTCAGCGAACAGCGGCCCGTCAGCCGGGGTCCGCTCGAGATCTGCGTACAGGTCAACGTCGATGATGAAGCCTCCAAATCGGGGATCAGCACGTCGGACGCGGTCGATCTCGCACTCGCCGTCAGCAAGCTCCCCCGGCTCAGGCTGCGCGGCTTCATGTGCATTCCCGCACCGGTTCGTTCCGAGGCGCTCGAGAGACAGGCGTTTTCGCGGCTCGCGCGTATTGCCGACGCGGCTCGTGACCGGGGGCTCGATATCGACACCCTTTCCATGGGCATGAGTGGCGACTACGGCGCCGCAATTGCCGAAGGTGCCACCATTGTCAGGATCGGCACCGCAATTTTTGGTCCGCGGGAGTAAACCATGCAGGACAGAGTGGCATTCATTGGTGGCGGCAACATGACGCGCGCGATTGTGCTGGGCCTCATTCGCAACGGTCACGACGCCGGGCGGATTGTCGTTAGCGAGCCGTCCGCCGATCGCAGGCGGATCCTCGAGAGTGAACTCGGCGGTGTTGCGATTACGGCCGACAACCACGACGCCGCGGCCAGCGCCGGGACACTATTGCTTGCGGTCAAACCCCAGGTGCTCGAACCCGTCTGCAAGGAACTCGCGGACACCGTGCAGCGCCATCGCCCGCTTGTCGTCTCGATTGCGGCAGGTGTCAGAAGCGACACTATCGAAGCGTGGCTCGGCGGCTCGCTCGCCGTCGTGCGCGTCATGCCGAACCAGCCCGCACTCCTTGGGCTCGGCGTTTCTGGACTGTTCGGCAACGCCGCCGCGAGCGCCACGCAGCTCGGCACGGCCGAAGAGATCATGGCCGCCGCCGGTCGTGTCGTGCGCGTTGGCAGCGAGGAGGAAATCGACGCAGTGACCGCAATCTCGGGCAGCGGACCTGCGTACTTTTTCCTGCTCATCGACATGCTTGCGGCGACGGGCCAGGAGCTGGGACTCGACGCGAAGACAGCGGAGATTCTGGCCCTGGAAACGGCGCGCGGCTCGGCGGCCCTGGCGCTCGACTCAGGCGAGCCGATGGCAGAGCTGATCGCCCGGGTCCGCTCCCCCGGCGGCACGACGGCCGCCGCTCTCGACAGTCTGGACCGGAGTGAAGTTCGTGGTATCTTCGAGCGCGCGTTGACGGCCGCCCGCGACCGGGCCGCCGAACTCGCCGACAGTGTAGAGAGGACCTAGAACATGGCTTCAGGCGCAATCGACGCCACGGTATTCATCATCAACTCGCTCGCGCAGCTCTACCTGCTCGTGCTGCTGCTGCGGCTGTTGATGCCCTGGGTCGGGGCCAATTTCCACAATCCGATCGCGCAGGCCATCCTCAAGCTCACGTCGCCTCTGGTCATTCCCGTGCGGCGCGTACTGCCGCCCATCGGCAAGCTCGACACGGCAACCCTGGTCGTCGCTTTTGGCGTGCAGTACCTGACGATATTTGTCATTGCCATCATTCGCAGCTGGGCGCCGGGCATTCTTCCGATCGTCGTTACCTCGCTCGTCAACCTGGTCGTGCTGTCCTTAAACCTGTTCATGTTTGCGATCATCATTCGCGTCGTGCTCAGCTGGATCAGCCCCGGCAACTACAATCCGGCCATTGCGATCATTCACGCGTTGACCGAACCGGTGCTGCGGCCGTTCAGGCGCCTGATCCCCAGCCTCGGAGGCATTGACCTTTCGCCAATTTTTGCCATTGTGCTGTTGAGTGCTGCATCCATATTCGTCTCCAGCTTCAAGATGTTGCGGATCTGAACCGGGAGAAGGCCCTCCGCTCGCGACAACGGGTGTATAGTTAGCCTCTGGCTCAAAACAAAAAAATACGCGGTGTCCGTGGAGTACGCATGGCACACGCGGGTGCGGACAGGAGGAAGATCGTCATCATGCCCAGCAAGAAGCCCCTATCGATCCTGGTGTTTGCCATGCTGTTCGCCGGCTGCGGCGGACCGGGAGCGGATTCGCGCATACCCACCGCCGAACCGGCGGGGGAGACGAGCCGGGACATCGGCGATTACGTCGTGCACTTCAACGCACTGTCGTCCGATCAGATTTCTCCCGAAGTGGCGCAGACGTACAATATCGTCCGCAGCAAAAACCGGGCCATGCTAAACGTATCCGTCGTACGGGAATCCGACGGACAGTCGGTACCGGCCACGGTCGACGTGAAGACGGTCAACCTGACGGGACAGCTCAAGAACGTCAGCATGCGGCGTATCGACGAGCAGGACGCCGTGTACTACATCGGCGAAACGCCCGTTGCGCATCGCGAAACTCTCGTGTTCGACATCACCGTCACCCCGGAAGGTGCGTCCACCCCGACCGAGGTGCGCTTCAAGCGAGAGTTCTACACCGACCAGTAGCTGCGTCGCACGATTCGGCGTGTTGCGGCGCGCGTTCGCGCGTTGCCGACTGCCCGTGACGAACGGTAACGAGCCGGCTATCGCTCGGGAATAAGCGAGCCCGGGTCCGGCTCCCGCGCCCACCGCGGAACGTTTGCAGAATACCCTATAAAAAAAGCGTATTTGTCTTACACCCGCGAAAAACATGTGCTATCTTCGCGCTGCATTCACGACGGGCCATGCCCGTCTTTATTTTTTTAGGAGTTAGTTTTACATGGCCGCAAACACCAAAAAGCCACCCACCAAGTCGGAAATCTACGCAAAGATCGTCGAGGACACGGGCCTGACACGCAAAGACGTCGTTGCTGTATTCGATTCGCTCAACGGTCAGATCAAGAAGAATCTTGGCGGCCGTGGTGCGCCGGGCATGTTCTCCATCCCCGGTCTCATGAAGCTTCGCGTCGTCAAGAAGCCGGCAACGAAAGCACGCAAGGGCGTGAATCCGTTTACGGGTGAAGAGATGATGTTCAAAGCCAAGCCAGCATCGAAGGTGGTCAAGGTTACGGTCCTCAAGGGCCTCAAGGACATGGTCTGAGCGCCAGTCCTTAAAATTGCTCCATAAAAAACCGGGCTTCACGCCCGGTTTTTTTTTGCCCGCAACCGCCTGCGGCTATTGTCCACAACACTTTACTGCTGCTCAGCCCGAGCCGTCAGGTTGATGCCGGGCGACAAAATCGGCAACGAGCCCGCGAAGGTCGACGAGGCGCCCATGGAAGAAGTGTTCGGCGCCGGACAGCACAGCCAGCTCGGGGCCGGGCTCGAGCGTGTTCACCCAGGCGACCGTCTCCTCGATCGGCACGAGCTCGTCTTCGTCGCCCTGCACGATAAGCCAGGGACAAGCCGGCTGCGGGGTCGGGTCTGCACTGAAGCGCGATACCGCAGGCGCGACGCTGACCAGCCCCGCGACGGCGCGCCGTTGGCTGGCCTTGATCGCCATTGCAGCACCAAACGAAAAACCGGCGAGCCAGAGCGGCACGTCCGGGTACTCGGCTTCGAGAAAACGCGCGGCGGCGAGCACGTCATCAACCTCGCCACGACCCTCGTCCCAAGTGCCCTCACTGGCTTCCGTGCCACGAAAATTGAAGCGCAACGCGACAAAACCCGAGCGCACAAAACTGCGCGCGAGCGTGTGCGCCACCTTGTTGTGCAACGTGCCCCCGTGCTGGGGGTGCGGATGACAAACCAGCGCGGCGGCCCGGGGCGTTTGCTCGCCGGGCAAATCGATGACCGCCTCCAGCGCCCCGGCGGGGCCGGCGATGTCGAGGGTTCGTGTGTTCGGTGCGGAGGGCATGGCGTATCCGGTACTGATCGGCGTCGTTCGCCGACCGCGGAGAGTTGCAGACGCCCGGCCGCAAATCAACCCGCGAATCAGGCTGAAACTGGTTTCGGCCGCGTCCAATACAGTACCATCAGCGATTATTCGTTCTAACCGTGCCGGTACGGCAAAGCCTGTCAATGCACCCGGCGGAGGCTCACCCAATGAGTGCCCGAATCGATCTGGAAGCACAATACTGCGCGCACAACTACCATCCCTTGCCGGTCGTACTGACTCGAGGCGAAGGCGTCTACGTGTGGGATGAGGATGGCAAGAAATACCTCGACATGATGAGCGCCTACTCGGCCGTCAGCCACGGTCACGCAAATCCCCGGCTGGTCGAGCTCGTGCAAAAACAGGTAGCGACGCTCAACATCGTGTCGCGCGCCTTTCACAGCGACCGCCTGGGCCCGTTTCTCGAACGTGCCTGCGAGCTGACCGGCCTCGATATGGCGCTGCCGATGAACACCGGCGCCGAAGCGGTCGAGACCGCCATCAAGGCCGCCCGCAAGTGGGCCTATACCGTCAAGGGCGTTGCCGAGGACCAGGCCGAGATCATTGCCTGTACGGGCAACTTTCACGGCCGCACGATTGCCATTGTTGCAATGTCGGACGAAGCACAATACCGGAAGGGCTTCGGCCCGTTTCCGCCCGGATTTCGCCTCGTGCAGTACGGCGACATTGATGCTCTCGAAACGGCCATCAACGCAAACACAGCTGCATTTATCGTCGAACCGATTCAGGGCGAAGGCGGCATCGTAATGCCCCCCGAGGGTTACCTCAAAGCCGCGGCCGAGCTTTGTCGGAAGCACAACGTGCTGCTGATTGCCGACGAGATACAAACCGGCCTCGGCCGTACCGGAAAACTGCTGGCGGTCGAACACGAAAACGTTGTTCCGGATGGACTCATACTCGGCAAGGCGCTCGGCGGCGGCATTCTCCCGGTGTCGATGTTCCTTGCAAGGCGCGAGGTCATGTCCGTGTTCCAACCCGGCGACCACGGCAGCACCTTTGGCGGCAATCCCCTGGGCGCCGCCGTTGGCCTAGAGGCGTTGAACATACTCGTCGAGGAGAAGCTGGCCGAGCGGAGTGCCGAAATGGGCGCGTACCTCAAGCAGCAGCTCGAAGACATCGACAGCCCGCTCGTCAGCGAAGTACGCGGTAAGGGGCTTTTTATCGGCATCGAAATCGATCCGGAAAAAGGCAGCGCAAGAGCCATCTGCGAAGCCCTGATGGCACGCGGCCTTCTGAGCAAGGAGACCCATGCCACGGTGGTCAGGCTTGCGCCGCCGCTGGTCATCAGCCGCGAAGAAATCGACTGGGCGGTCACTCAAATCCGGGAGGTATTGAGTGAAATGGATTCGATGCGGCTGGCATCCTGAGGTCCGCTGAGCGAACCCACCACATGCTCGACGTCTCACCCGCCAGTCTCGCAATCGCCGCCGCGGCACTGGCGCTCGGCGCCATCGCCGGCTGGTGGCTGGCAAGCCGTCGCGCGACAGCAGAGAAAAGCGCCATCAACGAAGGCTGGCAAACCCAGCTCGAAGCCAAGAGCCGTGAGCACCAGCGTCTCGCCGACCAGAACCGCGACCTGATGCAGCGCGTGAGCCAGCTTCAGGCCTCGTCGAAAGACGCCGGCAACCGCTCCCGGGAGCTATCCATCGCACTCCGGGAAGCGCTCGAGCGCAGCGACGAACTGCAGCAGAGCGCGGGCGTCACGCGCGGCAAACTCAAGTCCGCCCTCGCCGACAACGAACGCCTGAACAGCGCACTCTCGACCCGCGAGGCCGAGGCTGCCGCGGCATCCGAAACCCTCGCCGATAAAGAGCGCAGAATCGATAGCCTGTCGAAGGAACTGAAAAACTGGCAGGATCGCCTGCCGCCGCTGATCACTCGTTTCCGCGAGCGCAACGAACAGGCGCTTCAGCTCGAGGAGGCGATGGCCGCTGCAAAGCTCGAAATCGACGAGCTGCAAAGCAAACTCGATTTTGGGCAAACCCGGGTCGAGCCGATGCCGGCAGGGCAGGTCATTGCCGGCGCCGATGCAAGCAACGAAAACCTGGCCGACGCGCCGCCGCCGAATACAACACCCATTGCCGCGTCGCCGTCGACCACCGTTGATCTGCTCACCGATGGGTCTGCCCGCAACGGCAGCCTGCGCGACGACCTCAAGGTCATCAAAGGTGTTGGGCCTGCCATCGAGAAAACCCTCAACGAACTCGGCATCTTTCGCTACGCTCAGGTGGCCGCCATGAGCCGCTACGACATCGAGCGAATCGCCAATCGCCTCAAGGGCTTTCAAAGTCGCATCGAGCGGGAAGACTGGGTGGGCCAGGCCAGGCTGCTGTCGGAACGCAAGGCCGTCCAGCCTGCACCCGAGCGGAGCGAGCACTAGCCCGCATGCAAGGTCTGCACAATGCCATTGTCGGCAGCGCCTCGGCCGCGCTGCTTTTTGTTGCGGGTTTGGCACAAGCACCTGCGGGGCCCGGCGTCGCCGACCCGGCTGCTGCGAGAGCAACAGGCATCGAATTCGAAATGCTCAGAAAACCGCAGGAGATTATTGCGCGCGGCACGGTTGCAAGCGCCACGCACGCGGAGAGTCTCGAGCTTGCGTTGACCCGTCGGTTCCCGGAGGCGGCGCGAAAGACAGACTTCACGATCGGCGAACAGGCTGACGCCGACTGGCAGCTCCTGACCCTGGCGGCCGTCGACCTCGTTGCGGAAACCTCATCGGCAACCGCGACGTTTACGGCGAATCGCGCCGATATTCGTGGTGTTGCCCCTGAGGAGAATCTGTTCGACGCGCGCCTCGGGAGGCTGGAACAGGTGGCGGGACCGAACTACACGCTGGAGGTTACGGTGCTGCGCGCCAACCCGGCGACGTCGCCCCCGGATGCCTGTGACGTCATGTTCCGATCGATACGGGGTGAGGCAGTGCGCTTTCGCTCCGGCACGGCTGAGCTGCGAAGCTCCTCTTACGCACTCCTGGACAGATACGCGGAATTTGCCGCCGATTGCCCGGGCGCCGGGCTAAAGATTACCGGTCACAGCGATTCGGCAGGTGAAGAGGCTTTTAATCTCCTGCTCAGCAGGCAGAGAGCCCTTGAAGTCGTCGACTACCTCAAAGCGGCCGGTGTCGCCGCCGAGCAACTCGCTCATGACGCCGCGGGCTCCAGTGAGCCGATTGCCGACAACAGCTCTTCGTGGGGCCGCAGCCTCAACCGCCGGATCGAATTCGAGTTGTTCGAGCCCGCGCACGCCCAGGGGCCGGACGGCCCCTGAGCGGCGGAAACAGGGTTGCCGGCGTCAGCTCCCGGGACCGCGTGTTTCGAAGAGCTCGACCTCGAACAGCAAGGTGGCGTCTGGCGGTATGACGCTGCCGGCCCCGCGCGAGCCGTAGGCCATGTCCGGGGCAATCTTGAGCAGACGTTTTTCGCCCACCTGCATGCACTCGACCCCCTGATCCCAGCCTCTGATCACTCTGCCTGCGCCCAGCGGAAACGAAAACAGCGCGCCACGATCGACCGAGCTGTCGAATTTTGCGCCCTTCGAGTCCTCTGCCTCCGGATCGAACAGCCAGCCCGTGTAGTGCACGTCCACGCTGTCACCCGCAAGGGCGTAGCCGCCGGCGCCTTCCGCCAGCAGGGTTGCCTCGAGACCCGGGCTGATTTCGATCGTCTCGCCGACGGCGAATTCCGGCGCGTCGCAGCCTGCCGGTGGCGGCGCGTCCTCGATCATCGACTCTGTCATCTGGTCGACGCTCTCAGTCGTCATTTCGACGGCGGGCTCGGGTTCTTTCGAACAAGCGGCCAGGATAAAAGCGACTGGCAACAATGATAGATATCTCTTCATCGGGAACCTCGGATTTCCTTGAGATGGGTAACAACAAAAACGGTGACGGACATAGGCCGCGTCTGCAAGTTACGCGTCTTCGTCCGCGAAATCGAGTGACGCCGAATTGATACAGTAGCGCAGGCCGGTCGGCGCGGGGCCGTCTTCGAAAACGTGGCCCAGGTGCGCGCCGCAGCGGGAACACAGCACCTCCTGGCGAATCATTCCGTGCGAACGGTCCATTTCCACGCGCACGGCGTCGCCGGCCAGGGGCAGGAAGAAACTCGGCCACCCCGATCCCGAGTCGTACTTGTGCTCGGAACTGAACAGTGGCGCACCGCAGCACACGCAGGCGTACTGCCCGTCGCCTTTGTGATCGACGTACTTGCCGGTAAACGGCCGCTCGGTGCCCTTGTTCTGGGTAACGTGGTACTGCTCGTCGCTGAGTTTCGCTCGGAGCTCCTCGTCGCCCGGAGGCGGGTTTTTCGTATCGTCGCTAATGCGGCTGTCTCCCGGGCCTGCCTGAGGCCCTTGTGTCGAGTCTACATTGTCGGCAGCACCACGGCCTTCGATCAAGCGCTATTGCTGATTTCCTCGCCCAACTCGAGGATCAGCCGGTTCATCCTGCTGACGTATTCGGCCGGATTATCGAGCGACGAGCCCTCCGCCAGCAACGCGTGGTCGAGCACAATTCCCGCGAGCGACGCAAAACGTTCGTCGTCGGACTCGGCATCGAGCCGCTGTACCAGGGGATGTCCCACGTTGAGCTCCAGAACGGGCTTCGACTCGGGCAACGACTGCCCGGAAGCCTCGAGCATGTGTTTGAGCTGCGGGCTGAGCGCGTCGTTGCCGGTCACGACGCAGGCGGGAGACTCCACGAGCCTCCGGCTCACGCCGACGGACTCGACCCGATCTTCGAGTGCCTTCTGCACCTTGTCGAGCAAGGGCTTGTGTTCCTCCTCGGCAGGCGCCTCGCTATCTTCACTGCCCGCGGGAAGCTCCAGATCCGCGCGGGTTACGTCGACAAACGACCGGTCGTCGTAGTCCGTCAGAGCGTCGGCCAACCAGGGGTCGATCCGATCGGTCAGCAGCAGCACCTCGATGTCCGCGCTCTTGAGCGCTTCGAGGTGCGGGCTCGCAAGCGCCGTCGCGTGATTGTCGGCGACGAGGTAGTAAATCTTTTCCTGCTTTTGCCCGGCCTTCTCGTCGGCGCGCGCCAGGTACTCGTCCAGCGAGCGATCCTGAGCCTGGCTCTCCGAATGGGTGCTCGCAAACCGCAGCAGGCGAATCAGCTTGTCGCGATTGGCCGTGTCCTCGATCAGCCCCTCCTTGAGTACGTTGCCGAACTGGGCCCAGAACGCCTGATAGCGATCGTTCTCGCCCGCCAGTTTCTTCAGCATGTCGAGAACCCGGCGGGTCAGCGCACCACGCATGGCCGTAAGCTCCGCATCCTGCTGCAGCAGCTCGCGAGACACGTTGAGCGGCAGGTCGGAGGAATCGACGATGCCCTTCACGAACCTCAGGTACAGCGGCAGAAACTGCTCCGCATCGTCCATGATGAAGACACGCTGCACGTACAGCTTGAGTCCGCGCGGCGCTTCCCTGTTCCACAGATCGTAGGGCGCGTTCGCCGGGATATACAGGAGGCTCGTGTACTCTCGCTTGCCCTCGACCCGGTTGTGGCTCCAGGTCAGCGGATCGGCGAAGTCGTGCGCAAGGTGCTTGTAGAATTCCTTGTACTCGTCGTCGTCGATATCGTTTCGCGGCCGCGTCCAGAGCGCAGTGGCGGAGTTGAGTTCGCGGGGCTCTTCGGCCTCGGGGTCCAGGAGCGTTACCGGGAACGCAATGTGATCGGAGTACTTGCGAATCAGCGTCTCGACGCGCAGGACTTCGGCAAACTCGGCTTCGTCGTCCTTGAGCTCGAGGATTACGGTCGTGCCTCGCTCGTTTCGCGTGATGTCCTCGACGCTGTACTCACCGTCTCCGGCAGACGTCCAGCGGACCCCCTCGTCGGCGGCGGCCCCTGCCCGGCGGCTCTCTACGGTGACCCGCTCCGCGACGATGAAAGCCGAATAGAAGCCCACCCCGAACTGACCAATCAATTGCGCATCTTTCCTCGCATCGCCGGTCATTTGGCCGAGGAATTCGGCAGTGCCGGAGCGCGCAATGGTGCCCAGGTTGGCAATGACGTCTGCGCGGGTCATACCGATGCCGTTGTCGGCAATGCGGATACGCCGTTGCTCCTTGTCGATCTCGACCGTAATGGCAAGATCGGCGCCCTCCTTCAGAAGGTCGGGATCGGACAATGCCTCGAAGCGCAGCTTGTCGAGCGCATCGGACGCATTGGAAACGAGTTCCCGAAGGAAGATTTCCTTGTTGCTGTAGAGGGAATGGATCATCAGCTTCAGAAGCTGACGAACCTCGGTCTCAAATTGCCGGCTTTCGGCCTGTGCGCTCTCGGACACGGCGACTCCTCGAATAAAACCTGTTTCCAATCAGGTCGTGGCCGCACACCATAAGGACTGCGCCCGCTATTTCAAGGCCTGCGGCGGGAGAACGCTGTTTCCGGGGTACTCAAAGGCTTCGGTCAGGTGGGTACCTGGCACGGGAGAAAGGAGGAAAAGTAAGGGATTCGCTCAGGCCGCTGCCGGGCGCAGGCGAGGGGGTAAGGTATGAGACTCGCTCAGGCCACTGCTGGGCGCAGGCGAGGGGGTAAGGTATGAGACTCGCTCAGGCCGCTGCCGGGCGCAGGCGAGGGTTAGTAACACGACGATAGAACGCCGCGACAAACGCCGAGGTCAGTACCGCCATGCCAAGCGGCGGCTCGTACAGCGCCGTCAACATAATGCCGGCCGCGGCGATGACCATCGCAAGGAGCTTGAACAGGCGGATCAGCCACCGGCGCACGGCTTCGCCGAGCAACCGCAACGCACCGAGCAGGTCGTCGAGGTCGTCCCAGTAGAGCAGAATGATTTCCATGCGGCCGGGCTCCAGGCTACCGGACGATAGACAAGAGCGGACGGCGCACGCGGTTTTCCCCGCTCACCACATCGCTGTCTTCCAGCGCCGCGACGTTGGATTCCTTGGCGTGGGTGATTGCGCGATGAAACAGTTCCCAGCGCTGCCTCGACGACTCGTTCTTGAAGGCAGCAGCAGGTGATTCGGTTTCGTTAGGCTTTCTTGACATACTCTTGGCGTACGTTCGTAACTCGTTAACAGGCACTATAGTGATGCCGCTTTTTTGCCTCCGTGAGATGAGTCACAGCTTGTACGCATCTTCGGAAGGCTGCTCGTCAAAATGACGAAAACAAGACGCAGTACCGCTTTTGTTTGTGGTGTGTTTCGCGCTTTGCCAGGTGCTGCATATTGCGCGACGGGAACGCTCTGAATCGCGTCTCGAACGCACAGCACACGCAAGAGCGCCGCAGCCGACGCAGGTAGCGCCGGGCGCGGCGGATTATAAACACAAATCGACGCCGTGTGATGGGCGAAAGGTATTGCCGTTGTGTTGCGGCGGAGCTGCCGCGGACCGCTGGATCAGTCGTTGTCGTTACCGGAATCGGGAGACCAGTTTCGTCGGATCTCTTCCGTCCAGTTGCGATAACCCTTCCAGGTGTAAAGAGCGGGATCGATACCGGAGCGTTTACCGCGCGGCGCAGGCGCTTTCGAGATCCAGCGACGATACTGTTGCCAGCCATCGGCATCGTTCGCGGCGGGTTCGCCGCTGCCGCGCGATACGCCTTCAGCGTCGTCGGCGTTCGAGGCGGCTTCCGTACCGTAGTCGTTCACCCAGCGAAGATGTTTGCTGTCTGACATCTCTTTGCTCTAGCAATCCCTGTGCACAAACCTTACGGTCAAAACGGCCCGAAACACAGGAACTGCATCACAATGCAGAAAGCGTTTTTTCCTATTAAATTCAGATATTTATAGAGAGGTTTTACTTAATCAACAGCGCGCCGCGAGCGGGTGTCGCCGGCAATTTGACAATAAGGCGTGCCGTCCTGAGTCAGGACTCGGGACACTAGCTCGTTACTTCGTAACACGGCCGGTAGCTTTCGGACTCGATCTTCATACGCCCATCGGCCACGAAGGCGCTCAGCAGCGCATCCATCAACGGCATGATCCGTGGCGAGGCGGAAATCTGGAACGGTCCGTGCTGCTCGATGGCCAGAGCCGTGTCCATCCGCACGTTGCCGGAGACGATGCCGGAGAACGCGCGCCGCAGATTTGCGGCGAGTTCGTGATTGGGCAGGGTCTCGCGCAGGTCGAGACTCCGCATGGCCTCATGTGTCGCGACGAAAGGCGCCTGGAACTCGCGATCGATCCGAAGCCGCCAGTTGAAATGGTAGGCATCGCCGAACCGGGTCCGGTACTCGCGCACGGCGTGAAGGCCGTCCTGCATGGCACGAGCTACCGCCGACGGATCGTCAATGACGATCCGGTAGCGCGAGCGCGCCGCATCGCCGAGCGTCGCCGCGACAAATTCGTCTATCTGCTCAAAATAAGAGGCAGCGCTTGCGGGGCCCGTCATGATCATGGGCAGGGGCTGGTCGGCATTGTCCGGGTGCAGCAGGATGCCCAGCAGGTAGAGTATCTCCTCCGCGGTGCCTACGCCGCCCGGGAACACGACGATGCCGTGCCCGAGACGCACAAACGCTTCCAGGCGCTTTTCCATGTCCGGCATGATCACGAGCGAATTCACGATGGGATTCGGTGATTCGGCCGCAATGATTCCGGGCTCCGTGATGCCGACGTAACGGCCGTTGCGAATCCGCTGCTTCGCGTGGCCAATGGTTGCGCCTTTCATCGGACCTTTCATTGCGCCGGGCCCGCAGCCGGTGCAGACGTTCAGACCGCGCAGGCCGAGTTCGTAGCCCACCTGTTTCGTGTAGTCGTACTCGCCGCGGCCGATGGCATGGCCGCCCCAGCAGACGACCATATCGACCTCCGCGGGCGACTTCAGGAGACGGGCGTTGCGCACGATATGAAATACGGCGTTGGTGATGCCGTCGGAGTGTTCCAGATCGAACTTGGGATCGCTCAGGATTTCGTTATGAGTGAACACAATGTCGCGCAACACGGCGGACATGTGCTCCCGAATGCCGCGAATCATCTTGCCGTCGACGAAGGCATGTGCTGGCGCGTTGCTGAGCGCTATCTTGAGGCCCCGATCCTGCTGCACAAAACCGATTTCGAAACGGTCGTACGTTTCCAGCAGTTCACGCGCGTCGTCCGTGTCCGTACCGGAATTGAGCACCGCCAGCATGCACTGACGCAGCAGCGGGTACAGGCCCCCTGTGCCCGAGTCGCGCAACTGCTCGACCTCCATTTGCGAGAGGACCTCGAGCCCGGAGGCGGGCCACATCTCGGCATCGAGGCTCTCGCCCGAATCCACGTAGAGCGGCGACCTTTGTGTCAATTGCTGCACAGCTACTCCTTCGGCGGACCGCCCGGCTTCAGGGCCGGATCTCGATGGGCGTATTGTCAGGCGTCATGAGCCAGATATCGATCATGTCGGAATTCGAAACCGCAATGCAGCCGTTGGTCCAGTCCTGCGTGCGGTAGTAGGTTTCCGATTTTGTCGGCGTGTTGGGCTGACCGTGGATCATGATAGCGCCGCCCGGATCGACACCCTGAGCGGCAGCGGCGCGCCGGTCTTCGACGTCGGGATACGAGATACGAATCGACAGGAAAAACTCGCTGTTCGGGTTCTTGAGGTCGAGCCGGTAGACCCCCTCCGGAGTCTTGAAGTCACCCTCGCGCTGTTTGTCGCCCACGGGCATGATGCCGAGCGCAATATCGAAACTCCTGAACGCACTGCCATCCCTCATCAGGTGCAGCTTGCGTTTGGCTTTCTCGACAACCACTCGATCGGCGATCGGAAACTCGCCGGCGGCCTCGGCTGTTGGAGTCGCCGCAACGGACGACACGATCATCAAAGCCGTCAACCTGGCAACTCGCGTCATGCGCGGCATGCGAATCGAGAACTGCAAAAAATCTGCTCCTTACCGGTGCCGTGGCAGCCTAGCAGATCCGGCGGGCGTTAAAAACGCAGCACCGCTCATCTGTGGGCCTCCACGTTACGTCCGACGATAAAACCAATCGCAAAACCGATGCCTCCGGCAGAAAGCGTGTAGGCCGGCAGATACCTGAACAGCTCGGCAGGTTGCGCGGCGCCATCGAACATCCCGTCGAGATTGACCGCAAACGCGTAATGAAGATACGCGCTAAGCCCCAGTGCGGGCACGGCGAACCCCAGGGTGCCGAGCGGCAGACGATAACCCGAACCCGACCAGCGGCCGCGACCCCGGTACAGCGTAAACCCCGAAAGCAGCAGCAAAATCAGCAACGGCAACAGGTTGCGCAGCACGTACGGGCCCTGCTCCTGCACGTCGCCGAACCAGAAACCGGCCGCCAGCGACGTCAGCACGACGGGCAGAAGCCGCACTGTGTAAAGCTTCGCGTGCCCGGTCATCCCGCCACGTTGACTGGCTTCAGTACCGGAAAACGGATCACGGCTCCGGGACGGACGCTGTGCAGGTCGAGTTCGGGGTTGTACTGGCGCAGCAGCCACACCGGCACGTCGTAGCGGCGCAGTGCGAGTATCCAGGCGGATTCACCCCGCCTGACGCGATGCTCCGTCACGCCGGTAATGAGATGCATGCGAAAAAACCGATCCTGCTCGGCGCGCTGCCAGGCGACGCGACGGCTTTCGAAGGTCTCACGATCCACGGTACCGAGATCCAGCTTCAGACGACGGCCCACTTCGACCGGCGTCCGGAACGCCAGACCGTTGATATCGCGCAGGCGTTGCGTGCGAATCCCGAGCCAGTCCGCGTAGTGACCCAGCGTTTCGAGCGGCTGAACCTCGATGGTCGCGTCGTCGGCCACGGAATAGTCGCTGGGGTCGGAGAGCAAGGCGGTCTGCGCGGAGCTCGCCGTTGTCGTGTCGGTGTCGTCACTCAGGTTGGCGGGTTGCGCTTCACCGAGCGTTGCCTGGGTGTCGAACACTGGCGGTGTCAGCGAGGCAATAACCGCCGCCTCTACCGCCGCGTTGACGGCAGGCTCGGTCTCGGTCGGCTGAACGCTCGCCACCGGCATGGGGCCCGCCGCCGGCAGCCGGATTTGTTGTCCGGCCCGGATGCGGTGCCCGCTTCTGAGCTGATTCAACGCAACCAGGGTCGACACACGGGTATCGTACGCCTCGGCAATTTCCGACAGCGTGTCGCCGCGCGCCACGGTGTGAAACAGATCGGGCAGCTGCTTGTCGCTGAAAAGACCGTTGTCGAGCCGCGCCCAGAACGCCTCGGGCGATTCGTCGAGAGCGTACGAAGGCAGCCGCAGCCGATAGGCTTTTGGAATCAGCTTGCTGCCCTGCCAGACGGTCGGCTGCAGCGCCAGATTGTGGCGGGCGAGCTGGCTCGGCGTGATACCCAGCGCCGCGACCAGATCTTTTGCGGCGATATAACCCGGCGTGTCGAGGTAGGTGTAGTCGACGGGCTCGTCGAGCTCGAGCCCCGGGAAATACTCCTCGCGATTCTGGTCGACGCGGCTCGCAGCGAGAAAGGCCGGGTAGAAGTTGCGTGACGCGAAGCCGAACGTTCGACCACGATAGTTGCGGAGAATGTCGACGTAGGCCGTGTCGCCGTGCCGCCGCATTGCGCGCCGGACCCCGGACAGGCCGTGGTTATAGGCCGTAATGGCCATGGGCCAGTTACCGGCGATCGAGTGGTTGTATGCGAGCAGCCGGCCGGCGGCCGTTGTTGCCTGCCACGGGTCGTTGCGCTCGTCGAGTATGTGATCCACGGTCAGGAAGCGGCGGCCCGTGCTGCGCGTAAACTGCCAGATGCCGGAGGCGCCGACGTGCGAGCGCGCGGCTGGATTGTAGGACGACTCGACGTGCGGCAACGCAACCAGTTCGACAGGAACGCCAACAGCCTCGAGTTCCGCCTCGACGTGCGCGCGCCAGCGTCCGGAACGCTGCAAACCTTCGCGGAACCGGTCGGACAGGCCTTGCTGGAAGCGAATCTGACCGGCGGCGGCCTCGAGCGTCGCGTTGTCGACGTCGGCGGGCCACAGAGCCAGTACCCGCGCCTCCTCCGGGGTCAGGTCCTCGCGCCTGCCTTCGGCGAGCCGGAGCAGCACGGCCCTGAGCTCGCGCCGCCGCTCCGCGACCCGACGCTGGCGCTCCCGCCGGCCGGCGTTCGCCGGTATTTGCAGACGTTCGTAGACGATGGCCAGGTTGCGGTTATCGTGCAACACGCCTTCGCCACTGTCGTAGCGCGTAAATACGGATTCCCAGAAGGCGACATCCGGCTCGAGCTCGGGCGGCAGGGGAAAAACGTCGTCACTTGCGAACGCCGGGGCCGCAAGGCTGGTCATAAGCCCTATCAGCAGCGCGCGCACCCTGCCCGGCCGGGCTTTGCGAACGCGCGATGAATACCGTGTTTTGATTGTCATTGATGAATAAACTACGCTTCGACCTCAGCCCTTTTCAGGGGCAGCAGTTCACAGAAAAAACAGTGCGTTCCGGTTACTTTGTCAGGATGCTAATGAGCTTTTCGACCAGCAGCAAACTCTGTGTGCCCGGTGGACGGCCATCGGCTGCCCTGCTGCTGGCCTTGCTGTTGGCGGCAGCGCCGGGGTTTTCGGAAGAGCCCGCCGCCGAACCGGAGCGCGAGGGCGCGGATTTTGTCGACACTACGACCACGGACCCTGCCGCCGGTTCCGATCCACAGGAGCCCGCCGTTGCGGCAGGCGACGGGGTCGAGCCGGCAGACAGCAACGACGTCCCGCTCGCCGAAGCCGTCGAACAGGCCAGCGAAGTCGAGGCCGAGCCGCTGTGGCTGCTCGGTGAGAAAGTGTCACCGGGCACGGCCGCCACGCTCACGTGGTCGGCCACCGAGCTGTTCCAGGGCGTGCCCGTCTCGACGCCGGTGCTCGTCGTCAACGGCGCCAACCCCGGGCCCGTGCTGTGCCTGACGGCAGCCATTCACGGCGACGAACTCAACGGCATCGAAATGGTGCGCCGGGTCATGCACGACATGGTGCCGGAGAAGCTTTCCGGCGCGATCATTGGCGTGCCGATCGTCAACGTGCAGGGTTTCCGGCGCGGCTCACGATATCTGCCGGACCGGCGCGACCTGAATCGCTATTTCCCGGGAAATCCGCGAGGCAGCTCCGCCTCCCGCATTGCCCACTCCTTCTTCACTCGCGTGGTCATGCACTGTGACGCACTGATCGACCTGCACACGGGGTCCCAGGAGCGCTCGAACCTGCCGCAGATTCGCGCGGACCTGCGCGACCCGGACGTGGTGACGCTCACGCAGGGACTCGGCGGCATGGTGATTCTACACAGCCCGCCGGCCCGCGGCACGTTGCGCGCCGCGGCCACGGCGGCCGGCATTCCCACGGTCACGCTCGAAGCCGGCGGCCCGTCGCAGCTCGAACTCAACGTCGTCAAGAAAGGCGTGACGGGTGTGGAAACGCTCATCAGTACGTTGTCGATGCAGCGCCGCCTGTCCATTTGGGGTGACCCCGAACCCGTGTACTACCGGTCGACGTGGGTACGCGCGGACTCGGGCGGCATATTGTTCGCCGACGTCAGCCTCGGCAGCACGGTCCGCAAAGGCGATCTGCTCGGCACGATTACCGATCCCGTCAGCAACGCTCGAGCAGAACTGCGCGCCCCGTACTCGGGACGTGTGCTCGGCATGGCACGGAACCAGGTCGTCATGCCCGGCAACGCCGCGTTTCACCTGGGTATCGAAGCCGACGATCCTCCCGAAGACCTCGCGGAAGACCCCGAGGTTGTCAAAAGCGACGTCACTGGCGACTACGTCGACGGCATATCCGAGTAGCTCCCGCGACTGGACGTCACGGCGCGCGCTACTTAAAGTCCGGCGGCATGACAGAAGCTCGCCGATCACTCTCTCGCTACTGGCAACCCGGGCACTGGCCGCTGTGGCTGGGCATGGGCCTGCTGCGGCTGGTCTGCACGCTGCCGAATCGCGCAGGGCTCTTTGTCGGTCGCCTGCTCGGACGGCTGGCCTGGGCGCTCGCCGGCAAGCGCCGGCTGATTGTCGGGAGAAACCTGGAGCTGTGTTTCCCCGAGCAGCACCCGGACGAACGCCACGCGCTCGCGCGAGCGCATTTCGAGGCGCTCGGAATGTCGCTGATCGAAATGGGCTGGGGACGATGGGCCAGCGACAGGCGGCTCGTCGCGGTCACGGACATCCACGGCGTCGAACACCTGAAGGCTGCCGCCGACGCCGGCAAGGGCGTCATCCTCCTGAGCGCACACTTCACGACGCTCGAACTGTCCGGTCGCGTGCTGGCGCTGCACTCGCCGCCTTTTTATGCCGTGTACAGAAAGAACCGCAGCGAGTTCGTGACGGACATCCTGCGATCCGGCCGGGAAGTCTCGGCCGCCGGCACGATCGAAAAGCGCGACATAAAAACCATGGTGCGACAGCTCAAGGCCGGCAAACCCGTGTGGTACGCGCCGGATCAGAGCTATGACCGCAAGGGCTCCGAAGTCATCGAGTTCTTCGGCGTGCCTTCGATGCACACGACGGCCACGTCGACGCTCGCCCGGCTGGGCCGGGCCGTTACGCTACCGTACTTTCCGCGGCGTCTGCCGAACGGCCGCTACGAGCTCACGATACTGCCGCCGCTCGACGACTTCCCGAGCGGCGATCCCGTCGCGGATACGAGGCGCTACGTCGAGGTACTCGAGGCGCATATCCGGAAGTGCCCGGAGCAATACTTCTGGATACACAAGAAGTTCAAGAACCTGCCCGAAACCTACCCGGACTATTACGCCGATCTCGGCGCCGATTTCGAGGCGTCGAAATAGCCCTCCAGCAGGTGCTGCCAGTCGGACTCGGCAAAATGCAGCGAGCCGTCCAGCGAGCGGATCTTCCGGAGCGACCGATGCAGGCGCCGCAGGGTTTCCTGCTGCCACGTGCCCGGCGGCCGCAACCGGCCTTTGTCGAAATCGAGCATCCACAGGCGCTGGTCTTCGGCGATCTGCAGGTTGTAGGCATTCATGTCAGCGTGATACACGCCGTGATCGTGAAAGCGCTGGATGCCGCTGCCGATCGCTCGCCAGAAATCGGCGTCGCGGCGCTCGCGAATGGCGGCGGAAAGCGGCTCCACGAGGGGCAGGCGAACGGTAATGAGGTCAGCCGTGTAGAAAAGGCCGCGTCGCCGGTAATACGCTGCCGCCGGACGCGGCACCGGCAGCCCGAAGTCGGCAAGTTTCTTCAATAGCCGCCATTCGGCGAACGAGCGCACCCGATCTTCGCCCGCGTACACGTAAAGATTGCGAACCAGCTTGCCGATCATGCCGCCGCGGCAGTAGTGCCGCAGCACAAACTGCCGGGGAACGTTGCCGACGAACAGCGTGTTGCCGCGTCCACTCGAGCGCAACGCCCCGCTGACGGGTTCGGCGTGGCGCCAGCCGGCTTCCGTGAACTGCGCCTCGCTTATCTGGTTGATGACGGCACGATCGTATAGCATGGCGCCGTCAGCAGTTCTTTCGACGGTTTCAGCCAAGGTTTCCGTCTCCGGATCGCACCATGCCGACAGAGGCCGGAGACCCGACCATCATCGACAAGACCCTCTCAGACAAACCCATCAATGACATTTGTGTTGTGCGCCTGTCGGCCATTGGTGATACCTGTCACGCGCTCGCGGTTGTTCGCCGTCTCCAGGACAACTGGCCCGACGCTCGAATTTGCTGGATTATCGGTCGCACAGAAGCCGGTTTGCTCGGCGACGTTGCGGGGGTCGAGTTTATCATTTTCGACAAGCGTCACGGCCTCGGCGCTTATCGCGATGTAACCCGGAAACTGGGCGACCGCCGCTTCGACGTGGCACTCTGCATGCACGCCTCGCTTCGGGCCAACTGGTTGTACCGGCAGATTCGCGCCGATCGGAAACTCGGTTTCGACAAGACGCGTGCACGCGACCTGCAATGGCTGTTTACGAACGAGCGCGTCGCTGCTGCCCGCGGCGAGCACGCGCTCGACGCAATGATGGGTTTCGCCACCCACATTGGCGCGGAACCCACTGCCGTACGCTGGGACATACCGTTGCCCGCGGAGGCACGCGCGTTTGCCGAGCAGCAGAGTCCCGACCCCTCTGTCGTGATCAGTCCGCTGAGTTCACAGCGTTTTCGCAACTATCGGAACTGGCCGATCGAAAGCTTCCGGCAGATCTGCGAACGGCTGACGTCGGAACTGGGCTATCGCGTGCTGATTACGGGCGGCCGTACGGAGATCGAACAGCACTACGGCGAGGCGCTCGGCGATGTTCCGGGAGTGCGGAGCCTGGTCGGCAAGAGCACCCTCAAGCAACTCGTGGCCGTGCTGGAGCGGGCCGAGTTCGTGATCTGCCCGGACTCGGGCCCTGCGCACATGGCCACAGCCGTCGGCACGCCGGTGGTTGGCCTGTACGCCAGCTCCAACCCCGAGCGCACGGGCCCGTATCATCGGCGCGAATTTACGGTCAACCGCTACCCGGACGCCCTGGCGCACTTCCTCGACACATCGGCCGACGCCGTGCGATTTGGCACGCGCGTACGCCACCCCGAAGCGATGAGCCTGATCACGATCGACGACGTTAACGGCAAAATCGACGCTGTTGTCGACCATTTGCGAGGAAAACAGCCCTGATCCGTCGCTGCGGCGGAATCGGGCTGCAGTATCGCGCCCGATCGAAACCGTTGCGCGCAGATAGCGTCATGTTTGCGCGTGTTCGATGCTTTTCAGCACATCGGACGGCGTGATTTCTCGCAGACAGTTGAGATGCCCGAGAGGGCATGTGCGCTCGAAGCAGGGGCTGCAGTCGAGCGCACGATAATGAATATGCCGCCGCTCGCTCAACGGCGGCGTAAACGCGGGCGAAGACGAACCGTAGATGCCGTGCGTATAGCAGCCGGCGGCGGCCGCCACGTGCATGAGACCGGAGTCGTTGCTGACCGCCTGTTCGGCCATGCCGAGCAGATCGACGGCGTCGGCGAGTGCTGTCTTGCCGCAAAGGTTCCGAGCGTCGCTGTTCCGGCTGATAACAGCGCCGGCTTCGGCGTCCTTTTGTGACCCGAGTACCCAGACCGCGTAGCCCTGGCGACCGAGGCTCTCCGCGAGTTCGGCAAAGTACTCGAGCGGCCAGCATTTGGCCGGGCCGTACTCAGCGCCGGGCATCAGCGCAATCGCGGGTCTTTCGGAATCGAGTCCCAGCGTTTCGCGAAGCTCCGCCTGCCGGGACACATCGACCTCGAGTCGGGGTTCCGGTAACCGCTCGGGCAAACGTTCGCCGGGCTCGAGGCCCAGCGCAACAAATCGCTTCACGGTCTGGTCCAGCAACGAACGATCGAACGGCCGCATGTCGTTGATGAGCCAGAAACGCCCTTCGCCGCGAAATCCCGTGCGGACGGGTATGCGCGCAAAAAACGGCACGAGCGCCGCTTTGAGCGAACGCGGCAACACGATGGCCTGACGGTAAGGCTCCAGAGCGCTCGCCACCTGCCGGCGTTTACCCCAGCCCACTTCACCGTGCGCCACGTCGAGCGCAATGCCGCGTCGGACCTCGGGCATGCGCGCGACGATCGGCAGCGACCAGCCCGGCGCCAGCACGTCGATCGGCCGTTCCGGTCTTGCTGCCGCAAGCAGTCGGAACAGCGATTGCGCCATGACCATGTCGCCAACCCAGGACGGCCCGACGACCAGCACGCTGTCGCCAGTCTCGCTCGAACGCGACATCGATGGATGGCTCAGTCGGAGGGCGGTGCAACCACCGCCAGGTAGTCCGCTACGCCTCGTTCTACGGGGCGGAACTCGACGTCGCAGCCGGAACCGCGCAGCGCATCGAGACTGGCCTCGGTATAGCTCTGGTACGCGCCTTTGAGATGTTCGGGAAACGGTATGTAGCGAATACTGCCGCGCCCGTGAAAGCGGATGACGGCTTCGGCAACCTCGTTGAAGGTCTGGGCGCGACCGGTGCCGGCGTTGAAAATGCCGGACACCTCCGGATGTTCGAGGAACCACAGGTTGACGGCGCAAACGTCGTCGACGTAGACAAAATCCCTGCGCTGCTCGCCGTCCGCGTAGCCGCCGGAGCCTTCGAACAGGCGTACTTCGTTATCGGCGAGCAGCTGCCGGTCGAAGTGGTAGGCAACGCTGGCCATGCTCCCTTTGTGCTGTTCGCGCGGACCGTAGACGTTGAAATAGCGCAGCCCGACAACCTGGCTGTCCGGCGTGGCGGCCACGCGGCGCACGTAGCGATCGAACTGCAGCTTCGAGTATCCGTACACGTTCAACGGATTCTCGTTTTCGGGGGACTCGGCGAACCGTGGCGACGCGCCGTAGACAGCCGCCGACGATGCATAGATATAAGGTATGCGATTGTCCAGGCAACGCTCGAGCAGGCGCTTCGAGTAGTCGTAATTGTTGCGCATCATGTAGCGGCCGTCCCATTCGGTCGTCGTCGAACAGGCGCCCTGATGCAGAACGGCCGTCACGCCGCTCAAGAATGCCGGGGAATCGATGCGCTCGAGGAAGTCGTCCTTGTCGAGATAATCGGCGATCGCAAGATCGCTCAGATTGACGAACTTGTGGCCGTCGCTCAGATCGTCGACAACCACGACGTCATCGTGGCCTTGCTCCAGCAGCAGCTTGACGAGGTTGCTGCCGATAAAACCGGCGCCGCCGGTGACGATCAGCATGCGACTAACCTACGGCCGGCACAAACGAGCGGCGCGCCGGGTTCAGTCCGAATCGCCAACGAGCACGTACTCCGCACCGCAATACGGGCATTTCGCCATGCCGGTGGCTTCTATGGGAAGGTAGACCTTCGGATGCGAATTCCACAGATACATGCCGGGCATCGGGCAGGACAGCGGCAAATCCTTGTGCCTGACTTCATAACGATGCTGGGCGTTGGCGGCGATCAGATCCTGATCGACGGTTCCACTCCTTGCGGTCACGGTTTCCCCACGGCTTTGGTGTTCGAGATCCGCGATTATACGCAATCGCCCGTCACGCGGTCACCACCGCGTGGGCAGCGTAGTCGCCCAATGCCGCGCGGATCAGGAAGCGAGATACCGGTCCCAGAAGCCGCGCACGTCCGTTATTGTCGCGGCAAACTCACCCGCCGGGACGAGCGGCGGCTCGCCGTTGAGGCTCAGGCGATGCTCGCGGCGCCTGAAATTGCGGTAATGGTCCTGCAGCAGCGCGGCCTCCCGGCCCTCGAGTATGCCGGCAGCGGCCAGCGCGTCGAGTTGCCGAACGTTATCGCTGAACTCGATGAGATCCGGGTGAGCTTCGGCATTGTCGAGCAGCAGATACTGGACGATGAACTCGATATCGCCGAGACCGCCGGCGCCGTGCTTGAGATCAAAATGCTCGCTGTCGCTACGATCGAGTTCGCGACGCATGCGCTGGCGCATGTCGCGCACCTCCTCTCGCAGCGATGCCTGTCCGGCCCGGGCGCGGAGCGTCGACTCCCTGATGTCGGCGAAACCGGCCGCTATCTTTGCGCTGCCGGCTACGACGCGTGCACGCAGCAATGCCTGATGCTCCCAGGTCCATGCCTCTTCGGACTGATAGCGTCGAAACGCGTCGAGGCTGCTGACGAGCAGCCCCTTGCGCCCGCTGGGTCGAAGCCGCGTATCGATTTCGTACAGAATGCCGGAGCGGGTTCGCGTGGTCAGAAAGTGAATCAGCCGGCGCACCAGCCGGGAAAAGAACACGGCATTGTCGATGGGTCGCTCGCCGTCGGTTTGCTGCCGGGCGCCGCGCGAGTCGTTCAGAAAAACCACGTCGAGGTCGGAGCCGTAGGATAGTTCGAGGCCGCCGAGTTTGCCGTACGCGACGATCGCAAAACCGGCTTCGGTGGGGTTGTCGTCGACCACGCAACCCGGCACGCCGTAGCGCGTCGTCAATTCCTTCCACGCAATCTCGAGAGCCGCCTCGAGGATCGTTTCCGCCAGGAAACTGAGCGCGTCGCTCACTTTCATCGTATCGAGCTGATCGTTGAGGTCGGCCACGGCAATGCGGAAGACCGTGGCGCGCTGGAACTGCGCGAGCGCTTCTATGGCCATTTCGGCGTCTTCGTCCGAACCCCGATCGAGGCGCTCACGCGCCTCCCTGGAAAGCGCCGACTTGGACAAACCCTCACCCGCGACTCGCAGGTCGAGGAGCTCGTCGAGTAGCACCGGCGAACGCGCGAGTTCGTCGGCAATGTAGCGGCTTTCGCGACAGAGTTCGATCAGCCGATCGGTCGCCTGAGGGTTTTCGAGCAGCAGCGCAAGGTACGCGCTGCGGCGCGTCACGGCCGCCACGATGCTTAAGACCCTTTGCAGCGTCCGCTCCGGCGCGCCACCCTCGGCAACACGCTCGATCAGATGCGGCAGCAGCCGGTCGAGCCTTTTTTGCGCCGTCGCGTCGACTTTGACGCAGCAGGGATCCTGACGAAAGGCCCGAATCAAGGGCGCCAGGTCACCGGCGTTTTCCGGCAGCGCGTCACGCCACTCCTGCTCGCCGGCATGGCCGGTCCACAGCTCGGCGTAACCACCGTGTCTGGCTTCCGAGGGTTCGGCTCCGAACGCCAGGCTGGCGAAGCGCTCGCTCACGGCTGCGCGTACCGCGTCGAGCCGCGCATGAAACCCGGACCAGTCGGCCTCACCCAGAGCCAGCAGCAGCCGGGCGCGATCCAGCGGATCTTCCGGCAGCTCGTGCGTCTGCCGGTCGCGAATGGCCTGAACGGCGTTTTCCGCCCGCCGCAGATAACGGTAGGCATTCTGCAATTCCTCGCAGTCCGCGTTGCTGAGCATGCGGTTGTCGGCCAGCCTCGGCAGCACCTCCAGCAACGGGGCCCTCGCAAGGTCGGTTCGCGAACCGCCGCGCAACAGCTGCAGCGACTGCACGATGAACTCGATTTCACGGATACCACCCGGACCGAGTTTCAGATTGTCCTTGAGATCCCGCCGCTCGACCTCGGCTGCAATCATTGCGTGCATCTCTCTCAGCGACTCGAAGATGCCGTAGTCGAGATAGCGCCGGTAGACGAACGGCAGGATCAGCTCATCGAACAGTTCGCGCCTTTGCGGCTCGGACAGATCCGGACCAACGAGCGATGCCTTGATGTAGGCGTAACGCTCCCACACCCGGCCGTGGTTCAGCAGATAGTCTTCGAGGGCGGCAAAACTCGTAACCGGCGGGCCGCTGTCGCCGAACGGCCGCAGGCGCGTGTCGACGCGAAACACGAAGCCGTCACCCGTGACTTCATCGAGCAGGCTGACCACCTGCTGCGACAGACGGGTAAACCAGGTCTCCGCGCTGACGGCCTTGCGGCCATTGCTCTCGCCGTGGCCCGAGTACAGGAAAATGACGTCGATGTCGGAGGAAAAATTCAGCTCCCCGCCGCCGAGTTTGCCCATGCCGAGCACGGCAAATGCGGGCGAGCTGCCGTCCGCGGCGACAATATCGCCAAAGCGATCTCGAACCTTCCGCTCCGAGTACCTGACGGCGGCGGAGAGCGCCCTGCTCGCGAAGTGCGACCAGTCCGCGAGCGTCTGTTCGAAACGCTCGGGCTCGAGGACCTCGCGGGCAATCATGGCCGTCAGAAACCGCGCACGGTACTGCCTGAGTTCGCGCTTGACGATGTCCGGACTGGCGTCGCTTGCGCCGAGCGCATCGAGATGCGCAGTGACCTGGTCCCGCGTGGGCGGCAGCAGCGGATCGGTCCAGTCCCCGTCGTATTGCTCCCAGTGCCGGATCAACGTCGCCGACGCCACTTCGCTGACGACCGCAACGCGCAGCAGATCACCCGTCAACGAGCCGGAGCCGTGGCGGTCCTCGAAATCGCTGATCCAGTCGCGGCCCGTCTCGCGCAACGGCTCCGGCAGATCCTGCACCAGCGCCTGTGTCTCGCGTTCGCTCATTCAGACCCTTTCACTCACTCTCCACGCGAGTCTACCGGTACACTGCCGCTAGCGTACAAAGCTTACCTGTCTTTATGAGCGCCAAACTGCTTGTTGTGTACCACAGTCAATCGGGTTCGACGTCGAGAATGGCGGACCAGGTGGTTGCCGGCGCCCGCGATCCGGACGTCGACGTCGAGGTACGGGTTCGCGATGCGCTCGCGGCAACGGCTGACGACCTCTTGTGGTGTGACGGCTTCATCCTCGGCACGCCGGAGAATTTTGGCTACATGAGCGGTGGACTCAAGCTGTTTCTGGATCGCGTATTTTATGACTGCGTCGACAAGATCGACGGCAAGGCCTACGCACTGTTCGTGCGGGCGGGCAACGACGGGCGCGGTGCCATCGACAGCGTGCAGCGTATTCTGAAGGGGCTCAACGTCAGGGAGGTACAGGCACCCCTGCTGTTTGCCGGCGAGTTCGACGAGACGCGCCTGCCCGAGTGCCGCGAACTGGGTCTGACCCTCGCGGCCGGTCTTGAAGCAGGGATGTTCTAGTCCGGTTGTTCCTGCCGGATTGCTCTAGCCGGCTTCGGCGAACCGCACTTCGAGTTCGGCCAGCACGTCGTCGAACGGAACGGGTTTACTCACGGCGTGACCCTGCGCAAAGTCGACGCCAATTCGCCGCACGAGGTCCATCGATTCGGCGGTCTCGACGTATTCCGCCACGGTCTGGAGCTGCATGACTTTCGCCACCTGCGTAATTGCGGTCACCATCGATTCGGAGATGCGGTTTTCGGCAATGTCGCGGATGAAGCTACCGTCGATCTTCAGCACGTCGACGCGGAAGCTCTTGAGGTAGGCGAACGAACTCAGGCCCGCGCCAAAATCGTCCAGGGAAATGGTGCAGCCGCGATCGTGCAGCGCGTCGATCAGGTTCTGGGCCTTGGCCAGGTTTCTCACCGCGGCGGATTCCGTCACCTCGAAACCGATGCAATCGGGCGACAGCCCCGTGGCGTTGAGTTCCTGCTCGACGAAACCCAGTATCTCGTCGTCGCTCAGCGACTGGCCGGAGAGGTTCACCGAAAACAGCGCCTTGCCGCCGTCGACCAGGCCGCGCGCACGCGCCAGCCGGGCGACGGTGGCCGAAATCACCCAGCGATCGATTTGCGGCATCATGTTGTAGCGTTCGGCAGCCGAGAACAGCGCCTTTGTCGGCACCGGCTCGCCGTCGCTGCCTTTCATGCGCAGCAGTATCTCGTAGCGCGGCCTGCCGGGGCCCGGCCCGAGGGTTGCGATCGGCTGCGCGAGCAGGTCGAACGCATCGTCGTCGAGCGTTTGCTGAATTTGCGCCACGAGCAGCATGTCGTCCTGGCGGCGGATGATGCTCTGATCCGCATCGTCAAACACCTCGATACGATCGCGGCCGTGGTCCTTCGCCGACTCACAAGCCATGCGCGCGCTCGTGAGCGCCTTGCGTTCGTCCGACCTCGAGGTGCCACATTCCGCAATGCCTATGCTGATCGTCACCTGCAGCGTTTTGTCTCCCTCGAGGTATCGCAAATCCTGGCTTCTCTCGCGGATCGACTGCGCAAGCTGCATGGCCGCGTCGGCATCGGCGTGAGTCATGAGTATGCAGAAATCGTCGCCTGTCAGCCGCGACAACACGGCACTCTTCGGCAAATCAGCTTCGACCAGCCGCGCAAACCGGATGATGACGGCATCACCGGCCGCCCGGCCGAAGGTATCGTTGACGAGCTGCAGATTGTCGAGATCCAGGTAGATGAGCTGGTGCGGCAGGGCGCCATGCTTGAGTTCACCCCAGGACTCCGCGAGCTGTGCTTCGAAACCGGCGCGGTTCATGAGCCCGGTCATTGCATCGAACGACTGCTCGATGACGTATTCGACCTTGCGCACGATGTGCGACATGAACCGTCGGTGGCTGTCCTTGAACGGTTTGTTGTTGACCCGCCCCAACTGCGCCAGCACACCTTCGACGCCGCCGGATTTGTCGAGCAGCGGCGAGACGAGGGTCTGATAACCCTGCTCCTCGGCGTTTTGCGAGCCCTCGACCGCGGGAATCTCGAAAATCACGGGCGAACGGCGGCCTTCGAGTTTCGGCAATATCTGATCCAGAAGATAGCGATCCATAACCTTGCGGTTGACGTTCTTCCACGAGGAATGCGTGGCGCTGATACGGATGCGCTTCGAGGGAATCAGCAGCACGCTGTAGGCAATCGACAGGTGCCTGCCGCTCTGGCCGACGAGCTGGGCAAGCCCGGCATGACTGCGCGAGGCGCCGTGCACCTTCTCGTCGACCTCGTAGACGAGCGCAAGCTCTTTCTCGAGGTCGGCGACGCGATGATTGAGCGCCAGCAGATCGTCGCCGATCAGCAGCGATTCGCTAATGACGTCGAGTGCCGGAGCCAGCACCTGACGCAGCAGACTGGGGTTGAACCAGGAAGACTTGCCGGCGTTGCGGGAAAACACGACGGCCAGGTACCCGAGGCTGGCGCCGGCATCGTTTTGCGCCTCGAGTATCAGGAGCGTCCGGCCGGATTCGAGCGTGCGCCGCACGTAGGAGGCGTCGGCATCGGCAAACATCTGGCGCGGCAGCCCGGCCATGAAGCTGTCGACTTCGTAGTCGTCCGCTCCGTCGCTGCTCCACACGCACTCGCCCGCCGGGTTGTAGAAGCAGAACACCTGCGCGCGCGGCACCAGCGACTGCAGCAAAGCGTGCGCTTTGCCGATGCTGTTCTGGGTTGTCAGGTTCTGCGGTCCGGCAGCCAAGGCTAGCTCCGCCATCCATTGCAGGCGAAACCATGCCAAGAAGCCCCGCGTGGCGCTGTGAGCCAAGTCTCAGCGACACAAAACCCTTAGAAAATAGCGGCATATGGGCCCCTGCGGCAAAATCGAGCTCACCGCAAAGGCCCAGATACGACTTGCCGGCTTAGAGCGTTTCCAACCAGTCGTCGTCCGAACCTTCGTTGACACCCTCGAACAGCGGTGTCGACAGGTAGCGCTCCCCGGTATCGGGCAGCATCGACAACACCACGCTGCCCGCCGGCGCCTCCTCGGCAATCTCGAGGGCCGTAGCGAGCGTAGCGCCCGCGGAAATACCCGTGAAGATACCTTCGCGCGCGGCGAGATCGCGAGACACTTCGATGGCCCTCTCGTCACTGACGGCACGCAAGTCGTCGTAGATTTCGCGGTCGAGAACCTCGGGGATAAAATCGGGCGTCCAGCCCTGAATCTTGTGCGGATTCCACTCGGCGCCCGCAAGCAGCGCAGCCCCGGCCGGCTCGGTCGCGATAATCTTGAGGTCCGGGCGTGCCGCTTTCAAGGTCCGGCCGGCACCGGTCATAGTGCCTCCCGTGCCGTAGCCCGTAACCCAGTAGTCCAGCCGCCGGCCGGCAAAATCGCTCAGGATCTCGGGTCCCGTCGTGCTGGCGTGGTATTCGGGGTTGGCCGGATTCTCGAACTGCCGGGTCAGGAACCAGCCGTGCTTTTCGGCGAGCTCCTCTGCCTTGCGAACCATGCCGGTGCCGCGCTCCGCGGCCGGGGTCAGGATGACCTTGGCACCGAGCCCGCGCATGATCTTGCGGCGCTCCACCGAGAAGGATTCAGCCATCGTGGCCACGAATGGATGACCCTTTGCCGCACACACCATTGCGAGCGCAATACCGGTATTACCGGAGGTTGCTTCGACGACGGTCTGGCCCGGCTTGAGCACTCCCCGTTTCTCGGCGTCCAGGATGATGGCATACGCCAGGCGGTCCTTGACGGACGCCATTGGGTTGAACGCTTCGACCTTGACGTAGACGTCCACGTTATCCGGCGCAAGGCGATTGAGTTTGACGACCGGGGTGCGCCCGATGGTTTCGAGAATATTGTTGTAAATCATGTTGTCCCCTAATTTAAGACTGGAGCCTGCCTCTCGACCAGTTCGAGACGGGTTCGCTAGCTGCCGAGACCTGCCCGGCCAGCCTGCACGTACGTATGGTCGTCGACGGATGCAGCCGACGGGCTGTGCTGCGACAAATCGGTCGATACCTCGTCCGATACGCCGGCCACCACGCCGCGGCTGGCCACGGCACCAATCAACAGCAGCGCAGGCGCTTCCACACGATGCGCCTTCGCCAGTAAGTTTAGCTGACCCAGCGTACCGCGGATGACACGTTGTTCGGGGGTTGTGCCGCGCTCCACAATTGCGATAGGCGTATCGGCCGCGCGGCCGTGCTCGATCAGCCGGGTCATGAGGTCCGGGAACCGGCGGACACCCATATAGACGGCAAGGGTTTGCCGGTCGCGAGCCAGGGAGGGCCAGTCCAGCGTATCGACCGAATCTTTACCGTGCGCCGTCAGGAGGACCAGCGATTGCGCGGCATCCCGATGCGTCAGCGGTATCCCCGCGGCAGCGGCGCAACCCGCCGCTGCGGTAATGCCGGGAATCACTTGCCAGGACAGACCGGCCGCTGTGAGCGCCTCCGCCTCCTCGCCGCCGCGGCCGAAGATGAACGGATCGCCTCCTTTGAGCCGGCATACGCGTTTGCCGCTACCCACGAGTTCGATCAGGAGTTCGTTGATGCTCTCCTGGCTGTTCGCCCGGCAGCCGGGCGTCTTGCCGACGGAAATGCGTTCGGCGTCGCGACGCGCAAGTGCCAGCACCTCGTCACCAACGAGACGGTCGTGAACAATGACGTCGGCCGACTGCAGCGCGTGCAGCGCCTTCAAGGTCAGCAGTTCGGGATCACCTGGGCCGGCACCCGTAAGCCATGCGATGCCCGGACGCGCGGCAAACTCCGCGGCATCGTCGAGCAGCGACTCGATTTCGGCTTCAGCACGCGCGACGTCACCGGACAGCGCTGCCCTCGACGCGGGACCGTCGATCACCGATTCCCAGAAACGAATGCGCGGCGACAACGACGGCAGGGCGGCGATCACGCGCTGCCGATATCGCCGCGCAAGCCCGGCCAGCATGCCGAGCCTGGCAGGCAGGCTTGCCTCGAGGCGCTCCCGGATACGTCGCGCAAGAACGGGCGCTGAGCCGCCGCTCGACACGGCAACAAGCACGGGACTCCGGTCCACGATCGCGGGCGTAATGTAGCTGCAGTTCTCCTGACGATCGACCGCGTTACAAAAAATCCGCCGCGCGCTGGCGTCCGTGTAGACACCGGCGTCGACATCGGCATCACCCGTTGCGCTGATCACGAGCCATACGCCATCGAGATCCTCAGGGGCATAGCGTCTGTCGACATGTTTCAGGCTCCCTGCCGCCGCCAGGGCCGCAACGCTGTCACCGACGGCGGGTGCAACCACGGTTATGTCAGCACGAGCCGCCAGCAGCAGACGCACCTTTCGGGCGGCTATTTCGCCGCCGCCGACGACCAGACAGGGCTTGCCGTCAAGATCGAGAAATGCCGGGAAATATTCCATTTTTGGTGTCACCGGAAACTTTCAAACGAAACCGGATATCACTATATCGGCGATTCTAAGCGTCTAAAAAGACGGTGTTTTTCTGCTGTTATGCCTCTATGTTATATAAGCTGGCTCAGTTGCTGCGCTGTTTAGGCGTCAGCGTGCTCTTTTTGCCACGAGACGGGATTTTATAGACCGTTTGCTTATTTGCAGTGAAATCGGAAACGAATGCTCATAACGGCGGTCGTAATGTAAAACCCGGAGAACCGGGTGCATGTGGGGAGCATGCGGGGACCCATGAAACTACAACAACTCAAGTACCTGTTGGCCATCGCGGACAACGGGCTCAATATCACGGCGGCGGCGGAACGGCTGTACACGTCGCAGCCCGGCGTCAGCAAGCAGCTCAAGCTGCTCGAGGAAGAACTCGGGCTACAGCTGTTCACGCGTAAGGGCAAAAGCCTGGGCGGCGTTACGGCGGCGGGTCGTCAGGTCATTGAGCGCGCGCGCGTCGTCATGCAGGAGGTCGAGAACATTCGCTCGCTGGCCTCGGACTACTACCACGAGGAAGAAGGTACGCTGTCCATTGCAACGACGCACACGCAGGCGCGTTACGTACTGCCGGCAGTCATCAAGGAGTTCCGCTCGCGCTACCCCAAGGTGAGCCTGGAGCTTCACCAGGGCACCTCCGAACAGATTGCCGACATGGTTTCCGCAAACGAAATCGACTTTGCGATTGCCACCGGTTCCCGCGATCTGTTCAGCAACCTGTTGCTCGTGCCGAGCTATCACTGGGACCGCAAGATACTCGTGCCGCGCAGCCACGAACTGACCAAGCTCGAACGCAAGATTACATTGCGCGACCTCGCCGACTATCCGCTGGTCACCTACGTATTCAGCTTCGGCGGACAGTCGTCGCTGAAGCGCGCGTTTGCCGATGAAGGGCTCGAACCGGACGTCGTGTTTACCGCAAGGGATGCCGACGTCATCAAGACTTACGTGCGCATGGGGCTTGGCGTCGGCATCGTCGCGAGCATGGCCGAGGACTGCGAGGACCGCAAAGACCTGAGCGCGCTGAGTGCCGAAGGTCTGTTTCCGCGCAGCACCACATGGATCGGCTTTCGCAAGGACGCTGTCCTCAGGCGCTACATGCTAGATTTTGTGCAGCTGTTTGCGCCGCACATTACGGCGGACCAGCTCGAAAGCACGCGGCATGCCCGCTCGCAGGAAGAGATCGACGCACTGTTCGACACGCAGTCGCTGCCGGTCAGAAACGGCTGCTCCGACGGCATGACGGCTGCCGCCTGACGCGCGAGCGCCGGTACGGAGCCGGCATACCCTGACCCGCGCGGCTAGCCGCTCTGGCCGAACTCCATCTCGTGCAGCCCGCACTCGCGCTTGATGCCAAAAAAGCGACTGGCTTCGGCCGACCCGGCTTCGGCCAGGGTACGGGTGCTGTGTACGTCACCGATGGACACGTAACCCTGCTCCCAGAGCGGGTGATAGGGCAGGTCGAAACGCGTGAGATAACGATGCACGTCACGATCGGTCCAGTCCGCGATCGGGTGCACTTTCCAGCGCTGGCCCGATGACTCGACGATGGGTTTTTGGCTGCGGCTCGTCGACTGACCACGCCGCAAACCGGAGAACCAGGTGCCGGCATCGAGATCGTCGAGTGCCCTCGCCATGGGCGCTACCTTGTTTTCGCGGTTGTAGGCTTCGAGGCCACCGAGCCCTTCCTCCCAGCGGCGCCCGTAACGGGCTTCCTGCCATGCACTCGAAATCTCGGAACGATACACCTTGAGATTGAGATCGAGACGATCGACAAGACTGTCGACAAAACGATAGGTTTCAGGGAACAGGTACCCCGTGTCGATGAACACGACGGGTATGTCGGATTGCTGTCGCGACAACATGTGCAGCATCACGGCCGATTGCGCGCCAAAACTCGAACTCAGCACGTGCCGGCCCGGCAGTGCCTCCAGAGCCCAGGCGACGCGTTCTTCCGCCGACATCGCCTCCAGCTGGTCCGCGGACGGATAGCTCGGCTCGGGGACAACCTGGCTGATCGACGTTGACTTCATACCGGTATCCTTACGCCGCCGAGGCCGCATGAAACTCGCGGCCCGCGTCGACGCGGCGCATGACCCCGCTGCGAACGAGGAAATCGCCGAAGTGTTCGTCATCCTGACGCTCGGCCGCAAAACGCTCGAACAGCGGCCGGAGCGCATTGACGATTTCGGCTTCGTCGGCGTTCTCGAGCAGCATGGCGCCCAGGCGCTCGCCGGCAAAACCGGCCCCGAGGTAGAGGTTGTAGCGACCCGGGCCCTTGCCAACCAGACCAATCTCGGCAATGTACGGACGCGCGCAGCCGTTGGGGCAACCGGTCATGCGCATCGTCAGCGGCACGTCGGCAAGGCCTGCCGCGGCGAGCAGCTCATCGAGCTGCGACACGAGATCGGGCAGGTAGCGTTCGCTTTCCGCCATTGCCAGCGCGCAGGTCGGCATGGCGACACAAGCCATCGAATTGAGCCTCAAAAGGCTCGCCTGGCTCGAGTTTTCTATTCCGTACTCACGAAGCAGTGTATCGATGTCGTCCTTGTCCGCCGAATCGACCTTGCTGATGACGAGGTTCTGATTGGGCGTAAGACGAAACTCGCCGCGATGGCGTTCCGCGATCTCTCGCAAACCCGTCATCAGGCGCCGCTCGCCGCGATCCGCTATGCGTCCGTTCTCCACGAACAACAGGTAATGCCAGTCTCCGGCATCGTCCTGCTGCCAGCCGTAGACGTCGCCGTTGGCAACAAACGCAAACGGACGCTCTTCACCAAGGGTTACGCCGGAGCGTTCCTCCACCTCGCCGCGAAACCAGTCGAGGCCGTGATCTTCGATCGTGTATTTGAGCCGCGCGTGTTTGCGGTTGCTGCGATCGCCATGGTCGCGCTGCGTGGTAACGACCGCCTCGGCTACCGCAAGAAGGTCGTCGGGCGCGACAAAACCGAGCACGTCCGCCAGCCGCGGATAGGTCTCGGGCTCACCGTGCGACATACCCATGCCGCCGCCGACCGTTACGTTGTATCCCTTGAGTTCGCCACCTTCGACGATGGCCACAAAACCCAGATCCTGAGCATAAATGTCAACGTCGTTTTGCGGCGGAACCACAAACGCCGTCTTGAACTTACGCGGCAGGTAGGTCTTACCGTAGATAGGCTCTTCAACTGCCGGTTCTTCGGCTGTCGACGCCTGCACGTCCGGGGTATCGAGCTTTTCGCCGTCGAGCCAGATTTCGTGGTACGCACGCGTCGCCGGCGTCAGGTGGTCGCTGAGCCGCTCGGCGTCCGCCTGGACCTGCCGGTGCACGGCACTCAGCGCCGGCAACACGGGCGCCATGACGTTTCGGTTGACGTCGCCGCAGGCTGCAATCGTGTCCATCATTGCGGAGTTGATGCCCGCAATACTCGCCTTCAGGTTGCGTTTGATGACCCCGTGCAGCTGAAACGCCTGCCGGGTCGTCAGCCGGATCGTGCCGTTCGCGTAGTCGGTCGCCATGCGGTCCATGTTGAGCCACTGCGCCGGCGTGCAGACACCCGCCGGCACGCGCGCACGGATCATGAAACTGTATGCGGGCTCGAGCTTCGCGCGCATGCGCTCGCTGCGGAGATCGCGATCGTCCTGCTGGTAGATGCCGTGGAACTTGGAGAGCTGCGTATCGTCCACGGCGATCGCGCCGGTCAGCGGATTCGCAAGACTCTCGGTCAGCGTGCCGCGCAGCTGGCGGCTCTCCGACTTGATTCGCTCGACGTCACTCAACTTACCCGCCATCAATACACGTCCTTCTGATAGCGCTGAGCCCGCTTGAGCTCCTTGAGGATCGTGGCCGCGTCCTCGCGACTCTTCTGACCGTGTTCGGCAATGATCTCCACGAGTGCCGCCTCGACGTCCGGCGCCATGTGCCTCGCATCGCCGCAGACATACAGGAACGCACCCTTTTCGATCCATGCGTAGAGTTCACGGCCGCGCTCGCGCAAGCGGTCCTGCACGTAAATCTTTTCGGCCTGATCTCTCGAGAAAGCCACGTCGAGACGGGCCAGCCCACCTTGCTTCAGGTGACGCAGCCATTCGATCTGGTAGAGGAAATCGTCGGAGAACGTGCGGTCGCCGAAGAACAGCCAGTTGTCACCGGCTGCACCGCGCTCGGCGCGCTCTTCGACAAACGCGCGAAACGGCGCAACGCCCGTGCCCGGCCCGATCATGACAACCGGCGCGTTGTCGTCAGCCGGTAGCCTGAAGCGGTTGTTTCTCTCGACGTAGACCGACACCGTGTCGCCCTCCGCGAGCCGGTCCGCGAGATACGTCGACGCCGCGCCTTCGTGTGTATGGCCAAAAGCATCGTAGCGAACGACCGCCACGGTCAGATGAACCTCGTCGGGATTGGCTGTATTGCTCGACGCAATCGAGTAGGCGCGCGGCGCGAGTTTCCGCAGCAGCCCCGTAAACTGTTCCGCCGTCACATCCGCCGGATGCGCCCGCACGATATCGATGATCTGGTGGCTCGCAAAAAAGTCTTTCAGCTCACTCTGACGGTCGGCGGCGAGCAATCCGTCCAGCGTTTCCGATTGCGCCAACTCGGCCCAACCTTTCAGGAAGCCGAGACTGGGCGCCGTAATTTCGAAATACCGTTCCAGCGCCGCGCGGAGATCCAGGGTCTCGTCACCCGCTGCAACCGGCGTGTCCTCGGCAAAACCGAAATGGGCGATCAGCTCACCCACGAGCGCCGGCGGGTTGTCCGCCACGACCGCAAGCGAGTCGCCAGGCTCGTAGCTCAAATCCGAGCCTTCGAGCGACAGCTCGATGTGCCGCACGTCTTTGTCCGATTGCCCACCGGTAATTTTCTGATTGCTGAGCACGGCGGCCGGGAATGGACGCTGCCGGTCGTAGGCGGCTTTATTCTCGACGGCGCGCAGCAGCGGCGCGGCGGGTTTGCTGTCCAGGAGCGTCGGCAGACGCTCTACGACGTCCTCCTGCCAGCGCTTCGCTTCGGCATCGAACTCGACGTCACATTCGACGATCGACAGTGCACGTTCGGCTCCGAGTTCCGCGAGGCGACTGTCGAATTCGCGGCCGGTCTGGCAGAAGTTGACGTAGCTCGAATCGCCGAGCGCAAAGACGGCGTAGCGCAGCCCGTCGAGTTTCGGGGCGCGCGACGACAGCAGGAACTCGTGAAACAGCTCGGCGTCATCGGGGGGATCGCCCTCACCGTGCGTGCTGACCACGAAGGTAACGAATTTCTCGCGCTTGAGTGCCGCCGGCTTGAAGTCGGCCAGGCTCTTGAGTTTGACGGCAAACCCCTTTGCGGCCGCAGCCTCGCCGAGCTCGCGGGCAACACCTTCGCCGTGCCCGGTCTGCGACCCGTAGAGTATCGTCAGTGTGTCCTGTGCCTCCGGCGAGGCCGCCGGCTGCGCGGCGGGGGCCGTCAGCGCACCCTCGGGGGCGCCGGCGGCAGCCAGACCGGCCGTGTAGCCGCTGATCCAGTACAGTTGCAGCGGCGTCAGCCCGTCGACGGCCGCGGCAAGCCGGTCGGTTTGCTGGTTGTCTAGGGGCAGCGCAATGCTGCCGGCGGCTTGGCTCGTCATATCGGACTCCGGGTGTATTCCGGGCCACATCGAGCCCGGGAAGGACTCCGACACTAGGCGGCACCCGCCCTGACCTGAACGATTTTGTGTTTATCCGCTTATAACCAGGGCGAATAAGAACCTTATTCAGCCAGGGAATAAGGTGATGCCAGGAGCCGCCGAGGCGGCTGAAAGCCGCTACATCACACGGATACCGCCGTGTCGCTTGCGAATCTGGTGGTCGACGTACTTGAGCCCGCCCACGAATCCGCCGACGAGCGCCACGAGCAGCGCGCCGAGGGACCAGCTCAACGGTACGGAATTGGCATAACGCTCGGCCGAGGCCTTGAGGCTGGCCACTTCCTTCTCCAGGCTGTCCGTTTCGGCAGTGCGGCCGTCCAGGTCACCCTCGAGCGCCGAAATCCTGGCTTCGAGCGCGCTGATCTCGGCTGCGGGTTCGGCAAAAATCTCCTCCGCCTGGCGCAGCTCGGACGTGAGCCGATCCACTTCGGCCTGCGTCTCGGCGACGATCAGGCGGGCCGGCTTCTCATCGACAATGTAGGCCGAGCGCACGTAGCCCTCGGTGCCGTCGGCGAGCCGGATCTGGGTTGCCAGCCGGTCGCGCACAAGCACCTCGAAGCCGTCGCCGCTGACGAGCGTGCGGGTCGCGCTGCCGCTGAAATCGGGCGTTCCGTAAACGTTAAGGCGCAATATGTCTGTGACGTAAGCCGTCTCCGCCGCGGCGGCAGCCGGCAGCAGCAAAAGGCACAGCCAGATTTTCTGCATGGTTCTACTCCGAGCGAACGGCCGAAGTTTACTCCAAATGGTTCATAACCGCCGATCAGCGCTCGTGCAGCCAGCGTATCAGCGCCTCCTGAACCTCCTCGCCGTAACCACGATGGATATCCGGATGGTTGTGCAATATTGCCAGCACGTAGCGGCGGCCGCTCCGCGACTGGAGGTATCCCGCAATGGCGGCCACGTCGTCCAGCGAGCCGGTCTTCAGGTGGGCCTTGCCCTTGAGATCCGCCCGGCGAAGCCGGTCGCGCAAGGTACCGTCGAGGCCCGAGAGCGCCATTGAAGCCAGGTACTCCGGCATGTACGGCTGCCGCCAGGCGAACGTCAGGAGTGACGACATGTCGCGCGCGCTCACCCTCGCATCGCGCGACAAGCCGGCGCCGTTGGCCATGGCGAGCGAATCGAGCGGCAGGCCCTTGCTGCCCAGCCATTGCTCGATGACCTGCCTGCCCCCGGCCTCGGTGCCGGGCGCGCCGAGCACTTCCGCGGATAGCGTGTAGAGCAACTGCCGCGCCATGACGTTGTTGCTGTACTTGTTGACCCGCGCTATGGCCTCGCCCAGCGGCCGCGAACTGAAGCTCATGATCGGCTCCGCGCCCTCCGGCGTCGGGACGTTGGCAAAACCGCCGCTGATCCGTCCGCCGTTGGCCCGCCACATGGCCGAAAACAGTCCGTAGGCGTACGCATTGTGGCTCAGTGCCGTGCGCGCCAGCGAATAGCGCCGGCAGCGGTCGGGAAACCGGCCGCTGAATGTCATTGTGTCAACCGTTTCGTTGGCGTTGACGGCAATGCCGCGCTGAAATCCCCGGCAGGCCGCGCTGCGAAGACGGAGGCGGTTGTCTATGCTCAGGTTTTCGAGCGGCGGCTCGACGTCGACCTTTACGCCACCCGTTTCGTGGATGGGCGTAAACCAGTAGCGCACGACCTTGAAGTTCATGAGCAGCGCGTTGGGCGCAACGTTGTAGGCGCGCAGCGGCTGACGATCGAACGCGCCGGGATCGTAGGGGCCAACGTCGAAGTGGCTGTCGTCGATCAGGAGGTCGCCGTCGATGAACTCGAGGCCCGTTCGCCGCAAGTCGCGGGTGAGCTCCCAGACGCGCTCGGTGACCAGGAAGGGATCGCCCGTTCCTTTCAGCAACAGATCGCCGTCGAGTCTGCCATCCTCCACGTCGCCAAAAGTGTAGACCTCGGTCTCCCAGCGGTAGGCCGGGCCGAGCACGTCGAGCGCAACCAGCGTGGTCATGAGTTTCAGGGTCGACGCAGGGTTTCTCGGCGTGTCCGCCATCCAGTCGACCACGATCTCGCCGGTCTCGACGTCCGCCACGTGAATCGACACGCTGTCGGCCGGAACATCGCGCAGCGCAAGCACGGCGCGCACGGGTTCGGGCAATGCGGTATCCGGGTCGGGATCGGAGGCCGCCACGGCCAGCGGCAGCAACGACAACAGCAGCAACGGCGCTGCCGGAATCCATCGGCGTTTCACAGAGGTTTGTACTCCCACTCAAACACAGCGGTAATCCATTGGCGTCTCTCGGAAGCGAGTGATACTACCCGTCGTTTGCAGGCGGCGTGTCCGTCGGTTCTTCCATTTGTTCGGCCAGGGCGCGGCTTGCGGCGCGGTTTATGACCACGGTGACGGCCACGATCGCGACGAGCGCAATCACGCCGAGCCACCAGCGCGGTGCGCCGCCCGTAAGCTCACCGTCGAGTATCTGACCAATATCGCGCGCGAGCGTGCCCATGTAGACGTACATAGAAATGATCGGGAGCATGCCGACGACGGTTGCCGCCATGTAGGTTCCGAGCCTGACGCGAGTCAGACCATACGCATAGTTCAGCACGTTGTAGGGAATCAGCAGGGCCAGACGCGTCAGCAACACAATCGTGAAAGCCCGGTCGCCGAGCGCTCGATCGATAGCGTGCAGGCGGCGGTTGCCGGCAATGCGCCGCTCGACCCAGCCTCGCAGCAGGGTACGCCCGGTCAGGAACGCTGCGGTTGCACCGCACAGTATGCCAAGTACTGCGAGCGGCAGGCCGACCTCGAGGCCGAACAGGAGACCGGCGAGCATCATCGGAATCCAGCCGGGCGTGGCTGCAATACCGGCCAGTGTCGTTGCCGCAATGTAGAGAACGGCACCCTGCCACGGGTTCGCCGCAACCCAGCGATTTGCCCGCTCGAGCCAGTCGACGATCGGCAGCTCCCGGAGCAGCAGGATCAGCCCAACCAGCGCGGCGATAGCAAGCAACCGTCCTGCATATCGGCGGAGCGCCGGACTCATGTTTTGCCCGGCTTTTGGATGCCCATCGACCGGATGCGGTCCGCAAGGGTCGTCGGCCGCACTCCCAGCAACTCCGCGGCGCCGCCCTTGCCCGACACTTTCCACTCGGCGGCTTCGAGAGCCCGAATCAGGTTCTGTCGGGTCAGATCGCGTATTTCGGCCTCCGTGAGAATACGCCCCGGAGCGCTGGCGTCGGCGCGGTTGGCCGGAGCCGGCGCAGTGCCGTCCGGCATCGACAAATCCAGCCGCAGCTGCTTGCCGGGCGACAGAATGACGGCCCGCTCGATCACGTTCTTGAGTTCGCGAATGTTCCCCGGCCAGTCGTAACGCCTCAGTTCCTCGGCCTGCGCCTTCGTCAGCGCCATGGGCTCACGGCCGAACTCGCGTAGCGTCTTCTCGAGGAAGTGGTGGGCCAGCTGGATGACGTCGTCTTCCCGCTCCCGCAACGGCGGCACCTCGACGGGAAACACGCTGAGCCGATAGAACAGGTCTTCGCGAAACCGTCCGCCGACAATTTCCGCCTCCAGGTCGCGGTTGGTCGCTGCGACGACGCGCACGTCCACGGACCGGGTAATGTCGTCGCCAACGCGCTCAAATTCGCTTTCCTGCAACACACGCAGGAGCTTGCCTTGCAGCTCCAGCGGGATCTCGCCCACCTCGTCCAGGAACAGGGTGCCGCCGTCGGCCAGCTGGAATCGACCTACCCGATCCCGCTGTGCGCCCGTAAACGCCCCTTTGACGTGACCGAAGAACTCGCTTTCGAACAGTTCCTTCGGGATGGAGGCACAGTTCACCTTGACGAGCGGGCCGTTCGCGCGCGGACTCTGCGCGTGAATGGCATGGGCGACGAGTTCCTTGCCCACTCCGGACTCACCCTGCACGAGCACGCTGGCCGGCGTGTCGGCAACGGCTTCGACCCGGCGCAACATGCGCTGCAAGGCTTTGCTCGTGCCCACGATGCGGCCAAAGTTCATCGAAACCTTGACCTCCTCGCGCAGGTAGTCGCGCTCGCGCTCCAGTTCCTCGCGCAGGCGGGCGTTTTCCATGAGCGTCTGCCGGAGTTCGCGTTCCGCCCGCAAGCGCTGGGTCACGTCTTTCGATGCGACGAGCAGGCGATGCACCTTGCCGCGACTGTCGCGGCTCGAGATGGCGGACATTACGATGTCCAGCGTTTTTCCACTGCGCGTCACCATCTGCCGGTCGACGTTGTTGAAATCGCCCTTGCTGATGGAAGCCTTGATCCCGGCGTCTTCGAAACGTTTGCGGTCGGCCCGCGAATAGAAATCGGTAATCGGCCGACCAATGACCTCCTCGCGTTCGTAGCCCAGTTTCATTAGCCAGTGATCGGTGACGGTCATGATGTAGCCGTCCGCGTCCAGCGTATGCAGCATGGCGGGTGTGGACCGGTACAGCGTGCGATAGCGGAAGTTGGCGCGCGCCTCTTCGCCGGCCTCGACGTACTGGGCCACCGTCGTCAGGTAGTTGCCAATGGCGTCCTGCTCGACGACGGCACTGGTGGTGCAATCGACGACATCACCGTCATGGGTGACAAAGCTGACGGGCTTCTCGTCGAGCCGCCCTGTACGCCTTAGCGCGGGTCTGAACTCTTCGACGATACGCCGCGCCGATTTTTCGGTCATGAAGTCTTCGGGCGGCCTGCCGATCATCTCCGCACGCTCGAAGCCAAGGCGCCGCGCAAAGGCATCGTTGACGTCGAGATACCGGCCGTCGGCCGAAATGGCCGTTGTCATTGTGGGCGCTTTCTCGAACAGCCACCGGTAATTGCTGTTGTTGCCGTCGTTTTCGGACATACCGGCAGTATATACGGAATTTCGTAATTCGTCTTTACGACTATTCGTAAATTACGGAATATCGTAAGTACTCGACTTTAGTTAAATTATTGTTTTCAAAGGAAAAACAAAGTTGGCACAGCGTTTGCAATATTGAGGTCGTTATTACGAATCGCTGCGCGCTTGGGCACAGCGGTTGAACGCAAAACGCAGCTTTTAAGGAAGATTAACGATGAAACGCATCGACATTGAGAATGGCCTGGGCATCCTTGCCTTCGGTGTTGTTCTCGCCGGCGTCTTTTTTGCCGCGGAATCGGCTTTTGCCGACGATGCTGCGGTTAAGGACGAATCGCGCGTGCAACACATCGAGCAGGCTCCCCGCAAGGACAGCTCCGAACAGGAAGCGTCCAGTAAGGATCAACATGCCGAAATGGCACGCGAAGCCGCAGACGCTATTCGCGAGGCCAATGTGCTGGACCTTGATATCCAGCTTCGCAATCACATATCTACTGTCGACGCGAGGTTCTGACGAATTTCCCCCTATTCGAAAGAACCTCGCTGACACAGCTCGCTTCAGGGTAGCGATGCAGCCGGATCTCTCTCCCCCCGATCTCCGGTTGTTGTTACCCCGAGCTGAGAACCCCTACGGTCCGCCCGCCAGGGTGGACCGGAAAGGGTTCGGTAAACGGGCCTTCAGGCCCGGCGGCATCCCCCCATGCCGTACGTTACTGGGCGCCGGAGCGTCATCCGTGTCGGATTGACCCCGCTTGACGATTCTCGAATCACAGCACTCCGGCGCCATCTTTTTTTATTCAAAACGTCAACGGACGACCTGCAGGTCATTCGGCGCCCGCCGGCTCACGGCTGCCTGCGCCCGGCTTCGACCCGCGACCGATGCGCCTCCGCGCGCTCGGCCTGGCCCTCACTCGACTTGCGGCTAATGGTTTCCCGCACTTTCCTGAGCCAGCGGCGGGCCCACGCAAACTCTATCGACAGGATCGCCAGCCCGACCGGAATCAATACAAACGCCGGACCCGGCGTAACGATCATGATGATGCCGAGCAGCAGCACGGTGGCGCCGACGACCGCAATGACGATGCGCTTCGCCAGCTTGTAGGTCATATGGATGGCTTTGTCGATCAAACGGCTATCCGAAGATTCTGCTTGGGGTCGCCGAGCTTAGCACCTAAACTCCGCTCCACCGCGTCAATGAGGTCCGCCGGACTGAAAAACCGTGAGAACTTCGCTTTCGTACATCCTGGCCCTCCTTGCCGGCACAACCGCCAGCGCAATGGCGAAAGTTGCCGAATCCGCTGAGAGCTCAGCGCACACACCCGGCGCGGAGCGCGGTCCCGCGCTGACCATCGAAGCCAGCACGGCACCCGTAATGATCGATCGTGGCGCCGCCGGCCGTCGTCAACTGACCCTGCCGGATATCGAGATACAGGCCACGCTACGGGTTCGCTGCCGCACCGGCTCGGCACCCGCGGCCGTATCGCTAATGTCGGCCGACACGCGGGTTACGGCTTCCTCGCTCGCTGACGGGGAGACGCAGGAGATCGCGCTCGAGCTTGCGGTCCCCGCCGCCCAACTCCCCCCGGTCTATGCAAGAGATTTCTGTACGGACGGCGAGCCCGGACGGACGGCACTCGTCAAGCCCGCGCTCGTCAGTCTTCAGGGTAGCCTGCGCTGCAGTGCCCGGCCCCATGCGGACAGTCAGGACCCGGACAGCCTGCCCGAGGTCCTGCCGGTTGACGACTTCGTGCGAGCGAGCAGAGCGGTCGACGTCGAACTTCGCTGCAAACCCGAACCCGACGAGTCAGGAGAAGACTCGGCGCAGCCGCAGGAAACGGCGCAACGGTCGAACTAGCGGCGCCGCACCGCCGGCAACGCGCGGCGAGCTACTCAGGCACCGTTGTCCGACAGTGAAGTCGAAAAGAACTCGAGCGTTTGCCGCCAGGATTGCTCCGCCAGCTCCGCGTTGTAGTTGTGGCTGTCCGGGTTGGCGAACCCGTGGCCGGCATCGGGATAGATGACAATCTCGATGTCCTTGCCGAGTGACGTCATCACTTCACCAAACGCACGCGCATCCGCCGCCGCAACCCCGCGATCGTTCTCGGCGAAAAAGCCCAGCATGGGCACGGATACGGCCTCCAGCCGATTTGCATCGTCCGAAACCTGGCCGTAAAAGGTAACCGCCGCATCGAGATCGTCGGGGGCAAGCATGGCCGCGTTCAGGGCCCAGCTGCCTCCAAGCCCCCAGCCCATGGCCGCCACGGTTGGCGCACCAGCCGTATCGGCCACGAAGTCGACCGCCTGCTGAATATTGGCCGAAGCCAGCGCCTGGTTCTCGACCACCTCGAGCATCAGCGTGCGCGCGTCCGCCACGTCATCCGCCGTTCTGCCCGCAAACAGATCCACGGCCAGCACAATGTAGCCTTCCGCTGCCAGCCGATCGGCCGCGCTCTTTACGTTGTCGTCGAGCCCCCACCATTCGTGTATCAGGATGATGGCGGGGAGCGGCTCTATCATGTCAGACGGAAAGACGAAGTGTCCGTACACGAGTTCTTCGTCGACCTCCGCATAAGGGAGAATGTCCGATACGACGGCACGCTGCGCACCTTCCCTCGCGGGCGCGGCGGGACTGCTGGCCGTCGGCTCGGGCTCTGCAACCTGTTCGGGCTGCGGCGCGTCCTCCCCGGAACTGCACGCTGTGAGCGAGCAGGCCGCGATCAAGCCGACGCTTAAGGCAACGACAGACGGCGCTCGGCGCCGTCCGTTCTGTGAGGCTTGGAAAACCATGAACGTTCCCGGAATAGAATTCGCTGAGTGTAGTCGAAAACGGAGCCTCGTCGAAACAGCAGCACCGCCGTTGAGACTTATGTCATGCGCGTGAGACCACCTTAAAGCGGGGCCGGTGACCGGGTAGACTGCGGCTCAGGTACCCGACGGAGCATCCCCAGAGCATGAGCCTGCTGACAGAAACGCTGATCTACCTCGTGGCCGCCCTGCTATTCGTGCCGATCAGCCGCAAGCTGGGCCTCGGTTCGATTCTCGGCTACCTCACTGCGGGCATCATCATTGGCCCTTCGGGTCTGGGCTTCATTGGCGACCCCGAACACATCCTGCACTTCGCCGAACTCGGGGTCGTGCTGCTGCTGTTTATCGTTGGCCTCGAGCTCAAACCCGCAAGGCTCTGGGTGCTACGCAAGATGGTCTTCGGGCTCGGTGCGCTGCAGGTTGTTCTTTCCGCGATCCTCATCGCCGGCATTGCGCTGCTCGTCGGCCTCGACCGGCAAAGCGCGATCATTGTCGGCCTGATTCTCGCGCTGTCGTCCACGGCCTTTGTGTTACAGATGCTCGCTGAACAAAAGCAGCTGACGACGCTGCACGGCAGGGCGTCATTTTCGATACTTCTGTTCCAGGATCTCGCGGCAATACCGCTCATTGCATTCCTGCCGCTGTTCGCGATCAGCGCGCAGGACACGGAATTCGACCCGGCCGGCTTCCTGGTCGGCGTGGCGGCGCTCGCCAGCCTGGTCATCGGCGGCCGCTATCTGCTGCGGCCGGCGCTCAGAGTCGCAACCTTTACCCGCATCCCCGAGATGTTCACGGCGACGGCGCTGCTCGTGGTGATAGGTTCAGCCCTGCTGATGGATCTCGCCGGGCTGTCGATGGTGCTGGGCGCATTCATTGCCGGCATGTTGCTTGCCGATTCCGAGTACCGGCATCAGCTCGAAGGCGACATTGCACCGTTCAAGGGCCTGCTGCTGGGCCTGTTTTTCATTGCGGTCGGCATGACCGTCAACCTTGGTTTGCTGCTCGACAGCCCGGGGCGCATTGCGGCAATCGTCGCGATGCTCATGATCGCCAAGGCGCTCGTCCTGTTTCCGCTGGCGCTGTGGTTCGGGATGCCGGATCGCAAGCGCGCGCTGCGGGTCGCCGTGCTGCTGTCGCAGGGCGGCGAGTTTGCCTTTGTGTTGCTCGGTATCGCCGCGCGAGAGGATCTGCTGGCAACGTCGCTCATTGACGAATTGATACTCGCGGTGGCGGTCTCGATGCTGCTGACGCCAGTCCTGTATTTTGTTGTCGACCGCCAGTCGGACGAACAGACGAGCGGCGAACACGACATACCCGACGACATGCACACTCCCGTCATCATTGCCGGATTCGGGCGCGTCGGCCAGATTGTCGGCCGCACGCTGCATGCCGTCGACCGCGGCTACACGGCGCTCGATCTCGATCCGGAGCAGGTCGATACCGTACGTCGCTTCGGCAACCGCGTGCACTTCGGCGACGCAACGCGCCTCGACGTCCTGCGCGCCGCGGGCGCCGAACACGCAAAAGTGCTCGTGCTCGTGCTGGCGGACATGGAGGCGTCACTCAAGGTTGCGGAAACGGTCAAACAACATTTCCCGGAGCTCAAGATCGTCGCCCGCGCACGCAACCGGCGGCACGCACACAAACTCATGGACGTTGGCGTCGATCACATCATGCGCGACACGCTGCTTTCGAGCCTGGCCATGGCCGAGTTTGCGCTGCAGGACCTGGGACTCACGCGACGGGAAGCAAAACACGTTACCCGGACGTTTCTGAAGCGCGACGAGACTCTGCTCAGGGAACAGCACGCCGTTCACGACTCGGAGGAAAAGCTCATCCAGAGCGTGCGTGAAGCCTCTGACGAACTCGCCTCACTGCTGAGGAACGACCTGCGCGATTGAAGCCGGGCACTCAGCCAGGCCAGCGGTCCTCGTCGTCCTCCCAGGTGACGAGCTTGCTCTTGTCGACGCGCCGCCACTGCTCGTCGCTGATCCGCATCAGGTAGCGCACTTTGAAGAAGACGTAAACGGCGACGATTGTGATGAGTAGAACGATGGGCCACACGCTGGCGTACACGGGGAGTCCCTGAAGCGGCTGCTGGACGAATAGCTTACCATCGCCCGGATGAACGCAAGGCCCCCTCACCGCGGTCGGGTGAGACGCTTTTTCGGGTTTTTCCGCGAAGCCGTCCGCGACAACGAAGTCAACTACACAAAAGAGCCCGTGCCGCGAGCGCTGGGCCTGCTCGCGATTCCGATGATGCTCGAAATGAGCATGGAGTCGGTGTTTGCCGTTGTCGACATTGCGTTTGTCGCGCAGCTGGGCACGGATGCCGTGGCTGCTGTCGGTATCACCGAGGCACTGATTACGGTGCTCTATGCGCTCGCAATGGGCATGGGGCTGGCCGTCACCGCAATGGTGTCGCGCCGCATCGGCGCGGGCAACGCGGACGAGGCCGCACGAGTGGCCGGCCAGGCAATCTGGATAGCGCTGGCGGTCTCCATGCTCATAGGCGTCCTTGGCGCCAGCTATGCGGGCGACCTCCTGACACTCATGGGCGCTTCGACCTCCGTGATCGATACGGGCACGGGCTATGCGACGGTATTGCTCGGCGGCTCGTTCAGCATTGTGTTCCTGTTCCTGCTCAACGCGTCTTTTCGCGGCGCGGGCGATGCCGCCATTGCGCTCCGATCGCTGTGGCTCGCCAACGGCATCAACATTGTGCTGGACCCGTGCCTGATATTCGGCCTGGGGCCGTTCCCGGAGATGGGCGTAACCGGCGCTGCGGTTGCCACCACGATTGGCCGGGGCACGGGCGTGCTCTACCAGCTCTATTATCTCTTGCGGGGCAAGGGACGGCTCAACTTTGCGGTCGAGCACCTGCGTTTCGTTCCGCACCTTGCGGTTCGCCTTCTGAAGGTTTCCGCGGGCGGTGTCGGACAGTTCCTCGTAGCCACGTCGAGCTGGATTGGCGTCATGCGCATCGTTGCGATCTACGGCAGCGCCCCGGTCGCGGCGTACACGATTGCCATACGCATGATCGAGTTTGTGCTGTTGCCGGCGTGGGGACTCGGCAACGCCGCGGCAACCATGGTGGGGCAGAACCTGGGCGCCGGACACCCGGACAGGGCCGAGCACAGCGCTCGCAAGGCGGGCTTCTACAATCTCGTGTTCATGTCGGTCGTCGGTGCCATCAGCTTTACGTTTGCGGAGGAAATCACCGGGCTGTTCAGCAACGATCCCGACGTACTCGAATACGGAGCCGATTGCTTGAGAATACTCGCAATCGGCTATCCGGCTTATGCTATTGGCATGGTAATGTCTCAGGCCATCAACGGCGCGGGCGATACGGTTACTCCGACGATACTCAACCTGGTTGCGTTCTGGCTCGTACAGATACCGCTGGCCTATGCGCTGGCCGAGGCAGCCGGGCTGGGCCCCAATGGCGTGTTTACCGCCATTGTCGTTGGCGAGTCGCTGCTGACGCTGCTCGCGGTCGCCGTGTTCAGGAGTGGCCGCTGGAAACTCCACAGCGCATGAGCCGCAGTGTCGACGACGCTCTCCGCTTGCCGGGTACGATGTAATGACGACCGCTGACGATACTGCGTGCTCCGACGATTTGCTCGATATACGCAACGCCACGCTGTATCGGGGTGAAAACTGCGTCTTCGAAAACCTGTCGCTCCGTATTCGCCGCGGCGAGCACGTTGTTGTGCTCGGGCCCAACGGCGCCGGCAAAACCACGCTCGTCAAAGCGCTCAACCGCGAGCTTTACCCGCGCGCCGACAGCCGCAGCCGGTTTCGCATACTCGGCCGGGACCGCTGGAACGTCTGGACCTTGCGCAGCCAGCTGGGCATCGTCTCGGCAGAGCTCCAGCAAAACTACCGCGCCGAGGCGAGCGCCCGCGACGTCGTATTGTCGGGATACCTGTCGAGCATCGGCGTGCACGGCACACTGGCGGGCGCGATCGACTCGGAGCAGCGAGTTCAGGCGGAGAAGACGCTCGTGGCGCTATTGGGGCCGGACACCGGCGATCGGGCCTTTGCAACGCTCTCGACCGGCGAACAACGCCGCGTGCTGCTGGCCAGAGCACTCGTTCACGAACCGCACACACTCATTCTGGACGAACCGGCGTCAGGGCTCGATCTCAAATCCCGTTTCGACCTCATGCGGCGCCTGCGGCAGCTGGCCGCCGGCGGCACCAGCCTCGTGATCGTCACACATCATCTACACGAGATTCTGCCCGAGACCCAGCGCATCATATTGCTCGACAATGGCGAGATCGCGGCCGACGGCCCGCCCTCGGAGGTGCTGAACGACAAAACCCTGAGCAACGTCTACGATACGCCCATTCGTGTCGTCGAGTCGGACGGGTGGTACTTTGCATTGCCCGTGCAGACCTGATGGCTCACAACCGACACACCACTTTATGAATTCTCGATAAACAGCTGTGTACGTTAAAGAAACTGTGACTTGCAGCGCGGCCAGCCCGGGCCGAAGGCGGTACGCTCGTCGTATGCTTGTCCGCACCCTCTCGAGCAGCCTGCCGCTGATCAGCCTGCCCGCCATAGCCGCCGAGTCGTCCTCGGCGACCGGCATTACCGGCGTCGGCCCGGCGATGTTCCTGTTCCTGACCGCGTTCGCGCTGTTCCTGAGCCTCTTGCTGCGTCACGCCGCGGGTCGCCTGGCGCAACTGTTGCTGCTGAAACTTCGTCAGCGGCGCATGGAGAGCCTGTTGCAGCGAAAAGGCCGCGCGCTGCTCAAGAACTTCATCGTTCCCGGCGCCTATGGCGGTCTGGCGCGGATCGATTACGCGCTGCTGACCGCCGGTGGCATCCTCTGCATTCGGACGATACACGGTGACGGCGTCGTTTTTGGCGATCAGGACGATCCCCAGTGGACCCACGTCGACGGCATCGGCCGACGGCGTTTTCTCAACCCGCTCATCCAGAACGAGGGACGGCGCCGTGCACTCGGCAACATCGTTCCCGAAGCCCCGATCGCCAACCTGGTTGTGTTTACGGGCAAGGTCGAGTTTCCGGGCACGCGGCCACAAAACGTCATTCTGCGACGAGAGCTCGGCCGTTACCTCGCAAAACACGCCTTCGGCCCGAGCAGAGTCGAAGACTGGAACGCGCTGTGGATGAACCTCAAGGACGCGGTCCAGAGCGACGACGCAAGCCGCCGGGATTTCGAGGCGCAACTGAGTTTCGGCTGACCCGCCCCCGAGGCGACCCCGGTGCGGCAGCGGCGGGGTATTTCGATATACTCGAGATTCGGCTTGGAAGCACTCCGGCAGATATGAACGAGCGCCCTGTTGGCTATGCGCGGGACCTTTTCGCAGCACGTAAGCGTACGGCCGTGTGAACGCGATACGCCGAACTCTGCTCCGTGTCGCGGTTGGCTTCTCCGTTGTCCTGATCGTCTTGTCCGGGCTCTTCGTATGGCTGTGGCATGACCGCGCGTCAATCGACGCTTTAAGCATACCGGTCATAGCTGAGCGTGTACCGCCGGTCGACTCCGTTACAGCAACCTGGTTCGGCACGTCGATGCTCGTCATCGACGACGGCGACACGCAAATCCTGATCGACGCTTACGTAAGCCGGCCGTCGGCACTCAACCTGTTGCTCGACCGGCCTGTCCAAAGCGACGCTGCCGCCATCAATCGCTTCCTGCTCGACCACCGCCTCGATCGTCTCGCCGCCATCGTCCCGGGACACACGCACTTCGACCACAGCCTCGACATTGCGGCCATTGCCAACCGCAGCCGGGCTACGATCATTGGTTCCCACTCCGCCGCAATGATTGCGCTGGGGTCGGGCGTGCCGGAAGACCAGGTCATTACCGTCGAAGAGCCGGCCGAATACCGCTTTGGCGAATTCACCGTGACTTTGCTGCCTTCCGAGCACAGCCGCTTCGGCTGGAACGCATCGATCCCGTTCGACGGCAGGATAGAAACACCGATTGCTCAGCCCGCCCCGGCAAGCGCGTACCGCGTTGGCAAGTGCTTCAGCATCGTTGTCGGCCACCCGCAGGGAACGGCGCTGATCCAGACGAGCGCCGGCTACATTCCCGAAGCGCTCAGTGATGTTCCGGTCGACGTCGTGTTTCTCGGCGTAGGCATGCTGGGATCGATGAGCCGGGACTACGCTGAAGGATACTGGCAAAACCTCGTCACCATGACCGGCGCTGAACGCGTCATTCCGGTGCACTTCGACGACTACACGCAGCCGTTCGGCACGACGCGCCTGCCGCCAACCGTCATCGACAGCGTAGAAAAATCGGCGCACTGGCTCGAAGAGTTCCGCTCGATCTGGGATCGCAATACGCGACTGGAAATGCCCGTATTCGGCGAACCGTTTGCACTCTACGGCGACGAGTCCTCTACCGGCACCTGATCCTCGTCCGCCAGCGCGGCCAGCTCGGTGGTGCCCGCAATCAGTCTGAGTTTGCCGTCGCGGGACAGCTTCTTGACGCGCGCCTCCAGACGCTGCGCGCGGCTGCGGCTGCCGACGGGTTCGGAGAACACGAGTTCGAGCGGCCCGCGGCCACGTAGATACCTTGCGCCGCGCGGGCTCCCGGCGTGCTCCTTCAGACGGCGCGGCACGTCGGCGGCAATCCCGGTGTACAGCGTCCCGTCAGCGCATTGCACGATGTACAGGCTGTAGTGCCGCATGGCTACGTAGCGCTCTCGCCTCCCACGCGTCGGGTCGATGCGGGATACCGGCCAAGCAAGGCGGCCGGGCGCGTGGGCCGTCGAAGCAATTCGCCGCCGCAGTTCGGGCACACGCCCTTGAGCACGGTGTCGTTGCAATGGCGACAAAACGTACACTCGAAGCTGCAGATCAGCGCGTCGTCGGAATCAGCAGGCAGATCCCGGTCGCAGCGTTCGCAGTTGGGACGAAGCTCGAGCATGGGCCTCAGGCATTGCCACCTTTCAGCGATTCACCGAGCACCCGGAACGCGCCGGACTCGATCGCCGCGAGGTTTTCGGCCGACTCCGCATAGGTCAGGACTATCTGCGACGCGTTGTCGAGCTCGGGCACGGGTTCCCGCAGGGTCAGCTTCAGGGTATTCCCGACCAGCTCCGCTGCCTCGAGCAGGTTGTGACCACCGAACTGCTGCTCGTTGACTTCGACGTAGATCGACTCGTCGAAGTTGTCGTCGACCGTGCGCATGAGCAACAGATAATCTTCGATGTCGCTGTCCGCGTTGGTGCTCGCGAAGAACAACATCGTCGCGTTGTCGCGCACGTCGAACGCTACGGTATCGTAGAACCGGCTATGGGCCACCGCTGCTCCTGAAATCGATTGGTCCGTTTCGCCAGCCTCAGTCTACGTCAATTGATGCCTGTTTTGCGAGTGAGGCATCCGCGGCCAGAAGCTCATCCAGGCGCTGGTCCTTGCGTTGCCAGATATCGGCGAGCCACCGATTGACGCGTTTGCGAAATTCGCGGTCTTCCGCGTAGTCGCCGCGTATCAGTGCTTCGTCGAGCGGCAGCGTGCCGACCTCCGCAACCACGCGAACGCGATCGCCGCAACACATGCCCCAGAAACTCGGCGGCCCGTCGGGATAACACAGGGTAACGTCGAGTACGGCCTCGAACAGGGTGCCCATCGACGATAGCGCAATGGCGATCCCACCGGATCTCGGCGGCATTAGCCTTCGATACGGCGACTGCCTGCGGTCGCGCTTTTCCTCGCTGAACCGCGTGCCCTCCACGAAGTTCAGAACGGAGGTTGGCGTATGCTGAAATTTTTCGCAGGCCTTGCGGGTGGCCTCGAGATCCCGGCCTTTCTTCTCCGGATGCCGAGCAAGATACGACGGCGAGTAGCGCTTCATGAACGGCATGTCGAGCGCCCAGAAGCCAATGCCGAGCAGGGGAAACCAGACCAGCTCCTGCTTGATGAAAAACTTGAGAAACGGTACCCGCCTGTTGAATACCTGCTGCAACACGACAATGTCGACCCAGGTCTGATGATTGCTGAGCACGAGGTACCAACCGTCCTTACTCAGCGTCTCGACGCCGCTGGCGGACCACTCCGCCGAACCGCTGCCGCGAAGAAACAGCGTATTGCCCGCAACCCATTGCTCGCCGATCCCCATCAGCAGGCGCGTCAGCAGGCGTCGCAGCGCCGGCACGGGCAGTACGAGCTTCAAGAGCGCAAGCACTAGCAGCGGCAGAAACCAGACGATGGTATTGAGCGTCAGTGCCGAAAACACGAGTACGCCGCGAGTTTGACGAATCAGTTTTTTCATTAGCGCGCGAGTCTAGCAGCAGGGGGCGAAAGTCTCGCGGCATCCGCCCGACGGGCGCTTCCCGTAACCGTCGACCGCGGGTATGCTGCAAGGGCTGGGTTCTCCCGAACAGGACCGCAAATGGGCAGCGAACGACTCAAGACACTTTTGGCGGAGCTCGACGACGAGCTCAGGCACACCGGGGATCTCGACGAAGAGACACGGCAAATGCTGGGTGCGCTCGGAGAGGACATCGAATCGATGGCTTCGCCCGGCGCCATCGAACGCGCGAAGCAGCTGGAGACCCGCTTCGCGGCCGAACATCCGGTACTCGAGAGAATTGCCCGCGAGATTGCCGACACGCTGTCGAAGATGGGCATTTGAACCGTATCGGCGGCCGCGTGGGTTACGGCGTCATCCAGACACATTCGAAAAGGCGTTCGACGCCGGCATCGCGAAACTTCGGCGGCATATCGTCACTGTCGTCGTAGCGATCCCGTAACTCGAGTCGCGGCCAGTAGCGCACGAGTTCCTCGCGCGGCACGACAAACGGCGGGCCGTCGGCGCGCTCGTCGTCGTAGTCGACCGTAACGACACACTGCAGCGCGTCACCCTCCAGAAGCTCGAGCGTGTGGCGCGCGTAGCGACTTCTGACTGCCTGCGGCAGCGCAACGAGCGCACCGCGATCAAAATGTGCGTCGAATCCCGTCTCCGTAAACGCAAAGTAGTCGCCGCAGGCGATGGCGAGGGGCAGTTCGCGCGCTCTGTAGACAGGCAGCGAAGCCGAGTCGTCGAGTTCACAAGCGAGACCCGACTCCGCGAAAAACTGTTCGACGGCAAGCAGGGACAACTCCACGCCCGTGACACGATTGTCCTGCTCGGCGAGCCACAGCAGATCCCGCGCCTTGCCGCACAGCGGCACAATGACGTTGCAACCGCTGGCCTGCCAGTGCCGTTTGAGGCCCCGGTTGCCGTCCGCTTCGTGCCAGCCGGTACGGCCCACGCGCCAGCGCTCGAGCCAGGGTTCGATGTCTGTCGTTTCGTCTGTCGCGTTTTTGCTCATTCCGTCAACCCGAGCGCACTGTGCCGTCGTCGTCTCCCCCATCTTCCGGAGCGCGCAAGTTTACCGCCGAACGGCGCAGGGTTACCATGCGCCGCACCACACTCGAGCGGCAGCACGACGGCATGACGATACGGATAGACGGCAAACGCATGGCGGGCGATCTGACGGCCCGGATCACGGCAGAAACCGAAGCGCTGACCGCCGAACACGGCATTACGCCGGGTCTGGCCGTCGTCATCGTCGGCGAGGACCCGGCGAGCCAGGTATACGTCCGCAACAAACAGAGAACCGCCGAAAACTGCGGCTTCAAATCGGTCAAGCACGCACTGCCGGCTGACGTCAGCCAGGAAACTGTGCTCGACCTCATTGGCGACCTGAACGCGGATCCGTCGATACACGGCATCCTGGTGCAGCTGCCGCTGCCGAAACAGCTGGACGAGACGCTCGTTACGCAAGCGATCGACCCGGCCAAGGACGTCGACGGTTTTCACTATGTCAATATCGGCAAACTCACTGCCGGCCGCACCGCCGACGCGTTTGTGCCCTGCACGCCGGCCGGCTGCATGCTCATGATCGAACAGCAGCTGGGCAAGGATCTGTCGGGCAAATCGGCCATCGTCATTGGTCGCTCGAACATTGTCGGCAAACCCATGGCGGCGCTGCTCCTCGCCGCCAACGCAACCGTTACGATTGCCCATAGCCGCACGGCTGACCTGCCGGCAATCACACGTGAGGCCGATATTGTCGTTGCCGCCGTTGGCAGGCCGAACATGGTCGGCAGGGAATGGCTGAAACCCGGCGCTGTGGTCATCGACGTCGGCATCAATCGCGTCGAAGTCGAAGAAAACGGCGAAACGCGCTCGAGACTGACCGGCGACGTCCACTACGAGGAAGCCGCGGAGGTGGCCGGCGCAGTGACGCCCGTGCCCGGCGGCGTGGGACCCATGACAATTACGATGCTCATGGCGAACACGCTGCGCGCAGCGCGGCTCGCGAGCGGTCTCGGTGACTGACAGACAGGTCAATATGCTGGCCTGCCGCGACGGATTCCGGACCATCTGGGCCGATCCGGACGGACGGATACTCATCATCGACCAGCGCAAACTGCCTCACGACTACACGGTCGTCGAACTCGAAACCTGGCAGGACGGCGAGCGGGCCATCGCGGACATGCTGGTGCGCGGAGCACCGCTGATCGGTGCGACGGCCGCCTGGAGCCTGCACCTCGCCGCCGCGGCCGGCGGGCGACGGGAATTCGAGCGCGCGGCGCCCGCGCTGGCGGAATCGCGCCCGACGGCCGTCAATCTGCGCTGGGCGGTCGCGCGCATGCAGGCGGCCGCCGGCACGCTCGACGGCTCAGCGCTCGCCACGGCGCTGGCCGACGAAGCTGAACGCATTTGTGATGAAGACGTCGATATCAGCCTGGGGATCGGCCGCCACGGACTCGACATCATTCGTGAGCTTGCCGCCCGCAAGAGCGGACCCGTCAACGTGCTCACCCACTGCAACGCGGGCGCGCTGGCAACGCTGAACTACGGTACCGCCACTGCACCCGTATATCTTGCCCACGAGGCCGGCATTCCCGTTCACGTGTGGGTGGACGAGACACGGCCGCGCAACCAGGGGTCGCAGCTCACGGCCTACGAGCTCGCGCACAACGGCGTTCCGCATACGCTGATCGTCGACAACGCCGGTGGCCATATCATGCAGCACGGCATGGTCGATCTGGTCATTACGGGGACCGACAGGACCGCGCGCAGCGGCGACGTGGCCAACAAGATCGGCACCTACCTCAAAGCCCTCGCGGCCGCCGACAACAACGTGCCGTTCTACGTCGCGCTGCCGTCGACGAGTATCGACTGGACCATTGACGACGGCGTTCGCGACATTCCGATCGAAGAGCGCAATCCGGCTGAAGTCACCGACGTCTATGGCGTCAGCGGAGGCCGCCGGACAACGGTCACGACGACGGGCGAGGGCACGCCCGCCGCGAACTTCGCCTTCGACGTGACGCCCGCTCGCTACGTGACGGGACTGATTACGGAACGCGGAATCTGCGAGGCCAGCGCGGAAGGACTGGGTGGGCTGTTCCCCGAACAGGCAGAACGGTGAGCATCGATGAAGGCTATATCAAGTACGAAGCGCGCTTCACCGAAGGGCCACCGCCGGACGCCGAGCGGGTTGCCGAACTCGAGCGCTGGCGTCAGCCGCTCCATGCCGCCGGCCTGATCGGTCACTACGAGGATCTGGGCGTAGGCTACGGCAACATCAGTGTGCGCGCCGCACATGCGGGAGCGTTTGTCATCTCGGGCACGCAGACCGGGCACATTGCCGAGACCAGTGCCCTGCACTATGCGCTGGTCGAACGTGTCGACATCGACGCCAATCGCGTCTGGTCCAGCGGCCCCATCCAGGCGTCTTCCGAGGCGCTGACGCATGCTGCCCTCTATGCGCTGTCGGAGACCGTTGCCGCCGTCGTGCACGTGCACAGCGCAACGTTGTGGCAGGCGTTCAGGGGAGTGCTGCCGACGACCGGCAGCGAGGTCGCCTACGGCACGCCACAAATGGCGCACGAGTTCGAGCGCCTGTGGAGCGAAGGCCGCTTCCGTGAAGAAGGGCTGGCCGTCATGGCAGGGCATGAAGAGGGTATCGTCAGCATTGGCGAATCGCTCGAGGAGGCTGCGAAGCGCGTCCTCGCGCTGTCAGTCTGAGCGCTCGGCAGGCTCGAGGCGAAACCGGAACGTTCGGCAGGATTTTACGGGGGACGGCTCTTCGTCATCGGCCAGCGGCAGGTAGCGCGAACGGCGGACGGCGCGAACGGCTGGACGCTCGAACAGCCGATGTGAACTCTGCCGAACCCGGACACCAACGGGTTTGCCCGAGCGGTCGATATGGAAGCACACGACGACATCACCCTCCACGCGATCCCGCCATGCCTTTTTCGGGTACTCGGGAAAGACGGTGTTGACCGGCGTGCGTTTCAGGTTCTGGTCGACAAACGTCACGGCGTCATCAGCCGCCGGGACCGCGGACACGAGCAGCAACAGGCCGCAGCACAGCCAGCGCCGAATCATTGCCGGTCTTCGGTGGGCAGGTCGTCGGTGGACAGGTTGCCGCGCCCGTCGTCGACGCTGATCGACGGCACGACCGGATCCGTCTTGTCGAGCAGCATGCGTTTGACCTCGCCGAGTTTTCTCGCACGTGGATTGATGGCCTCCGCGCGGCGAATGTCCGCCCGGGCCTCTTCGTAGCGCGCGGCCTGAATGTGCAGAATGGCCCGGTTGCTGAACGCGCGCCAGTTGTCGGTATCCGCATCGATGGCGCGGTTGCAGTACACCAGCGCGTCATCGGGCTTGCCGAGCATCAGATAGCCCGCGCACAAATTCGACCAGGCGGCATGCCGGTCGCGCTCGCTCGCGGCAACGTTGAGGCCTCGAAGCGTAAGCCGGACACCCTCTTCAGCGTCACCCGCAAGCAGGGCCGCGGCGCCGTCCGCCAGATCGATGTTGTTGGGGCCAATGACGGTTCGCGGCGTCTCCGAGGAGAGCGCCGCCGACGTTACCAGCAGCATGCACACCCCGACGAACGGCCGGCCGCGCACTTATAGCTCCAGGTGCTCGGTGAAAAACTCGACCGTGCGCTGCCACGCCAGTGCCGCCGCCGCTTCGTCGTAGCGAGGCGTCGTATCGTTGTGGAAACCGTGCTGCGTTTCCGGGTAGATGTATTGGCGGTAGTGTTTGCCGGCGGCGTCGAGCCCGCGGGCAAAGTCGCCCCAGCTCGCGTTGACCCGGTCGTCCTGTTCGGCGTGATGGATCATCAGCGGCGCCGACACGCTGGCGGCCTCCTCCGCGTCGGGATGCAGGCCGTAGAACGCCACACCGGCTCCGAGATCGTTGCGCTCGACGGCCAGTCGCAGCACAACGGCGCCGCCAAAGCAAAACCCGGTAATGCCGACCTTGCCGCTGCAGTCCGGGTGACGCTGCAAATAGTCGACGGCTGCCGAGAAGTCCTCGATCATCTCGCGGCCATCACGCTGTTTCTGCAGGCGCCGCCCGTCGTCGTCGTTACCGGGATAACCGCCGAGCGGAAACAACGCGTCGGGCGCAAACGCAATGAAGCCCGCCACGGCGAGCCGCCGGGTCACGTCCTCGATATACGGATTCAGCCCGCGGTTTTCGTGGACGACAACCACGCCGGGCAGTTTATGGTCGACAACGGCCGGGCGCGCGAAATACCCCTGCATGACGCCCGCGCCTTTCGGCGATGCGTACTTCTTGTAGTCGGTGGTAAGGCTCTTGTCGTCGGGATCGACCTGGGATGCGAGTGCGTAGTCGGGAGCCAGGCTCGCCAGCACGGCCGCGGCGGAAACACCGGTGGCCGAGAACTTTGCCACCCGCTCCAGAAACTGGCGCCGTGACAGCCCGCCGTGCACGTAACGGTCGTACAGCGCCATGATTTCGGGATCGAATCCCACGGTTTTCTTCATGCCAGGCTCCCGCTCGGGCAGCGCCAGGCGGCTGCCCGAAAAGGAGCATTTTAGCAGGCTTCGATAAGGACGAACCCGGCGTCAGTCGTCGATGTCGACGGTGCCCGCAACGTTGCTGTAATTGACGCTGCCTGAGCCGTCGTCCACTACCATGAAGTCGCCCTGAATGTCGCGCACGGTAATCGAGCCGGAACCGTCGTCGACCGTCAGGCTGCCGCTGACGTTCGTCACCCTGATACTGCCGGAGCCATCGTCGATGTAGACGTCACCTGCGGCGTCGGTGATGCTGAGCGAGCCCGAGCCGTCGTCGACGTGCAGTGCGCCCGAATCCCGGATCTTGAGGGAGCCCGAGCCGTCGTCGATGCGGATGTTCGACGCAGTGCCCTCGATGACCGTCGAACCCGAGCCCTTGTCGATCTCCAGTTCGAGGCCTCTCGGCACCGACACTTCGAGGTGCACGACGCCGGATCCGCCAAAGCTGATTCCACCGTCGAAACCCGACAACAGAACCGCGGCGCCGCGGCCGCGTTCGAGCGACAGCTTCAGATCCTCCGCAACGTACTCCATGGCGCGTTTCTCGCTGGTGTCGTAGACGAGCACGTCCGCCCTGACCGCGATCTCCGTACCACCCTCGACACCGCGCACTTCGAGACGCCCGGCGCCGGCGTCTATACGCAGCGCGCTCACGCCGTCGGTGTCGATGGAGAGTTCCCGCTGCTCGCTGTAGGCAACGTCACCCGACTCCGCTTTCACGGGAATCATCAATACGGCCGTCAAAGCGGCTGCAAGCACGGCCGTCAAAAGGCGTTGGTACATAAGAACCTATCTCCTAATAAATCGTGACCGCGTTGCGGTGCGAATGGTTGCGAGGCAAGGCACGAGGAGCGTAGTTTGGTGACTCCAAATAAGCGACGAGCAACGCCGCATCGCAACCATTCGCGCCACAACCCTTCGGGCCGGTGTCTATTTTCCCGCAATCCTGCGTTGCCGCTCGCTAATGTAGCGGTGCTACACGGCACTCGCGGCGCCTGGACTTGCGAAAAAATAGACGGCGGCGCGGCCACGATCTATTTGGAGATAGGTTCTACGTCTCCCTCAATGCTGGTTTGGAACGGTGCTTCGTGGGTTTGGATGCCGCCCGGCCGTGAATGGTTGCCCGGCTCAGCTCGCGCGATTGCACAGCTCGTCGAGCGTCTGCGACAGCACGCGTTTGGAATGCCAGCGGCCACCAAGCATGACGCCGTGCACGCGCCCGACATTGCGGATGTCCTCGAGCGGGTTCTCGTCCAGAAGCACCAGATCCGCCAGCCGGCCAACTTCGATCCGTCCCGTTTCCAGTCCCAGGAAGCGGGCGACGTCGCGGGTGCCGCTCGCCAGCGCCTCGTAGGGCGTAAGCCCCGCGGCAACGTACAGCTCCAGCTCGCGGTGCACCGAGAATCCGGGCACGTTGAAAACCTGGGGTGCATCGGAACCCAGCAGCAGCCGGTTGCCCCGGGCGTGCAGTTCGCGGATCAGCTGGCGGCGTATCGCAATCGCGCGCGCAGCCAGCCCGGCATTCAGACCGCGCTCGGCCTGCATGTCGGTCTTTGCGTCCGCCCATGCACGGACAGTGGCAGGCGGCATACACGCCATTTCGCTGCGGGTCGTCAAATCGCCGACGGGGGTCGTATCGATGAGCTGCTCGATCAGGGTTTGCGTCGGCACGTTCCAGGTGCCGGCCGCTTCGGTATCGGCCACCAGGGCGTCCAGCTCACCGACATCCACCTTGTCGGCCAGCAGGACGCCGAAGAAACCGCCGTAACCGCCGGCGCCGTCAGCATGTTTCGGCAACATGGCTGCCATGTAGCCGTCGAGGTGCTCGATGCTCGCAATACCTGCCGAGAGCGCGCCGCGGACCCCGACGGATACCGGCACGTGGCCGACAAACGGCATACCCAGCGCGTTCGCCGTTTCGGCGATCGCCGCAAACTCGCGCGCCTCGAGCCCCGGGTGAATCTTGATGAAGTCATAGCCGGCTCGTTGCTGCGCCTCGACCTGGCGCCGGCCATCGGCCACGCCGTTGACGGAGTTGCCGTTCAGCGAAGGCCCGGACGTGACGAGCCGCGGACCAAAACGCCGACCGCTGTCGAGTTCGCCGCGCAACTCGAGGTGAGAAGCGTGCCCCAGCATGCCGCGAATTGTCGTTACGCCATTGACCGCAAACAGCGCCAGGATGCGGTCGAGACTCTCGGAGCTGGCGGGTGGTACGTGTGCGTGCATCTCGCCGAGCCCGGGTACCAGGTAACGATCGGTGCCGTCCACGAGGATGTACGTTTCCGGCACCGGCAACTCGTCGACCGGACCAATCGCTTCGATACGGTTGCCGGCCACGAGGACGGTCTGCGCCTCCAGCACAGTCTCTTCGGTCATCGGTATCACGTTCACGTTGACGATGGCCGTATCGGCGAACACCGTCGTCGCCGGCAGCAGAACAACGAGCGACAACAGCGCGCTGACCGTTCGAATTGCGGCGGCGAGCGTAGAGACGGTGATCCCGGGCGTGTGACTGGCCATGATCCGGCTCCGGATGGTCCTGCAACGGAGTATACGATTGTGTCGGTCTGTCAGGGTTCCACAATCGCCGGGCTACGGCGCAACGCCGGCCAGCGCGAGCGCCGTCTCCATTGTGTCGGCCGCAACGTTGCCGCCGCAGATCAACGCCATCACGCGCTGACCCTCGAGTTCGTCGCCGAGCTCGAGCGCCGCAGCCAGAGGCACGGCAGCGGCACCCTCGATGAAACTGGCTTCACTCTCCGCATATTGCGCCATAGCGGCAGCAATGGCGTATTCCGATACCAGCACGAAGCGATCCGCAAGTGCCGTCACGAGGTCGAGCGTTATGGCTCCGGCTTCGATACCACCGGCGGTGCCGTCGGACAAGGTCGGCGTTTCGGTCACGGTAACAATGGCGCCGGCCTCGACGGAGCGCGCCATGACGGGCGAGGCCTCCGGCTGTGCCGCGATAATCCGGATCGCCGGATTCGCCGTTTTGAGGACACTGGCCGTACCGGCCAGCAGGCCGCCGCCGCCAACCGCAATGATCGCAACGTCAATGCCGGGCAACTGCTCCAGGAGTTCCACGCCAATGCTGCCCTGGCCGGCAATGACCTCGGGGTCGTTGTAGGGTGACAGATAAAACTGCCCACGATCGACAGCCAGCTGTCTTGCATAAAGCTCGGACTCGAAACCGTCCGCGCCTTGCAGGCAGACGTCAGCACCGGCCGCCCGAATGACCTCGAGTTTTGCGGGCGATACGCTATCCGGCACGACGATGGTGCCCTCGACGCCGAGATCGCGCATCGCGCGGGCAGAAGCCGCGCCGTGATTGCCGCTCGACGCCACGACGACGCCACGTTCGCGAACACCGGGCTCGAGCGTCATTAGCCGATTGAGCGCGCCGCGCATCTTGAAAGAGCCCGTGTGCTGGAGGTTCTCGAGCTTGAGCATCACCTCGGCATCGAGCGCCCTCTGGAGCGGCGCGTACGCCTTGACGGGCGTGCGCACGACATATCCTTCGAGGCGCTCGTGAGCGCGCCGGGCGGCTTCGGCCGTTGCTTCAATGCGCTGCAAGGTTTGCTCAGAGAGTGGCGGCACTGAAGGTATCGCAGCTATCCGGGTTACCGCTTTCCAGACCGCGGCGAAACCACCGCTGGCGCTGCGCGGAGCTACCGTGCGTGAACGACTCGGGCACGACGTGGCCACGCCCCTGTTGCTGCAACCGATCGTCGCCAATGGCGCTCGCCGCGTTGAGCGCTTCCTCTATGTCGCCGCTTTCGAGGATACCTTTCGCACGATCCGCGCGGTTGGCCCAGACGCCCGCAAAGCAGTCGGCCTGCAGCTCGAGACGCACCGACAGCTGGTTGGCCTCGGCGCGCGACCGGCCCTGCTGCATGCGGCGCATTTCGCCGGATATCCCGAGGATATGCTGCACGTGGTGCCCAACTTCATGGGCAATCACATAGGCCTGCGCAAAATCGCCGGGCGCCCTGAAACGCTTGCGAAGATCCTCGTAGAAACTCAAGTCGATGTAGGCCTTCTGATCGGCGGGACAATAAAACGGTCCCATTGCGGCCTGCCCCAGCCCGCAGGCAGATTCGGTTGCGCCCGTGAACAGAACAAGCCTCGGTTCCACGTAACGCCGGCCGCTCTCGGCAAAAATCTCGTGCCACACGTCTTCCGTGTCGGCCATGACAACCGACACCATTTCGGCTAACGGATCGTTTTCAAGATCAGCGGGCGCGCTTCGGCTTTGCGTTGCGGTCGACGGCGCTGCCGAGTTCAGCCCTTGCAGCAGGAAGCTCGGGTCCACGCCAAAATACATCGCTACGAGCACAACAATCAGTGTGCCGATACCGCCGCCGAGCATACGCCTGCCGGATGGCTGGCCGCGCCGGTCTTCGATGTTCCGGCTCTGCCGCCTGCCTTTCCACTTCATGGTGTCTCCTTCGCGATGGCTGGCAGAGAGCGATACGCTCGCTCCAGCCGGTCAACGCTCGATACGATAAGTCAGGTCGAAACCCGACTCCTTGGCACCCGACGTCGCGCGTATGCCGAATCCCTCGTTCAGATCATAACGTGCGCTGATCACGTTCTCACGATCGAATACTCCGACGCCGTAGCTCAAGAAGAGCCGCGGCGCGATGTAGGTGCCGAAGTCGACCGACCCGACACCCTCTTCGACGTTGAAATCGTTGCCCGTCACGAGCAGCGCCAGCGCACGCTCTTCGGTGGTCGGCGGGTCGGTGTAGGCCTCGATACGCGGCTGTTTCGCGGACCCGCTCAACAGTACGCCGGCGCGCTTGATCTCCGAGTTTCCATATATCTCCCGCGTCGCGCGCACGCGCAGCAAAGGGTCGTCGGCGGGTACGTCGGGAAACCGTATGGCTCCCTCGCTGATATCGAGCACCTGGCCAAACGCCTCGACGTTGCCGCGAACATCGTAGCGCCCGCTGCCCGTCGGCAGCGGATCCCCGGACCAGGTGAAATCGGTGGACCCGGTCACACTGGCTTCCGCCAGATCGAGTTTCACGCGGACGTCGGGGCCCAACGACAGCTTGAGGAGTCCGTGTACGGCCAGCTCGCTAGCAGGGCCTGCCGTGTCGTCGGCGCCGGGCAGCGAGCCCGCGACGATCACGACGTCATCACTTTCGCTGACGGGTGTGTTGGCGAGATTCGCCGGCAGAATGCTGGCGGAGGGGATTTCCACGTTGCCCTGGATATCCAGGTTGTTCCGCCGATAGTCGATTTCGATGCCCAGGTTCGCAATGGCCCGCACGTCGGGCAGATCGACGAGCGTCAGTTGCTCGCCGCGTACGTCGGCGCGAAGCGTCCAGTCGTCAATGCCCGACGACTCGCCCACGGCGTTGATCGTCCCGCGGCCGTCGCCGGCCCGAAAGCCGCCCTCGAGTTCGAGCTGCCGCAGCCCGCTGACCGTGGCCTCGAGTGCAAGGTCTTCGAGATCGAGACCCAGCGGCGCGTAGCTGAGTGCACCGTTGTCGAGCCGCCCGACGCCGCGCAGCTCGGGCTCGCCGAGACTGCCGCCCAGGACAAATTCGGCCGCCAGTTCTCCACTTGCCCCGCGCACGTCGGGCAACAGGACGTTGAACAGATCGAGATCCCGCAGCTGCACGTTGAGTTGGCCGCTAACATCGCTCGAGCGACCCGCCGTAATGTCGTCCAGCGCCAGATCACCGACGACGTAGCCCGTACCCGGTAGCGGCAACGTCAGTTCGGCGGACAACAGTTCGCCGTTTTCGACGTCGAACGCAAAACGACCCTCGCCGGTCTCGAGGTCACGCTCCTCGTCGATGCGACTGACGATCCGGCCCGGCGTCGTGTCGAGCGCCGCACGACCGCTCAGCTCACCGGACCCCGCACGCCGCCAGTCCAGCGAACCGCTCATTCGCTGCTCGAAGACAAAATCGCTGGGCAGCCAGGCGTTCACGGCGTTCAGCGGCACATCCTCACCGCGCGCCGCCAGTTCGAAAGCCCCGTTCTCCTGCCAGGTCAGGCCCGCGCAGAATTCGCTGCCGGAACCGCCCGACAGGCAGAAGTCCCGGATCTCGGCACGCGCGGTCGAGAATTCGACAACGGCCGGCTGGCGCAAGCCGGCACGAGCTTCGCCGCTCAGGATGTCGAGCACGTCGAGCCGCCCGCGCCACGGCGACGAATAAGGATCCGCCGGGTCGTCGAACGCGCCGCTGATCGACAGCGAAACGGCGTTACCCAAAGGCTCGAGGCGCATGCTGAGCGCCTGTGCCTGGCGGCCGACACCCGCTTCGAGCTGCAGCGCCGCAAACGGCACATCGGCCAGAGACCCCGCCGTTGCGGTTGCCCGCAGCTCGACCTGTCCGTTCAGCGCCGGGCTGACCGAAAGCACAAGATCTTCGAGCAGCAGCTGATCCCAGCTGAGCTCCCGGCTGTCCGCCGACAGCTCGACCTGCCAGGGCAACGGCGATGCACTGCCTTCCGCGCGGCTCAGGCGTCCGCTGGCACGAAGACCGCCGGCCGCGTGACGGTTGTAGACGGCCAGCTCATCAACCTCGACGTCGAATTCGAGCCCCTCGGCAGCTTGCGGAGAACCGTTTACGGCAAGGCGCGAGGAACCGTGCTCGAAGCGGAACTCGCGAGCCTGAATGTCGTCGGGCTGCCATTCGAGCCAGCCACCTCCGTTCAGTCTGCGCTCGATGAGCTCACCGTCGAGGTTTTTGACGTCCAGGGTAAATGCCAGCGGCGCCGCGGTCCCCGACGCTTCGATGTCGGCCGTAACGTGACCCGGCCAGGACGGAAACAACGCGCCGGTTTTGAGCTCGGCCAGCACAAGGCTGGACTCCCAGGATACGCCGTCCCGCCAGTTCACTGCCGACTGGCCCGCAATGCTGCCCCCCAGGACCTGGCCCTCGACGATGTCGAGCCGCGCGGAGCCGCGGTCTCCACTGGCTGCAACACCGAGTTCGCCGGCGGCAACACCCGGCGCTTCGAGCGTAAGACCCGCTCGCGCTTGCCAATCGTCAAGGCGACCGTCGAGCTCGAGCCCGCCGCGTGCGCTCTCGAGCTGCGGTGCTTCGGCGCCAAGCGGCCAGTCCAGCTCAGTCCACTCGACGTTGGCCGACAAACTCTCCTGTGCGACGTCGATATTTGCCGAAAAAACGGCTTCGGCCGGTGTCCCGTCAAGCTCGATGCGACCGTTGTCGATGCTCACTCGCTCTGGGTTCGCATCGAGTTCGAAGCGTGCGTTCAAAGCCTGTTCTTGCGGCCAGCCGTCGAGCCAATGTGCAAGCGTTCCGTCAGCCAGGCCAACCGTACCGCGGAAAGCGGCCGGCATTGTGTACACACCGACAATATCGAGCCTGCCCGCCGCATGTTCGACGACCGCCGGATCCAGACGCAGCGCCGCCGTCGAGCCCGTGCCGCTTGCGCTAATGACAAACGACTCGGTGCGCGCGCCGGCGAGGTAACCGAGCCGGCTGTCGAGCGTGAACCGGTACTCGCCTGCCGTGCCCTCGGCCGCTGCACTCAGTGACTCGATCCGCACAGCGTCCGTTTCGCTCAGCGGCCAGCGGATAAGCTCCGCGCGACCATCGAGTTCGAAAACCGGTTCGTCGAGCAGCTGCTCGAGCCCGGCCGTCACGCGGGCGTTCCACGGGTCGATCCGCACTTCGGCCTCGAGTGCCTCCAGGCTGCCGGTAGCTTCGAGTGACGCGGCAAGCGCGGTGTCCAGCCCGGTGAGCGCCGGTTGTGCCGTCAGCTCGGCCCGCAGCTCGGTATCAAACGGCGCGCTCAGCACAAGGCGTCCGTCAGCCGTCGCCTCCAGCAGGTTCGAACGGATGCTGAACGATTCGACGACCAGCCGCCGGCCCCAGCTCGCCGTGGCGCTGACGGCATCGGCCTCGAACACGATCCGGTCGTTTTCGACGAACCTCGCGCCGTTTACGCGGAAGTCGTCGAGCCTCAAGACCACGGGCAGCGCCAGCCCCTCCAGCAGCTCCTCGACGTCGGACCCGGTGCCGGCCGGCGTTGCCGGGGCAGCCGGCTCCGTCGTTCGGTCGATCGTGAGTTCATCGACAGCCGCCTCCCGCAGTTCCAGCGTCAACGACAGCCACTCGGGCTCCACGCTGAACGCAAGCGCCTGCGCGACAATCTCGATACCCGGCTGGCTGAACCGGGGATTTGCGATAGCCAAACCGCCGGCAAGCGTGCCGTTCGAATCGGCGTAGACAAATGCGCCGTCACTCGCTCGCGTTGCCGTGTTCAGCAACCAGCGTGCGGCGGCTTCCGTGTGCATCAACCAGCTGACGGCCAGCAGCACGACGAGCGCTGAGCCGGCTGCCGCGTAGGCTAAGCGCTTGAGCCAGATCACAACAGCGGCGTCCCGATGCTCAAGTGAAATCGCCACGGGCGATCGGCAAAATCCCTGGCCTGGGCAACGTCGATGCGGATCGGCCCGGCCAGCGAATACCAGCGCACTCCGAGCCCGACACCGGTCTTGAGTTCGGGCTCGGACCAGTCGTTGAACGCATTCCCGGTATCGACAAAAACGGCGGCCGACCAGTTCTCGAGTACCTTGAATTCGAGTTCGGCGCTGGCCGTCAGCAGGTGGTTCGAGCCGACGTTGTTGTTGCTGAGTTGCTCGAACGCGTAGCCGCGTACGCTGTTACCGCCGCCGGCGCGAAAGCGATAGAAACTCGGCAGGCGGGTTACCGACAGCTCGAGCGGTTCGCCGGCTATCGGCAGGCTCACCCGCTCGACGCGGGAATCGGTGTATGCCACTTCGCCGCGGAACAGGAAACGCAGGCGTTCCCCGGCACTCACGGCCCGGCGCGTCGATGCGTACAGCTGGGTAAACCCGCTGCTGTCGTTCAGGCTGTAGAGCGACGTGAACAGCCACAGCCGGTCGCGTTTGCCGCGTACGTCGAAGCGTTTGCCCTGTATGTCGACGCGATCGATGGCAAAACCCACCGACACCGAGTTGTCCACGCCCTGCACGACACGCTCGATATCGGCCGGCGGGATTGCCACGCCGTCGATGGCTGCGCGCGCCGCGTAGTCGTTGCGGCTGTTGAGGAACTGCACGAACAGGTTCGAAAAGATCTGCTCGTCACCGGCCTTCAGGTTGCGGACCGTCAGTTCCCCCAGCCGCAAATGGCGTTCGGCAATGTTGCCGTTGGCGATCTGGATAAAATCCTTGTCCTCGTCGCGACGTTTGAATTCGAGGTCGCGATTCTCGAAGCTGACGGTCGCATCGGCGAGCCAGTATTGACGCTGCCGGTCTCGCCGCGGCAGCCGGTAGGTAGTTCGGAGCGCAAACTCGTCGTCGAGTTCGCGCCAACCGATACCAATGTCGATACGATCGCCGCGCGACGACATTGGCTGTCGCCGGTAATTGCCTTGCAGCCTCAGGCCCGTGTCGGAACCGAAACCGAGCGCCCCCTGGTAGCGAGTCCGGAACGCCGTTTCGAGCGCGACACGAAGATCCACACTCGGCGGATCGGCTTCAGGCTGCGGCAATTCGCTGACTTCGATGTCCGTAAAATAGCCGCTGCTGCGAAGATCCAGCCGGAAGCGGTCCATGAGGTCCGTGCTGTAGTAGTCACCGGTCTCGAATCGCGGAATCGATTCGACGACGTCGTCGCGCAGCACGTGCTCGCCAAAATCGATGTCGCCCATGACGAACCGCGGCCCGGTGTCGAGTTCGAGGTCGAGGCTGGCCGTTTTGCGGATCAGGTCGAGCGCAATCTCCTGCTCGTTGTAGGCCGCATCGAGGTAGCCGACGGCCCTCGCCTGCCGCAGACCCAGCGCCTTGTGCGCCTCCCAGGCCGTTTGATCGAGCCGCGCGCCGGACGGCAGCGGCCAGCTCTCGAGCCACGATGCCAGCAGCCGCCTGGCATCGGCATCCCCGGTGAGTTCGACCCGCACGTCCTCGATCCGGATCGGCGCACCCGGCCGCACGCGGATTTCGAGAGAGAGCGCGCCCCCTCGGCGGGTCAGAATCGACGCATCGATATCGGGCGCGTAATAACCGTAAGGTTTCAGCGCTTCGCGCGTGCTCTCGACGGCTCTGTCGATGAGCCGCTCGCGCTCACGGCGTGACAGCTCGCGGCGCTCGCCGACTCTTATCGTGCCGACATGAGCCGCAATATTGTCTTCGAGCGTGCCGTCGACACCGCGAATCTCGACCCGCAGCGTGTCGGCGAGCACGGTCCCGGCAAACGGCAGGCAGCAGACAATCGCAACAAGTACAGAAAAAAACCGCGGCAAAACAGACTCGGCAAGGATCACTTTGGGGGACTCACAGACCCTAACATCAACGGCTGTTCACATCTGGCTCTCGATCGGCAAAAAGCCGAGCAGGCGCGTGCCGAGACGCCGCAACATCCGCGCCTCCGGCTCGCTGCGATAGACCACCGAGCCCGGCTCCGCACTTGCGGTCCAGGTCAGACGCTCGCGGTGATCGAGGCCCAGTTGATAGGCGACGGTCGGCAACGCCTCACAGACCGCCACAGCCGTCTCGGAGGCCAGTGCCTCCGAGGCCACGCCCAGCCCCATTTCGGTGTTGATGAACAGCGAACGCGGATCGAGATTGAACGACCCCACGAACGCATGTGTTCTGTCGACGACGACGAGCTTGGAGTGCAGCGTAAACTTGGTCGTCGTCGGCAGGCCGTTGGCCTTTGCCGCCAGCGCGCTCGACAACTCGTACAGCTCGATGCCCTGACGGAGCAGCGGCCGACGGTAACGTGCGTACGCCGCGTGCACGCTGGAGTGATTGGTCGACGACAGCGAGTTGGTGACGACAACCACCCTGACGCCCTTGCGCACGAGCGCGCTCAGGAAATCCACACCCTGCCGCAGGGGTACAAAATAGGGGGATACGATGACGACCTCCTGTTCGGCGCCGGAAACGAGCCGCTGCAGATAGCGGCTCGTACGACTCGTGCCGTTGCGCAATATCCCGCGGACCTTTTCAGGGCGGTCGCTAATGAGTTCGGCCTCCGCGGCGTGCAGGAGAACGCTGCCGACCAGCAGGTCTTCGGCAAACGACATGCGGAGAGAGCGCTGGTAAAACATCGCTTTCGGCTCCGCGAGTACCCTGGCGGCCTCGGCGTTCTGCGCCGCGGGCGACCACCCTTCGGGTCTCAGCAGACTAACGGGACACGCTTCGCGCGCATTCCAGTAGGCATCGAAGCTTGCACTCACGTCGTCGACGACCCGGCCCGTCGCAAGCAGATCTTCGTCGAGGAACTCTGCGTCCTCTCGGGTCTGGTAATACTCGTCGGCAATATTGCGTCCGCCGACAATCGTGACGGCGTTGTCGACCGTAAACGACTTGTTGTGCATGCGGCGGTTCAGCAGGTTGAAGTTCAGAAGGAAACTCAACACCCTCGAACGCTGCCGCGGAAAGGGGTTGAACACGCGCACTTCGATACCCTCTTCGCCGTCGAGCGCCGTCAGGCCGTCATCGCTGCCGAGGGTCAGCGCGTCGTCCATCAACAGTCTGACGCGTACGCCGCGCCGGGCTGCGGCAATGAGCCGTTTTGCGATCAGGTTGCCGCTAATGTCGTAGCGTATGAGGTAACTCTGAATATCGATGCTCACCTCGGCGGCGTCGATGAGGGCCAGCCGGGCGCCGAGTGCCTCGCGGCCCGACTGCAGCCGGTAAACGCCGGAACCGCCGTCATTCGCCTGTTGCCACGCGAGCGAAAAGTCGCCGAGCCGGCTGCCGCGCGTATCCGCGTAACGGAACGATGCCCGGCGCGGCGGCAAATCGAGATACTTGCGGTACCTTTCCGGTACACGGCTTCCGACGAGCGCTTTGAGTATTCCCATTGAATCAGCCGCCGGGACGCTCCGGGCCTTTGCAGTGACCGGCGTTTATCCCTCGCTGCCGGTATCGCGAATCGCAGCGACGCCTTCGGTCAGTCGCACTGCCCACCGCCGCGCCCAGCGCCTGAGCTCGGTCCAGGTCGTCACGGCATTCGAGCGCGCGTTGTCGCGAACCATGGGGCGCCGGTCGACAGCACGGTACAGCGTCCGTCCGCTCAGCGAGTCGCGCAGTTCGAGCACCAGCGTGGCCTCGCCGACCGAGCCCAGGTAGATGTCGCTTGCGCCGAGTTGCTCGAGTGGCAGTTCCGCAACGATGCCGAGCAGCCGGGCGTCGAGAATCAGTGCCTCCGGACCCGGCTCGTCAACGCGCTGCCAGCCTTCGAGGTTGTCGAGTTCGGCCGCAATTGCGTCGGCAACCGTATCCACGAGCGTCTGACGATTCTCCGCGCTGATCCAGAACTCGGGCGAGCGCGCAACCGCCGTGTCCTGGCGCGACGCGTCCATCGCGCGAAATTCGAAACCCACGTTGCCGGGCAACACCTCGCGGTAGCGACCAAAATCGGCGTCCGGCTTCAACCACGCCGCGCTGAATACGCGGCTGTCGACGGGCAACAACCCGTCGTAGCTCGGGATGACTTCGGGCTCACTGTCGGGAACGCGGGGAGCCCCGCCGCAGGCCGTCAGCACCGACGTCAGGAGCAGAGCACAAGTCAGGCGAAACAGGGTATTTACGGAGTGACTTGAACGGTGGGTCGTCACTGAAGCATCCATGGGTTGTCTAATGCCGATACGCGGCGGAAACCGGCGAAGCGAAAGCGGAATGATCAGCCGCGCGACTGAGCTCTGTCAAACGCCGTGCCGCGACCGCGGCGAAGCCGCAAACACGCCGGCCCGGCCGCTTGTCCAAGCTCGATCCAGCCCGTGATTTTACATACTGTGGCGATCTCTCAAAAAGTCCGCCCGGTTCGTTGACAGTCCCGAAAATGCTGTGCAAGGATCGCTAAACGTTTGACAAAGGCACACCTGTCGCGAGGCAGGGTCGCAAAGCCACCGGTCCCTTGGTCTTCGAGTGTGATTCTCGAGACTCGTGGGACAGCGGAGCTGCCAGACCAGTGAATGCTGCGGAATCCCGCAGCCCCAATGCCCGGCAGCCACGGCTTTTTGAGCCCCAGGTGTCTTTGGCGAGCGTCGTGATCAACGAGACTCTCACCGGAGACCCGAATGACCCCAGCTCGCCTGCGCGAAACCGGCCGTTTTCAGCACTTACCGTCGCGAGAGGCGCATACCTCCGAACCCGCGTCACTGCAGGAGCTCCTGACGATTCTCGACCCGGGCAGCCGCTACGCCAAACCCCTGCGCCCCTGCGGCGCACGCTCCGCGGCCACGGATTGTCATTCGAGTTCCATGGGCACGACCATCAGCACGGCCAGGCTGAACCGCATCGTCAACATCGACCACTCGGCCATGACGGTCACGGCGAATTCCGGGGTTCGGCTGGACACGCTGAACCGGGTGCTCGCCGAGGACGGGCTCGAGCTGGTCGGCTCGCACGAGGTTGTCGGGCGAAGCCTCGGCGGTGCCATCTCGGCACCCTGCTTCGGTCCCAGCATTGGCGACAGTGGCGCTTACCTGTCAAGCCACGTGTCTAGCCTCAAACTGGCACTGTCCAACGGCCGCGTCCTCAACATTACACCTGAGCAGAAGAACCTGCTCGGCGCCGTAAGGATGAGCTACGGGCTGCTGGGAATCGTCGTCGAGGCGACGCTGAAAATCCGGCCCGCAACGGTGTTTCACGCCGATCATCGCCGGGTCACGATCGACGATTTCGCCAATGCCGCGGGGGCGCTCGCCGACTCGGCCGTGGGCCTTCAGTTCTACCTGATGCCGCACAAGGACCGCGCCTACCTCGACATACGCCGCTTCTCGTCCAAGGACAGCAAGGGGATCAAGGCCTTATGGGCCATCAAGGACTGGGGCGAGAGCACGGTCCTGCCCAGGGTATGCAGCTCCCTGCACAAGGTCGTGCCCATTCGCGGCATGCGCTTTGGGCTCATCGACAGCATCAGCGCCGCCGCGCATGACATGGTCAACTCACGCTTCGTCGCGCAGGGCAGCAACGCCACCTCCGAATCGGGCAAATACCGGGCGATCGGTGCAGGCAAGATACGCTTTTCCACCTGGTGTTTTCCGGCAACCGACTTTGGCGTCGTGCTTCCGGCGTACCGCGACTTCTGCCGGCAGACATACGAGGAACACGGTTACCGCTGTGATCTGCCGGCCATCGGTTACCGCGTGGCCCGCGACAGCAGCGCGCTCCTGTCTCCGTCTTTCGACGAAACCATGATTGCGCTGCAGACGATGTCCACGCAGGAAAAGGGCTGGGAGGACTTCGTGATCGACCTGGCGGAGTTCGCTGAGCACTGGGGCGGTACGCCCATGTTCAACCTGACCCGCTCGGCTTCGGTGGACCATGCCCGCAACGTGTATGCCGCAAGGCGCAACATGTTCAACAAGATTCGCCGCCAGCTCGACCCCGACAACCGGCTGCTGAATCCCTTCCTCGCGCAGTACTTCCTCTAGCGCCACGAGTCACTGACGCCCACCCGGCCCGCCCGGCGTCGGGCCGTTTGCTCTCGCCTGCGTGTCACGTGAACCCGTGACGGGCGAGAGTGGACTTTTTATATCGAATCAATATAATGCATCGCCCCGATATATGGGCAATGCAGGAAGCTCCATGGACGTAAAAACCGTCTGCCTCGGCATGCTGGACCACGGTCCGGCAACCGGCTACGACCTCAAAAAGGCGTTCGAGTCGTCGTTTGCACATTTTTTTGCCGCGGGTTTCGGCTCGATCTACCCGGCTCTGTCAGCGCTCGCTGACGAGGGACTGGTGAGCTGCGAGACGATTCCCCAGGAGGGCAAACCGGACCGCAAGCTGTATCGGATTACGCCCGCGGGCCACGATGCACTGCTCGAGGCGCTCGATAATCCGAATCCCAGCCACAAGGTGCGCTCGGAATTCCTGGCAACGGTGTGCTTCTCACACCTGATGACCAACGAGCAGATCAGGACGATGCTCACGAACCGCAAACGCGAGATCGAAAACTATCTTGCACTTTTTGAGGAACTGGAGAGCGCCTGCACGGACGAAAGAACCCCGGGGCACGAATTTGTCCTGGGCTTCGGCAAAGCGATGATCAAAACGAAACTCGATTACATCGATCGTTTTGGCGACACGCTGCTGCACGACGAAGAGGAACAGGGGAACACGAAGGCGCAGTCCGCTACGGGCTGAGGCCAGACAATCGCAAGGGCATAAACTGATGAGTTGGGCATTTTTGAAGCAACAGCAATCCTGGCTACTGTCAGCCGGTATTGCAGTGCTGGTAGTACTCTGGCTGTTATCGGGCCAGGGGGCAGAAGAACCGGAGGCGACCGCCGTAAGCGCGGCCGCTGACGCTGGCGAGCCGCAGCGCAGCAGCGTTCGCGTCGTCACCCGGAGCGCTGAAGAGGTGCAGCGGACGATTGTAGTCAACGGTAAGACCGAGCCGGCCCGCATCGTGACCCTGGCGGCGGAGACCGACGGGCGCGTGGCCGCCATCGGCATTGCCCGCGGCGAAAGCGCCGACAGCGGCGACCTCGTGGTGCGCCTCGACGAGCGTGACCGCACGGCAAGGCTTGCCGAAGCACACGCCACGCTCAAACAGCGCGAAGTCGAGTACGAAGCACGCAGCGAACTGAAGTCGTCGAGCTATGTGTCGGAGGCTCAGCTCAAGGAAGCGGAGGCGCTCCTCGAATCGGCGCGCGCCGAGCTCGTACGTGCCGAACTCGACCTGGAGTACACGGCAATCCGTGCACCGTTCGACGGCGCGCTGCAGGCGCGCATGGTGGAAATCGGCGATTTTGTCAGCCGCGGTGACCCCGTGGCCACCTACGTCGACAATCGCCGCATCGTCGTCAGCGCCAACCTGTCCGAGTATGACGCGCGTTACGTTCAGCCCGGCGATACGGCGGAAGCACACCTTGCGACGGGAGAAACGGTCCGCGGCCGGATCCGCTACGTAGCACCGGTCGCCGACGAATCGACCCGCACTTTTGCGGTTGAGCTCGAAGTCGACAATCGTGACGGCGCGCTGCGCGCCGGCGGCACGGCCGAACTGCAGATCCCCGCCGAAACCGTGCTTGCACACCGTATTTCGCCGTCGCTTCTGACCCTCGACGACGCCGGCAACGTCGGCGTCAAGATCGTCGACGAGAACAACAAGGTGGACTTCATTGTCGCCGACATTGCCATGACTTCCTCCGACGGCGTCTGGGTGGCGGGGCTGCCGGCTTCCGCCACCTTGATTACGGTTGGGCAGGGGTTCGTGGCTGACGGCTCGATCGTCGACGCCGTGCCTGAATCCGATTCCGACACGGCAGTAGCGATCAAGTCGGGCGCGCCTGATATGGACCGGCCCAAATCGGACCAGCCCAAATCGGACAAGGAGCGGTAGCAATGAGTGTCATCGAAGCGGGCATGTCGCGGTCGCGCACCGTCATGCTGTCGCTCGCCACGATCCTGGTGGCGGGTGTCTTCGCCTATTTTACGATCCCGAAAGAAGCCGAACCGGATATCGAGATCCCGTACATTTACGTCAGCGTTACGCACGACGGTATTTCTCCCGAGGATTCCGAGCGCCTGCTCGTGAGGCCGCTGGAACAGGAAGTGCGCACGATCGAGGGCATCAAGGAGATGGTTGCCAGCGCCTACGAGGGCGGCGCCAACGTAACGCTCGAGTTCTTTGCGGGCGTCGACACCGACAAGGCCTTGCAGGACGTGCGCGCCAAGGTCGACATGGCCAAGGCAGAACTGCCGGGTGAGACCGAGGAGCCGACCGTCTCCGAAGTCAAGTTCAGCCGCTTCGACCCGATGCTCGTGCTGAACATTGCGGGCGGCGTCTCGGAGCGCGCGCTGACGACCATTGCCAAGGACCTCGAGGAAAAGATCGAAGGCCTGAACGGCGTACTCGAGGTCAACCTGGTCGGCGTGCGCGAAGAACTCATGGAAGTGGTGGTCGACCCGCTGGCCATGGAGAGCTACGGCCTCGACCAGGGACAGATCGTCGACTTCATTAGCCGCAACAACCGGCTGGTCGCGGCGGGTGCACTGCATTCGTCGGAGGGCCGTTTCCCGGTCAAGGTGCCGGGTGTCTTCGAAAACGCAAACGACGTGCTGGACATGCCGATCAAAGCCGTCGGCGACCGGGTCATTCATTTCAAGGACATCGCCACGGTCAAGCGGACCTACAAGGACGCCGAGAGCTACGCGCGCCTGAACGGCCAGCCAGCGCTTGCGATCGAGGTCGTGCAGCGCACCGGCGCCAACGTCATCGATACGATCGAGGAAGTCATGGCGCTGATCGAGGTCGAACGCGCCTACTGGCCCGCCGAAATCGACATCATCGCGTCGCGGGACAAATCGGACGACGTGCGCGACATGCTCACCGAACTGCAAAACAGCGTACTGGCGGCGGTGCTGCTCGTGTTCATTGTGATCATCGGTATCCTGGGCTTCCGCTCGGCGCTCCTGGTCGGCGTGGCGATCCCCGGCAGCTTCCTGCTGGGCATTCTCCTGATCGGCTCTTTCGGCATCACCATCAACATGATGGTGCTGTTCGCCATGATCATGGCCGTGGGTATGCTCGTCGACGGCGCCATTGTCGTGACCGAAATGGCCGACCGGCGAATGGCCGAAGGCGAATCGCGCTACGCCGCCTATTCGCGCGCCGCGATCCGCATGTCCTGGCCCATCATTGCCTCGACCTGTACGACGGTTGCCGCGTTCGTGCCGCTTGCGCTTTGGCCGGGCATGTCGGGCGAGTTCATGAAGTATCTGCCGATTACGCTGATTGCGGTGCTGTCGGCCTCGCTCTTGATGGCACTGCTATTCGTGCCGACCCTGGGTTCGGTGTTTGGCCGGACGGGCGCCGACTCGGCGGAGGCGCGCCGCAACCTCGCGGCGGCGGAGACCGGCGATCTCGATACCGTGACCGGTCTGACGGGCCGCTACATACAGTTCCTGAAGCGCTCGCTGAAACACCCGCTGCGCAACGTCGCCGCCGTCACGGGATTGCTCGTGGCCATCTACGTGGCGTTTTCCGCGTTCGGGCGCGGCGTCGAGTATTTCCCCGAGGTTGAGCCGCCGTTCGCGATGGTCGACATCCGCGCCCGCGGCGACCTGTCGACCGACGAAAAAGACCGCCTCGTACGCCAGGTCGAGGAGCGCGTACTGGAGATCGGCGGCATCAAGACCGTGTACGCAAAGACCGGCGGCGGCGGGCAAGGCGCCAACAGCGGCGGTGAAGACCTGATCGGCACGCTGACCCTGAACCTCGAAGACTGGGACCAGCGCGAAAAGGCCGACGTCATACTCACGGAGATCCGCGAAGCCACGGCCGACCTCGTCGGTATAGGCATCGAGGCCCGCAAACCCGACATGGGCCCGCAGCAGGGTAAACCCGTGCACTTCGAGTTTTCGTCCCGCTCGCAATCCGCGCTGGAGCAGTCGATACGCGACGCGCGCGCCGTCATGGACCGCCATCCCGGCCTGATCAACGTCGAGGACAGCCGTCCGCTGCCCGGCATCGAATGGCAGATCAAGGTCGACCGTGCCGAAGCGGCTCGTTTCGGCGCCGACGTTTCGCTCGTCGGCGCAATGGTGCAGCTCGTGACCAACGGCATCAAGATCGGCGAATACCGGCCCGACGACAGCGATGATGAAATCGACATTCGCGTCCGCTATCCGGCGGAGAGCCGCAGCCTCACGCAAATCGACGAGTTGCGCATACCCACGCCGGACGGCCTGGTACCGATCAGCACGTTCGTCGAGCGCGTGCCTGCGCAGAAGGTCAGCACGATCACGCGCACCGACATGCACCGCACGATGTATATCGACGCCGACATTACGCCCGGCTACCTCGAGTCGGAAGTGGTCGCCGAACTTCGGGAGCTGATGGCCGATGTGCAGTTCGACCCGCGCGTCAGCGGCGCGTTTCGGGGCAGCGCCGAAGATCAGGCCGAAGACATGGCGTTTCTGCTACGTGCCATGCTCATGGCACTCGCCATCATGGCCATCATTCTCGTCACGCAGTTCAACAGCATCTACCAGGCAGCGCTCATACTGACCGCCGTGGTCTTTTCGACCGGCGGCGTGCTACTGGGCCACCTCGCGATGGGCAAACCGTTCGGTGTGATCATGTCGAGCGTCGGTGTCATTACGCTGGCGGGTATCGTCGTCAACAACAACATCGTTTTCATCGATTCCTACAACGTGCTGAGGAGCCGGGGCGAACCCGCGTTCAGGGCGATTCTTCGCACCTGCGCGATACGCCTTCGGCCCGTACTGCTGACCACCGTGACGACGGTCATTGGCCTCATGCCCATGGTGTTCGGCGTCAACATCGATCTCGTGGCTCGCGAGGTCTCGGTCGGCGCACCGAGTTCGCAGTGGTGGACGCAGCTTGCATCGTCCGTGGCCGGCGGACTCGTCTTTGCGACGATTCTGACCCTGTTCCTGACACCCAGCCTGCTCCTCGTGCAGGCTGACGCCTCCCGCTGGCTCGCCGAGTTCCGGGCACGGCGCCTCGGCCGCCGGGATGCCGAACCCTCGCCGCAGGCTTAAGCAGCAAACTGATGCCACGCGAACGGCCGGGTTTCCCGGCCGTTCGCCACCCTCCCCGGCACCGCCGCAAAAAAAACCCCGCCCCGGCGCATCCAAATTTGCCCCGGGCGCATCTAAGCGTTGAGGACGGCAATTCTGGCCGCTGGAAGGCGTCAGGCCAGGATTGGGCACAACGCGTCGTTTGGGCCCGACGGGTCTCGCATATTCGTGAACCACTCGTTAGCCCTATTATCAAGCTATTGATTTAATTGGAAAACTACGCAGAGATTGCGTTATACATATCTAGTGTTATACTTCACTACAACACCAACCTACCTTAAGCGGAATTTCGCCATGCACACGAATCGCCTCGTTGCCCTGTCACTGACTCTCGCGATGACGAGCCTGACCCTGGCCGGCTGCAGCGTGGGCGAGGCAAGCGCAACGGCCGACACAGCCGAAACCGAGGCCAGCGCCCCGGTTCCCGTGGAAACCGCGGTAGTGCACCGCGGCGATATCTTCGCAACCTACGAAGCCACGAGCACGATTGCGAGCGATGCCGACGCACCGGTACCCGCCAAGGTCCCGGGTGACGTCATCGAGATCCTCGTCGAGGAAGGCGACCGGGTTCGTGAAGGCGACGTGCTGGCACGCCTGGACGGCGAGCGGCTGCGCCTGAAGATGTTGTCGGCCAAGGCGAATCTCGAGAAGGTGCAAAACGAATACGAGCGCCTTGGTGACCTGCACGCCCGCAATCTCGTCAGCTCGGCGAGCTACGAAGACATGAAGTACGACCTCGAAGCGCTGGCGGCCACATACCGGCTCGCCCGCCTCGATTACGACTATTCAATGGTGCGTGCGCCGATCGACGGTATCGTCTCCTCGCGCGACATCAAACTGGGTGCAAACGTTGCGGTAAACCAGGTCCTGTTCCGCATTACCGACACGCGAGAGCTGCTCGCGCACCTCAAGATACCGCAGACGGAACTCGCCAAATTCGCGGCCGGGCACACGGCGACGCTGGCGGTAGACTCCATGCAGGATCAGCGCTTTGACGCCAGAATCGCCCGCATTAGCCCGACGATCGACACGCGCAACGGCACGTTTCGCGCCACGGCCCTGATCGACAACGCAGCCGGTGAGCTGGCGCCGGGCATGTTTGCCCGCTTCACGATTGCTTACGAGAAGCACGAAGACGTCATCATCATTCCGGCCGAAGCGGTTGTCGTCGAGGACAACGAATCGTCGGTCTACGTCGTAGCGGGCGATGAAGTCAGTAAACGTATTATCGAAACCGGCGTCCGCGCCAACGGACGCATAGAGGTGCTGAACGGCCTCGACGACAACGAAGAAGTAGTCGTCGTCGGACAGTCATCACTTCGCGAAGGCAGCAAAGTCCTGGCCAGCAGCAGAGTCGCAGACAGCTTTACCGGTTAGGCCCTGATCCGGGCCGGTTCCCACGATCGGTCCGGATCTTTTTTCTTGGCGGTCTACGTGCGCTGCGAATGGGAGAGCGGCGCATTCATAAGGGGAAGAAAAAGATGACGCCGTTACGCCTGAGTCTCTGGCTGGTTTTCCTGTTACCCATCGCCGCCTGTGAGGGCGGCGGCTCCAACGGATCGGACAACGATGACGAGGAGGAAACACCTCCCGTCCCGGTCGAGGTTGCGCTGCCCGAACGCGGCGACATCTTCGCCGTGTATTCCGGCACGGCGCCGATCGAGGCGTTTGCCGAGGCGGACGTGGTGGCCAAGGTCGCCGGCGAGGTTCGCCTGATCAACGTCGAGGAAGGCGACACCGTTACGCGCGATCAGGTCCTGGCCCAGCTCGACGGTGACCGGCTGCGCCTCGAGCTGAACGAGTCAGAGGCCAACCTGCAAAAGCTCAGGCGCGATCTCGATCGCAACCGGGAGCTCCGTGAAAGAGACCTGATCAGCGAGGGCGACTTCGAAAAGATTCAGTTCGACATGGAAGCGCTCGAGGCGTCCTTCAACCTCGCCCGGCTGGAACTCGACTACACCTATATCCGCGCGCCGATCGACGGCGTGGTCTCCGAGCGCATGGTGAAACTCGGTAACACGGTTCAGGAGGGCGAAGCGCTGTTCCGCGTGACGAGCCTCGACCCGCTCGTGACCTATCTGTTCGTACCGGAGCGCGAATATCGCCGAATTCGTCAGGGTCAGCCCGTGGGCATCGAAATCGACGCACTGCCGGGTGAGCGCATTATTGCCGAGGTCACGCGCATTAGTCCCATCGTCGACCCCGAGACCGGCACGTTCAAGATCACGGTCGAAATCAGCGATCCCGAACGCCGCGTCAAGCCGGGCATGTTCGGCCGTATTGCCATCGTCTACGACCAGCGCGAAAACGCACTCAAGATTCCGCGCTCGGCACTCCTCGAGGAATCGCTGTCGACGAGCGTGTTCGTCGTCGAAGAGGGTTTGGCCAAGCGCCGTGAGGTGGAGACCGGCTACAGCGACCGGGGCATGGTGGAGATACTCGGTGGGCTCAGTGACGAAGACCGCATCGTGACCGTGGGCCAGATCGGGCTCAAGGCGGATTCGAAAGTTACGATCATCAACAGGGACGGAAACGACGAGGTCGCCCCATCCGTCGAGGAGGCCGCCGAAGCGGTGGCCGTAGACGAAAGCGGCGCCGAGGGTGAATGAGTATGCGCAGGCTGATTGAAATCGCAACGGAGCGGCGCGTCACGATTGTGATGTTCATGGTTGCCATTGCCCTGTTCGGCATGGTGTCGCTGTCGCGGCTTGCGATGAACCTGCTGCCGGACATCTCCTACCCGACCTTGACCGTCCGGACCGAGCTGACCGGCGCGGCGCCGATCGAGGTCGAGAACCTCATTACCAAACCCATCGAGGAAGCGGTCGGCGTCATTCGCAACGTCCGGGTCGTGCGCTCGGTGTCCCGCTCCGGCCAGTCGGACGTGACCCTGGAATTCCTCTGGGGCACGGACATGAACATTGCCGGCGTCGACGTTCGCGAAAAGCTCGACCTGATCTTCCTGCCGCTCGAAGCGAACCGGCCCCTGCTGCTGCGCTTCGACCCTGCCAGCGAACCGATCATGCGCCTGGGGCTCATGTACAAGGAAGATGCGAGCGCGGGACTATCACCCGAAGCCGCGCTCAAATCGCTGCGCCGGCTGGGCGAGGACCGCATCAAGAACGATCTCGAAGCCGAGGAAGGCACGGCGGCCGTGAAGGTCAGCGGCGGCCTCGAAGACGAGATCCAGATTCGCGTCGACCAGCAAAAACTCTCGCAGCTCGGCATCAGCATTGCCGACATCGTCGAGCGCATCCGCCAGGAAAACGTCAACCTCTCGGGCGGCCGTCTCGAAGAGGGCAACCAGCGTTTCCTCGTGCGCACTCTCAACGAATTCCAGTCCGTCGACGAGTTCCGCGACGCCATTGTGGCGAACATTGCCGGCCGGCCCGTGTACCTTCGGGACGTCGCAACCGTCGAACGGGGCTACAAGGAGCGCGAGGCGATCACGCGCGTGCGCGGCCGCGAGTCCGTGGAGCTTGCCGTCTACAAGGAGGGGGATGCCAACACGGTACAGGTAGCCAACCGTCTCGAACGCAGCCTCGAACGGGTTCGCGAGACGCTCCCGGAAGACATCGAACTCATCAAGATCTACGACCAGTCGCGATTCATTTCGTCCGCGGTCAACGACGTCAAGACCGCGGCCATCCTGGGCGGCATCATTGCCATCATGGTGCTGTACGGTTTCTTAAGGGATGCACGCGCCACGACGATTGTCGGCATTGCGATTCCGGTGTCCGTAATCGGCACCTTCCTGCTCATGTACACCAACGACGTCTCGCTGAACATCATGTCGCTCGGCGGCATTGCGCTCGCGGTCGGCATGCTCGTCGATAACTCGATCGTCGTGCTGGAGAATATTGTCCGCAAGAAGGAACAGGGCGAAGGTATCCTCGAGGCCGCGAGAAACGGCACGAGCGAAGTCGCGGGCGCCGTGTTTGCCGCCACCTTGACCACCATTGCCGTGTTCTTCCCGATGGTATTCATCTCCGGAATAGCGGGTCAGCTGTTCCGCGATCAGGCCCTTACCGTAACGTTTGCGCTGGTCTTTTCGCTCGTGGTTGCGCTGACCCTGATTCCCATGCTGGCGTCGCTCGGCGCGGGCTCGCGCTATACGAGCCCGGGCGAAGACAAGGACCCCGGACGTTTCACGCGCATCGTGGCCGGGTTCGTGCGCGGTCTGGCTGTACTCTTCGCGGGTGTGCGCTGGCTGTTCTGGGCGATCCTGTGGGTGCCGTCGCTGTTGTTCCAGAAACTCTATGCCGCGGTTGCCGCCGTCTATCCGGCAGCGCTGCGCTGGTCCCTCAACCACCGGGCGGCCGTGCTGATTACGGCGGTCCTCATTTTTGCGGGCACCATGTCGCTGGTACCACGCCTGGGCTCCGAGCTGATTCCGCAGCTGTCCCAGGGCGAATTCAACGTCGACCTCCGGCTTGCGCCGGGTGCGCCGCTCGAGGAGACGGATCGCGCGATCCAGGCGGCCCAGCGGGCCGCGGCAGGTATCGATGCCGTCGAACTCGACTACTCCGTCGCGGGCACGGGTAATCGCCTCGACGCAAACCCCGTCGACGCCGGCGACCACACGGGCACGCTCAGCGTCGCCCTCGCGCGCGGGGCGCCGCGACAGATGGAGAACGCCGCCATGGATGCCATGCGTGACGAACTCTCCCGGCTGCCGGGTGTACAGTACGAATTCAGCCGCCCGTCACTCATGACATTCTCGAGCCCGCTGCAAATCGAGATATCGGGCTTCGATCTCGACGGCCTCGCCAACGCGAGCCGCAACATCGTGGATGCAATGACGACATCCGAACGGTTTACGGACATCAAGACGACCGTCGAGCGCGGCAACCCCGAGATCCAGATCGCTTTCGATCAGGAACGCGCGGCCAAGCTCGGGCTCGCAGTAAGGGACATTGCCAACAGCGTTGTCGCCAACGTGCGCGGGGAGATTGCGACCCGCTACACCTGGCGAGACAAGAAAATCGACGTGCTCGTCAAGAGTGTCGACACGCGATCGTCGAGCATCGAGGAAATCCGTCAGCTGATCGTCAACCCGGCGTCCGACCGGCCCATTACGCTCGACGCCGTGGCGGACGTCCGCGTGTCCCAGGGACCGGCCGAAATCCGCCGCGTAGCCCAGGAACGCGTAGCAGTGATCACAGCGGGTATTGCCTACGGCGATCTCGGCTCGGCGGCGGACGCCGCACAAGCGATCATCGACGCAACCGTCATGCCGAGCGGCATCACGGCGATCGTCTCCGGGCAAAGCGAGGAAATGCAGGAGTCTTTCCTCTCGATGCAGTTTGCGCTGGCGCTGGCCGTGTTCCTGGTCTACCTCGTCATGGCCTCACAGTTCGAATCGCTGATCCATCCCTTCGTCATCCTGTTCACGATTCCGCTCGCACTCGTCGGCGCCGTGCTCGCACTGTTTCTGACGGGCACGACGGCGAATATCGTCGCCTTCATTGGCGTCATCATGCTGGCGGGCATCGTCGTCAACAACGCCATTGTGCTCGTCGATCTCATCAATCAGCTCCGCGCGCAGGGCAAGGAACGAATCGACGCAATCATGGAAGCCGGCAAGGCCCGGCTCCGGCCGATCATGATGACCTCGCTGACGACGGCGCTGGGGCTTTTGCCAATGGCGCTCGGATTCGGGGAAGGTTCGGAGGTACGCACGCCGATGGCCATTACCGTCATCGGCGGACTGATCGTCTCGACCTTGCTGACCTTGCTCGTCATACCCGTCGTGTATTCACTGCTCGACCGTAAACGCTACCCGACGGCCGTGACGGCGCCCGCAACCTGAACGCTGCGAGCGCAGACCGCTGAGAACAAACCCGGGGGAAACAGGCTCATGAGACACACAGAAATAGCGCTGGAGCGCCCCGTCACGACCGTCGTCGTGTTTGTTGCGCTCGCCCTTGTCGGTCTGCTGGCGTCGCGAATGCTGCCGCTGGAAAAGTTTCCGGACATCGAGTTTCCGGGCATCTTCATCCAGATCCCCTACGACGGTTCGACGCCCGAAGAGGTCGAGCGGCTCATTACGCGGCCGGTGGAAGAATCGCTCGCAACCCTGTCCGGCGTCGAGCGCATGTTTTCGGCGTCACGCGAAGACCAGTCCGAGATTTTCCTGCAGTTCGGCTGGGATCAGCCGATGGGTGCCAAGGGTATCGAAGCGCGCGCCAAGGTCGACAGCATTCGTCACGAGCTGCCGGATGACGTGCGACGGGTGCTCGTGTTTACGGGCTCCCTCGGCGATCAGCCCATACTGGAACTCCGGATATCGAGTGAGCGGGATCTCGGGGACAGCTACGACCTGCTCGACCGCCTGCTGAAACGCAGGCTGGAACGCATCGAAGGTGTGTCCCGGGTCGATCTGCACGGCGTCGAACCGCGCGAAGTTCGCATTCTGCTGCGGCCGGATCGTCTCGCCGCCTACGGCATCGACATTGCCGAGCTGAGGGATCTGCTGATCAACAGCAACTTCGCGGTCAGCGCCGGCAAGCTCACGGCTGGCGACCAGCGCTTCAGCGTCCGTCCCTATGGCGAATTCCAGTCGGTCGACGAGGTCAGGAACCTCATGATCAACGCCGAGGGGCTGCGCCTCGGTGACGTTGCCGACGTCGAACTCAGAACACCGGAGCGCAACTACGGCCGCCACCTCGACGGCGACTACGCCATCGGCGTCGCGATCAGCAAGAGCACGGGATCCAACCTGGTCGAAGTCTCCGACAAAGTCATTGCCGAGATCGAAGAGCTCGGCAAGCTGCCGCAGATGAAAGGCATTGGTATTTTCCCGCTGGACAATCAGGGCGACGCCGTGCGTGAATCGCTCAGCGATCTTCTGAACGCGGGCCTCGTCGGCGGGCTCCTTGCCATCATCGTGCTGTACCTGTTCCTGCGCCAGGTCTCGACGACCTTGATCGTCACAGCCTCGGTGCCGTTTTCCCTGCTCATAACCCTCGGCGCCCTGCATTTTGCAGGCCTGTCGCTCAACATCCTGTCGATGATGGGGCTCATGCTTGCGGTCGGGATGCTCGTCGACAACGCGGTGGTCGTGACCGAGAGTGTGTTCCGACACCGAGCGGCGAACCCCGATGAACCGAAGAAGGCCACGATTGCGGGTGTGCGCGAAGTGGGCCTTGCGGTCATTGCCGGCACGGCAACCACTATCATTGTGTTTACGCCCATCATTTTCGGCGAGAAGTCGGACATCTCGGTGTTCCTGACCCACGTCGCCGTTACCATTATCGTGGCACTGGTTGCCTCACTGCTGATTGCCCAGACGCTGGTGCCCATGCTGGCCTCGCGCGTGGCGATTCCGAAGAAAAACGGTTCCGGCGCCATCATGTCCCGGTTGACACGGCGCTACACCGCGAGTCTCGAATGGATCATCCGCAGTCCGTGGAAAACGGCCGGGGGTATCTTTGCGATCCTGGGCCTCGGCATCATGCCCCTTGCGCTGCAACTCGTGGAGTTCGATGCGTTTCCCGATGACGTGGGCCGGCGGCTGTTCATGCCCTATCACATCGAGGGCAGCCATCCGGTAGAGCAGATCGAGGCAACCGTCAACGAAATCGAGGAATACCTGTTCTCGCGCAAGGAAGAATTCAACATTCGCTCGGTGTACAGCTACTACGATCAGGGCCGTGCGCAATCGACGCTGCTCCTGACGGACGAGGACGACGCCACCTTGTCGACCAAGGAAATCATCAAGCTCATCGAAGCCGACCTGCCGCCGATCGCGATCGGCAAGCCGAGCTTCAGCTTCGACCGGCAGGGTGGCGGCGAAGGTTTCAGCATCCAGATTTCGGGTGACTCCACCGAGGTGCTCAACGGCCTGGGCCTGGAGATCGCGCGTGTGCTGTCGTCCGTGGAAGGCCTGAAGGACGTGCGCAGCGATGCCGAAACGGGCGAAAAAGAGGTTCGCGTCAGCGTCGACAGGGAACGGGCCGCGGCATCGGGCCTTACGGCGGATGCGGTAGCGCGCGCCATCAGCATTGCCATGCGCGGCGAAAACCTGCGCGAGTTCCGCGACGATTCGGGCGAGGTGGAAATGCGCATTGCCTTCCGCGAGGACGAAAAGCAAAGCATCGAACAGCTCGCCAATCTGCCGCTTTATACGCCTGACGGCGAACGGGTCATCCTTGGCGCCGTTGCGTCACTGCACGTCGCCTCTTCGGCCGACACGATCCGGCGCACCGACCGGCAGACCGCGGTCATCCTCTCCGCCAACCTCGAGGAAGACTTCAGCATGGAGGACGTCAGGCCGGGCGTTGAGAAACTCATGGAGCAGGTCGACCTGCCGCCGGGCTACGGCTGGAAATTTGGTCGCGGCTTCGACCGGCAGGACGAAACCCAGGCCATGATGATGACCAACATCGTGCTGGGCGTCGCCTGCATATTCCTCGTCATGGCGGCGCTGTTCGAGTCGCTGCTGTTACCCTTCTCGATTATCCTGGGATCGATCGTCTTCTCGATCTTCGGCGTGTTCCTGTTTTTTGCGGCGACCGGCACGACGTTTTCGTTCATGGCGTCGATCGGCATCATGATCCTGATTGGCGTTGTCGTGAACAACGGCATTGTGCTCGTGGATCACATCAACAACCTGCGGCTGTCGGGGGTGCCGCGCAGTCGCGCCATCATCGAGGCCGGGCGAGACCGGCTGCGACCGATTCTAATGACGGTTGCCACAACCATTGTCGGCCTGACCCCGCTGGCGCTCGGTACCACGCAGGTTGGCGGCGACGGACCGCCCTACTACCCGATGGCCCGCGCGATCATTGGCGGGCTCGCGTTCTCGACGGTTGTTTCGCTGCTCGTCGTGCCGGCCCTGTACATCTACTTCGACAACCTGGCGGCCTGGTCTCGCAAGGTCATGCGAACGGCGCGCGCAGGAAAAGCCCAGGCCGCGACCTAGCGAACGGGCGCCGCCGATCGGCAGGCCCGTTGGCGGCGCTCAGTCGCCCGGGCCCAGGCAGCCGCAGACGACAACGCCCCAATATCTCGCTGTATCGACCAGCATTAGCCCGGAGCGATCACCGCCGGGCGCTACGCCGGCATCCGCGGGCAACGCCAGGTCGAAACTGAATTCAGGGCCGTCCGCCTGCATCCAGAACACCCGCCATGCCGCGTCGGTACTGGTGATCCGGTAGGTGTTCATACGCAAATCCGCAGCGCATCGGCCGCGGTTTTCCCAGTCCGCGGACCGTTCCAGGCGCAGCGCGAGGGACATGGGCTGACCGGTCTTGTCGTTCGCCTCGAGAGAAAAGAATGGCGCCGCGCTCAGCGTCTCGGGGAGCGCCACGACCAGCCGCAGCGTATCCGCGTCGAAACTACGGTAGTCGTTGAACGCGCGCTGTACGCAATTGTCGTCGATACGCCCCGTCGCGCAGCCTGCCGTCAGCAGCGTGAGACCGGCGAGGCAGGTAGTGAGCGACACGTGCCGCATCCGGGCGGTTGCTCGTCTCATGAAGTACTGCTCACCAATTTTCTCCTCACGCATTTCTCCCCCGCCGAACGGGTTTCCCGGTGCCGGCCGGACGTCGATTGAGGCCCGATCATAGGCGAGCCGCCGGCCACAAAAAAGGGCAGACCGCGCGTCCTTGCGCGACCCGCCCAGTCAGGGGGAGCAAATGGAGAGTGATGTTTGTCTGCGCGCGGTTGCTCAAGCGCTCCGGCGATGCTGCCGGGCCAGCAGAACCATGCCCAACAGCGCTATCAGAAAGGCCACGTTCGACGCACCGCCACCGCCTCGCGTAATCGACACGGGTCGTTCGGGCACGTCGCGATTGGCGTCCTCGAGCGGCAGGTCGGCGAGCTGCGACGACTCGGACGGTCCGAGCGACGCGAGATAGTCACCCGTGTCGGCGTCGTAGAGTTCCAGCAGCAGGTCGTAACTGCCTCGCGGATACCCGGTCAGCAATTCGGTAACGAGCACGTAGTCGTCGCTGCTCGTGCTGCCGAATAGCGTAATGTCCGGGCTGACCGCGTATTCGTTCCACGGACCGCCTTCGAGGCTGAGATAGGTGACGGCATACACATCCGCAACGGCGTACACGGTATCGGCGTCGAACAGAAGATCGATACCGTGATAGAAACCGTCCGCGTCGTTGTCGTTGAACAGGCGGACGTCGACGGAATAGATCCAGAAGTCGCCGTTTGCCGAAGCCTGCTGCTCGCCGCCTACGGTCGGTTTGCGGGCGCCGTCGACAGCCTGTGACTTGTTGACCGACTGGTTGCTGGAGCCATCGCCAGCCTGCTCGAGTGCAGGAAACTCGTCGGTGCTCGTAGAGGCATAAGCATCCGTGCCGCGCGAGCCGCCGTCGCCTTTTCGCGTAATCGAAACACGCGTTTCAGCTTCAGCACTGTTTTCTTCCGCGCTGACCATGCTTGCATAACCCAGCGACAGCACAAGCGTAATGACAAGAAAAGCAGCCTGTACAATCAGGGGAAGGCCACGCTGTCTTGCGTATGAGTTTCGCATCTCCCGGTCCTCGTTATTGCGTCTCGTTGATTGTCATTTAATACCGCTCACGCTGAATTGAGCCTGAACCGCTACCCTGGCGAGGCGCCGCGTGACATCATGTTTAGCTGGCGTTCAGGTTTAAGGGACCGGCCTCTTGCAGAAGGACACAAACCCGACAGGGACGGGACGGGCCATTGCGTTCCTGATGTTCGGCGTGTCCGCCGGTTTGGGCCTCGACCTTTGCGCAAAAGCGCTGCTGGAAACGCATTCGCTCAGCCAGTTCATCCTGGTCCGCAGCCTGATTGGCCTCGTGATGTTCCTCATGCTGGCGCCGGGCTTCGGCGGTCTGAAATCACTACATACGCGCCGCTGGCCATGGCACGTGTTGCGCACACTGTTGGCCGCCGGTTCGATGTACGGCTTTTTCTACGGACTCGCGCGCATGCCGCTCGTGAATGCGCTGACGCTCGCGTTTACCGCGCCGTTGATGGTGACGGCGCTGTCGGTGCCGTTACTGGGAGACAAAGTAGGCTGGCGTCGATGGCTCGCCGTGAGCGTGGGTTTCGCAGGCGTGCTCCTGATCGTACGCCCGGGAATCGAGGGATTTTCCCTGGCGTCGTTTGCCGTCTTGTTCGCCGGCCTGTGTTACGCGCTGCTCGCGATTACGGCGCGCAAGCTCGCGGATACCGAATCGAGTTACTCGCTGTCGGTGTACGTGATTGCGGGACCCCTGGCGATTGCCGCCGTCGCAAGCATAAACGAACCGTGGATTGCGCCGGATACGCTGGGGTGGCTGCTATTCGTCGGCGCCGGCGCCTGTTCGGCGTGCGCGTGGATAGGCATTGTGGGTGCTTACCGGCGCGCGCCACCCGCCGTGCTTGCACCGCTCGAGTACACGGCGATTGTCGGCGGCACGATTGCCGGGATCCTGATCTGGAACGAGCAACCCGATACCTGGGTGATCGCCGGCGCCGCGGTCATTACGGCGTCCGGGATATTCGTCGCGTATCGCGAGGTCGGCGCAGCAACGTCCGTCAAGTATCTGCGCGCGGTTACGACCAGCATCTCCTCGACGATCAGCAAACGCCTGGGACGCCGGCAGGCGTAAGCCGTCGCGCCGGCGGTACGACGCTATTTCCAGAGAGTGGGATCGACCCGCAGACTCGCACCACAGGTCAGGTTCATGGTGGCCGCTAGCTTACATCTCCGGCGCGCAAACCGGCTACCTGGGCAGCCGAGACCTGCAAGGCTTCGGCGACGCGATTGAAAAAGTCGATTTCCAACACGCTGACCTCGGCGTCGCTGCGGAACACATCCGCCAGCGTCTGGATGACCTCGGCGCGCTGATCGTCGGAGAGTTTTTTCCGAACGCTGCCCAGGTACTTGCGCAGAGTGGCCTCCGCGTACAGCTCCTCCCGCGCAGCGATGCGGATGTCCGCGGAAGAGAACTCCTCTCCGGTGTGCTGTTTCAGGAGTTCCTGAATACGTTCGATTTCGACGCTCTGGATATTGATGTCCGCGTCCGCAGCCCGCGCCAGGGTCATTAGCAAGACCTCTTTGAAGAGTTCGTTTTGCGCGTCTTCACTGATGTCCGAGCCGCCAAAGATGTTCAGGACATTGCTGAGGTCTGAAATTGCCATTTATCTCTCACTTGTTCGTTCGCTTGGTTATTCTACGATTGTTTTACGTATTCTATTTCTGGTCGGGATGCCTGGCCGGCACAGGCCGAGTATACACGCCACAGCCCGCGGGAATCATCGTCGTCAGGCCTGGCGCGGGCCCGTCAGGTGCGCCGCATCGGCTGGCGGTCCCAGTAGCTCAGGGACCGCCACACGTACTCCGCGGGGCCGAAGCGAAATTTCGAGAGCCACCAAGGACTTAAGACCAGCTGTAGCGCGAGCATCACAATCACGAACAGCATCTGCCAGAGCCTCGGCACCTGTCCGTAGAGGCCCAGCCCGTAGCCGTAGAAGAGGCTCGTCATGACCAGCGAGTGCATCAGGTAGTTGCTGAACGCCGTCCGGCCGACCGCCCTCAGCCGGGTGAACAGCCCCGTCAGCACGCCGGCCTTCGCGAGCAGCGCAAGCGCCGCAATATGCCCGAGCGCCACCAGCACGCTGCCCACGTAGTTCGGCGCATTGCCGATGCGCATGGTGTACACGGGATCGAAGCCGTTACTAAAAAAACTCACGGCGCTCAGGATGGTCAGTGGCAGCCCCACGCCGTAACCGACCATAGCCAGTCGCCGATAAAACCCGGCGGATCGCTCCCCGGAAAGAATGCCGAGCTTCATCAGGGCCATGCCGATCAACATCAAGCCGCCGATACGCCAGAGCATGAAAAACGGCGTCGCCTGCAAATGCATCGACAACACGTTGGGCACACGATACTCGAGGATGTCGGCGTAGCTGCCCCGGTAAGCCGCCAGGTCTCTGGCCACGTCTTCCTCGGTCGGCGCGAGGAACGGTCGCGACGCCTGCCATTGTTCCAGGGTGCTTCGCTGTTGGTCGTCGAGCTCGACACCCTCCGCCTCGAGCGCCTCGAGTTCTGCCGCCTCGACCAGCATCTCCTCCACGTAGAAGGACGTTGCGTAGTTGAGCAACAGCGGCACCAGCATGACTGCGGCGCCCGTGACGATCAGTTTCCTCGGCGCTACCCGGCGAAACGGATAGACGAGCATGCCAATGAGCGCGTAGTAAAAAAGGATGTCGCCAACCCATAGCAGATAAGCGTGCAGCGCACCGATCAACAGCAGCCAGAACTGCCGGCGAAAAAACACCCCGCCGAAACGCGCTCCGCGCGCTTCGGCGCGATTCATCATGAGGACGATGCCTGCACCGAACAACATCGAGAAGATGCTCATGAACTTCTGGTCGAACACAATGTGCGTCGCCACCCACGTACCGAGGTTCCACGGTTCGGTGCCGCCCATCTGGTAGGGATTCATGTACGCGGGAAACGGCATGGCAAACGCGTAGATGTTCATCACGAGAATGCCGAGCACTGCGACGCCTCGGAACAGATCCAGACTTTCGAGGCGTTCTCCCCCGCTCACGGGGCTGGCCACGCCGGCGCCGGGCGACTCTGCTGCTGTGTTCATAGGGGACTCCCGCGATGCTTGTCGTTGCTCTTCGAGGCGGGGTGAGCAACGTAGAATAACGCATCAAATGTGACTTTTATACCCCTGTTTTTTCGAAAGATTTTACTTGGCAAAACGTTCCGTTACAGAGATACTGCGTGCGGGCAAACTACTTGAAAGGAGGTGATCCATGTCTAGTGAGATTGATACGGTGCCGGAAATGGCACGGAGTCTTGATTGGATACTGGAGCATCTTTCCCTTATCCCCTGACCCCTTGTCCCGACACTAATCTCACGGAAGGCCGCGTATAGCGGCCTTTCTTCGTTTGGGCCCCTGGCAAGGCAGCCGGCCGTTTCAGTCTGCGAGGATTTTTTCCAGCACAACGAGAAACTCGTCGATCTCATCGAGGCTGTTGTAGTGCACGGGGCCGACGCGCACGGCGCCACCCGCCTCGAGGATGCCGAGCGCCCGTGCCGCCTCGAGGGCATAGTTGTGGCCGCTCCAGACGAACACGTTGTCGGCCGCCAGCGCGGCTGCAATATCGGCCGGGGCCTTGTGTGCATGCCGAAAAGCAACGGTGGGCAGACGCCGGTCGAGTGCGTTGAGGTCGGAGATCCCGAGCAGGGTAATGCCGTCGAGCGCCGTCAGACCTTCGATGAGCCGTCTCGAGAGCGACTGCTCGTAGTCGAGCAGCAACTCCATCCCCGCCGTCAACTGCTCACGCCGGCTACCCGATGCGTGCGCCATCTCGCGACCAATCCATGCGAAGTAGTCAACGGCGGCGGCTGTACCGGCCATCGATTCGTGGCTTTGCGTGCCGGTTTCGAAACGCCAGGGAAGCGTGTCCGGGGCCGGCCGGGCCTTGTAGGGCGTAAGCCCTTCGAGGACCTCACGGCGCCCGTACAGAATGCCCTGGTGCGGCCCGAAAAACTTGTACGCGGAACACACCAGGAAGTCACAACCCATTGCCTGCACGTCGGTTACGACGTGCGGCGCGGACTGGACGGCATCGATGTAGGTCCACGCGCCGCGGTCGCGTGCTCTGGCACACAGGCCGCCGAGTTCGTTGAGTGTGCCCGTGAGATTGCTCGCCGCCGTCACGCATACCAGTCGCGTACGCGGAGTCACGACGTCATCCAGCGCGCTGCTGTCGAATTCGAAGGTCTCGGTGTTGAACGGTAGCCAGCGGACCTCGAGGCCGTGGTCTCTCGCCATCAGCAACCACGGCTCGACGTTGGCGTCGTGATCCATGCGCGACACGACAATTTCGTCACCGGGCGACAGTGCACGCCCGATCGACCGGGACAGCTGCAGAGTCAGGCTCGTCATGTTCTGACCGAACACAATTTCGTCAGCCGAGCCGGCGTTCAGAAACTCCGCCATGGCCTGGCGCGCGTCGCTGACCACGCGATCCGCAGCCCGCGACGTCGAAAACGCGCCGCCGAGGTTGGCGTTTGCTTCGCGCAGGCTCGAACACATCCGCTCGATGACCGTCGACGGTACTTGCGTACCCGCGGGATTGTCGAAATAGATACGGCGTTTGCCGTCGTCCCGTATCTCGAGCGACGGAAACTCGGAACGAACGGTGTCGAGGCTAAACGGCATGAGAAGTGGCGAAGCTGAAGCGGCGAGGCTGAAACGGCGTCAGTCGCCGGCTTTGCCGCCCCATTTTTCGCGATGCGCGTCTTCCGCCTGTTGAATAATGCGCTTGTGACGGCGCGTCAGGAGCAACGAGTTGGGATCGCACACCTCGGCTTTGATGAGGCCAAGGTCGGTCGCGGCATCAAACAGACTGGGGTACCAACGTTCCCAGTTCGGTAAAAGCTGCTCGACTTGTTCGCGAAGACTCATGCGGCAAAATGTAACCGAGAGTCGCGACGCTTACAATCGACAGAGTCTACTCCTCGAGCATGTTCAGGCCGAGCAGGCCGATCGCCAGCAGCATGCCGCCCGCCAACAGGGTGAACGGCGACGGTACCCAGCCGGCCGGCAGCGAGGATTCCATGACCGGCACCGACGAAAGCAGCTCGGTTGCGCGGCCCATCAGGGCTACCGCCGGCTTGGCGGCAATAGCCGAACCCACAAATACGGCCAGCGGCAACGTAATCCGCCGCGCCCAGATACGCCGCCGCAACGTCATCGTAACCCGTTTGCTGAAACCGTCATCCGCTACGGGCTGCATGCGGAACAGCGCTTCGAGTGCGCGATCCTGTTCGTCTTTCAGTCTGTCAGCCATGTTGATGATCTTTGATTGCAAAATCCGACCTGATTTTCTCTTTACTGCGATGTATCAATGACTTGATCGTACCTACAGGCATGTCCGTCGCCTCGCTGATCTCCCGGTGGGACAGACCGCAGCCGTAAGACATTATCATTACTGCCCGCTCCTGTTCCTCCAGCACGGCCAGCAATTTTTCCAGATCGCCCAGTTCTTCGCTGGGCACCGTGTAGCTTTTGCCCTGGCTGTCGGCCATGTGGCCCGCCGCTTCGAGAATCTCGGCGTAGCGCTTGGAGCGCCGCTTGGATTGCAGGAACGTCGTGTAGGCCACCTTGAGCAGCCAACCCGCAAAGCTCCCGCGACCCGAGTAGGTCGACAACTTGTTGAACGCGTGCAGAAAACAATCCTGCGCCAGGTCGTCGGCGAGGGACAGATCACCCGTGAGCCGGCGCAGGAAATTCCGGACCTGCGACTGGTGCCGACGTATGAGCTCACCGAACGCCCTGGTGTCGTTACTGGCGACAACCTGAGCGACGAGCTCGCGGTCTTCGGATGACATATCCGTCTGTCCGCCGTCGTCTCAGTTATCGTCCACATCGTGCCTGGAGACCGCGACCCATAGGAGCAGGTAGGCCAGGCCAATCGAAAACGGGAACGCAGCCGCCGCCAATACGCCGCGCAGCGCTTCGGGTTCCGGAATAGCGAGGCCACACAACACTAGTGCCAGCGCCAGGCTCATCCAGATGACGCCTAGGCGCAAATCTTTGCCTTTCGGCGGTTTGGCCGCGCCCAGCCGGTCGACCAGATCGGGAGAGAGTTCGATACCGCGCTCCAGTGCGTTGCGCACGGTCTGCTGCAGCTCCGCCCGGGCCTTGTAGCGGAACCAGAACAGTGCCACCAGCACTACGCCGACCATAATGAACATAACTATGGGGATAAATTCTTCAACCACTTGATGTGCCTCCCAAAACAGGTATTCGGCATTTGCCGTTTCGCAAGATAGATGCACCGCAACCCGAAGTTGGATGCGAAATCCTTTATGCTTTTGTTTTTATTAATCTTTTTACCGGCGCCCACCGTCGACAGCCAGCACCTCGCCGCGCGCGTCAACGAAACCCTGAGAAACTCGTTATGCTGAGTAGGCCCCCATCGACAGAATACCTTTGCCCGTGAACAAAGCCGTGCACAAGTCTACCGTCATTGCCGTCAACCGCTTCGGGCTGGGTGCAAAACCCGGTGAGCTTCGCGCCGTCGCGGACGATCCCAGACGCTGGCTCAAAGCGCAACTGGCACCGGGCGCCGCCGGCGCCTCCCCGGAACTGCGCACGCCCGAAGTATTTGCGGAAGTCCGCGAGCGCTTACGCGCGCGGCGGGAACAGGCGCAGAGCCGCGAACCGGAAGCCGCTGCCAATAACCGCAACGACAACCGCAACACCTACGCGCGAACGGTTCGCCGGCACTATCTCGAGCAGGTCGGGCAACGCTACCGTCGAGCGGCGTCCACCGCCGCCCCGTTCCGCGAGCGCCTCGTGCACTTCTGGTCCAATCACTTTGCGGTTTCGGCCGACAAACAACCGATTCCCGCGCTCGCCGGACTCTACGAGGACGAGGCGATACGGCCGCACGTCGGCGGCTCGTTTGCGGAGCTCCTGTTTGCCGCGGAACGGCATCCCGCAATGATCCTGTACCTCGACAATCAGCGCTCCGTCGGCCCGAACTCGCCGCTCGGAAAACGCGCCAACCGCCGCAGTCGTGAGCGCAGCTTCGGCCTCAACGAAAATCTCGCCCGCGAAATTCTCGAGCTGCATACGCTGGGTGTCGACGGCGGCTATACACAGGCTGACGTCAGCCGTTTTGCCGAGGTACTCACGGGCTGGTCGATCGGCGGCGCCAGCGACCGGGGTCGCTTTGCCGACGGCACCCCCGGCACGTTCGAATTCCGCGAAGCGATCCACGAGCCCGGCAGCAAAACCCTGCTCGGCAAACGCTACGCGGAAGATGGCCTCGGGCAGGGTGAGCAGGTGCTTCGGGATCTTGCCCTGCACCCGTCGACGGCCCGGCACCTGGCGCTGAAGCTGGCGCGGCACTTTGTCGCAGACGAGCCACCTGCCGCCACCGTCGACCGACTCGCCAGCGCGTACCTCGAAAACGACGGTCAGCTCGTCCCGGTGTACGAAGCATTGATCGACGCGGAAGAATCGTGGGATTCGCTGCAGGCGAAGTACAAAACACCGCATGACTTTGTCGTCTCGACTTACCGTGCGTTCGACTACGTGCCCGACAACAACCGCGGCACCGCCGCAACGCTGGACCTGCTCGGGCAGGCGCCGTGGCGGCCCGGCTCGCCCGCCGGCTGGCCGGACAGCGCGCGCGACTGGGGCGGTGCGGACGCGCTCTACAAGCGTATCGAGTGGAGCAATACCGTCGCGCGTATTGCCGGCAACCGCGCCGATCCCGTAGCCCTCGGCGACTCGGCGCTCGGCAGCGCCTTCTCGGAACGCAGCCGGCGTTCGGTAGCGCGTGCCGAAAGCCGGCTACAGGGCACGACTCTGTTGCTCGCCTCACCGGATTTTCAGAGGAGATAGACGACGTGCTGTCCCGACGCAGACTGCTCAAATACCTGACGGCCGGATCGGCGGTTGCCGCCGCGCCCACGCTTGCCTTCGCGGATGCGGATACCGATGCGCGCCTGGTACTGATCGTGCTGCGTGGAGCCGCCGACGGTCTGGCCATCGCCCCGCCTTTTGGCGATCCGGAATACCGCTCGCTGCGTGGCGAACTCGCACTCGCCAGACCCGGCGATCGCGACGGCATGTTCGACCTCGACGGTTTTTTTGGTCTGCACCCCCGTCTCGAGACCTTGCACGGCCTGTTCCAGAGTGACGAAGCATTGATTGTGCACGCGGTCGCGAGCCCGTACCGGAGCCGCTCACACTTCGACGGTCAGGACATGCTCGAGAACGGCGGCCAGTCGGTCGGTGCCGAGCGCGACGGCTGGTTGAACAGGGCACTGCCGCCGCTCGGCGGTGGCTTCGGCAATGCGGCGGCTATTGCACTCGCGCAAAACCCGCCGCTGGTGCTGCGCGGCGCCGAGGCCGTCAACAGCTGGGCACCGTCGCGACTGGACGACGCGGACACGAGCACAATCGAGCGTCTCAAGATGCTCTATAGCGAAGACAGCTTTTTTGCCGAGCGCCTCGATCAGGCCATCAAATCGCAAAACATTGCCTCGGCAATGGACGGCTCCGCGGCGCGTGTCCGCGCGCAGGATCAGTTCAGGTCCAGCATGGAGACGGCAGGCCGCTTTCTGACCGCGGACGACGGCCCGAGAATTGCCGTGCTCGAAGCCGGAGGCTGGGACACGCACGCCAACCAGGGAGCTCAGAATGGCGCGCTCGCCAACCGGCTCGCTGCGCTCGATGCCGGCCTCAGCGCGCTGAAGACAACGCTCGACGAAGCATGGCGGCACACGATTGTCGTGATGGCTACCGAATTCGGCAGAACCGTCCGCATCAACGGCACGCGTGGAACCGATCACGGCACGGCATCAGCCACCTTGCTTGCGGGCGGTGCGCTCGACGGCGGTAAAGTCATCAGCCGCTGGCCGGGACTTCGCGAGCGGGATTTGCATGCCGGGCGCGACCTCGAGCCAACGACCGATATTCGCAGCGTGTTCAAGAGCGTGCTCATCGAGCATCTGGGGTTATCAGCCAAATACGTGGACAAGCAGGTGTTTCCGAACAGTACCGACGCAAAACCCTTGCCGGGTCTCACGCGCTCGTAGTCTCGACCCGTTGACCCCTGCCCAGGGGCGCCCGCGTTAATAGCGGGCATGAAACGTCGATCCACATTCCCGTGCGGCGACCCGCGCTACTATCAAATCGGCGTGTTGTCTTCGCTGTTGTGCTACGGCATTTTTGTTCTCGAGTTCGGCGTGCTCTGGCAACATGCCGCCGCCGTTTTGTCGACGGCACTCGCGGTCCAATGGCTTGCCGGCCGGGCTCACGGCGTTGCGGGTTTCGATCCGCTGAGCCCGCTGATCACGGCGTTGTCGCTCACGTTGCTGCTGCGTACGGACAGCATTGCGCTGGCGGCGGCAGCCGCCGCCCTTGCCATCGGCAGCAAGTTCCTCATTAGGGTTGGCGGCAAACACGTCTTCAACCCGGCGAACTTTGCGCTGGTCATCCTCATGTTTGCGTCCGATCGAGCCTGGCTGTCCTCCGGGCAGTGGGGCAACACGACGCTCCTCGCATTCGGCTTTGCCTGCCTCGGGCTGCTGGTCCTGAACCGGGCGCGGCGTGCCGAAACGACGCTGGCGTTCCTGGGCGCGTATGGCCTGCTGCTGTTCGTTCGCGCCCTGTGGCTCGGTGATCCTGTAAGCATTCCACTGCATCAACTGCAGAGCGGCGCGCTGCTGCTGTTTGCCTTCTTCATGATTTCCGATCCAAAAACGACCCCGAACGCTGCACGCGGACGGCTGCTGTTCGGCGCGCTCGTGGCATGTACGGCGTTTTTTATCCAGTTTGTCCTGCACCAGCCGCACGGACCCATCATTGCGCTGATCTTCTCGTCCCCCTTCGTGCCTTTGATCGATCGCGTCGCCAGCGGCAAGCGCTATGCGTGGCGCGACCCGAAGCCGCGGAGCCACGAGTCGGGTAGCGCAATATTCAACAAAGGATTTTTGCCATGAAAACACTAATCACGGTGTTCGCCGCATTGACCACCATTGGCCTTGCGGGAACCGTGCAGGCGTTCTGCGGTTTCTACGTCGCTCGCGCCGACACGAGTCTTTACAACGAGGCGTCCCAGGTTGTGCTGGTGCGCGACGGCAAGCGAACCGTCATTACGATGGCCAACGACTTCGAGGGTGACGTCGAGGACTTTGCCATGGTGATTCCAGTGCCGACGTTCATCGAGCGCGGTCAGATCAACGTGGCCGACCGCGCAATCATCGAGCACCTGGACGCCTACACGTCTCCGCGGCTGGTCGAGTATTTCGATCCCGACCCGTGCCAGCGGTATCTGTACGACCGCCGCGAGTTCTCCAGCGCCCTGCCATCGGTCGTCGCCGAAGATGAGGTCGCCAAAAGCGCCCGCTCGAAGGGCGTCACGATCGAGGCGAGCTACGCCGTTGGCGAATACGACATTCTGATCCTGTCCGCGGAACAGAGCGACGGGCTGATTGCCTGGCTAAACGAGAACGGCTACCGGATTCCCGACGGTGCCGAAAAAGTGGTCGGCAGCTACCTCAAGCAGGACATGCGTTTCTTCGTCGCCAAGGTGAACCTCGAAGCGCAGGCAAAAAGCGGCTATTCCTACCTGCGTCCAATTCAGGTCGCCTACGAGAGCAGCAAGTTCATGCTGCCTATCCGCCTCGGCACGCTCAACGCAAAGGCGGAACAGGAGCTGTACGTGTACGCGCTGACCCGGACCGGCCGCGTCGAAACCACCAACTACCGAACCGTAAAGCTACCCAGCAACGTCGAAGTGCCGGTGTTTGTCAAAGACGAGTTCGCGGACTTTTATCGCAACATGTTCGAACGGCAGACGGCCGCCAACGGCAAGCGCGCGGTATTCCTCGAGTACGCCTGGGACATGGCATGGTGCGACCCCTGCGCCGCCGATCCGCTAAGCGCTGATGAACTCAGGAAACTCGGCGTGTTCTGGGTGGGCAACAGCGGCGGCAGCAAACTCGCTCCTCAGCCCGCTCAGGACGTGTTCGTGACGCGCCTGCACGTGCGTTATGACCGCGAGCACTTCCCGGAAGACCTCGTGTTCCAGGAAACCGGCGACCGGCAGAATTTCCAGGGACGCTACATCGTCCGATACCCGTTCGCGGGCAAGGCGAGCTGCGACATCAGCGACTATGAACAGCTGGTGCGCGATCGCCAGAACCGCGAGGCGGAGCAGCTTGCGAACCTGACGGGCTGGGACCTCGATGACATTCGCGCGAAAATCGACTTTGCGGGCGATCGGCCCCAGGAGCCCGAAGAGCCCTGGTGGAAGCGGCTCTGGAACTAGGTAGCCGTTGACCCGGATGGCCGCCCGCGCGGGCGGCTACTCGTCCCGGCAAACCGACGGGACGTGCCGGGGCTCCAGGTCCTCGCTCGCGCACAGCCAGTTGTAGGCCGGCAAGGCATCAGCGTCGAGACCGAACAACAGCGCGTGGTCATGAATCGTTGCGTTTGCCTGGTTGCCATAGGTCACTATGATCAGCGAGCCGTCGATCGTCACGGATGACACATAGTTGCCGTAGAGGTCTTCCGGTGCCGGGAGACCGGCCGCGGCGTTGTCGGGCGGAAACTCGCCGTTCGACTCGTAGTAGCGAACGATGGCGTTTTTGGGCTGTTCGCTCAGGCTGAAGCCTTCGTACACCTGCGCCCTGATCGTGTAGTCCTGGTACGCGGGTATTGCAATGGCTGCGAGAATGCCGACGGTCGGGACGATCAGCAGCACGATGGGCAACCACAGGTTGGTGCCGCCAGCCGAAGCAATGGCCCGCTCCCGGCCGGCCGCATCCAGACCTTTTGCGTTGATCGCCGCGATTTTCGCCTCGGCGCGATTCCAGTACATGTTGTTGGCAAAGATCGGCATGACCACCAGCGCCACGACGCCGTAAGCAAGATAGCTCAAGAGCGTGGCATTGACCGGCCCTATCGCCAGGGCCAGCAGCCCGGACAGGATGCCGATGGCGATCGGTAGTCCAATGATGTATCCCAGCGCCACGAGCCACATCTTTCGATACAGCAGCCAGAACGACGTGATGAAAAACGCGGGCCAATGCCAGGACGTGTTGCTCCCGGACTGCATGCGTCGAAAACGCTTGAGGTAGTACTCGGTGTTCTTCGGGCCGATAAACGTCGCGAGATCGTGCTCTTCTTCGTTGTCGGCCGGTTTGGGAGTAATGTTCGATTCCGGTGCTTGATACGGGGATTCGGCCATCTTGTTGTCCTCGATGATTCTGAGTGCTCGCTGAGCTTTGTTGTTTGCCTGAACCGCTATACAGGGGCTTTACGATGCCTTGAGCATCTCGATGAGTTCCGCTTCGCGCTCGGGCGCCAGGCCGGCACGAATCGTCGCGGTACGCTCCTCCGGCAGGGTCTCCCACCAGCTGAGCAAATCGCGAATCGTCTCGCGAACCGGGCGGTTGTGAAGCCCGGCCGCACGGGCGCGCGAACCGCTGACGCTGGATATGTTGGCGTAATCTCCGCTTTGCGGATGCCAGACCGGCAGCGATCCGAAAACCTCGTGCTCTTCGATAAACGCCTCGTCCATCCAGACGGGATCCAGCTCAGCTCCCGTCAGCGCGAGGCTGTCCTCGAGCAGCTGACCGAAGTTGTAGCTGCCTTTCGGCGTAACGGTGTTGTAGATACCGGCCGTTTTGTGCTCCACGCAGTCGATCGTGAAGTTGGCGAGATCACGAACGTCGATGATCTGGGTTGTGTGCTGCGGTGTTCCCGGCCACAGCATGCTGCCGCCCTTGCTCGCGCGCAGGGGCCAGTAGCTGAAGCGATCCGTGTGATCGCCGGGACCGCAAATGTAGGTCGGCCGCAGTACCGTCAGGCGATCGCCTCCCATAGCGCTCGCGGCCCTCTTTTCGCACAGCGCTTTCAGGGGGCCGTAAGTCTCGCCCGTGACCTCTTCGACGCTCTCGTCTTCGAGGGTACCGAGCGGCGAATTCTCATCGAGCGGCTGCTCGAAGCTGGCATAGACCGAAATTGTGGAGATGAACAGATAATGCTCGACGGCACCGGCCAGCAGCTCCGCGGAGTTTTGAACGTGCCGCGGAACATAACCCGAGTTGTCGATAACGGCATCCCAGCGCCGGTCCTTCAAGCCTTCGAGATCACTGCCGCGATCTCCCTTGATGGTCTCGAGGTCGCGGAACAGCTCGCTGTTGGTGCGGCCGCGGTTGAAGAGCGTCACGGAATGACCGCGCCGCAGCGCTTCGCGCACCATGTGAGGGCCAATGAAACCCGTGCCGCCCAGGATCAACAGACTCAGCGGCTCTGCACGTTTGTCGTTCGCGTCGCCCGCAACAGCGGTTGTCGTCAGTGCGCCGCTCGCCGCGGCGGCACCCCCCAGAACGGACGCCTTGATAAAGCTTCGTCGGTCTCTCTTCACGGTACCCCCTCGAGGCAGACATGCCTTTTTTTGGATATGGGCAGGGCCGGTCCGGTCTGGACGCCCGGCCTTGTCCCGAATTCTGGGCGAGCGGTCTGTTGTTCTTCTGTTGTGCCGTCAGGCTCGCGAGCCGCGGCGGTCGCGCTACTTGTAGCGCCCCAGTACTGTTTCCAGGCCCGCCGTGCCCGGGTGCAGCGTATCGAGCGACAGCTCCGAAAGCGGACGATCCACGTTACCCATCAGATCGTGCATTTCGTCGCGCTCTTCGTCAATGTAGAGCAAACCCGTAATGATTTCACCCTCGTTGAAACGCTGCCGCAGGTACTTGAACGCGGCCGCGCGGCTCGTCGGATCGTAATCGCCGTCGATTTTCCTCAACACGATCGTGCTGCCGTCGTGCAGTTCGACAGGCATGGCGGAGCCTTCCTCGTACGCCGCGCGAATCTCGGCCGCGGGCGGCACATAGTCCATATCGACGACGTGATGATAGAACTGCCGGGTGTGTGCATAGCTCTTGGTCGAGCCTTCGTGGTCGTTGAACGTGACGCAAGGACTAATGACGTCGACGAGCGCAAAACCGCCGTGCTTGAGCGCACCTTTGATCAGCGGCACGAGCTGGGCCTTGTCGCCCGAAAAACCGCGCGCAATGTAGGTGGCCCCGAGGCTCAGCGCCACGCTCACCGGGTCGATGGGTTCCTGCTGATTGGGCTGCCCTTTCTTGGGTTTGCTGCCGACGTCGGCGGAAGCGGAGAACTGCCCTTTCGTCAATCCATAGACACCGTTGTTCTCGATGATGTAGCACATGTTCAGGTTGCGGCGGATCGCGTGCAGAAACTGGCCGACTCCGATCGACAGCGAATCGCCGTCGCCCGAGACGCCAATGTAGGTCAGGTCGCGATTCGCCATGTTCGCGCCGGTGGTTACGGACGGCATCCGCCCATGCACCGAGTTGAAGCCGTGTGATTCGCTCGCAAAATAGGCAGGCGTTTTGGACGAGCAGCCGATACCGCTCATTTTTGCCAGCCCGTGCGGTTCGATATCGAGCTCGTAGACAGCCTGAACGATGGCCGCCGTTACCGAATCGTGGCCGCAGCCGGCACACAGAGTCGAGACCGCCCCTTCATAATCCCGGGTGGTCAGCCCCAGCTTGTTACGTTTGAGGCTGGGATGGGCAACTTTGGGTTTGGCAATGTAGCTCACGACAACTCTCTTATCTGGCGCCTCACGCGGCGCGGCCTTTCGAGCGCTCCGCCTGCACGGCATCGACGACAAAACCGGCATTGATCGGCATGCCGTTGTAGTGCAGCAGTGATACCAGCCGCGCCGGATCGCCGTCCGCGTCGAGCATCAGCAGAGTGCGCAGCTGAGCGTCCCGGTTTTGTTCGACAACGTAAACCACGTCGTGTTGCGCCAGGAATTCGCGAACCGAGTCGTCGAACGGGAACGCACGCACGCGGCAATAGTTGAGACCAACGTTCTCGGCAGCGAGTCTTTCCAGCGCCTCGACGCAAGCCCCGTGACCACTGCCGACCGTCAATATTGCGGCCTTGTTGAACTTCGAGCAGCGGATTTCCGCTTTCGGCACGAGCGTCTTCGCCGTCTCCCATTTGATCAGCAAACGGTCCATGACGTCCTGATACGCGTCCGAGTCCTCGGTGTATGCGCCGTGGCGCGTGTGCCCCGAACCGCGCGTGAAGTAGGCGCCCTTGGGATCGACGCCGGGCAACGTGCGATAGGGAATACCGTCACCGTCGACGTCGAGGTAGCGATAGAACTTCTCGATCTTCTGGAGCGCCTCCGAGTCCAGCACCTTGCCGCGATCGTGGGCGTAGCTCTCGTCCCACTCGAGGTCGGGAACCATCCAGTCGTTCATGCCGATATCCAGATCCGACAGCACCATGACGGGCGTCTGCAAACGCTCCGCAAGATCGAAGGACTGCATGGCCGTGTAGAAGCACTCTTCCGGGTCGGACGGAAACAGCAGCACGTGCCGGGTGTCACCGTGTGATGCGTACGCGCAGCTCAGGATGTCGGACTGCTGCGTGCGCGTCGGCATGCCGGTGGACGGTCCCGTGCGCTGCACGTTGAAGATCACGGCCGGTATTTCGGCATAGTAGGCGAAACCGATGAACTCGCTCATGAGCGAAATGCCGGGGCCGCTGGTCGGGGTAAACGCGCGCGCGCCGTTCCAGCTGGCGCCGAGCACCATGCCGATGGCCGCCAGCTCGTCTTCCGCCTGAATGATGGCATAGGTCCGCTTGCCCGATTCGGCCTCGAAGCGGAACTCGCTGCAGAAACTCCGAAACGCGTCCATGAGCGACGTCGACGGAGTAATCGGATACCAGGCGCCGACAGTGGCGCCGGCGTAGACGCAGCCCAGCCCGGCCGCCGTGTTGCCGTCGATGACGATGTGCCCCTTCGTGGCGTCCATCGCCTCGACCTTGTTCGGCAGCGGACAGCTGAAATGCTCGGTGGCGTAATCGTAACCGAGCCGGATCGCCTCCATGTTCGAGGCGATCAGATGCTGTTTGTCGCCGAAGGTCTCTTCGAGCAGGCCCGTAATGACGTCGAGATCGAGATCGAGCAGCGCAGCCAGCGCCCCGACGTAGGCGATGTTCTTCATCAGGATACGGGCGCGCACGCCGTCGAAGTGCTCGTTGCACAATCTCGACAGCGGGATGCCAATGACGCTGATGTCCTCGCGATCGAGCAGATCCGAACGTGGCCACGTGGAATCGTAGAGCAGCCAGCCGCCCGGCTCGACCTCGGCCATGTCCTTCTTGTACGTCTGCGCGTTCATCGCCACCATGATGTCGACGCGATTCGACCGCGACTGGTGACCGTCCGCCGTCACACGTATTTCGTACCAGGTCGGCAGACCCTGAATGTTCGAAGGAAAATAGTTCTTGCCGACGACGGGCACACCCATTCGGAAGATGGCCTTGCGCAACAGGCCGTTTGCGCTCGCCGAGCCCGTGCCGTTAACCGTAGCGATCTTGATGACGATGTCGTTATTGGCGGCCACGCGCGTTCCCTGCCGATTCAGGCTGCCGAGGATCCGGAGCGGTCTTTGGCCGCCTCTGCTTCGTCGGCGGCGTACGGCAGCAACACGGTCGACTTCTGCATGTCCCACGCACCGGTTGGACAGCGCTCGGCACACAGACTGCAGTGCACGCACAGGTCCTCGTCTTTCACCATGACCCGGCCGGTCTGCGGCAGCTCCGCCGATACGTAGAGATCCTGCTCCAGGTTCTCCGCCGGTGCCGAAAGCCGCGTACGGAGATCCGCCTCTTCCCCGTTGTGGGTAATCGTCAGGCAGGCGGTCGGGCATATGTCGATACAGGCATCACACTCGATGCACAGCTTCGCCGTAAACACCGTCTGGATATCGCAGTTGAGGCAACGCTCGACCTCCGCCACGGTCTGCTCGACCGTAAAACCGAGCTCCACCTCGATATCGATGTTCTTGAAGCGCTCTCTCAGGTCGACGTGTGGCATCAGCCGGCGGGCGGCCGGATTGTAGTCGTTGGAGTAGCTCCACTCGTGCATGCCCATTTTCTGGGTCGCCAGGTTGACGCCGCGCGGCAAACGATCGTTGAGATCCTCACCCTGGCAATACTTGTGGATCGAGATGGCGGCCTCGTGGCCGTGCGCAACGGCCCAGATGATGTTCTTGGGCCCGAATGCCGCGTCGCCGCCGAAGAAAACCCCTTCCCGCGAACACATCATTGTGGTTTCGTCGACCACGGGACAATCCCAGTCGTTGAACTCGATGCCGATGTCTCGCTCGATCCAGGGGAACGCGTTGTCCTGGCCGATCGCCAGGATGACGTCGTCGCACGGCAAGGTCACTTCGTCGACGACGGTGCCGCGATCGATCCTGCCGTCCTCGTCGATCCGGTACTCCATGACCTCGAAGCGCATCCCGGTGAGCTTGCCTTCCTCGATCACAAACGCCTTGGGCGAATGATTGACGACGATGTCGACGTTCTCCTCTTCGGCATCTTCCAGCTCCCAGTCGGACGCCTTGAAATAGCCACGCGGCTTGCGCGCCATCACCTTGACGTTTTTTGCCCCGAGCCGTAGCGCCGAGCGGCAGCAATCCATTGCCGTGTTGCCGACGCCAATGATGAGCACGTTCTCGCCAATCGCGTCGACGTGCTCGAACGCGACGGATTCCAGCCACTCGATACCAATATGGATATTTTCGGAGTCGTAGCGCCCCGGAATCTCCAGGTTCTTGCCTCGCGGCGCCCCCGTGCCGACGAACACGGCGTCGTAACCGCCTTCGTCAAGCAGATCCTTGAGGCTGTCGATCGGGTGATTGAGCTTGAGATCGACGTCCATATCGAGGATGTAGCCAATCTCTTCGTCGAGCACGTCCGGCGGCAGGCGAAAGCGCGGGATGTTCGTGCGCATCAGCCCACCGGTCGTATCCAGCGCCTCGAAGATCGTAATCTCGTAGCCGAGCGGCGCAAGGTCGTTCGCAACGGTCAGCGACGCTGAACCGGCGCCGATCAGCGCCAGCTTCTTGCCGTTCTTTTGTGAAGGGGCGGTCGGCAGGCGATCGCTAATGTCGTCCCGATGATCAGCCGCGACGCGCTTCAGCCGGCAGATCGCCACGGGTTTGTCCTCGACTCGCCCGCGCCGGCAGGCGGGCTCGCACGGCCGGTCGCAAACGCGGCCGAGTATCCCCGGGAATACGTTCGACTGCCGGTTTTCCATATAGGCGTCGCTGAATCGCCCCTGGGCAATCAGCCGAATGTACTCGGGTACGTCGGTGTGTGCCGGACAAGCCCACTGACAATCGACCACTTTGTGGAAGTAGTCGGGGTTACTGGTGTCGGTTGGTTTCATCCGCTCCGGGAATCGGCGCAGCACGATCGGAAACGCGCGCTCCGATTGAAGAAATCCTGTTCCGTGATGAGGCTAGCATAGCGGGATCGGCCGGAAAGTAAACCGTTTTCGAGGCGCTTTACCGCGCTCGCGAACACTCGAGCCGCTGGCCGGCTACGGCACCCGTAAGCGCACCGTCGGAATAGACCACTGTGCCATTCACGTAGGTCTTCTCGACGCTCGCGGTGAAGCGATGGCCCTCGAACGGTGACCACTGACACTTGGCCAGGAGGTTGTCCGCCGTCACCTGCCAGGATTTTTCCGGGTCGACCAACGCAAGGTCCGCAAAATAACCCTCGCGCAGATAGCCGCGGTCGCGCACGCCGAAGAGGTCGGCCGGGGCATGGCAGGCCCGGTCGACGACCAACTCCAGCGACAGCTCGCCGCGGTCGACGAGATCGAACAGGAGCGGCACCGTGTGCTGCACGAGCGGCAGGCCTGCCGGCGCGAGGAAATAGCTGTTGGCTTTTTCGTCAGCCGTGTGCGGCGCATGGTCGGTCGCAATGACGTCGATGCGCTCGTCGTTGAGTGCCTTGATCAGCGCCGCGCGGTCCTCGGGCCGCTTGATGGCCGGGTTGCACTTGATCCGGGTGCCGAGTTCAGCGTAGCGGCTCTCGTCGAACCACAGATGGTGAACACAAACCTCCGCGGTCACCCGTTTCCCGGTGCGCGGGCCCGGATCGAACAGGCCCATTTCGACCTCTGTCGTCAGGTGCAGCACGTGCAGCAGCGCATCGTGTTTTCTCGCCAGCGTCGTGGCCAGGGTCGACGACTTGAGGCACGCATCGGCGCTGCGAATGGCGGGATGCTCACTCATCGGCACGTCCTCGCCGTACTGCCGTCTTGCCGCCTGCTCGGCCTCGCGAATCATCGGCGAGTCCTCGCAGTGCGTCAGGACAATCAGCGGCGCGTCCCGGAACAGCTTGTCGAGCGCCTCGGGATCGTCGACGAGCATGTCCCCGGTCGACGCACCCATGAAGGCCTTGATGCCGCAGGCATCTCCGACCTCGAGCGCACGGATTTCCTCGATGTTGCTGTTGGTTGCGCCGAAGTGAAATCCGTAGTTGGCCGTGCAGCGCCCGGCCGCGATCGAATATTTGTCGCGCATGGCTTCGCGGGTTGTCGTCTGCGGGCTGACGTTCGGCATGTCCATGAAGCTCGTGATGCCGCCCGCCACCGCGGCAGCGGACTCCGTGGCGAGATCACCCTTGTAGGTCAGGCCCGGCTCGCGGAAGTGCACCTGGTCGTCGACCATGCCCGGCATGAGCACGGCGCCGGCCGCGTCGATAACCTCGGTCGTGTCGTCGGCCGCTATGGCGGGCGCGATCTTCTCGATGCGCTCACCCACGATCAGCAGATCGCCTTCGGTGATTTGCCCTTCGTTGACCATTCGGGCGTTGGTGATTAGCTGCTTGTTCATCTTCGGTCCGATGCTGCGCTTTTTTTGGTGGTGGGCCGGCATTATGAGATCGGCGGCTTACGGTGTCACTGCCGGTGCTTACCGGAGTCTTGATTATTCCAGATGAAACGCTTTTTGCCGTTTGTCCGCCGCTATGCGATAACGACGCGCTCCGCATTCGGAATGCGGACAGCCAGCATCGCCAGGCCGTAAGACAACCGACGCATGAAACCCTTCGATTACGAATCCTTCGACCACGAATCTTTCGATTACATCCGGCGAATCGAGCATTCCTCAGTATATGACGTCGCCATCCGCTCTCCGCTCGAAAAAGCCGATGCTTTGAGTCGGCGCCTTCGAAACGATATATGGTTCAAACGGGAGGATCTGCAGCCGGTTTTTTCGTTCAAGCTGCGCGGCGCGTACAACAAGCTGGCATCAATGGACGAAAGCCAGGTTCAGGGCGGCATCATTTGCAGCTCAGCGGGCAACCACGCCCAGGGGGTGGCGCTGGCGGCAAGACAACGAGGCATTCGCGCCGTGGTCGTCATGCCGCAGACGACCCCGTCCATCAAGGTCGACGCCGTGAAGACGCTGGGCGGCGAAGTCCTGCTGCACGGCGACGCCTACGACGACGCCTACCTGCGCGCGAGGGAGATTGCGGAGAGCGAAGGGCTCGTGTTTATCCACCCGTTCGACGATCCCCACGTGATTGCCGGCCAGGGAACCATTGGTCTCGAAATACTCGAGCAGGCGAGCGCGCTTGACCTCGACGACATCGATTCGGTCTGGGTGCCGGTGGGCGGCGGCGGATTGATTGCGGGAATCGCAACATGGATCAAGCACCGGCAGCCGTCGATTCGCGTGATCGGCGTCGAGCCGCGAGACTCCGCCGCAATGAGCGCCTCGCTCGACGCCGGAAAACCGGTCACGCTCGACCATGTCGGTATTTTTGCGGACGGCGTCGCCGTCAAACGCGTCGGCGACGAGACCTTCCGCCTCTGTCGCGAACACGTCGACGAGATTGTTCAGGTCGACACAGATCAGATCTGCGCCGCCATACGAGACATTTTCGAAGACACGCGGTCCATCGTGGAACCGGCCGGCGGCCTAGCCGTTGCAGGCGTGAAGCAATACGTCGCTTATACCGGGGTCCGGGATCGGCGTTTTGTGACGCTCAACTGCGGCGCCAACGTGAACTTCGACCGCCTGAGGCACATTGCGGAACGCGCTGCCGTCGGTGACCGGGCGGAGATGCTGCTCGCGGCGGAAATACCGGAGCAGCCGGGCAGCTTTCGCCGGTTTTGCCGTATCGTCGGCCGCCGCGGGATTACCGAGTTCAACTACCGCTACGCGCCACAGGGCAAGGCGCATATTTTTGTCGGCGTGCAGCTCAAGCACGGCGTCGAGGAGCAGGCGGAAATCCTCGCCGCGCTAACCGACGCCGGCTACCCGGTCCTGGACCTTACCGACAACGAAATGGCGAAACTGCACGTCCGCCATATGGTCGGCGGCCGCTCCCCCGGGATTGCGAACGAGCGCCTCTATCGCTTCGAATTTCCGGAGCGTCCCGGCGCATTGATCGACTTTCTCGATGCCGTCGGCAGCGACTGGAACATCACCTTGTTCCACTACCGCAATCACGGCTCCGATTACGGTCGCATCCTGGCCGGGATCGATGTCGCGCCGCATGAGCGTGAGCGGCTCGACAGGCACCTCAAGGCGCTGGGGTACGCCTATGAGGAGGAAAGCGACAATCCGGCGTACGCCATGTTCCTCGCCTGAGCATCCGTCGCACGATCAGTCACGAAAAGAAGCGTCTATCCGGTCCAGCTTGCGCAACAAACCCGGCCACACCAGTGCACCGCCAAGACCGCGGGTCACCTGCTCGGCCTGTGCCTCGATGCCCGCGACAATCGGGTCGGGCACGGTCACGAGTTCGGACCCGGTTGCCTGCGCCATGAGTTGAATCTCGCACGCGGTCTGCAACAGGTACATGAGCAGAAACGCGTCGGCTACGCTCTCACCGGTCGTCAAGAGCCCGTGGTTACGCAGCACGAGTGCGCGCCTGTCGCCGAGATCCGCCACCAGGCGCGGCTTTTCCTCGTCGCTCAGCGCAACACCTTCGTAGTCGTGGTAGGCGAGTGACGCGTAAGGGAACAACGACGTTTGCGACAGCGGCAGCAGACCCTCTTTGAGGGCCGAAACCGCAATGCCGGCTTTCGTGTGCGTGTGCAGAACGCAGGCTGCGTCGTGGCGCGCCGCGTGTATTGCGCTGTGTATGACAAAACCGGCCGGATTAATGTCAAATGGCGAGTCGAGAAGCTTCTCGCCGTCCAGATCGACTTTGACGAGGCTGCTTGCCGTCATCTCCTCGAACAACAAGCCGTACGCGTTGATCAGGAACTGGTCTTTTTCACCCGGAACACGCACGGATACGTGCGTAAAAACGAGGTCGTCCCAGCCCTCGAGCGCAAGCAGGCGGTAGCACGCCGCCAGATCGACGCGCAGTGCCCACTCTGCCTCACCCACCTGGTTGCGCACCGACAAATCCCTGGGCGTGTTCTGGCTCATTTGCGGGTCCTCCCGGCGCTCGGTGACACCTCCAGTGTAACCGAGTCGTCAGTTACAGCTGAAACTCGGCATTCAGAATAAGTGGCTTTCTTATTCCAATTTATTTGCAACGAATCCGCACAGCGGAGCATCAAAAGGGCATGTTTCGGTTACGCGAGAAGGGAGTGCGCCCAATGCAAGACATAAACTGGGCGGCAACGCGGAAACCGGCAAACCTACAATGTTAGAGGCGATACGCCAGACGCATTTACCGAGTTAACGGAAACAAACTGAAAATCCCTTATGCTGTTTGTTTCGTTGCGATTGGCGGTGGCTTTTTGCCACCGCCTTTTTTTTGCGCCGCAATTTGCGCACGGACCAGGGTAGCGTTTGCGCGGCCGATCCGGGCCCGCCGGCCAGCGAACTTACCAGCGACGAAGCGCCTGCGACGCCGCGTCGATGCTTCGTGACGGCTTGCCCGGAAACAGTCCATCGGGCAACTCCGTGGTGCCGTGGAATTTTTTCTCGAGCGTTTGCATGAGTACGTCGCTCAGAAAGCGGCTGCGCGCGCCGTAGACATGCCTGTCGCCCCCGGGCGGCTGCTGGGTTACGTGAAACCGGAGTGGCGCCAGCAAACTCAAGGTCTGTTTCGCCCGGGTCATGGCAACGTACAGGAGCCGTCGCTCCTCCTCGACCCGCTCGGGTTTGCCCGCCGCAAACTCGGACGGAAAATTACCGTCGGTGACGTTCAGCACGAATACCGAATCCCACTCCTGTCCTTTCGCGGAATGAATGGTCGAGAGCACCAGGTAGTCTTCGTCGAGCCTGGCACCGTTGCCCTGATCCCCGGTCACCGACGGCGGGTCCAGGGTCAGTTCCGTCAGAAACCGCTCCCGGGTCGGATACCGCGAGGCAACCTGCTCCAGCTGCTCGAGATCCGCCTCCCGCGTGTCGCTGCCTTCATACAGTCGCTCGAGCTGCGGCCGATACCAGTTGCGCGCGGCCGTCACCCCTGCCTGCCAACCCGCCTCGGTGCTCGCCGAAGACTCGAGGCCGGCGAGCAGGTCCAGCAGTGAGGCCCAGCTTTCGGCCGCGGAGGCCGGTGGTTTGAACGCGCTCAAACCCTCGAAGCTGAAACCCGCGGCCTCGAGACCGAGAAAACAGCGTTTTGCGCGCCGCGGTCCCATGCCGGGCAGCAGTTTGAGGACACGGAACGCCGCAATTTCATTCTGCGGATTGTCGGCCCATTTGAGGATGGCCAGGAGATCCTTGACGTGCGCTGCTTCCAGGAACTTGAGGCCGCCGTATTTGACGTAAGGAATGTTCCGGCGGACGAGTTCCAGCTCGAGTCGGTCGCTGTGGTGCGAACTTCTGAACAGCACGGCCTGCTCTCTCAGCGCGGTGCCCGCCTCGCGGTTTTCGAGTATCGAGCTGACGACGTACAGCGCCTCTCCGTCCGCGTCCTCGACGGTTACGTAGCGGGGCTTCGCCCCGTGCCGGTCGCGCGCAAAGAGATTCTTTTTATATTGCCGCTCGCTCTCGGCAATCAGCCGGTTGGCCGTGTCGAGAATGGCCTGGGTCGAACGGTAGTTTTCCTCGAGCGAAATGACTTTGGCGCTGGGCATGAACTGATCCGGGAAGCCCAGGATGTTGTCGACGTCAGCGGCGCGAAACGAATAGATCGATTGCGCGTCGTCACCCACGACGGTCAATCCCGCACCCTCCGGCCGCAGCGCATTGAGGATGCGTGCCTGCAGGCGGTTGGTGTCCTGGTACTCGTCGACGAGCACGTGGTCGAAACCGGCGCTGATGCTCTCGGCAAAATCCTCTTCCGCGACGAGGTAATGCCAGTACAGCAGCAAATCGTCATAGTCGAGCAACTGCCGCGACTGCTTGCGGACGACGTAGGCGCGAAACAGGGTACCGAGTTCCTCCTGCCATTCGGCGCACCACGGATAGGCTTCCTCGAGGGTGGCCTCGAGCGAATCTCCAGTGTTGACCGTCCGCGAGTAAATGGCGAGGCAGGTGTCCTTGCGCGGAAACCGGCGGCGCTCGTTCGAAAACCCCTGTTCGTCGCGCACGACGTCCATGACGTCGGCCGCGTCACCGCGATCCAGCACGGAAAACCCGGGGTCCAGGCCCAGGTTGCCGGCGAACTGCCGCAGCAGGCGATTGCCGACCGCATGAAACGTGCCCGACCAGTCCAGCCTCAGAGCGCCGGGGACAACGGGCGTTTCGCGTGTTGCCTCGCGCACGATCGTCTCCACCCGCCGGTTCATCTCTTCCGCGGCGCGGCGCGTGAACGTCAGCAGCAGAATGCGCTCGGCGGCTACCCCGGACACGATCAGATGGGCCACGCGGTGGGCCAGGGTCATGGTCTTGCCGGTGCCCGCGCCGGCAATGACCAGCAGCGGACCGGCGCGGACCGCACCTGCGTCGTTGGACTCGCCGTAGGTTGCCGCCGCCCGCTGCGCGGGGTTTAGCCGCTCGAGGTATTGCTCGCCGGTTGCTCCTCTCGCCACGCAACACTCCTTTACTGTCTTTTTATCCAGTACTGGATAAATTTACACGTTTTGGGAGAGGAAGTCGTCCGTGGCGGCAGCGAGTGCTGCGGGTGCCTCGAAGTGCAGCATGTGACCGCAATCGGGGAGTTGCCGTCGCACCGTGACGGGAAACGGCAAATCAAAATCGAAACCACCGTCGTGGGGATGTCCGCGCTCGACGAACCGGCTGTTCTCGCCGCTCAGCATCAGCACCGGTGCGGTTACGGCGCGCCAGCAGGCCTCGGCCTCGGCACGCCGATACAGCACGGCATTGGGCAGCCGATGGCGCGGATCCGCTTTCAACCGCACCCGGCCGTTCTGCCGTACGGCCCACTGCTCGGCAACGAAGCGCGCGGCCGGCTCCGGCATCCGCGGGTTTTGCGCCTGGATCTTCGCCGCGAGCGCCGCGAAGTCCTCGTACTCCAGAAAGTGCTCTTTGCGAGCTGCTCTTTCGACCCAGCGGCGATAGCGAGCCGGGGCCTCGGCCGGATCCGAACTGGCGAGACCAAAACCTTCCGCGTTGACGAAGGCCCGGACCCGCTCGGGAAACACGCCGGCGTACAGTCCCGCCACGTTTCCGCCCATGCTGTGGCCGAGGATCCGGGCAGGCTCATCGGGCGAATAGATATCCAGTAGCGCATCGAGGTCGGCGAGATAGTCCGGAAACCAGTAGACACCCTGGTTTCGGCCCGAGTCGCCGAAGCCGCGCCAATCGGGAGCGACAATGTGCCAGTCGCGATCGAGTTCGTCGGCGAAAAACTGAAACGTCGCGCCGGTATCGCCCCAGCCGTGCAGGCAAATCAGCTTCGGCGCATCCGCCTCACCCCACTCGTGGACGGCGTAGTCGATACCGCGAAACGAATGCCGCGTCAGACGTTTGAGCTTCCGGGTTTGATATCTCTCGTTGTTCATTCGGGAGTAGCGCGATCTTTTTTGTGCTGAGCCGACACAAAGAGTAACGCAACCGGGTTTTATTGCGCTTCACCGCACGCTTTTTGCACGGCGGCTGGTTAGAATAAGGTGAAGGGAGCATTCATTGGCACATTCACGGGCATGACCGGCGATATCGCACTTGTATTAGGGATTCTTGCGATTTCGTTGATCCTGTTCGTCAGTGAGATCATCCGCATGGATGTCGTCGCGCTAATGGTGCTCGGCGCGCTTGCCATCACTGGGCTCGTGGGGGCGGACGACGCGTTCGCCGGATTCTCCAACAGCGCCGTCATTACGGTCTGGGCCATGTTCATCCTGAGCGAGGGACTGACCCGGACGGGTATTGCCGACATCATTGGCCGGCAGGTCATGCGAATAGCGGGCCGCCGCGAGATTTCGATGATTGTGGTCATCATGATCACCGGGGCGGTGCTGTCGGCCTTCATGAACAACATTGGCGTCGCGGCCCTCATGCTGCCCGTCGTCGTCGAGGTTGCGAGGCGAACGCGCATCCCCGCGTCAAGGCTCCTGATGCCGCTGGCCTACTCCACGCTCCTCGGCGGCCTCATGACGCTCATCGGGACGCCACCGAACCTCCTGATCAGCGAATCGCTGGAACGCGGCGGCTACGAGCCGTTCAAGCTGTTCGACTTTACGCCAATGGGCGCGGGCATCATGTTCGTCGGCGTGCTGTTCATCGCTCTGTTCGGGCGACTGCTGCTGCCGGCCAGGAAAGCGGAACGGGACCGCGGGATCAGTCAGCGCAACCTGCGCGCCCGCTACAAACTCCACGAACGCACGTTCATGATGCGCATACCGTACAACTCGGTGCTCGTCGGCAAGACCCTGGCCGAAAGCCGTATTGGCCAGTCGACCGGGCTCATCATCCTTGCGCTGATGCGCGACGGCCGCAGCGAGCCGCTGCCGAGCCGGCAGACGCTCCTGCGCGGGGGCGACGGCATCCTGGTGCAGGGCCGCGTCGATCAGTTCCGCGAACTGCGGCGCATGAGCGACCTCGTCATCGAGCGTGAGGCGCCGGTCCTGAAATCCATGGTTGCCGAAAAAGTCCGCTATGCCGAGGCGACCCTGGCTGAAGGCAGCAACCTCGTGGGTGAGTTGCTGCGTGATGCGGGTTTCCGGAGCCGCTTCGACGTCGCCGTCGTCGGAGTGCACCGACGCGGCGGTTATCGCCTGACCAACCTTGCCTACTTGCCGCTCAGGGCCGGCGATCGCATTCTCCTGCAGGGCGAAGTCGATGCCGTCGCGCAACTCGAGAAGTTTTCGGATTTCGACAACATCGAGATGTTTACGGCCGATACCTTGAGCGAGCGCTATCCGTCGGACGAGCGACTGTTTGTCGTCCGCCTGCCGAAAGGTAGCGCGCTGTCCGAGGTAACCCTGGCAAAAAGCCGGCTGACGGACGCCTTCGACTTTCGCGTCGTATCGATCTTTCGCGACAGCCAGCTCAAGGTCATGCCGCGCGGCGATGAGGTCCTTCACCCGGGCGACCTGCTGCTGATCGAAGGTCAGCCCAGCGACCTCGACGTGCTGCGCGGCTTCCAGGAACTCAAGATCGACGAGCGGGTGCCCGCCAACCTCGGCGCGTTCGAGTCGGAGCGACTGACCTTGCTCGACGCGACCCTGGACCCGCGCAGCCGGCTGGCCGGCAAGACGGTCGGCGAGCTGAATTTCCGCGAGCGCTACGGCATCGAACTCGCCGGCATCGAGCGCGAAGGCGATGCCGTCAGTTCCGACCTTGCCCGCGAGCGCCTGCAGATTGGTGACGCGCTGCTGCTGCTCGGCCCGCGGGACCGGTTGCAGCTACTGGCCTCCGACTCCGATTTCCTCACGCTGACGCCGCTGGGCCAGGAGCCTCCCGATACGCGCCGCGCGCCGCTCGCCGCTGCCATCATGCTTGGTGTGGTGTTGAGCGTCATGTTGGGATATGCGCCCATTTCGGTCGCCGCCGTTGTCGGCGGCACGATCATGGTGTTGACGCGCTGTCTGAGCATGGAGCAGGCGTATCGGGCAATCGACTGGCGCGCCATCTTCCTGATTGCCGGCATGCTGCCGCTCGGCACCGCCATGCAGGATACGGGGGCCGCAACCTACCTGGCCGATCAGGTCATGGCGCTGCTCGGTGACGCGGGCCCCTGGCCCGTCATCATGGGGCTCTACATCCTGACGGCCATGGCGACAATGATCATTCCGACCGCTGCCCTCGTCGTGCTGATGTCTCCGATCGTGCTGTCGGCCATGTCCGACATGGGGCTTGCCCCGGAGACGGCCATGATGGCCGTCGCAATGGCGGCGTCCGCCAGCTTCACGAGTCCCATATCGCACCCGGCCAACATTCTCGTCATGGGCCCCGGCGGCTACCGCTTCGTGGACTATCTCAAGGTCGGCGTGCCGCTAACCATTGTCGTCTTCATTACGGTCATGGTCCTGCTGCCCATCTTCTGGCCGCTGACCCCCGTCTGACGGCATTACACCTCGTGCTACGCCCGGCGGGACTCTGGTAACCTCGCGCGCTCGGTGGGTCGATACTGAGGGGATTTGACAGGCATGTCGGAACGTACGTCGGAAACAGGCGCGGAACAGGTCATTGTGGTTGGCGCGGGTCACGGCGCGGGCCAGGCCGTTGCTACGCTGAAGCAGAAGAAGTATCCCGGCCGTATCGTGCTCATTGGCGATGAAAACTGGCTGCCGTACCAGCGCCCGCCGCTGTCCAAAAAATTCCTGGCCGGCGAGTTGCCTGCCGAACGGCTGTACGTCAAGCCGGAGAAGTTCTACGACGACCCCGGCATCGAGGTCAGACTGAACACGCGTGTGACGGAGATCGACCCTGGAGCCCGCACGCTCGCGACAGACAACGGCGACACACTGCCTTACAGCAAGCTCATTCTGGCCACCGGATCACGCGCCCGAAAACTTCCCGCGGAAGGCTCGGATCTCGCGGGTATCCATTACCTGCGCGGTATCGACGACGTCAACGCGATTCGCGGCGAACTCGAGCAGGCATCGCGAACGGTCATCGTCGGTGCCGGGTACATTGGCCTGGAGGTGGCGGCAGTCATGCGTCAACTCGGCCAGGAAGTCACTGTGCTCGAAATGGCCGACCGCGTGATGAGCCGTGTCGTATCGCCGGAACTCTCTTCGTTCTACGCGGAGGAACACCGGAACGCCGGCGTCCGCCTGATGCTCGGCGAGGGGCTCGGCGGATTCGAGGGTCAGAACGGCCGGGTCACTGCGGTGGCGACCTCGACGGGCGAACGCCTGCCGGCCGACCTCGTGATCGTCGGCATCGGTATTCTCCCCAACACGGAACTGGCACAAGCCGCGGGCATTGCCGTCGATAACGGGATTGTGGTCGACGAGCATTGCCGAAGCAGCGATCCGCATGTTTACGCGATCGGCGACTGCACGTCACATCCGAGCCGCATATACGAACGCAGGCTTCGGCTCGAATCCGTGCAGAACGCCCTCGAACAGGCAAAGGTTGCTGCCGTCAACGCAAGCGGCGGCGACCAGCGTTACGATCAGGTGCCGTGGTTCTGGTCGGACCAGTTTGATCTCAAGCTGCAAATTGCCGGCCTGTCGGATGGTTACGACAAGACCGTCGTGCGCGGCAATCCGGCGGAACGGCGCTTCAGCTGCGCTTACCTGAAAGACGGTCGTCTACTGGCCCTGGACGCCGTCAACGCGCCGAAAGATTTCATGCAGGCCAAAGCGCTGATCGCCAAAGGCGTGCGACCGGATATCGACAAGCTCGCGGATACCCAGGTTGCGCTGAACACGCTGGACGACGACAGGTAACGCGGGCAAATGCGCTGTCAGCGAGCCTCTGACGGCGTGTCGCCGGCGGGGGCTGCTCCTTCGAGCGTTTCCGCCGTCACGGCCGCGGGGATCTCGATCGTCAGCTGCCCCTCGGCCGCAACCGGGCCATTCTCCGCGGAGTAGGCCCTTGCGGTCAGCGTTTCTATGGCCGCCGAATCGAGTGCGGCAAACTCGCCGCTGCCGCCGGCAACCCTGCCCGTTCCCAGCGAGCCGGGTCCGAACGTCAGATTGCCGCGCCACTGGCCTTTCCAGGAGTTGCTGGAACTCCAGTGCGCGGGCAGCACAATGTCGCGCAGGTACTGGAAGCGGTTTTCGCGCTGTCCAACCACCAGCGAGCCGCGTCCCGGCATGTACACGTACCACAGGCTGTCGACCACGGCCTCGCCGCTCAGGAGCTGAGTGCTTTCGGACCAGGACGCGAACTTGATACCCAGTCCGACCGGCTCGTTGCGCGCGCTGGACAACACCGTAACCGTCACGTCGGTCTGCCGTACGGCGGGCTCCCAGAGCTGCTGCACGCGTGATGGCTGAGGGTTGACGCTCGACTCTCCGTTGTTCGTGTGCAGCAGGGCGTCCTCGGACACGCCGGAGTAATTGAGGACCATGAGCTCGTTCCTCGAAACCTCGATGGGGGACAGCGAGGACGCGGAGACGAGCGGATTGAATACGACAAAAGCAGCGGCTGCGGCCGCACCGAACAACAAGCCTGCCAGGAGAGCGAAGAGATACTTCATTCCTCGGAGCCTCCGATCGCGACAAAGGCCACCTCGAGTTCGATACGACCGTCACCGGGACTGTTCCCGCCCGCTCCCGCGGCCACCCAGCGCTCGGTCATCGAACCTCTCAACGACTGGAACTCCCGCGTACCGTGCCGCAGGGTGCCGCTACGGTATCCACCCTCGAGTGCCTCGGGCTGCATTGTCACGTAGGCTGAGCCGCGTGCCGGCACATGCAGCACCCATTCGATAATCGCTTCCTGGTCCGGCCCTCTTGCGGCCACCCGGCTTGCGACACCCACCACGGCGTCGCGGGTGTTTCTCAACTTGAACACCTCGGCATTGAGTTCGCCGGACAGCAAGCCCTCCGGCCATACCAGGTCCTGCGGCACCGGGGACGCCAGGTCGTCAGAGCCGAGCAGTATCCGGTCCATCGGTATGCTGACGTAGAAGGTTTCGGTGTTGCCGCCGTTCGTGCGCACCGAAATGATCGACGCCTCGCGATGCTGGTTGACCACCGGCACCGCGTAGAGCACGCCACCGACGGCAGCCGCTCCGAGCAACAGACCCACTAAAAACGTCTTGAACACGACTAAACGCGCTCCTTTGGCCAGATTGTGTTCATGAACGTCTTGAACACGACAAACCGCGCTGCTGTGACAGTATTATGTTGAAGTTTAGTTAAATTGCCCGGCCCGGCACACTGGCGCTACGCCGTTTTGTGACGGGGCGCACACACTGCGGCCCCGTTGGCCCGCGGGCTCACGCCGAGACCGTTTTCCGGCTATCTGGCGGCAGTTTTCCAGCGGCCTGGGACGCGATGCGCGAGGGCTGCGTCTGGCAGGCGTCGGGACCATTCAGCCGTCGCGGCCATTGAAGTAGCGATCGAGGTAATCGTCGAGCGAAATGGCATCTTCGTCCTCGATACGCTGCTGGCGCTCGATGGATTCGCGCGACTCCTTGTCGAACGCCGCCTGCCGTGCGCCCGGCAGGGGCTTCAGCGCCGCAAAGTAGTCGCGATGACGACGAGCGATATCGAGCGCCCAGTGGGAATAGGCCTGCCGCTCTTCCGTGAGGCCCTGGAGCAGCCTTGCGGATGGCGTCCTGTCCGGTTCGTCCACTCGGCGCCGCATCTCGTCGACGGCAGCCGCATAGTCCGTGCTGTTTTCCGCAACGTCGATCAGGCCCGCCACCTGGCCCACGTCATCGAGGATCTCCCGCGCCCATTGGTCGAGCGTAACCTCGCCGCTCGAACGTCTGAGCTTCAGACCCGGCTTGCGCCCCGCTTTTGCCGTCGTGAGCTGATTGTGGGCAGCGCGCTGGAGATCCGCGTCGTCGAGCGGCGGGCTGTCCGCAATGAGGCAATAGATCAGAAACGCCTCCATGAAGCGCATGGTGGTCTGGTTGACGCCGGCCGGGTCGAACGCGTTGAGGTCGATCGAGCGAATTTCGACGTACTCGATGCCGCCGCGCTTGAGTGCCGCCGTGGGCCGCTCCCCGGAGCGTGCAACACGCTTGGGGCGCACGGCGCTGTAGTACTCGTTTTCAATTTGCAGCTTGTTGGCGTTCAGCTGACGGTATTCGCCATCGACCTTGACGCCAATCCGCTCGTAGTCGGGCTCGGGTGTACGGATCGCCGCGTTCAGCCCCTCGGTGTACTCCTCCAGACTGTTGAGCGAAATATGGATACTCGCCTGGGTCTTGTTGCTGTAGCCGAGATCGCTCATCCGGAGTGACGTTCCGTAGGGCTCGTAGAGCGTGCCGTCGTTCAGCGACGGCATATCGAGATCGCCGTGTGCTATAAACGAGCGGCAGAGTGCCGGCGACGCGCCGAACAGGTACAGCACGAGCCAGCCGAACCGGCGAAAATTCCGAACCAGGCCCAGGTAGTGATCGGACCGGAACGCGTCATCGTCGCGCTCGTCGCCCAGGAGTTCCTTGTACATGGGCCAGAACGGTGCGGGCAGCGAATAGTTGAAGTGCACGCCCGCGATTGTCTGCATGGGGCGCCCGTAGCGGTAGCCCAGGCCGCGTCGGTAGATGGTCTTCATGCGGCCGACGTTCGACGTGCCGTACTGCGCCAGCGGCACGCCGTCGTCACCCGACACGCTGCACGGCATGCTCGCCGGCCATAACAGCTCATCGCCGAGATGCGCGTAAGTGAACTGATGAATGTCGCAAATCGCCTGCTGGGCCTCCCAGCAGCTGGAGTAAGCCGGCGTCACGAATTCGAGCAGCGCTTCCGAAAAATCCGTTGTGATGTAGCGGTTGGTCAGCGCAGAACCGAGTGCCCGCGGGTGTGGCGACAAAGCCAGCTGGCCGTCGTCGGTCACCCTCAGGGATTCCTTCTCGATGCCCTTGCGGCCTCCGGCAAGAGCGTGTCGATCAGCGGATTCGATCAGCGCAAAACGCGTTTTGAAATCTGTACTCAAGGGGCTTTACCACGAACCTTAAGTCCGCCGGGCAACGATTGTTCCATAACGGCCGCGCCGGAATCTGCGCGACGGTGGCATTTGTACCATAAGCCCGGCGCTTTCGTGCGAAAAAAATCAAACACTTGCAGGCTGATAATTGCTTTCGTAACAATATTGCGTTCAGTCACCGTACATTCTGTTTATGCTAAACGGTATGCTGGATACGCCGGCGAACAAACGCCGCCGCGGAGCCGTCATGCTGCACGCCACCAGAACACTGCTCGTCATCGTGGGAATCCTGCTAATGCAGGATGCTCATGCCCTGCGCTGTGGCAACAAAATCGTGCGCGACGGCATGCACGAAGCCGAGGTACTGGCGATCTGCGGTGAGCCGACGCTACGGCGCGATATCGGCACCACGGTTCGCGGCGGCGGGATCCGCTACCGGCAGCCCTACGATGACCGGCGATACCGCTACCGTTTGCCCGAGCGGTTCCTGAGCGAAGTTGTCGTCACGGAGTACGTTTACAATTTTGGCCCCCGCCGACTCATGCGCCGGCTGGTTTTCGAGGGGGGCGAGCTCGTCAAGATCGAAAGTATGGGCTACGGCTACATCCCGAAGAAGAATCCGTAACTGGAAGCGGTTACCATCGGCCGGGAACTCCAGCAAGCAATCCTCAAGGACCTGACCGCATGACCGACAACCGTCTGCGCCGCATCCGCGACCGCTCCTCCGGGGCTGTGACCCTCATCAACGAAGGCTGCAAGATCACGGGCCTGATCACCGGGAGCGGCGACTACAAGATCAACGGCACGGTCGAGGGCGACTGCGACCTCGACGGCACCATCACCATACACAACGACGGCCACTGGGCCGGAACCGTAAAAGCCGAGCACGTCATCGTCGCGGGCCATGTCGACGGCGACATTGTTGCCCATGGGCACGTCGAAATCGCGGGCACGGCGAGGATTACGGGCACGGTCACGGGGGAAGCCATTGCCGTCGCCGAGGGGGCTGTGGTCGAAGGCGTAATGCGCACGACGAGCAGCAGCGAACCGCAGTCGTTTACCGAAAAAAGAGCGGAGTAGAGCCAATCTCGGCACGAATCGCAGCCGCCGAGCCACTATGTCAAAAGCAGGTCTGAGCCCTTCGGCCGGTGCTACACTTGCGAAGTCGGCATATTCACGCCGAGCCGGGGGCCCGATACGGCCCCTCGAGCCCGTGCCTGAAACCCGTAAAACCAATAACACCGAGGGCCCCTGCCGGCCCGGTAGTACCACGCCGGCGGGACAGGACGACAGTTTGTTATGAGTAGCACCAAGCTACCAAGATTCCTGCTTTTCGCTGCCACCGTCTCGATTGCGGTTGCGGCGCTCATGCTGTCGCTGTTTTTTGTCCAGTACCGGTGGCTGGCCAACGAAATCACGACGACCAGCTCGGTCGAACACAACGCCTTTCTGGCCGAAAGCTTCGAACGCCGCGCCCGATCGCAGATGCACGGACTGGCTGACGACGTGGCCGCCGCCGCGGAAGATCCGGACGCGGACGGCGCGGCAATGGGCGCCCTGCTCGAAGAGCGCCTCGAAGACAGCCCGGCAATCAACGGCATTCACTTGAGAATGAACGACGGCACGGTTGCGGTGGCCGGCAGGCTGCCGAACCAGCCGCTCGACGAAAATACGCGCTGGTTGCCCGATCAGCTGTTGATCCGCTACCCGGTGGGCGGCCGTGAGGCGCCGATGGGCTACGTTACGGGTGCGTTTTCGCTCGACGAGCTGCGTTACGAGTCGGCGCTGTTTGCCGAGCGCATCGCCGAGGGGGAGGCGCGCAGCCGTCAGGCCAGCTTCTTCTGGATGGTAGGCGCAACCTTGCTGGTCCTCGCGCTCTGCGGGCTCATCATATTGCTGCTCGCCCGGCGCACGAGCCGGCGCATTCAGCAGCTCAAGGAGCAGGCCGTCAAGCTCCGGGACTCCGATTTTGGCGAACCGCTGCCGGAGTCGGGACGCGACGACCTCGGTGATCTGGCCGCGGTATTCAACGAAATGCGTGACAGGCTCCAGGCGACGACAATCTCGCGCGATTACGTCGACTCGATTCTCGCCAGCATGAACGATGCCATTGTCGTTACGGGCAACGACGGAACGATAAAACGCATCAACAAGGCCGCCACACACCTGCTCGGCTACGACCTGGAAGAACTGGCCGGCACGTCGATCGACTTCATCGTGGACACGGGCAAGTGCGAATCGCTGATTGGCGCCTCTCCTTCGGGTATTCCGCGGGACGCCTACTTCGAAAGCAAGTACGGCGAATCCATTCCCGTCTCCTATACCTGCTCCATACTGGAAGGCAAGGAGGCCGAGTCGGGCGATCGCATCTACGCCGCGCAAAACACGACGGAGCGGCGGCGCGCCGAGAAGAGAATTCGCTATCTCGCCCGCATCGATGCCTTGACCAAGATTCCCAATCGCATGCAGTTTCAGCACCTGCTGCAGCGAGCGATCGCCCGGGCCAGACGCAGCAATCGTTCGCTGTGCCTGTTCTACGTCGACATCGATCACTTCAAGGAAATCAACGATACGTTTGGTCATCTGGCAGGCGACACGACCCTCGAGACGGTGGCGGAGCGGCTGCGCGCGGCCGTGCCGCAAAAATCCGTCATCGGGCGCCTGGCCGGTGACGAATTTGCCGTCATCATCGACGGCCTCGCGCCCGACGCGCTGGGCCGCAAGAAAACCGAAGCCCTCGCCACGGCGCTGCTCGAAAAGCTCGCGGACCCGTTTTTTGTGCAGGGTCACGAAGTGTTCATGACGGCCAGCATGGGCATTGCGTATTACCCGTCCGATGCGCCCAACGTCATCGACCTGATTCGTAATGCGGATGCCGCGCTCTATCACGCGAAAAAATCGGGCGGCAATCAGTTTGCGCACTACGTTCCCGAGATGAACGAAGCGGCTGTCGAACGGCTGATGACCAAAAGCAAGCTCAAACGGGCGTTCGAGCGCGACGAGCTGCTCGTGCACTACCAGCCAAAATACAATCTCGAAACGGGAGAAGTGTTCGGCGCTGAGGCGCTGGTGCGATGGGAACTCCCGGAACGTGGCCTGATCCTGCCGTCGGATTTCATCCCAATTGCCGAAGAGACCAACCTCATTATCGAAATCGGCGAGTGGGTGCTCGACAAGGTATGCGAGGACTTCCGCTTCTGGCAACGGTCGGTGTCGTCACCCGGCCGGGTATCGGTCAACCTGTCTCTCAAGCAGCTGCGCCAGGCCAACTTCATTCGCCGAATCAGCTCGATCTTCCGCGGTTACGAGGTGTCGCCAACATCGCTGGAACTCGAAATCACCGAAACGACGCTCATGGAAGACCCCGAACGCACGATCCGTATCCTGGATCAACTGTACGCGCTTGGCCTGCACCTCGCGATCGACGATTTTGGCACCGGTTATTCTTCACTGAGCGCGCTGCAGCAATTCCCGATCAGCACGCTCAAGATCGACAAGAGTTTTGTGCGCCACGCCGCAACCAACGCGGACGACGCCACGATTGTCGGAACCATCGTGCAGATGGGGAAAAACCTCAACATGGATGTGGTTGCGGAAGGCGTAGAAAGCGAAGAGCAGCTGAATTTCCTTCAGCAGCTCGGCTGCACCTATGCGCAGGGCCTCCTGTTCGGGGATCCGATGAGTTCCGACAGCTATCTCGACCTCCTGCTGGCCCAGGCGGAGGGCACGGACGAACACCGGGCGTTGTTCGTCAATCCTTAAGATTGACAGTAAGTCATTGATATGGAAGGAGCAAACGCGGCGAACCCGTGCTTTGCGCAGAGTCGTCGCACCCCGGGTGCTTCACTCACTTCTGGCATCGTGATTAAATAATTCGCCTCCATAAACCGTCAGCGCCCGGCGCGCTGCCAAAACCTTGAAGATTTGACGCTTATGAACACAACTGCGAAAAGCCTCCTTGTATCAGCTCTGCTCCTTGCGGCAGCACCGGCTTTGGCCTGCGACTATCCGACGCGGCCGCAGATACCCGACGGAACGACGGCCAGCATCGACGAAATGCGCTCCGCCTCGACTTCGGTCAAGGAATACCTCGCACAAGTCGACGAATACCTGAACTGCATCGAACAGGCGGAAAAAGACGCCATTGCGGCAATGGAGACGGCGCCTGACCAGGCTGAGATGAAGCGCCGTAACGATATGCTCGACAAGCGTTTCGACGCAGCAAACGAAGAGAAGGAACTTGTCGGGGAGATGTTCAACCAGCAGGTCCGCGCCTACAAAGCCAAGGCGGCCGATGCGGGAAGCTGAGTTGAATTACCAGCGGTAACGGTCGAAGTTTTCCGGGTTCGCCCAGTCGCGCGCGTTGTTCCACTCGCGCGGCTTGTCGGCGAGCGCCGCATCCCACACGTACACGAGCCCGTCCAGCGACGGGCTTTGTACTTTTTCGAAGCCCATCGCCAGCATGTCGGCCTGCGACACGCCGGCGTCGGCGGCCAGCACGATCTGGGCGACGTGCACGTCGCGTAAGCGCGCAAGCAATGCGCTCGGTGGCGGATCGCCGGCGGCGAGTACAACGAGGGCAACGTCGGCCCGTAACTCGCCCGGCAGGTTTTCAGGATCTTCCGGCACGGTGGCCGAGGCGTAGAGCGGCGCGGCGCCGCTGTCGTCATCTATCTCGCCGAGCACGATCAGGCGCTCGCCTCGAGGCTCGAGCAGCGATAACAACGTGCTGGCTCTGAGGGCTTCTGCCATCTCAGAGCCGATCGATCTCGCGCTTCAGATCGAACTTGTTTTCGGTCACGATGCGCTCCAGTACGCGCACGCGCTCTTCGATCGCCCTCAACTGCTCGAGCGTCTCGCTGAACTCCTCGCCGCTGCTTTCCGCCTTGCGGCGCTCTTTTCTGTCGCTGAGCCACTGCATGATCACGCCGGTAACACAGGCGATCAGAACAATAAAAACAATTCCGGTAGAACTCATCGATTTCCCCTGGATCTTTTACGCTGGGTCGGTTTTCCGTAGATCAGTTTCTTGCAGGCTGTCACATCAGCGTTCCAGGTCCCTGAACTCCTGATCGAGTGAGAAACGGGACGACGTTACGTACTTTTCCAGCCTGGCCAGGCGTCGGTCCAGCGCGAGAAAGCGGCGGCGCACGTCGCTCATCGTTTGCGCCGGCGACGACCGCACGGCCTTGCGAAAAGACTCGTCGACGCCGGACTCCGCTTTAGGCGAGGGCCGGGCGGGTACCAGCACAACCGTGGCCAGGTACGCCATGACAGCAAACGGCGGCGCCATAAACAAGGCAATAATGGCCAGGAGCCGCGTCACCTTGAGATTGAAGCCGAAGTAGTCGGCCAGACCGGAGCACACGCCGCCGAGGCATCGGCGGTCCGAGCTTCGGTAGAAGCGCCGCGCTTCGGCTGTCTCGTAGTCGCTCATGAGTGCCTCCAGTCGTCCCGACGGCGGCGCCAGAACTCATGCTCCGATGCGCGCCCCGAATAGATCAGCGGTTTCTCCCGAATGAGCACTACTGCCAGAACATAGATCAGCGCGGTGGCCCAGAAGAACAGCAACAGGCAGATGGCAGCAATGCCCCGCACGGCGCCCACTCTCAGGTTGAAACGATCCGCAATGCCGGCGCACACGCCGAAGATCCAGCCATTCTCGCGATCCCGGTACAAACCGCTGGTGCGAAAGTGCTTGTCGTACCACATTCCTTCCGTCATTTTTCCCTCCAGGTTGGACGGTCGTCGTCGAGTATTCGCTCGAGCGTTTCGATGCGGTCCTCTAACCGCTGCGAAAGCGACCACAGCTCTTCGAGAAGTTTCTCGTCGTCCCGCGAGATCTCGCGCGACTGTTTCCAGCGCGTGACAAAATGCAGGACGATAAAGAGCGGCAGACCGATCGTCAGAAACAGTATTACCGCAAGCGTTCCCAGTTCGCCGATCACGATTCCTCCGTGCGATTGTGTTGTTCGCTACCTCCGGCCACACGGCGCTTCAGCGCGTCGAGTTCCTCTTTCACCGAATCCTCGGCCTCGAGACTCGCGAAGGCGTGGTTCAGGTCTTTGGGAAGTCCCATATCGTAAGCCTCGATACGGCCTTCCACATCGTCTATGCGGCGGGTATACGCCTCAAACCTGAGCATGGCATCGTCGATCTTGTTCTCGTGGATGCGCTTGCGCACGGCCAGGCGGCTGTTCGCCGTTTTATGCCGCGAGAGCAAAGACTTCTGACGCGTCTTGGCGTCGTTGAGCTTGCCTTCCAGCCTTGCTATGTCGTCGTTGAGTTTGCTCAACCCCTCGTCGATGGCGATGTAGTCCGCCTTGACCAGTTCGGCGGCAGCCGAAACGCGGGATTTCTCGATGAGCGCGGCTTTCGCCAGATCTTCCCGATCCTTGCGCAGGGCCAGCTCCGCCTTGTTGTCCCAGTCGCCGATTTCGCGTTCCAGTGATTCCAGCTTGCGATTCAGATCCTTTTTATCGGCAATGGAACGCGCCGCTGCCGAGCGCACCTCGACCAGTGTGTCTTCCATCTCCTGGATCATCAGGCGGACGATCTTCTCGGGATCCTCCGCCTTGTCGAGAATCGCATTGATGTTCGAGTTCACGATATCGGAGAACCTCGTGAATATGCCCATAGCGTTGTCCTCTGTGGTGGTAAGTTTCGCTATAGGTATTGCAGCTTCCGTGCCAAACCCTCCAAAACGGTCTAACTTATTGATTAATAAGAATTAGATTGAGAAACACCGGTTTCGATCGAACCCACAAAGTAGTCAAAACTGCTATACTATGGTGGATTTGACCAATAAGTAGTAAATCTCACCTATGGCAGGACTGCACGAAAGCCCAACGATCATTGGAGAGGCGCCGGCTTTTCTGGAGATGCTGGAACACGTATCCCGTGCAGCACCGTTGTCCAAACCCGTGCTTGTCGTCGGCGAACGGGGCACGGGCAAGGAGCTGATTGCCTCTCGCCTGCACTTCCTGTCCACGCGCTGGGAGAGCCGCGTGGTCAAGGTCAATTGCGCGGCACTGACGGAATCCATCCTCGAGTCCGAATTGTTCGGACATGAAGCCGGCGCCTTCACGGGCGCGGTGCGCGCACACACGGGACATTTCGAGCGGGCGGACGGCGGCACGCTGATTCTCGATGAGCTGGCCACCGTGTCGCTCAGGATGCAGGAGAAGATACTCAGGGTCATCGAGTACGGGGAAATACAGCGGGTCGGGGGTAACGACTCGATTGTCGTGGACGTCAGGATCGTTGGCTCGACCAACGCCGATCTCAAAGCGTTGGCTGACAGCGGCCGCTTCAGGCCCGACCTCCTCGACCGCCTTGCCTTCGACGTCATTACGATCCCGCCGCTACGCGAGCGCGTCGAGGACATCCTGCCGCTCGCCTACGCCTTTGCCGTGAACATGGCGGCGGAACTCAAGCGAGATCTGTTCCCCGGTTTCAGCTCGCGGGCGTCTTCATCGCTGCTGAAGCGTCAATGGCCGGGTAATGTGCGAGAACTCAAGAACGCCGTCGAGCGATCGGTGTACCGGAGCAGCGACCCGGAGGCCGTCATCGACCGGATTGCCTTCGACCCGTTCGATTCGCCGTTCAGGCTGTCCGGCGGTGCCACTGCCGAAGCCACGGCGGAATCGCCTCCCCGCCGCGGCAGGCGCCCGCCGTTGTTACCCACGAACCTCGTGGAGCGGCTCAAGGACACCGAGAAGCAGTTCATCGAGGCGGCGCTCGACAAGGCGCAGTTCAACCAGAAGGTCGCGGCCGACCTCCTGGGACTGAGCTACCACCAGTTCCGCGGGAAACTGAAGAAGCACGCGGTGGACCCGCGCCGGGTCCAGGCTCAGGATTCGTCGCGGTAACGCCGGACAAACACGGCGGCCGCGGAAAACAGTCCGCAGACAATCAGCCCCAGCCACAGCGAGGGATGCGTCACGAAGCCGCCGAGGTCGATCAACGACAGTATCCCGGTCATTTCGGCTGCCACTTCGATGCGGCCGTCTTCGATCAGCTCCGACAGCCGCTCACCACCGAACAGCGGCAGCTTTACGGTGCGGACAAAAATGGCGTCGGACAGAAGCTTCGTGCCCACGACCATGTATTCCAGGGTCGGGACCACGAGGATAGGAAGGAACCCGAACAACAGCGGCGACCGCTTGGTAAATGCGGAGATGAACAGGAACCAGCCGACAAAGGGAGCCAGCCACAGCGGTATCGACAGCATGAACAGCAACGCAAACGCAAAGCTCTCGAACAAGGCGCCAAAATCCCACAGCAGATGACCGGGGCTGCCGCCCATTGCGCTGATCCACACACTCATGATGATCAGGCTCAGCACCTGCGCCAGCAGAACGGCCGCGTAGGACACCAGCGGGATCACCAGGAACGCCGTGAGCAGCTTGGAGACGACCGTCTCGGTATCGGTAATCGGCAGCGAGCGCCAGAACAGGATGCTCTTGTCCTTACGCTCTGCGTACAGCGCATCCAGGCAATAGAAAACGGTCAGCACCCACATGGACAGGGCAATGACGATCGTAAAGCCGCCCAGCACGGCCACGAGGAAGTGCCGGCGCTCTCCGGGGTCGATATTCGACGCACCGACGATGGCCAGGTTGACGACTTCCTTGAACCCGGAGCCGACGACCAGGCTGGTCGTCGCCAGCAGTACGCTGACCAGCACCATGGCCGCCGGGGCGGCCCAGATGGAGCGGTGCTCCCAGAACTCGCGTTTGAGCAAAGCTACCTGGTTGCCGATCACGACGTTGCCCCCTTGACCTTTGCCACAAACAGATCCGCTACCGACGGGACCCGGATCTCTCCGAGGCCCGCGAGCCGTCCGTGGTCGGCATTCTCGAAGGTCATTACACTTTTACCGAAGACCTCGCGCTCGTAGAGAGGACGCAGTCCGCGCGCCGTATCGGCGGCCTCGCCCGCGGTCATTAGCTCAGCGTACTGCTCGCCGAGCGACTCCATGGGAGAGTCGAGCAGAATCCTGCCGTCGTGAATAAACATGATGTCGGTCAGGATGTTCTCGATTTCCTCGACCTGGTGCGTCGTAATGAGGATCGTGCGCTCTTCGTCGAAATAGTCGCTCAGGAGATCGGCGTAGAAATCCTTGCGGAAAATAATGTCGAGTCCAAGCGTGGGCTCGTCCAGCACGAGCAGCCTGGCGTCTATGGCCATGATGATCGACAGGTGCAGCTGCGTAACCATGCCTTTGGAAAGTTCGCGCACCTTGGCATTGCGGCGAATCTTCGTCCGTCCGAGAAGTTCTTCCACGCGGGAGCGGGAAAAGTTCGGGTGTGTCGCGCCGACAAAATCGAGCAGCTGCTCGACGCGAATCCAGCGCGGCAGGACGGCCACGTCGGCAATGAAGCAAATGTTCCTGAGCAACTCCTTGCGCTGACGAAAAGGGTCGAGGCCCAGTACGGACAACTCGCCGTCACAATCCGTCAGCCCTAGCACGGCCTTGAGCAGGGTCGTCTTGCCTGCGCCGTTGGGGCCGAACAGCCCCAGGATCTTGCCCTGTTCAATGCTGAAACTTACGTTGTCTACGGCCCTCACCGTGCCGTAGCGCTTGCTGACGTTCTCTGCCGTGACGAGCGTTGTCATAGGTCGTCCTGCTCGTTTGTTGTTTTCGTACTTGTCGTTTTCGAACTCGTCGATTTCAGATCGCGAGCGTCGAGCAGCTCCCTGGCGTCCAACCCGAGCCTGTCGATGGTTTCCAGTATCTTCGGCCAGTCCTTTTCGACGAAGCGGAGACGCTCGTCTTTCAACAGCTGCCGCCGAGCACCGTCGTTGACGAACATGCCGCGTCCGCGTTTTTTCTCGACGAGGCCCTCATCCACGAGCTCCTGATAACCCTTGAGCACCGTGAGCGGATTCAACCGGTATTCGGCGGCGACGTTGCGAACCGACGGCAGTGCGTCGCCGTCGCCGAGCACGCCCTCGAGAATCATCGCCACAACACGATCGCGCAGTTGACGATATATCGGGATGTCGTCACTCCATTTGGGGTCCATCGAAATATCGTCGATCCTGTTGTGCGGCTGTAGGTTTGGGGGAGTCATTAAACCGTAAAAAAGCCGCCGGTCCCATCGGGACCGGCGGAATCACTCCGTCGCTACCTTACTCGCCAAAATGACGGAACCTGAAATCATGGCTACCGAACGACAGCCGGGCGTTCCGGGTCCGCACTTGCGGTACGCGCGGAGCCTTTGGGAAACGGCGCGGGATCCCCGAACATCGCCCCTCCTGCAACCTCGATGTGGATCGCCTGGACTTCCGCCGGCGGTTCGAACCCGGCGGTCGCCGTCACGTCGGACGCACTCGAATACTGTCCGGCGGCAAGCGCAACGATCATCAAAGCGAGAATCGTCAGACTCACAAATTCGTTCAGGTACTGCGCTGCCGTGGCTTTCATCCCCCTAACTCCGGTCTAGTGATTGGGTGTTATAGTCGACTATAACACCAAAGGACGAATTTGCAAGCATTCAGGAAAAGATTTTTGACCCGGGCACGGGGGCAGGCACGTTTAAACACACATGAAGAAGGTCATTTCCAATAAAAATCAATGACTTATTTGAAATCATCCAGCTGGAGGACAAGCCCCCGTGTCGACGATCGAGTGTGTGGCGCAGACCGCCGCCGCGCCTGACAGGGCGCGAGCGCTTCCCGCAGCCGAGACCTTGGCCTATGCTCCGGCCATGACCGTAGCCCTGGAAGATACAGCCCTGATGCTGCGCTTCAGAGATGGTGACGCCCAGGCGTTCGAAACGCTCTACCGGCGCCACAACGACGCGCTGTATCGCTACTTCCTGAGGCTCGGCAACGATCCGGCGGCCGCCGAAGACCTGTACCAGGAAGCCTGGAGCAAGATCATCCGGGCTCGCTCGTCGTATCGCCCCAGCGCTAAATTCACGACCTACCTGTATCGGATTGCGCACAACTGCTTCATCGACTATCTGCGCCGCAACAAACGCCACAAACACCCGGGGGCGATCGAACCGGATACTCAGCCGGCCGACACCAGGCCGCTCGAAACCGAGGCCGAGGCTGCGCTTGCCCGCCGCCGGCTCGAACGCGCGCTCGAGGATCTGCCGGAGGAACAGCGGGACGTGTTCCTGCTGCACGAGGAAGCCGGACTCGGCATTGACGACATTGCCAAAGTCACGGGCGCCAACCGCGAGGCGACCAAGAGCCGCCTGCGATACGCCGTCAAGAAGCTGCGAGCCGCGTTGGACGCAGCGAAGGAGACCGCATGAACCAGGATGACGTTCGAGCTGACGACGCCGTAAGCGAAGCCTATCGCTCGCTGGCCGTTGAGCGCGCGCCCGAGTCTCTCGACCAGAAAGTGCTGGCCGAAGCGCGCCAGGCCGCCGCAGCCGGCGAGGCCAGGCGCTGGCCCCGGTTTCGCCCACTGGCATGGGCCGCAACCATTGCCCTGTCGTTTGCGCTGGTGCTTCAGTACACGCAAACCGGTCCGGACGTCCCGGCCGGTGTCTTCGAAGCCATCGAGGCGGACCGGCAGGCGGCTACCGTATCGGAGGCGGCAGCGGCGGACGACGACGAGCTCGCCGAGTCCTACGACGCGGCGGCCCGCCTACCGGCAACCGTCCCGGCGATTAAATCGGAAGCGGCAAAGCGCGAGCGCGTGGAAATGCTGGACGCCATGAACGGCCCGTCCGGCGCCGCGGATCTCCCGGAAGTCGCGCAGGAGCCGGAAGTCGTGCAGGAGAGTGAAGCCCTGCCAACCATCAGCGCGCGCAGAGACGAAGCGAGGGTCAGCGCAGCGCCCGGCCCGGCCGAATCCAGTGTGCGCCGGGAAGCCCGGAGCCAGATTGCCTCGTCCGGCTGCAACGCCAGTGTGCGCACAGACGAGGCCGCGTGGCGTCAGTGCATCGAGACTCTCATCGCTGCCGGGCGCAACCAGCTGGCCAGGAAAGAAGCCGACGAATTTGCCGAGGCTTTCCCGGACGCCGAACCGATAGACTGGGACGACCGCTAGCCGGCAGGGCCGGACCCGGCCCGCGCCACCCTTTCATACGTGTATTTCCGGTCATGTCCGGAAGGCTATCCGGTGCTAAAATCCCGGCCCCGTTACGGAACCGGCCCTCGAAGGCCGGCTTTGTGAATCACAGCCTTACCGACACCTTCATCGACACCAGGAAAACCCCATGAAAGCACCCGTTCGCGTCACGATCACTGGCGCCGCCGGCCAGATCGGCTACCAACTCGCGTTTCGTATTGCCTCCGGCCAGATGCTCGGCGCGGATCAGCCCGTCATTCTGCAATTGCTCGAAATTCCGCCCGCCCTGCCCGCGCTCAACGGTGTCGTCATGGAGCTCGACGATTGTGCGTTCCCCACGCTGGCGGGGGTCGTCGCAACCGACGACCCGAACGTGGCGTTCAAGGACAGTCAGTATGCGTTGCTCGTCGGCGCAAGGCCGCGGGGACCGGGCATGGAGCGCAAGGATCTGCTCGAAGCCAACGCGGCCATCTTCTCGGTGCAGGGCAAGGCCATCAACGACCATGCCAGCCGCGACATCCGCGTACTTGTGGTCGGCAACCCCGCAAACACCAACGCATTGATCGCCAGCAGCAATGCGCCGGATATCGATAAAGGCCAGTTCACGGCAATGACGCGGCTCGACCACAACCGGGCGCTGGCGCAGCTGGCCGCCAAAACCTCAAGCCACGTCAACGACATTCGGCAGATGACAATCTGGGGGAATCACTCCGCCACGCAGTATCCGGACATCAGCAACGCCAGCGTTGGCGGCAAGCCAGCGGCTGAACTCGTCGACCAGAACTGGCTCAGCGAGGATTTTATACCGGTCGTACAACAGCGCGGAGCCGCCATCATCGAAGCACGCGGCGCATCGTCAGCCGCCTCGGCCGCGTCCGCCGCCATCGATCATATGCACGACTGGGCGCTCGGCACGCCGGGTGACGACTGGACCAGCATGGCGATCCCGGCGGACGGCAGCTACGGTATCGAACCGGGCATCGTTTATTCCTTCCCCGTGCGCTGCCGGGACGGCCAGTACGAGATCGTGCAGGGTCTCGAAATCGATGACTTCAGTCGCGAGAGGATGGACGCCACGGAGACTGAACTCCGCGAGGAGCGCGCGGCTATCGAGACCTTGCTCGGCGGCTGAATTCAGCGCTTTCCGGAACTGCTGAACGGTCGTTGGCGCGGCCTGTCCTGCAGTGATAGGGTTTCAGTGACTCAATGACGGCGCGGATCGCTCGCCGAGCAGCCGCGCCGTTTGTGAGGCATCCGCCCCTGGCCTGCATATTTTGAGAGGAAGAGACCTTGTCCGGTTTGGTTGTCAGTTTGCTCTGGTTCGCGCTGTTTTTTGGCGGCGGACTGTTTCTCGCATACCAGCGCGTTGATCTGCGCACCGCAACGTTTGCGGTGGGCGCCGCACTGGTAGCCTACACGCTGTTCGGCAACGGTGCGTGGTGGTGGCTGATGCTGATGTGGGCAGGCTTCGGGCTCATGGTGGTCCCGAACCTGATCGAGTTCCGGCGCGAGAAAATCACCCAACCGCTGCTCGCCATCTACCGCAAGATGCTGCCGTCGATGTCGGATACCGAACGCGAGGCTCTGGAAGCAGGCAATGTCTGGTGGGACGGTGAGCTGTTCTCCGGCATGCCCGACTGGGAACGCCTGATGTCGTTCCCGGCACCGGCGCTCTCGGCCGAGGAACAGGCATTCGTAGACGGCCCCTGTGAAGAGCTTTGCCGGATGCTCGACGACTGGGAGATCTCTCACGAACTCGCCGACATGCCGAAGCATGTCTGGGACTTCATGATCGAGCACAAGTTCTTCGCCATGATCATTCCCAAACAGTATGGCGGACTGGAATTCTCGGCCTACGCCAATGCCGTTGTGATCCAGAAGCTTGCCGGCCGCAACGCGACCGCCTCGTCGACGGTGGGCGTGCCCAACTCGCTCGGCCCGGCAGAACTGCTGCTGCACTACGGCACCCAGGAACAAAAAGATCGCTACCTGCCCGGTCTCGCGGCCGGCACGGAAATCCCCTGTTTTGCGCTGACCTCGCCACAGGCGGGTTCGGACGCCGCATCGCTGATCGACAGCGGTGTGATCTGCAAAGGTGAATGGGAAGGCGAGGAGATTGTCGGCATACGCCTCAACTGGGACAAGCGCTACATTACCCTTGCGCCCGTTTCGACGGTTCTCGGCCTGGCCTTCAAACTGTACGACCCGGATCACCTGATCGGCGACGTCGACGACTACGGCATCACGGCAGCACTCATACCGACCAGCACGCCGGGCGTCGAAGTAGGCCGCCGGCACTACCCGCTGTGTGTCGCGTTCCAGAACGGCCCCACGTCGGGCAAAGACGTGTTCGTGCCGCTGGACTACATCATTGGCGGCCCGGAAATGGCCGGCAAAGGCTGGAAGATGCTCGTCGAGCTGCTGTCGGTCGGCCGCGCCATTACCTTGCCTTCGACCTCGGCCGGCGGTGGACAGGCGGCGAGCTATGCGTCGGGAGCCTATGCCCGCATTCGCCGGCAGTTCAATACCTCGATCAGCAACTTCGAAGGCGTCGGTGAGGCGCTGGCGCGCATTGCCGGCCATACCTACGTTATGAACGCGGCCGTATCCGTTACGGCGGGCGCCATCGACCAGGGCGAAAAGCCCGCCGTTCCGTCGGCCATACTCAAGTATCACTGCACCGAACTGGGCCGTAAGGTGGCCAACGACGCCATGGACGTCCACGGCGGCAAGGCCATCATGATGGGGCCGAACAACTACCTGGGCCGCAGCTACATGGCGACGCCGATTGCCATTACGGTCGAAGGCGCAAACATCCTGACACGAAGCCTGATCATCTACGGTCAGGGCGCCATACGCTGCCACCCGTTCGTACTGCGGGAGCTGAACGCAGCCGCTGACGAAGACGAGGATCGCGGCCTCATCGAATTCGATGACGCACTGTTCGGGCATATCGGGTATGCCATCAGCAACACGGCGCGCGCATTCACGATGGCCCTCACGCACGCGAAATTCAGCAAGGTGCCGCTGAATACGCCCACGCGCCGCTACTACCAGAACATCAATCGTTACAGCGCCGCGTTTGCGCTCGCCTCCGACTTTGCCATGCTGACGCTCGGCGGCGCCCTCAAGAAGCGGGAGCTGTTGTCCGCAAGGCTTGGCGACGTACTCAGCGCCATCTACCTGGCCTCCTGCGTCCTGAAACATTTCGAGAACGAGGGTCGCCGGGCGGCGGATCTGCCGCTTGTCGAGTGGTCGGTACGCACGCTGATGTACAGCGCCCAGGAAGCGCTGCACTCGTTCCTGCGCAATTTCCCGAACCGCTTCGTGGCCGGCTTCCTGAGACTCGCAATTTTCCCGCGCGGCAGAACCTATTCCTCGCCGGCCGACGAGCTGGGCCTCAAGATCGTAAAACTAATGACCCAGCCGGGCGAAGCGCGTGAGCGCCTGAGCCGATTTGCCTACACGACGAACGAACCCGGCAACCCGCTGGGTCTGCTCGAGGAAGCGCTCGAGCTGTCGGTCAAGCTCTCGCCGCTCGAGAAACGTCTCCGGCAGGCGAAGAAAGAGGGCCTGATCAGCTCCGACTATCTGGGTGAGCAGATCGAGCAGGCCAGTAAAGCCGGCATCATCAACGAGGCCGAGGCCGACGAGCTCCGCGAATACCATGCCAAAAGCTCAGCGTTGCTTGCCGTCGACGATTTTGATCCGTCTGAACTCGGCCGGCACGCTACCGAGCCGTCGAAGCCGCGGAAAGCGGCAAAACGCAAGGCCGCACCGCGCAAGAAAACGGCGGCGCGCAAAAAAACAAGCGAGAAAAAGCCGACTGAATAGTCACCGGCCAGTGTATGTCGTCCGGACCGCTCTACGAAAAAACGGCTGTCGTCGCAGCCGACCTTGAGGAGGCATTCGGCGACTGGCTTCGTGAACATCTGCGCGATGCAGCCGGTCACGCGGGTGTGCTCGCGGTCGACGCGGCGTCGACTCCCGGAGACGACGAAGATGCGCCGACGCGGCACACCTGGCGGTACACGTTCGACAACGACGAATCGCTGGACGTCTTTCTCGAACGAGAGGGCAACGACTCCTACCCCGGCGCGGAGCAGCATTTCGGCGCGGACCTGACCATTGCCAGCCGGGTTCTGCGCGAGGACCCCGTGTACTCGGGCGAAGAGTCCCCGCCCGCCTGTCTCAACTGCGGCGCCGTGCTGCGGGGCCAGTATTGCGGCAACTGCGGGCAGCGCGCCAGAACCCGCCTCATTAGCCTCTGGGAACTGGTTCGGGATGCTTTCGGCGATCTTTTCGAACTCGATTCCAGGATCTGGCAGACGCTCATCCCGCTGTTGATACGGCCGGGCAGGCTAACCCACGACTACCTCGCGGGCCGGCGCGCGCGATACATGCCGCCGTTTCGCATGTATCTCGTCATGTCGCTGGTATTTTTTGTCGTCGCGTTCTTCAACCCGCGCGAAGAGCTGGCCCTGCTCTATGCCCCGGAAATTGAGGAACCCACCCCGGAAGAGGCCGACGCCGGAGAGGCCGACGCCGGAGAAGCCGACGCTGACACACAAATGGGCACTGACGAACCGCCCCCTGCCATTCCGGAAGAAGCACGCGCTGAGCTGGAGCGTTTCGGCATGGATGTCGACGCCATCAATCAGCGCATTGCGACAGCCGAGGCAAACGACAGCGAGGGCTTGAGCATCAGTTTCGGCGACGACGCCGGCGATACGGAAGCGGAAGACTGCGATCTCGACTGGGACGTCAGCAACATGCCGCAATGGATCCAGGTGCGATTCAGCGAGGAGCGCGTCCAGGCCGTTTGCGAGCGTATCCGCGCTGATGACGGCGACACCTTCGGCAAGCGTGTCCTCGACAACGTGCCGCTGGCGCTGTTTATTCTGTTGCCGCTCATGGCGCTGGTGCTCGTGTTTCTCTACCCGCTGTCGAAGCGCTACTACGTCGAGCACCTGCTGTTTTTTGTTCATTTTCACGCGTTTTTCTTCCTGATCCTGACCTTGCAGGTGCTGTGGACGCGGCTCATCGGCTCGTTCAACGGGCCGGGCTGGCTCGCCGTGCTGCCGGTGATTGCGACGTCCCTGTACATTCCGGTGTACCTGTTCAAAGCCATGCGCCGCGTCTACGAGCAGGGCTGGGCCCTGACGATGCTCAAGTACCTGCTGCTGGTGATTGCGTATGCCGTCGGTTTCGGCACAATGCTGCTGCTGGCGTTTCTGATCGCGGTCGCCGGCAGCTAGCGGACTGCCGGGCGTCACATCAGTGCGCTATTCTTGAGAAGTCCCCGGACCGGAGTCACGACAATGACCAATCGCTCGACCGCTTCTGCACTGCTACTCACGGCAAGCCTCATCCTGTCGGCATGCGGCGCGCCGGCGGAAGATCCGGCTACCGATACCGCCGCCGGCGAGGCCGCCGAAAAAGCGCCGCCGTCAGCCGCCAAGCAGGATGGCACCATCTCGCTGCCGCGCAGCGAATCGCCGGACGGCGCCCGGGTATTTTTCATAACGCCGGCCGACGGCGATACGGTCGAGAGCCCTGTGTTCATCGAATTCGGCATCGAAGGCATGACGGTGGTACCTGCCGGCACGGCCCACGAGCACAGCGGACACCACCATCTGATCATCAACGCCGAGCTGCCGCGGGCCGACATGCCCATTCCGGCGAACGACAACTACGTCCACTTCGGTGACGGCAGCACATCGACGTCGATCGAGCTACCCCCCGGACAACACTCGTTACAGCTCCTCCTGGGCGATCATCTGCATATCCCCCACAATCCGCCCGTGAGTTCCGACAGGATCACGATCACAGTCGCCGACAAATAATTGACCGGTGATGATTGTGGGCCCTCGCCCGGTGCACTAGAATTCGCGGGCTAAGCGCGTTTTATCCCAGCAACATGTCCAGCAACGTGTCCACCACAACCAAAAACATCGGCATTAGCGGCCTCGCGGCCTACGTCCCGCCGTACCGCGTGTGGCTGGAAGACTGGTGCGACTGGACCGGCAACCAGTGGCCGAAGATCCGGGAGGTCGTCGGCCGCAGCTTCCGGCTCCGCGGCCCCGAGCAAAGCGTCTACACGCTGGCCGCCACGGCCGTCATGCGCCTGATCGAGCGGTACGATATCGACCCCAGCCAGGTCAAGTTCCTGGGGCTGGGCACCGAGTCGAGCACGGACAACTCCGCCGGGGCCATCATCATCAAGGGCATGGTGGATCGCGCGCTGGCCGAGCGCGGCAAACCCCCGATCGCGCGCAGCTGCGAGGTGCCTGAGTTCAAGCATGCCTGCCTCGGCGGTGTATACGGCATGAAAGGCGCTATTCGCCATCTTGCGCTCGACGGCGCGGGCAGCAAAGCCATTGTCGTCTGCGCGGACATTGCGGAGTACGCACGCGGCTCGAGCGGCGAACCTACGCAGGGCGCCGGCGCGGTTGCGATGCTGCTGGAGGAAAACCCGACGCTCGCCACGGTCGACCTCGTCAACTCGGGTTCAGCGTCGGACTACCGGATCTTCGATTTCCGCAAGCCCATGCTGCGGTTCTGCGGCCAGGATCGCAGCGAGACGCATCAGGTTCAGGACTTCCCGGTCTTCAACGGCAAGTACTCGACTACCTGCTACGTGGACGAAACCCTGCAGGCGCTGACGGACATGTACCGTAAGCGCGAGCTCGATCCACGACGCTATTTCGACTCGCTGAATACCGTGTTCATGCATCGCCCGTATCGGCGCATGCCGGAAACCGGGCTGGCGGTTGCCTACCTGTTTGCGCTTTGCCAGGGTGACGCCGATGCGCGTGCCGAACTGGCTTCCTATTGTTTCGAGGCCGGGGTGGACCCCGCCGCAGTGACCGCGGAAATGGTGTCCGAACCGTCGGTCGCGTCGCTCGCCAGCCCCGAACAGCATCAGCACGAAGCCTATCCGCTGACGATGGCCGTGCTGCGCGTGTTCCGCGCCTCCCGCCACTTCCGGCGGGAAGTCCTGGACAAGCTGGCGCTCGGCAGCGACACCATGCTGGACCTGGGTAACCTCTATACGGCCGCGTTGCCGGCCTGGATGGCGGCGGGTTTCGAACAGGCGCTGGAGGAGAACAGCCTCGAGGCGGGAGAAGAGGTACTCACCCTGGGTTACGGCAGCGGCGACGCCGCTGAGGTCATACCGTTTGTCATGGCCGACGGCTGGCGCGAAGCCTGCGGCAAGATCCGTTTTGCAGCCGCCATGGAACAGGCGGTCGACCTGAATCGCGAGCAATACGAGGCGCTACACGACGGGCGCCGGGTGCGCGGTCTCTCGTACCTGCCGCGAAGCGAGTTTGTCATCGACCGGGTCGGCAGTGTCGACGAGCGCCACTTCAGCGATCTGGGGATAGAGTACTACCGCTACGTCAGCTAGCCCCGTCCGTCGCGCCCGCTAACGAACCCCGCCAGCTGATCGGCGTACTGGTTCTTGAGCGCATCCCATTCGAGCTTGAACCACGGCGTAAACCGCTCGGGAAACGCTTCGAGCTCCTCGTCCAGCGCCTTTGCCGACAGGTAGCGCAGCGCCTCGATTTCGCTCGAATTGGGCCGCGGGTTGTTCGTCACGCGACCCAGGAAAACGTGGCACAGCTCATGCTCCGAGCCGGACTCTCCGAACGACGCCTGATAAACGAAGCGGTAAACGAAACTCAGGTTCGCCGCAATATTCAGCTCGTCCTGGAGGCGCCGCTCGCTCGCAACCTCGAGCGTCTCGCCGCGCCGCGGGTGGCTACAGCAGGTGTTCGACCAGTAGCCGGGCCATAGCCGTTTGCCCCTGGCTCGCTGCTGCAGCAGCAACTCGCCATCGGCGTTGAACAGAAACACGGAAAACGCCCGGTGCAGGAGACCTTTGCCGTCGTGGCAACCCGCCTTCGACAGGAAGCCAGTGACGTTGTCCTCGCGATCGACGAGTATCAGTTCTTCGTCTTCCGAAGAGACAATGCGATCCGGATCCTGCGCCGTCATTTTTCTAACCACCCACTTTTGAGCGTCGTAAAACCAAAAGATTCGAGCGCCCTCGTCACGTCCGCGGCATGTTCGGGGCATAGCGCAACAATCGAGCCACCACCCCCACCGCCGGTCAGCTTGGCTCCGGTTGCACCCGCCTCGCGCGCAACGTGGATCATACGTTCCAGCGTCGGTGTCGATACGCCAATGCCGTTGAGCAAACCCTGACAGAGATTCATCATGTCGCCGACGGCACGATAATTGGCGTCCTCGAGCGCTTCGGCACTTGCCAGGGTCAGCTCGTCGATCTGTTCGAACACGGCGTCATAAACCCGTGGCGTTCTGAGGCGCCGCTCGCGCACGGCAGCAACCTGGGTTGCCGTCAGACCGTGCTCGTCTCCCCAGGCCACGACAAGAGGAGGCGTTTCGCGGAGGCGAACGGGCTTCTGCTCCAGCTCGCCCCGGTTCCTGAACAACAGGGGCTCAGCGTACGTCGCCAGCGTGTTGTCGACGCCGGACGGCGTGCCATGCGCCAGTGTCTCGCAGCGAAACGCCAGCGCATTGACGGCTTCGTCGTCGAGACCCAGCTCAAAACTCGCGTTGAGCGCACGAATGACCGCGACGGCCAGCGACGCGGAGGAGCCCAGCCCCATAGCCCTCGGCAGCCGGCTTGCGACGTTGATCTCGAGGTTACGCTCGTCGATGTCCAGCGCATCCAGGATCAGCGCCGCCGTAGCGGCAAACCCCCGCGCCTCCGGCTCGCGAATGTCGAGCATGACGTCAGTGTGCCAGGCCGGAATTTTGAGGCGAATGCCCTCGCCCGCAACGCGTACGCCGGCCCGCATGGCGTCGCGCACCGGCAGCGCCAGCGCGTGACTGCCGTACACGACGGCATGCTCCCCGAGCAGAATGACCTTGCCGGCGGCACAACCCACGAGGTCGATGTCCCGCGACTCCCTGTCGAGCGCTTCGAGCACCTCGCGCGCTTTCCAGTCTTTGACCTCGCCACTGTTGACGAGACGCTCGACGGCCGCCTCGAAGTGTTCGGCCGGCGCATCGAGCGACGCCACGATACTTCTCGCATGCAGCCGCATGTGCCCGGCCTGGATGCCGGTCGACGCCAGCGCCTTCAGAGCGGCGAAGTTCTGAGCGAGCCCAACCGCGGCCATGAGCTCGGCGAGTTCGTTTGCCGAGCTGACGCCCGTCAACGCCAGGCACAGGGCGGCCTGCGGATTGGCGTCGAGCGTTCCGCCGACTATGCCGGGTTTGAGCGGCAGTTCGATTTCACCGTGCAGGCGGTCTTCCTCGAGCCACCAGCGCGTCATCGAACCGTAGTGTCCGCTGCGGGCAGCGTACGCGTGCGCGGACGCCTCGATTGCACGCCAGTCGTTGCCGGTCGCAATCGCCAGCGGGTCGATGCCGTTCATGACACCCTTGTTGTGCGTGGCTGCCCGATGCGGATCGACCGCGGCAATCTGGCTGGCCGTGACGATGCCGGCTGCAAGCTCCCGCCCCGAAAAACCGGCCGCTTCGAGCTGCTCGAATCCAACCTGCATATTGGCCACGACCAGCGATTCGTCCGCGAGATTCGACAATATGCGCATGGCTATTTGCCCACCCGCCAACTCCGCGAGCTGCGGCGCGAGGGACTCGCAAACCGTATTGACGAGATTGGCGCCCATCGCATCACAGGTATCGACCACGAGGTGCACGGTCAGCACGGCGCGCCCGTCTTCGAGGACGTGTTCGCGCGCCCTCAAATCCTTCACGCCGCCGCCGCGGGCGAGCAGGCGCGGATGCACGCGATTCGCGGCATCGAGCAATTCGTGCTGCCGCGCCTCGAGCGCCGCTTTTGCAGCCTCGAAATCTGCGACGTCCGTCAGATGCACCTGGCCGATCAACCGGGAATTCTCGAGTCGCGCCGTAAAGCCGCCGTTCACTCGCGCCAGCTTTGCCGCGTTGCTGAGGGCCGCAAGGATCGACGGCTCTTCGACCACCATCGGTACCATGTAATCGCGATCGTTGAGCCTGAAGTTGGGCGCGACGGCCAGCGGCAGCGCAAACACGCCAATCACGTTCTCGATAATACGATCCGCCTGGCGAACACTCAGGACGGTGCGGCCCTCGACGAGCGCACGCGCATCGTCGGCGGACAGCCAGCCGTTCTGCACGAGTGCCGTCACACGTTCGCTGACGCTCAGGCGATACAGGCTTTTTATTCTTGCGTCCACTCGACCCCGAGGCCCTCGATTCTTGCCATACCCAGCTTCGACGGCAGTCGCTCGAATCCGCGCGCCACGGCGCTCTGTGCAAATTCGTCGACGGCCGCAGCCTCGTTACCCAGCACGACGCCTACATCGCCGCCGCCGGCCCCGCACGGTTTGTACACGAGACCCTGTTCGCGCGCCAGAGCCGTGAGACCGGCATGGCCCGCCGCGAAAACGTCGAGACCGTGGGCGTCGCTGAAGGCCGCGAGTGCGGTCACCCAGGCCCGGGTCGCCGTCAGCACCGCGCCGGCGTCACCGGTCTGCCATGCGGCGGCTGTGTCGGCCGCAGCGTCTTTGAGCGCCGGCCGTGACGGGTGTGACGGTGCCGTCTCGAGATGCGCGAGCTTTTGGGTCGTCCGAGCCTCCACTCCCGACCAGAGTACCGCAACGCACAGCCCTTCCGGCCAGGCCAGCGGCTCGGCCGCGGCGTTTTCGGCCGTGTAGCGGATCAGGCCACCGGCAATACTGGTGGCAATGTCGATACCGCTGCCTCGGCCGTGCTGCAGACGACGGTGCGCCTCGAGCGCTAACGAACGCGCAGCGGCCTCCCCGCCGTCTTCGACGGCAGCCAGCGCAGCCGACAGCGCAGCGGTCAGCGCTGCGCTCGAACCCAGGCCGAGTTTGTTTCCACGGACGTGAAATGCCGTCGTATCGAGGATCATCGCGTGCGGCCCGATACGACGTTCCGCGGAGCGAGCAAGACAACCGGACTCCTCGAACACTGCGTCGAGCAACGGCACGGGCGACGCGCCGGCGGGCCAGCGGAGATGCAGGCGGTCGGCCTCCGACACTATCGAGAACGCCTGTTCGTCCTCGGCGAACCCCGGGCATACGACACTCCAGCGATCCGCCGCCGCCATCGTGACAGTGGCCCGCTGATCCAGTGCAGCCGATATCCCGGGAGCGCCGTCGAGGACAGCGTACTCACCACAGAGCACCAGCTTGCCCGGCGCACTCGCGACGACTTGTCTCATCGAGCCCGCCTCATGGAACCTCACTCATGGCGCTTCAATCGACCTCGATCAATCGGGCACCTTCCCCCAGCGGCGTACGCAAGGTCCGGAGCACACCGTCCGTTGCGCCGAGTGCGCGCTCCACCTGTTCCGCGGCCGCTGCCGTACACACGGCTTTGACCTGCGGTCCGGCGTCGATCGTAAAAAACACGGGCACGCCACCACGCCGCAGCTCGCGAACGGTCTCCATGCAGCCGATCGTGCTGCGGGTCCAGTACACCATGGGCGGCCGGGTCGACCACATGACCGAGTGCATCTTGAGGCAGTTGTGTTCGGCAACGTCACCAAGCCGGGCAAAGTCCCGGTCCGCTATGGCGGCTCGCGCCGTGTCGAGATCGTCCGCCTGCTGCTCGAGCCATTGTTCGTAGAACGGGGAGGTTTTTCGGCTCAGCTCCATCGCCTCACCCGAACCCACCGTCTTCCTGGCGTCGCTCGTAACGGCAACCACCACCTCCAGCGGCCAGTCGCCGGCCTCCAGCAGGTTCCGGACGGTGACGGACGAAGGCTCGTTCTCGAGCTCCGCAAACCCCCCGTAGAGCGAACGCGCGGCCGAGCCGGAAGCTCGGCCGGCGAGATTCGCGAGCTCGCCGCGCGACCGCGACCGTGGGTCCAGCGCGTCCGCGGCAACCACGCAGGCCGCAAACGCCGAGGCCGACGAGGCCAGCCCGGCGGCAACCGGGAAATTGCTGCTCGAGCGAATGTCCACGCGCGGCCGTTCGCGCCCGAGCACGCTGTCCACACAGCTCGACAAGCGAGGCAACAGGTCGTCAGCGGGTGCGCCGTTCAGGACCAGCCGATCCGCGTCGAGATCCTCGCGGATTTCGATGCTCATGTCCGTCGACAGCTCGGCGAGGGTAATCGATATGGATCCCGCTGCCGGCAGGTTGAGTTCGGTATTGCGCTTGCCCCAGTACTTGATCAGTGCAATGTTCGGATGAGCGCGCGCGGTGCTCTGCATGCTGTGGTCCGTCGGCGGGTCGTTGGCTGGCGACGAAGTATAGCCCAGTCGGCAAGCACAAAAATCGTGTAGGCTTGGGCGCCTTTACCGGTGTCTCCATGCGAGTGCACTCTAAGGAGTTATCTGACGTGTCAGCCAGTTTCGGTGACCGAATTGCGGAGTACACCCGGCGTGTGGACCTTGCCCTCGACAAGGCGCTGCCGGCGGCAAGCGAAAAACCGGAACGCCTGCACGAAGCCATGCGCTACGCCGTGTTCAACGGCGGCAAACGCGTCCGTCCACTGTTGGTCTACGCAACCGGGGAAGCCCTGGACGTTCCGCCCGAGTGGCTCGACGCGCCGGCTACGGCCATCGAACTGTTGCATGCCTTTTCGCTCGTGCACGACGATCTTCCGGCCATGGACGACGACGACCTCCGACGCGGCCAGCCGACCGTGCACCGGCAGTTCGACGAGGCAACCGCCATACTCGCAGCCGACGCACTGCAGCCGCTCGCCTTCCAGGTACTGGCCGATCTGGACAAAACGAGCTATCGCGCCCGGGTCGAACTCGTTCGCCTGCTCGCCGGCGCCTGTGGCTCCATCGGCATGACGGGCGGGCAGTCCATCGATCTCGCGTCGGAAGGCAAACGGCTCAGTCAGGATGAGGTGGAGCACATGTTTTCGCTCAAGACCGGCGCCTTGATCCACGCCTCGGTCGTCTCCGCCTGCCTGCTCGCCGACGCGCTGCCAGGTCAGCACTTCGAAGTCCTGGACGGCTTCGCACGCGGTATTGGACTCGCCTTTCAGATCAAGGACGACATTCTCGATGTCGAAGGCGATACCGACGTCATCGGCAAACCGGCCGGCAGCGACGCGGAACTGGACAAAGCCAGCTTCCCCGGCCTGTTCGGGCTCGACGCTGCACACGAGCGTTGCGATCAGCTGCTCTCTGACAACCTCGAGAAACTCGCGCCCCTGGGTGAGGGCGCCGAACCGCTGCGCTGGCTCGCCCGTTACATCGTGCATCGTGGAAGCTAGAGCCATCCTGCACGTCGACATGGACGCGTTCTACGCGTCCGTCGAGCAACGGGACAATCCTGAGCTCAAAGGCAAACCACTGGTTGTCGGCGGCACCGGCAACCGCGGCGTCGTTGCCGCCGCCAGCTACGAGAGTCGCCGGTTTGGCATTCGCTCGGCCATGCCAATGGCCGAGGCACGCCGTCGATGTCCGGAGCTCTTGTCCGTGCGCCCGGACATGGCCAAATACAAAACGGTATCGAAACAGGTGTTCGGCGTGTTCAGGGAGTTTACGCCGGTGGTGGAAGGGCTGTCGCTCGACGAAGCGTTCCTCGACGTCACGGGCAGTCTCAAACTGTTCGGCTCGGGTGAGCGAATCGGCCGCGCGATCAAGCGGCGAATCCTCGAGCAAACGTCACTCACGGCGTCAGTCGGGGTTGCGGAAAACAAGCTGGTCGCCAAAATTGCGTCCGATCTCGACAAGCCCGACGGGCTCGTCGTGGTCGAGAAATCCCGGCTCAACGCCGTACTCGATCCGCTGCCGGCTGCCGTGATCCCCGGGATCGGTCGGGAGACGCTCAAGCGGCTCAAGGCGGCCGGCCTCTCGACCGTGGGTGACATTCGGCTCGCCGATATTGCGCTGCTCGAACGTGTGTTCGGGCGATTTGCCGAGAAAACCCGGCAGCGTGCGGGCGGCATCGACGATCGCCCCGTCGTCCCGGTGCGCGCCGAAAAATCGATCAGCGCCGAGGAGACCTACGACACCGACCTCTCCGACCCGGAAGCCATGCGAACCCGGCTCCTTCAGCTGACGGAGAGAACCTCTGCCAGGCTCCGCAAGGCCGGCCTCGAAGCCGGTACGGTACAGGTCAAGATACGGCGCGCCGATTTCACGACCTACACCCGGCAGCTCGCGCTGAAGACCCCGAGTGCCGCTACGGATCAGATCTATCGGTGCGCACTCGAGCTCTTGAAGCGCTGGCTGGCCGAGCAGCCCGGCGCACAGGTCCGGCTGCTCGGCGTTGGCGGCAGCAAACTCGTTCCGGCGTCGCAGGGCGATCTGTTCGATACCGACAGCACGCCGGCTGTCGATTCGGTCGACCGCGCGGTGGACGACATCCGCGCCCGTTTCCCCGGCACTGAAATTGGCCGGGCGCGGAGCTTCAAGCGGAATTGAGGTAGAATGATTGGCCGATAAACATAGGCCGACAGACGCCGCGGCCCGCCAGAGGCCGGACGCGAAAAGGCATGTATACCAGTTTCTTTGGGCTCAACGAAAAGCCGTTCTCGATAACGCCCGACCCGCGTTATTTGTTCATGAGCGAACGCCACGGCGAGGCGCTCGCTCATCTCGTCTATGGGGTCACGGAGTCCGGCGGGTTTATTCAGCTGACGGGTGAAGTGGGTACCGGGAAAACGACCCTGGTACGCACACTGCTGCTCAACCGCATGCCCGACAACGCCGACGTGGCCGTTGTCCTCAACCCGCAGCTATCAGCCCTCGAATTCCTCGCGAGCATATGCGAGGAGCTGACCATCGAGCCCGAGAACCCCTCGAGCAGCAAGGCGCTCATCGATGCCCTGAACCGGCATCTCTTAAGCGCACATGCCGAGGGGCGACGAACGATACTCGTCGTCGACGAGGCTCAGAACCTGTCGCGCGACGTGCTGGAGCAGGTCCGCCTGCTGACCAACCTGGAAACCTCCAAGCAGAAACTCCTGCAAATCATATTGATCGGGCAGCCGGAGTTGAGAGAACTGCTCGCCCGCAACGATTTGCGGCAGCTTGCGCAACGGATTACCGGCCGTTACCACCTGGAACCGCTGTCCCGCGAGGAAACCGCAACCTACATCGAGCATCGCCTGAAAGTGGCGGGTGCGCTGGGCGAGGTCTTCGAGCCCGGCGCAAAACGCGAGGTTTTCAGGCTGTCGGGCGGCGTGCCGCGGCTGATCAACGTGATCTGCGACCGCGCGCTGCTCGGCGCCTATACGCGCGAGTCGCGACGGGTCAGCAAGACGCTGATCCGGCAGGCAAAAGAGGAAATCTACGGCGGCGGCACAAAAGCCGCGCTGCCGCGCTGGCTGTTGCCGGCCGCCGGTGTTGCGGCAGCTGCCGTGCTGCTGGCCGGCGCCTGGCAATTCTACGGCGACGGGCCGTTCCCCGATGCGACCGGCCTGGCCCCTTTTGCCGAGTCGGCCGAGGCAAGCGTGTCGAACGAGACGCCAAACGCAACAACGGAAGCAGCACCGGTCGCCTTAGCGACCGTAGCGGAACCCGATACCGCGCCGACAGCCGCGGAAGCGGATGCTCCGCGCGAAACGCTCGACGAGCAGCTCAGACTCGCGAGCGACTACACCTACGCGGAAAGCGCGCATACGACGCTGTTCGAACTCTGGGGCAGAAACTTCGACGTCGACGGCGCGGCGCCGTGCCAGCAGGCAGCCGCACAGGGTCTCGCCTGTCATGAGCAACGCGGAACCTGGGCCAGCCTGCGGCAGCTCGATCGGCCGGCAATACTCTTTTTGACCGACACCGCCGGCGAACAGCACCAGGTTGTGCTGACGGCACTCGAGGGCAGAACGGCGGAACTCTCGATCGCGGGTGTCGACGTTGTCCATCCGGTCGCCGATATTGCCGAGCTGTGGTTTGGCCAGTTCCAGATGCTCTGGCAGCCGGCAACGGGCAGCGCGGGTGCGCTCCTGCCCGGCGTCGACCGACCCGGCGTTGCCTGGTTGCGGCGAAGCCTCGCCGACATCGACGAGCGCTATCGCGCGGAACCCATCGAGTCGACGTTTTACGACGATGAACTCACGGAACGGGTTCGCGATTTCCAGCGCGACCAGCGAATCGGCGTAGACGGCCTGGCCGGCAAACAAACGCAGATCATCCTGAATTCTCTCTTGGCGACGGGCGACCGGCCCAGGCTCGTTACGGCCAGGCTCGCCCGAGAATAGCGCGTAAGAAACAGGAACCTCAGTAGCCGATCATGTCGTTCATCCTGGATGCCTTGAAGAAGTCCGAAACGGAGCGTCAGCAGCAAGCCGCCGCCGAGTTCTCCGCCGTGCCCTCGGCGCCGCAGCGCTCCGAGACGCCGCGGTGGATCTGGCTGCTCGGCGCATTACTCCTGGTCAACCTGGCGGTCCTGAGCGTTGCGCTGCTCAGGAACGATCAAAGCGCGGCGGTAACGGCGGAGCCCCCCTCTGTGCGCTCGGCAGTGCCCGATCGAACGCCGGCTGCCACGACAGCAGCCCCTTCACGGCCGGAATCCAACGCCGCAGAGGCGCCCGCTGATGCGAACGAAGGGTTCGCGGCAAGACTCAACGAAAATCCCGCGCCGCCACGCCGCCGCGCCGAGCCGGCCACGGTGCCGACGACAACCCCGACAAGGATCGAAACACCAACACCCGAGAGAGTGGTTGCGAGAACCGCGCCCGGCCCGGCATCCGATTCGGCCTTCGAGGCGCTGCCTACCCTGACCGAGATCCGGCTCAACGATGGGGTCGATTTGCCGGACATGAGCCTCGACATCCACGTGTTCGCGTCGGCGCCGGAGAATCGTTTTGTGTTCATCGACATGAAGAAGCATCAGGAAGGCTCGGTGCTGGATACGGGACCGCGACTGGTCGAAATCACGAACAGCGGCGTGATCCTCGACTACCGCGGCACGCGCTTTATCCTGCCGCGTGAATGATCCTCTTCGGATGACCGTAATCGGAATGACAACAGTCGGTACCAGCATCGTCGGGGTAATCGTTTGACGACCGAAAGCACGAACCACCTGAACGGCGAGCGTTTTGCTCTTGCCATCAAGTCGGGTATCCATCGAGTCATCAACGAACAGGAGCTTCTGAACCGTATCAACGTGTTCCCGGTGCCCGACGGCGATACGGGCACCAACCTGAGCCTCACCCTGGGTTCTGCGTTGACGGCGCTCGATCGCGAAGAGACCCACCTGGGAACCGTGCTGGCGCGGCTGGCAGACTCGCTGCTCGACGGCGCACGCGGCAACTCCGGCGCCATCCTTGCGCAGTTTTTCCAGGGTGTGTCCGATTCGGCCGGCGAAATCAGCCGCTTCACGACCTACACGTTCGGCAAAGCCATCGAGAACGGCAGCGGCTATGCGCGCGATGCCATTGCGGAGCCCCGCGAGGGCACGATCCTGTCGGTCATTGCTGCGTTTGCCGCTGCGGTACGGCGGCACGCCGTCGAACTGCGCGAGGAGAGTTTCCACGTCGTGCTTCCGGCCAGCGTTGCTCGCGCGGAAAAAGCCCTCGCGGAAACCACGGGGCAGCTCGACGTCCTGCGCAAGGCCGGTGTGGTCGATGCCGGCGCAAAAGGTTTCGTTACGCTCTTCGAGGGCATCATGCAGTTCCTGGTCAACGGCGTGTCCACGCCGCGCCCCGAACTGGGTGGCTTGAGCGAGGTCATCGACGTCGCCGCAGGGCACGAAAGCGACTCCAATTATCGCTACTGCACGGAGTGTATCGTCAACGGCACCGACATCGACCGCCGCAAACTGCGCGAAACGCTCGGGGAGCTGGGTGACTCGCTGGTCCTCGCCGGCACACGCCGCAAGGCCAAGATCCATATCCACGTCGACGATCCGGGCGAAGTATTCGAACGGGCAGCCCGGTTTGGCGAAGTCAGCGCGGAGAAAGCCGACGACATGCATCGCCAGTCACACAGCAGCCACGATGCGGATCGAAAATTCGCCGTGATTACGGACTCCGCCGCGGATATTCCCGACGAAGACCTCGAGCGCCTGGACATACACATGGTCCCCTGCCGCGTACATTTTGGCGACCGCAGTTTCATCGACAAGATCAGCATCAGCAACGAAGAATTTTTTGCCGAGGTCGAACGCAACCCCGTACATCCGACGACGTCGCAGCCCGCACCGGGCGACTTCCGCAGGCAGTACCAGTTTCTCGCCACCCACTATCCGGACGTGCTGTCGATCAGCCTCTCCGCAAAAGCCAGCGGCACCTGGCAGGCCGCCGTTGCGGCCAGCGAGCGCGTCGACGCCGCCGGTAAGGTGCAGGTCGTGGACACGCAAAACGCGTCGACCGGAGAGGGTTTACTTGCAGTGTTTGCCGCGGAATGTGCGGAAGCCGGTATGAGTGTCGACGAAACGCTCGAACAGCTCAGGGCGCGCATACCGTTGACCCGCACGTTTGCGCTCGTCAAGGATCTCAAGTTTGCGGTGCGGGGCGGCAGGGTTCCGGCGTACGTCAAACCCATCGCAGAATTCCTGCGGATCACGCCGATCATCCGGACCCACGCCGACGGGCGCGTCACCAATGGCGGTTTCCTGTTCGGGCGGCGGCGACGCATCGAGCGCTTTGCCGCCCTCGTGGCTGCCAACAGTGCCGTGTCGGGCCCCATGCACGTCGCCATTGGCCACGCGCTGGCCAGCGAAGACGCCGACAGGCTCAAAGCCGCCATGCAGGACGCACTGCCCGAGATTCACAGGCTGACCATCACGGAACTGGGCTCCGCGCTCGGCGTGCATGGCGGGCCGGGCACGCTGATTGTCGCGACGATGCCAAAAGACGTGTAGAGCGGCCTCAAAAACGGCGGGCGGCCAGGGGCGCCGGCATCATTCGCGTATGCCGATTCCGCGATTCAGCAGCATGAGACACGCCGTAAACAACGCAACGACAAAGAAAATCACAATGGCATAGGCATAGCCTATGCTGATGTCCGAGGTTCCGAGTATGCCGTAGCGGAACGCGTTCACCATGTAGAGGATCGGATTCGCTTTCGACACGCCCTGCCAGAATTCGGGCAGCAGCGAAATCGAGTAGAACACACCGCCGAGATAGGTCAGCGGCGTCAGGATGAACGTCGGGATCAGGGAAATGTCGTCGAATTTCTTGGCGTAGATCGCGTTGATGAAACCCATCAGGGAAAACACGATCGACGACAACACGACCATCGACAGCATGATTAGCGGGTGCGCCACTTCGAGGCGGGTGAAGAACAACGCAATGACCGTCACGAGTCCGCCGACGAGCAGTCCGCGAATGACACCGCCCGCAACGTGACCCACAATAATGGCCGCATTCGACATTGGCGACACGAGCATCTCTTCGACGTGGCGGCCGAACTTTGCGCCAAAAAAGCTCGACACGACGTTGCCGTAAGAGTTAGTGATGACCGACATCATGATGAGTCCCGGCGCGATGTACTGCATGTAGTCGAAGCCGTCCATCGTGCCGATGCGCCGACCGATGAGGTTGCCGAAGATGATGAAGTACAGGGTCATCGTGATTGCCGGCGGCACAATCGTCTGTACCCAGATCCTCAGGATGCGCACGGTCTCCTTGTGGATCAGCGTGCGAATCGCTACTGCGTTGAGACCGAGGTTCATGATTCGGCCTCGCCCGCGGAGACGGACTGCTTGTTCTCGACGAGCCGCATGAACAGCTCCTCGAGCCGATTCGATTTGTTACGCATGCTGACGACGTTGAGCCCCGTCGACTCGAGCGCCCGGAACAGGTCGTTGAGATTGCGCTCACGATCCATCGCCACTTCGAGTTCCAGATCGTTGCGCAGGCTGGTTTCGAAACCCTCGAGCTCGGGCGCGGCGGCAACGGGTTCGCTCAGGCTCAGCACGAACACCTCACGCTGTAACTTGCGCAAGACCGACGCCATGCTCGCGTCTTCGATAATCCTGCCTTCGTCGATAATCGCAACTCGGCGGCAAAGCGACTCGGCCTCTTCGAGATAATGGGTCGTCAGAATGATGGTCGTGCCCGCGTTGTTGATGTCGCGCAGGAAATCCCACATCGAGCGCCGGATCTCGATATCGACACCGGCGGTCGGCTCGTCGAGGATCAGGAGCTTCGGTTCGTGCACGAGCGCACGCGCAATCATCAGGCGGCGCTTCATGCCGCCGGACAAATTGCGGGCCGGTTCGTCGCGGCGATCCCAGAGCCGCAGTGCCTTCAGGTACTTTTCGGCGCGCTCGCGCGCCAGCTTGCGCGGCAGCCCGTAGTAGCCCGCCTGGGTCATGACAATGCTGCCGACGAGCTCCCACTGGTTGAGGTTGACCTCCTGCGGCACAAGACCAATGCAGGCCTTGGCAGCTTCGAGTTCCCGGTCGAGATCATTGCCGAATACGCGCACCTCGCCAGCAGACTTGTTGACGAGCGAGGTAATGATGCCGATGGCCGTCGTCTTGCCGGCCCCGTTCGGACCCAGCAGGGCGTAGAACTCCCCGACGTCGACCGTCAGGTCGATACCCTTCAGCGCCTGTTTGCCGTTCTTGTAGGTCTTCTCGAGAGACTTGATCGAGAGTGCGGCGACGTTGTTCTCGGGCGATTGGGTCGGGAGTGCGGTCATGAGGCGGCGTATTGTAACCAGCTATTGCCCGGCAGTTGAACCGGCAGGCGCTTGGATTATGACCACCCCGACAAGCGCCCTGGTGACTCGGCAATCAGCGATCCGCGGTACGGCGGTGTTTGTTGCCATGCTGACACGCCGCGACCGCCAGCTGCACATGACCGTTGGCATCACCGTTCATCAGCAAGCGATGCAGCGCCACGCTGCATCCTGCCCGGAATTCGGCCGGACGACGGCAGCGCGATGCACCGAGCAACCCTTGCCAAAACAGTTTCGCGTCGCAACAGCGCGGTTTCAGCAAGCTGTCAAAACCGGCCGCTTCGTCGAGCACGTCGAGGAGGCGTGCTTCAGCCAGGCGCTCACATCCGTCGGGAGACACCCCGCCGAGCAGGCGGGCGGCATAACGGTTTTCCCGACTCAGACACCATAAGAAGCCGAGCGCTGCCGACACCACACGCCACTCGCGCGAAGGCATCAGCCGGTTCTCGGCCAGCAGGTCTCGTGATGGCCCTCTTGGGCCACCCGGCATTGGGTAATTGAAACCGAACAGGAGGAACGGAGCGCCCGAAAGGCGCTCACGTTGCGACGGGTTGAGCGCCGTGAGCGCCTCTTTGAGCCGGCCGGAAACGGCTCGAGGGGGCTTCGTCGTCGTGACGCAGTCGAGAAACGCGCGATTGAGCGAACGTGCGTCAGCAAACTCACGCTCCGTGATACCCGGGTAGTCCATAGATTGCTTCCCTTCGAGGATGACCGTGAACAGGCGAATCTCGCGAGACTAATGAAATACAGGTATATAAATATTGGGACCATATGATGATTATATAGCACATCATTTATAATAATATGCTATAAAATGACCAATTGGAGGCAATATGCGTCTGACCGATGATCGCTACGCCCACGAGCGCCGGCAGTTCGAGCTTGCGCTGCGCATGATTGGCCATGAGGCCCGCACGCGAACGATCAAAGCCTGCACGGGGCTGTCCGATGACCGGATTCGGAAGCTCTACAACACCTACTTTCGCAATGCCGGGCGGCACACTATCAAACGGCGGCGCGGCAAATCGCCGCGGCAAATCGGTCTGTTCGTCAAGAATGCCGAATACCGTCTACAGGCGACGACCTTGCTGGCACTGTTCGCCGCAGGGCTTTTGCTACGCATCGACAGCGACCAGACCGTGCGCCCGTGCTGGCCTCGCCCCGACGTCGAATTTGGCCACCGATTGTGCAGGGCATTCGAAACCTACCAGCTCCTGCACGAACAACCGCTCCTGAGTTTCGAGTGGGTATGGAATCTGTTCTACAGCATTGCCTATCACCAGGAACTGATCCTGGTCCGGTGTGAATCCTGCGGCGCGCCGTATGTTCAGGACGCCTACGCCATCGATCATCGCCGCTGCCCGGCCTGCCTGTTGCGCAAACAACAAGTCCGCAAACGACAGGTTCGCGAGCAATAACAACAGCCGCGCCGACGCCGTTTGTGCGCGTGTGCCGCTCAGGTACACTCGCCGGCAAACAGGCGAGCAACCCCATGCAGGACCCCAACGTTTTTGCAGGCGCCTTTGTCGATCGCATTGGCGAGCGGCGCAAGGACCCCGACTGGCTGGCCGCGGCAGCTCTGAGCCGCGACAGTCTTTTTGTGCCGGTCTGGCGGCACCGCTGCCTCATCGAAACCATGGCGGCCGCGCCCGGCCTGCGCTTTCTCGCGCGCCATGAAATTGCGGAAGACGCCGATCCCGAGTGGGTGTTTCTCGGCCTGTACCGCGACCGGCCGGTGTTTGCGTTCGAGGCCGAATCCTCGTCGGAACCCTACGCAGCGCTCGGCACGTTCGAAGATCTGCGCAAACTCGGCATGTTGCTGGCCCCCGACCAGGCGAACCTTGCAGCGCACGCACGCGCGCTCGTGCTCTGGCACGAATCGACCTTGTTCTGCAGCGCCTGCGGCACGGCCACTCGCGCCGTGGCCGGCGGCAACGCCCGCCGCTGCCAAAATCCGGATTGCGGCAAGACGCACTTTCCGCGCGTCGACCCTGCGATCATTGTGCTCGTGGAGCACGAGGACCGCTGCCTGCTCGGGCGCCAGTCGGGCTGGCCGGAGGGGCGTTATTCGACGATTGCCGGCTTTGCGGAGCCCGGCGAGTCGCTCGAGGACGCCGTGCGGCGGGAAGTGTTCGAGGAAACCAATATCCACGTGGGCGAGGTCCACTACCACAGCTCGCAGCCGTGGCCGTTTCCGTCGTCGCTCATGCTGGGCTTTATCGCCGAGGGGCGCTCGGTCGATATTCGGCTGAACGACGCCGAACTCGAAGACGCTCGCTGGTTCACGCGCGACGATTTGCGCTCCGGCTTTCCGAAACTGCCCTACCACATCTCGATTGCGCGTCGCCTGGTCGAGCACTGGCTGAACGCCTGAGCCGCTGCCGTGTGCCTCGTTCTCGTCGCTTACGGAACCCGGCCGGAGCTGCCGCTGCTCGTCGCCGCCAATCGTGACGAATACCACGCACGGCCCACCGACCCGCTGCACTGGTGGCCGGACAAACCCGGCATTCTTGCCGGCAGGGACCGGCAGGCGGGCGGCACCTGGCTCGGCATTAGCACCAGCGGCCGCTTTGCCTGCGTCACCAACTATCGCTCGGGCCGTGCACCCGCGGACACCTTGCGATCGAGAGGCGAACTCATTACGGCGTTCCTCGAAAGCCCGCTTGAGCCCATGGCATTTCTCGACGATCTTGCGGGCAGCCGCTATGCCGGTTTCAACCTGCTGCTGTCGGACGGCGAGACACTCGCCTACGGTAACAACGTCGATACCGAGCCTAGAGAGCTCGGGCACGGCATCTACGGCCTCGCCAATGCCGATCTCGACGCACCCTGGCACAAGAGCCTGATCAGCAAAGCCGCGCTCGATCGGCTGATTGCCGACGATCGTGCGGACAGCGACGCGCTGTTCGAGCTGCTCGGCAACCGGGAGACGGCCCCGGCCGATGCGCATGACGATCATCCGCACAGCGCGCTGAGCGCTCCGTTTATTGTGTTGCCCGAGTACGGCACGCGCTCGTCGACCACGTTACGGGTCGCTGCGGGCGGTGCCGTCGAAATCCGCGAGCGGCGTTACTCGGCGGACGGGCGTGAGCAGGGCGAAAACACCGAGCGGTTTCGGCTTGAACTGCCCTAGACCCGAGCAGCCCTAGGCCGGGTCGCCGTACACCTCGAGCAGAAAAGATCGGATGTCGCCCAGCTCTTCGGGGCAGACGCTGTGGGGCATCGGGTACTCCCGCCAGTCGACGGTAAAGCCGGCGCTGCGAATCATTTCCGCGGAGTCCTGCCCGAGCGCCAGCGGCAATATCGGATCGAAGCGGCCGTGCGCCATGAAGATCGGCAGCTTACGCGGCTGACCGTCGCGCTCGTTTCCGACCTCGGCAGCAAACGCCGAGGGCAGCGGCAGATAGGTCGACAGCAACATGAGGCCCGCGAGCGCATCGGGGTAACGCAACCCGACGTGCGCGGCGATGGCCCCGCCCTGCGAAAAACCCGCCAGCATGATCCGCTCCGCGGGTACGCCGGCTTCGATCTCTTGCTGAATCAGCGACAGCAGTATCTCGCTGCTCTCGGCAACGCCGGCGGCGTCCGAGCGGCCTTCGGCATCGAAGCTCAGGATGTCGTACCAGGCACGCATTTCCATACCGCCGTTGACCGTAACCGGGCGCACCGGCGCGTGCGGAAACACGAAACGCAGCGCCATTGCCGACGGCAGCCTGAGTTCGGGCACGACGGGCTCGAAGTCGTGACCGTCGGCGCCCAGACCGTGCAGCCAGATTACGGTTCCCGTCGGCCCGGCTACGCCCTCTCCGGCGTTTCCTGCCGCGCGGGCGGCGGCAAAGGCGGGCGTTTCGACGATAACCGGCGGGGTAAGGTTTTCGGGATGCGCCATGCTGTGGCGGCTCCTGTGCCAAAAGCCGAGCAGTCTAGCGGAAAAATGTGTGCCGGTGGCTTGCTTATTTATGTGCATTTCTATATTTTTATGCGCATATTTATTCATAGCGGATTGCAGGACCAACCATGCCTCCGACGCCGACCGACCAGGCCCTGAGGCGCGAGCAGCTTTATGCGCTGCTGCGCTCCGGTGCCGCGCGCACCCAGCAGGCGCTCGTCGACGAGCTCCTGGCGCTCGGCATTGCCGCCACGCAGTCGAGCGTCAGCAGGGATCTGAAAGAACTGGGTGCCGTCAAAACCCGCAACGGCTATGTCCTGCCCGCGGCCAACGACGACGAAAGTGACGACGAACTGCGCGCCGTCAGCGATCTCGTGCGCGACATCAAGGCCGCCGGGCCCAACCTGCTCGTCATAAAGACCGGTGCCGGCGCAGCCCAGCGCGTCGCCCTTGCGCTCGATCGCAGCGACTGGCCGGAAATTGTCGGCAATATCGGCGGCGACGACACCGTGTTTGTCGCGACGGCGTCGCTGGCCCAGCAAAAACGCCTGATCTCCCGGCTCAACATCATTGGTTACCGATAAGGATCCCCCCGTGTCAGAGACTGACTCCTCACCCATAATTCTTGCGTTTTCCGGCGGACTGGATACGTCGTTTTGTGTGCCGTGGCTCAAGGAGACCTACGGCCGCGAGGTCATAACGGCCACGATCGATACCGGGGGCCTGGATGCGGAGGCGGCGGCGCGCCTGAAACAGCGTGCACTGGCACTGGGTGCGGTCGAGCACGTGCTGGTCGACGCCCGGCAGGATTTCTTCGACGGCGTGATCCGCCACCTGATTGCGGGCAACGTGCTGCGCGGCAATGCGTACCCGCTGTGCGTCGGTGCGGAGCGCGGCTTGCAGGCACAGCGGCTTGCCGAGCTGGCGGTCGACCGGAAGGCGACGACGGTTGCTCATGGCTGCACGGCAGCCGGCAACGACCAGGTGCGCTTCGAGGTGGCCTTGCGCACCTTGAGCCCGGGCCTCGAAGTGCTCGCACCCGTGCGCGACAACAGCTGGGTTCGCGAAGAGCAGCTCGCGTACCTCGAGAAGCACGGACTGCCGCTGCCCGACCAGGGATCGGACTACTCGATCAACCGCGGTCTGTGGGGCATTACGATCGGCGGCCGGGAGACGCTGACCTCACAAGCGAGCATTCCGGAATCCGCGTGGGTGCTATCCGCCAACGCGTTCAGCGAACCCGCCGAAGGATCGACGCACGAACTCGAATTCGAGGCCGGCATACCCGTGGCGCTCGACGGGGAGTCGCTGTCGCCGGTCCTGCTGATCGAAAAACTCGAACAGCTTGCGGGCCGTTACGGCATTGGCCGTGGCATTCACCTGGGCGACACGGTGCTTGGCACCAAGGGCCGTGTCGCCTTCGAGGCACCCGCGGCCATTACCTTGATTACGGCACATCGAGAACTCGAGAAACTGGTGCTGAGCGCCCAGCAGGCAAGGCTCAAGGACACGCTTGCAGCCGCCTATGGCGATCTGGTTCACGAGGGCCGGCAGCTCGATCTCGTGTGCAGGGACGTCGAGGCATTCTTCGACTCCTCGCAGACCCGGGTCAGCGGCACGGTGCGGTTCACGCTCAGGCCCGGATCGCTGTTCATCGACGGCACCGACTCGCCGCATTCGCTGCTTGCGGCCACGCGCGGCGTTTACGGAGAGGCGGCGGGTGAATGGACCGCCGCCGATACGCTGGGTTTTGCACGCGTCCTGTCGCTGACCGGCACACTGCAAACCCGCGCGGCTGACCGGTCATGAAATCCGTTGTCGTCGACAAGATTGCCTCGGTGGCGCAACACAGCGACCTGGCTGACGACGTACGCCTGTCGGGCGAAATACCCTGCGAGGAAGGTGTGCTCGTGGCGGTGCGCGTCCTGAACAACAAGTCCCGCTACAACCAGCTCGAACTGACGTCCGGGCGCATGGCGACCGTTGCGGCGGGCGACGTGATCGTCGGCGCGCTCGGTCATCGAAACGCACTGCGCGGTTACTCCGGCAAGCTGCCGACTGAACTCGCCGTTGGCGACACTTTGCAGCTGCTGAACATCGGCGGTGTGCTTGGACTCTGCGACTCCGCCAACCCCGACGTCGGCCCGCCGTTCAACTGCGAAGTGCTCGGCACGGTCCTGCATTTTCCCTACCTGGGCGAGCGCATAGGCGTGCCCGCGCGCGTGGGCGAGCAGAACCTGGACGATGCGCCGCCCTTCGACACGGCCGGCGTGCCCGTTGTTGCGCTGGCGGGCACCTGCATGGACTCGGGAAAGACCGCAGCCGCGTGTGCCGTGGTCAGCCGTCTGCGTCAGCGCGGCAAGTCGGTTGCCGCCTGCAAGGCCACCGGGGTCTCCCTGCGCCGCGACATCCTCGCCATGCAGGATGCCGGCGCCCACGAGGCCATGATTTTCTCCGATTTTGGGGTTGTCACGACCACCGCCGGCAACGGCCCTGAGCTGACCCGGGCGTTGCTGACGCGCCTGGCCGCCAACGCGCCGGACGTCATAGTCCTCGAACTCGGCGACGGTCTGCTCGGCTCCTACGGCGTGGAAGCCATCCTCGAAGACGCGGCCATCCGCGACAGCCTGAGCGCCGTGCTGCTGTGCGCCAACGATCCGGTATCGGCCTGGGGCGGCGCGCGTATCCTTCGCGAACAGCACAAGATCGAACCCGCCGTGGTTACCGGCCCGGCCACGGACAACGCCGTTGGCGTCGAGCAGATCCAGTCGCGCATGGGTCTGCCGGCCATCAACGCACTGGCCAACGCGATCGAACTCGGCGACCACGTGGCCGCCGCGCTGTGGGGGGCTGACCTGTGAGCCGTCAGATCCCGACAGCCGTACTCGGAGCCACCGGTTACGTCGGTGGCGAACTCCTGCGGTTGATTGCCGCACACCCGGACTTCGAGCTCGCGGCCGCCGTGTCCGGAAGCCGCTCGGGCAAACGCATAGCCGAAACGTTCGGCCACCTCGAACCCGCGCTGGGGGACACGGCTTTCGCCGCGCCGGGACGCTGGCTCGAGACGTTTTCCACAGGGCAAACGCTGGCCGTTTTCTCTGCAGCACCACACGGCGCTTCAGCCGCGCTCATTGCCGAGACCCTCGCTGCCGCCCACCTACGCGGTGTGGACCTGCATGTTGTCGACGCATCGGCGGACTTCCGCTTTGCGGAGCGTGAAGCCTACGAAGCCATCTACGGCACGCACGGCGCGCCGGACCTGTTTGCCGACTTCAGCGCCGGCCTGCCCGAACACAGCGGCCGGCCGACAACGCCACACATTGGCAACCCGGGCTGTTTCGCAACCGCTATGCTGCTGGCCATTGTCCCGGTGCTGCGCGCGGGCATTAGCAGCGGCGAGTTCCAGGCAGCCGGTATTACGGGGAGCACGGGCTCCGGCCGCGAACCGCAGGCCGGCACTCACCACCCCGTTCGGCACAGCAACCTGTATGCCTACAAGGCACTCGAGCATCGTCATGCGCCCGAAGTAGCGGCCATGGCGGCGCTCGCCACGGGTCAGACGCCGATCCTGCATTTTGTGCCGCACTCCGGACCGTTTGCGCGCGGTATCCACATGACGGTTTTCTGCACGCTCGATCCCGCCAGCGGCGAGCGGGAAGTCCTCGAGGCGTTCAATGCCTGCTACGCTGACAGCCCGTTTGTGCATGTCGTCAACGGCACGCCACGACTCAAAGACGTCGTGGCGAGCAATCACGCACAGATCGGCATTGCGGTACGGGACCGGCAAGTGGTCGTGACCTCGGTCATCGACAATCTCGTCAAAGGCGCCGCCGGCGGTGCCGTGCAGTGGATGAACCGGCTCTTCGACCTTCCGGAAACCCGCGGCCTCGAAGCGGCCGCACCCGCCTGGACATAACGACATGCTAGACACCATCGCCGACAGCGACCCGCGACAGCGCGAAGCGCACGCGACCATTCCGGTCTACGGCCAGTTGCCGTTTGTGCCGGTCCGCGCCGCCGGCTGCGACATATTTACGGACGACGGCCGGCAGATCCTCGACCTGTACGGCGGCCACGCCGTCGCGTCGCTGGGCTACGGCCACCCGGCGCTGACCAGGGCCATCGAGAAGCAGGCCAGGCGGCTCCTGTTTCAGAGCAACGCCGTTGCGGTCGACGTGCGCGCGGAAGCCGCGGAGAAACTCGTGGCGACGGCGCCGGAATCGCTGACCCGCGCCTTCTTCGTGAACTCCGGGGCGGAAGCGAACGAAAACGCACTGCGCATGGCGCTGATCGCCACTGGTCGGAAGAAGGTCCTTGCCGTCAGCCACGGTTTTCACGGCCGTACGGCCGCGGCCGCAGCCGTCACCTGGAATTCCGCCGGCTGGTACGGTTTCCCCGCAAAACCGTTCGACGTCGACTTCATACCGCGTAACGATCGCGACGCAGCGGCCGCCATGTTCGATTCGGAGGTTGCCGCCGTCATTGTCGAACCGGTACAGGGTGTTGCGGGAGCCTTCGACCTGTCGCCTGAGTTTCTCCACACGCTGCGCTCCGCGAGCGCGCGACACGGCGCCCTGCTGATTGCCGACGAGGTGCAGTCCGGCATGGGACGCTCCGGGCAGTTCTTCGCCTGCCAGGTGCACGGCGTCGAGCCCGATCTTCTGACGTCGGCGAAGTCGCTGGGCGGCGGTGTCCCCGTGGGTGCAGTGCTTGCGAGCGACGCGGTCGCCAGCCACTTCAAACCGGGCTCGCTGGGCACCACCTTCGGCGGGGGGCCGCTCGCGGCGGCCGCCAGCATAGCCGTCATCGACGCCATTCGACGGGAGGAGCTGCTCGTCAACGTACGCGCCCGCGAAGCAGAGATTCGCGAGAGCTGCGTCGTTGGCCCCGTCAAGCGCATACAGGGCATGGGGCTGTTGCTCGGGCTGGTTTGTGACCGCCCGGCCGTCGAAGTACGCGACGCCCTGCTCGAACACGACATACTGACCGGCACCAGCGGTGATCCCGACGTACTGAGAATACTCGCGCCGCTGGTACTCGAAGCCAGCCATGTCGAGAGACTGGCCAATGCACTGGCCAGCATCCCTCCTACCCACCTTTGACCGAAACAGGATTGCTCGATGAAAGCGTTTAACGATCTTGCAGACTTTACGACCGAGGAACTCGAGGCCCTGCTCGAGCTCGCGGGGCGTCTCGACACACACCCGGAGCCCGAGGCATTGAAAGGCAAGGTGCTGTCGCTCTTGTTTCTGAGCCCCTCGCTGCGCACGCTCGCGTCGTTCCAGGCCGCAATGACGCGCCTCGGCGGCGGCTCGTTTGTCATTTCGCCCGACATGTCGATTCACGGTCTCGAAACGCGTCCCGGCATCGTCATGGACGGTTCGGCCGCTGAACACATCCGGGAAGCCGTGCCGGTCATCGCCTCTTACGGCGACGCGATCGGCATTCGCGCGTTTGCCGAGCGGAAGAATCTCGAAGCGGATCTTGCGGAAACGGAGTTCTCCGCGCTGACCAGCCTGATCGATACGCCCTACATCAACATGGAATCGGCCATGGGCCACCCTTGTCAGAACCTCGCGGACTGGAAAACCATGGACGACCTCGGCATACCCGCAAATGGCGGCAAGTTCGTATTGAGCTGGGCGTATCACCCCAAGGCGCTGCCGCTCGCCGTGCCGGCCTCAACACTGTACACGGCCGCCCGCCGCGGCATGGACGTAACGGTCCTGAGACCCGAGGGTTTCGAGCTGCCGGAACCGCTCATGCAAAAGGCGCGCGGTGCCGCGGAGAGCGCCGGTGGCTCGATTACCGAGACCGATCAGCGCACGGAAGCGATGGAGGGCGCACACGTCATTTACGCAAAGTCCTGGTCGTCTACCAGGCACTACGGCGACCGTCTCGGCGATCAGGCGCTGCGCAACGAACTCGTGGACTGGTGCGTCGACGAGCCGTGGTTCGACAATGCAGAGGAGGACTGCCGTTTCATGCACTGCCTGCCCGTGCGGCGCGGCGTGGTTGTTGCCGAGCGCGTGCTCGATGGGCCGCGCAGCGTCGTCATCCCGGAAGCACGCAACCGCATGCTCGCGCAAATGGCCGTGCTGCACCGGATGCTCGGGAGCAACTCGTGAGCAGCAAACGCGAACGCGCCATTGTCGTCTCGGCGCTGAAACACGCAGCGCCCTACATCCGCCTGTTCAAAGGCAAGGTGTTTGTGCTCAAGGCCGGCGGGGAGGTGTTTGCCGACGAACATCAGACCCGCGCGCTCATGGAGCAGGTTGGCCTGCTTCACCAGGTGGGCATACGGGTGGTGCTGATCCACGGCGGTGGCCCGCAGTCCACTCAACTCGCGAGCCAGCTGGGCGTCGATACGACATTTATCGACGGCCGCCGCGTCACCGACGATGCCTCGCTCGACGTCGCCACGATGGTTCTGAACGGTCAGATCAATACGCGAGTGCTCGCGGCCTGCCGCGACCTCGGCATTCCCGCGGTCGGCATCAGCGGAGTCGATGCGGGGCTGATACGCGCCCACCGCCGCCCGCCCGTCGATCGGGGCGACGACACGCCGGTCGATTACGGCTTTGTGGGCGACATCGATTCCGTCGAGGCGGATATCGTGCGCAAGCAGCTCGACAACGGGCTCATGCCGGTCATTAGCCCGCTGTCCTGCGACGAATCCGGCACCTTGCTCAACATCAACGCCGATACGGTTGCGGCCGCGATTGCGGCGGAGCTCGAAGCCGAGAAACTCATACTCGTAACGGCTGCGCCGGGCATCCTCGAAGACGTCAGCGATCCGCACTCGCTCATTAGCTACATCGACCGATCCGAACTCGGGGCGCTCAAAAAATCGGGCAAACTCGCCGACGGCATGCTGCCGAAAGCTGCCGCCATCGATCAGGCTTTAGAGAAAGGCGTGCGCCGCGTGCACATCATTTCCTGGAAAGTCCCCGACAGCCTGCTGCTGGAGGTCTTCACGAACGAAGGGACCGGAACGCTGGTCGTTGACGACACGGGCGCGCTAACCCCCGAAGAACAGGCCTCGGGGGAATGAGCCGCCTCTGGGACAAGGGGCTCGAACTGGACGACCGGGTGCTCCGGTACACGGCGGGCGAAGACCATCTGCTCGACGGCCGGCTCGTGCCCTTCGACGTGCGGGCATCAATTGCGCACGCCGAAATGCTCGCCCATACCGGACAGTTGAGCGATGCGGATCGCGATCTCATTTTTGAGGGCCTCGAGGCACTCGAACAGTCGCACGCAAAAGGTGAGTGGTCGATTACGCTCGACGACGAGGACGTCCACACGGCGCTCGAATCCCGGCTGACGGCTGCCATTGGAGAAGCCGGCGGGCGACTGCACCTCGGCCGCTCGCGAAACGATCAGGTGCTGACGGCGCTCAGGCTGTATCTCAAGAGCGCAACGAGCGAACTCGAAGCAGAGACCGGCTCACTGGTCGACGCGCTGTCGCGGCTCGGCCAGCGCCAGGGTACGGTCGAGCTTCCCGGCTATACGCACATGCAGCATGCGATGCCCTCCTCGGTAGCGCTGTGGGCCGAAGGCTACGGTGAAGCATTTACCGATGCCGCCGCCGGCCTCGCCGCGGCCCAGCGACGGCTGGACCAGAATCCCCTGGGCAGCGCCGCCGGCTATGGCACGCCGCTGCCGCTGGATCGCGAATACACGTCCCGGAAGCTCGGGTTCGCGGCAACCCAGGAGCCCGTGACCGCGGCACAGCTCTCGCGCGGCCGCGCGGAAAGTGGCCTGTTGTTCGAAATCACGCTGCTAATGCAGGATCTCGGCAGGCTCGCATCGGACCTGCTCCTGTTCTATACGCAGGAGTTTTCCTACATTGCGCTGCCGCACACGATGACCACGGGCTCGTCCATCATGCCGCAGAAGCGCAACCCGGACGTGCTGGAGCTGGTCCGGGCTGCGTCGGCCACGGCGCTGGCCTGCCTCAACGAATCACTACTGGTAACGGCAAAACTGCCGTCGGGTTACCAGCGCGACCTGCAGCGCCTGAAGCCGCCGCTGTTTCGCGGCATCGACCTGGCCTTCGACTCCGTGGACATCATGGCCCACCTGCTGGATGAGCTCGAGTTCCTGCCGGATAACATAAAACTCGACGACGGCGTGTTTGCGGCGGAACGCGCTTATGAACTGGTCCGTCGCGAAGGCATACCGTTCCGGGAAGCGTACAAAAGGATAGCGGCGCAGTACGCCGGGTAAACCGCGAGATCCAAACCGGTTCTCGAAACCGCTCCGGGATCGGTTCTATAATTGCCGCTCCTTAATTACGTGGAACACACCATGCTTCGAGCACTCCTTAAGGGCCTCGCGCTGTGCGCCGGGCTAGCTTTAAGCGCCTGCGGCCAGAGCGGCCCGCTGTATCTCCCCGGAAACCCCAGCCAGATGACCACACCCGTACCGGAACAGGTCACGCCAGCCGAAGATGAGGAAAACGCTGAAGGAAACGACGAAACCGGCAGCGAATCTCAGTAATGCCCGGCTACGACCTGGTCCTGATCGACGGCTCTTCGTACCTGTTTCGAGCCTTTCACGCCCTGCCCGCGCTGACCAACTCGAAGGGTGATCCGACGGGCGCGCTGCACGGCGTCCTGAACATGATCAACAAGCTCGTTCGCGAACAGGAGTCACCGCACATTGCCGTGGTATTCGACGCTTCGGGCAAGACCTTCCGCAACGACCTGTACCCGGAATACAAGGCCAACAGGCCGCCGATGCCGGACGAACTCCGCTCGCAGATCGAACCCATACTCAACGCCGTACGCGCGATGGGGCTGCCGCTGTTGCGGGTCAAGAACGTCGAGGCGGACGACGTCATTGGCACGCTGTGCCGGCAGGGGGAAGCGGCGGGCATGTCGGTGCTGGTGTCGACCAGCGACAAGGACATGGCGCAGCTCGTCTCCGACAAGGTAACGCTCGTCGATACGATGAGCGACAAGGTGCTGGATCGCGACGGCGTCAAGGCGAAGTTCGACGTGCTTCCCGAGCAGATTGTCGACTACCTCGCGCTCATGGGCGACAGCTCGGACAACATACCCGGCGTGCCCAAGGTTGGCGCCAAGACGGCTGCCAAGTGGCTCAACCTGTACGACAGCGCGGACGGCATCATCGAGAACGCCGACGCCATCAAGGGCAAGGTCGGCGACAGTTTGCGCGACAATATCGACAGCCTGAAGCTGTCCCGAGACCTGGCGACGATCCGCACGGACGTCGAACTCGACAGCGCACCGGATGAACTGGTTGTCGAGACGCCGGACAGAGCAGCACTCAAAGATCTGTACTCGCACTACGAGCTCAGAACCCTGCTCGCGCAGCTCGAAGACGGCGAGTCCGGTGAGGCGGAAGACCATGCGGCGGTCTCCGCCGCGAGCTACGAAACCGTGCTCGACTGGGACAGCTTCGATCGCTGGTTCGACGCAATCCACAAGGCCGAACTCACGGCGCTCGACACCGAGACGACAAGCCTCGACTACATGGCGGCGGAGGTTGTAGGCCTGTCCCTCGCGACGGACACCTCGAGTGCCGCCTACATCCCGCTCGCGCACGACTACCCCGGCGCACCGGACCAGCTGCCGCGGGACGAGGTTCTCGAGAAGCTCCGGCCGTGGTTCGCGAGCACCGAACACAAGAAGGTGGGCCACCACCTCAAGTACGACGCGCACGTGCTCGCGCGGCACGGCATGCAACTGGCCGGAATGGCGTTCGACTCGATGCTGGAATCCTATGTCCTGAACAGCGTCGCCACACGGCACGACATGGACTCGACCGCCAGGCACTACCTGGGGCGCGAAACGATCCACTACGAGGACGTGGCGGGCAAGGGTGCCAAGCAGCTCACGTTCAACCAGATCGATCTCGAGACCGCTGCCCCGTACGCCGCCGAGGACGCCGAGATTACGCTGGCGCTGCACACCGAGCTGTGGGAGCGACTCAGGAGTGTGCCGAGCCTCGAGAAGGTGTACACCGACATCGAGCAACCGCTGGTCGAGGTTCTGCTCGACATCGAAGAAACCGGCGTCCTGCTCGACCGCGCGATGCTGAAGCAGCAGAGCACGGAGCTCGCGAAACGCATGCAGGAACTCGAGCAGGAAGCACACACGATTGCCGGCGGCCCGTTCAATCTCGGTTCGCCCAAACAGCTGCAGGAGATCCTGTTCGACAGGCTCGGGCTGCCGGTCATCCGCAAGACGCCCAAGGGGCAACCGTCGACGGCTGAAGACGTCCTCGTCGAACTGGCCCACGAGTACGAACTGCCGCGAGTCATCATCGACTACCGCAGCGTGTCGAAACTCAAGAGCACCTACACGGACAAACTGCCCGAACAGGTGAGTCCGGATACGGGTCGCATTCACACCTCGTACCATCAGGCCGTGGCCGCAACGGGACGTCTGTCGTCGACCGATCCCAACCTGCAGAACATTCCGATCCGCACCGAAGAAGGGCGTCGCATCCGCAAGGCGTTTGTCGCACCGGAAGGTCAGCTCATACTGGCCGCCGACTACTCGCAGATCGAACTCAGAATCATGGCTCACCTGTCGGGTGACGCGGGGCTCGTCAAAGCATTCGGCGAAGATCGCGATATCCATCGCGCAACCGCGGCCGAAGTGTTTGGCCTGTCGGAGGACGCCGTAACGGCGGATCAGCGGCGCTCGGCAAAAGCCATCAACTTTGGGCTCATGTACGGCATGTCCGCGTTCGGACTCGCCAAACAGCTCGACATAGGCCGCGGCGAGGCGCAGGAGTACGTGGACCTGTACTTCGAACGCTACCCCGGCGTGAAGGCGTTTATGGACAACACCCGCGAGCAGGCACGTGAGCAGGGTTTTGTGGAAACGCTGTTCGGTCGTCGCCTGTATCTCCCGGAAATCAACTCGCGGAACGGACAGCGCCGCCAGTACGCGGAACGCAGCGCCATCAACGCCCCCATGCAGGGTACGGCGGCCGACATCATCAAACGCGCAATGCTCGACGTGCACGGCTGGCTCAAAACGGGCGACGTGCCGGCGCGAATGATCATGCAGGTACATGACGAACTGGTGTTCGAGGTTGATGCGGGTGCCGTCGACGAGGTCGCCGCCGCGGTCATCGAGCGCATGAGCCGTGCCGCCGAGATGAGTGTCCCGCTGAAGGTCGACGCTGGCCACGGGAACGACTGGGAGGAGGCGCACTAGATTGAGTCTAAATTTTTTCCTTTTTAGATCAATCAGTTAAAAAATTTTCGGAACCGATCTGACTCAATACGTTCATACGTAACGAGTGCTTGTTCACTCGCCTGTTACCTCCCTATACAGGCATGCAACCTGGTCACCCCAAGCCGGTTGCTCAAGCTTAAGCCCCGCAGGCAATGCGCCGACGGGGCTTTTTTGTATCCTGATATCGCCGGCCGGCACGCTCACGCGGTGGAGCCGAGGAAGCGCTCCAGGACCTCGCGAGCCTCGCGGTCTCCCTGGCGTTTCAGAGACGAGAACAGCTGCACGGTGGCCCTGCCCTCCAGCGTCTTTTGCGCCGACAGCAGCGCGTTCGATGCCTGACCGCGCTTCAGCTTGTCCGCTTTCGTCAGCAGCACGTGGACCGGCAGGTCGACGTCACCCGCGAAGTGCATCATTTGCTCGTCGAATGCCGTGAGCCCGCGGCGAATGTCCACGACCAGCAGCAGGCCGGAGAGGCTCCTGCGGGTCCGGAAGTATTCCTCGATCAGCTGGCGCCAGTGATCCTGCATCTTTGCCGTGACTTTTGCGTAGCCGTAACCGGGAAGATCGACGAGCCGCCGATTGTCCCCGAGGCGAAAGAAGTTGATCAGCTGGGTCCGGCCCGGCGTCTTGCTGGTGCGGGCAAACTGGCGGCGATTGACGATCGTGTTGATGGCGCTGGACTTGCCGGCGTTGGAGCGGCCGGCCACGGCGACCTCCGCGCCCGCATCGTCGACAAACTGCTTTGCCGCGTTGGCGCTGGTGAGAAAAGCCGCATCCGGATAGTGGGACATTGGGGGTTTAAACCGTCGATTCTGTGTATAATTTGGCCGCTGCCCGCCCTGCCGGGCGAGGCTTTTTAGAAGACAGTAACGGGGCCTATCGCCTGCGACAAGACCCAACCGGGAGCTCCGTCGAGCAGGCACTCAGATTCTCGTCAAAGTATTCGCGCGATCCCTCCCCAGGGGACCGCGCTCAAGGACGGTAACGGTTGAGGAATATGAAAACGACGCTTGCAACCTTCGTAGCGCTGTCTGCGCTCTCGTTCCTGGGACTTCAGGGCGCCCAGGCAGAAAGCCTCGTGGACGGCGATGCCGAGGCGGGGCAGTCCCGGTCCATCACCTGCGCCGCATGCCACGGACCGGAGGGCAACAGCGCCAATCCGCTGTGGCCGAACCTTGCCGGTCAACACGCCGCCTACATTGTCAGCCAGCTCAAGGCTTTCAAGGACGGGCAGCGCGTCGACGCACTGATGACCAGCCAGGCCATGCTCCTCTCCGACGCTGATATGGCCAACCTGGCGGTGTACTACGAGGCCCTGACGCCGGCTGTACAAACGGCCGCCGATGCGAGCCTCGTCAACCGTGGGGAAGCGCTGTACCGCGGCGGCAACAACGAAAGCGGCGTGGCGGCCTGCATGTCCTGCCACGGACCGAGCGGCAAGGGAAATCCCGCGACGCAGTACCCCGCGCTGGGCGGGCAGCACGCCACCTACACGGAAAAAACGCTCAAGGACTACGCCTCGGGCGCGCGCAAGTCCGTCGTCGGCAACAACGCAATGAACGAGATTGCCGAGAAGCTGTCCGACGAAGACATCAAGGCGCTGGCCGCTTACCTGCAGGGCCTGCACTAGACGGATCGCCGGAGCAAAAACGGGTAAACGTGATACACATCGCAACCCGGGCACGCCCATTGCGGCTAAGGTGTATCGAGCCTGGGGAACAGAGCAAGTATCGGAATCGCTTATGAACGCAAACATTGCTGTCAAAATCCTCGCCATTGTCGCTTTTCTGACCCTCGCCGCCTGCGGCCAGTCGGAGCAGCCACAGCCTTCCGAGCCGGCACCGACCGTCGAGGCCGAACCGGTCGAGGAAACGGCTGCCCCGGAAGCCGACGACGCCGCTGAAGAAACCGTGCAGTCCGTGGTTGAAGAATCCGCAGCGGACGCGGAGCCCGACGATCAGACGATTGTGCTCGCCCAGGCTGAAACCAAACCCAGCCAGCAGGATTTCAAGTATCGGGAGGGCTCACATTTCACGCGGCTCGTGCCGACGCAGCCAACCGTCGGCGGTTCGACCGACAAGGTCGAGGTGGCGGAATTCTTCTGGTACGGCTGTCCGCACTGTTACGATCTCGAGCCGTTCCTGAACCGCTGGAAAGAAACCAAACCCGCGAACGTCCGGTTTATCCAGGTACCGGTCAGCTGGAACCGTCAGGTTGCGGTTCACGCCCAGATGTTCTACACCGCTGAATACCTCGTCGACAACGGCGTCATCGAGGACTCCGTCCGCTTCCAGCAGGCCGTGTTCTCGGAAATGCACCAGCGCGGCAACCGGCTCTTGTCCGAATCAGCCATGAAAAGCCTGTTTGCGAGCTTCGGTGTGTCGGAAGCGCAGTTCGACGAAGCCTGGGGTTCTTTCGACGTCGACCGCAAGCTGAAGATCGCCAGCGATTTTGCGCGCCGTTATTCCATCCAGTCCGTGCCCGCAATTGTCGTCAACGGCAAGTTCCGTACGAGCGCGCAGTCCGCAGGTGGCAACGCTGCACTGATCGAAGTCATCGACGAGCTGATCGCGCGCGAGACGATTCGCTAGGCCCCAGGTCGCACAAGCCGTCGGGGCTCTCTCCCCGGCCACTTCAGGCCGTTCCCGTCAGCCGTTGTCCTCCGCAACGATGACCAGATCGCCGGCGCTGTTGCGTCGCCAGTAAAGACGCTTGCTGACCTTGAGCGGCTGACCGTTGCTGCGGACCCCGCTCAGATCGAACCGGGTGACGAACAGCGTGCTGTCCCCGGGTTCCGCAAGTGCGATCAAACGGTGTATCTCGAGTTCCGTAAAGGCGCGCTTGTCGGCGCTCGCGAGCCGCAGATTCTGCCAGTCGTCCCGCGACAGGCCACGATATTCGAAGCTCTCGTCGTAACTCGCAAAATAGCTTTGCAGATCCCCCAGGACCTGGGCACTGCGCCAGCGTTCGAGCGCCCTGTCGAGCTCGGCGGCAAGCGCCTTGTTGTCTTCCCGGCTCGTATAAGCCATTTCCCTCACGATAATTACCGGTGTGGCACCGGGCTGGAGGCGCGGCGCCAGCCGAGCCAGCTGCTCGTTGGGTAACGCGATGCAGCCGTCCGTATCGCGCACGGGACGCTGCCCACCGCCCGGCGTAACACCGTGTATCCAGATGCCGTCGCCCGTTCGGCCAAGGCGCCGATCGATCGTGTTGGGGTAGTCGATAGGAAACGCCGTTATGCCGTACTTTTCGTTGAGGCCGCGTGTATCCAGCTGCTCGGTCACAAAATACACACCGATCGGGGTCAGACGGTCGCCGGCTCGACGCTTGCCGACACCGTTGCGGCCGATGGACATGTAGTGGCTCTCCGCCTCGAGTTCCCCTGATTCACCGCGGTAATAACGATAGAGGGTTGCGCTGCTCGTATCGGCAATGAGCACGCTGTCCGTCGGCTCCGGAAACGCAAGCAGCCAGGCGGGCCAGCTGCCGTTTGCAGCAGCGGGGTGCGGAAACAGGCTGACCAGCAGCAGCAGGCAGCCCAGCGGCACGCTCGCCAGCACCGCGTGCCTGCTCCGGAAAAGCGACTTTTGTCGCAACGCGAATTCCGCCATCCGGACGTGTAGCATGAGCAACGTATGACCCGCAAAGCCCGCCGATTCAGCGCTCAAATTGATGCGTATTCTCACAACCTTTCGCCGTTTCGATGGTCACATCACATTAAGCTCTAGATAAAACGATTAAAAATAGAACTATATCGTATCGGTGGGGAAGCTATGCGAATCATTGAATGCCTGGCCATTGGCGCTATCCTGAGCTCCACAACCGTCGCCACCGCAGCGGCATCGGAACCCCGGCAGGGCTGCCGACTCCCCAACCTGCCCGAACGGCTCGATTCGGATCCGCTGCTCTGCGAGTTTGATGAGGCCTGGTCTGCACAGTTTGCAACCGAGGGTTATCGCGAGGCCGCCGACCTGGCCCGGCGCTATCTTTCTCAGTCAGATCTCGACCCCGAGCAGCGGGCTTTCGTCTTGCAGCGGCTTGCACTTGCGCAGCACCGGGAACGCGAAATCGAAGCCGCCAGGCAGAACTACCTGCTCGCCATCGAACTCCTGGAGGGCTCGTCCGACCGACTGGATGTACGCCTGATCGATCCCTTGCTCGGCCTCGGCCAGACCCTGCTGGAAGACGAGGCAACGGAGGAAGCCGCCTACGCGCTCGAGCGTGCCGCACATATCAGCCGGGTTGCGGAAGGGCCGTACAACGTTCGCCAGGGCCCTATCATTGACGAACTCGTCAAGGCGCACGTAATGAACGGGCGCTTCGACCTGGCGCTGGACGCGCAATCCAGCCAACTCGAAAGCTATACGCGCGCCTACGGACACGGCGACGATCGCGTCATTGCCAGCTGGCTGCAACGCGGTGAGCTGTTCAGCGCCGCCGGTATGTACAACGAGGCGCAGCAAGCCTATAAGCTCGCCATGCGCACCGTGCGCCAGCACGACGGTATGTATTCGGCGGCTCTGCTGCCGCTCCTCGACTCGATGGCGCAGTCCTATCTCAACCACGGCATGAACACGCGCCTGTCGCGAATCGGCATTGCCAAACAGTACCTCGAGCGCAAGGTGATTGTCGTCAACAAGAACCCGGACATCGATCCCGCGACGCGTGCAGCCGTCTACGTGCAGATGGGTAACTTCCTGCAGAAATACAGCGGCTGGGAATTTGCAATCGCCAACTACCGGAATGCCTGGGAGGAACTCGGCAAGCTGTCGGACGCCGAACAACTGCGTGCGGCGTATTTTTCCGAGCCTGCCATCCTCGTTGGCGAAGACCGCGTTGTCGAGGCAGGCAACGTCATGGGCTCCCCCGACGGCGCGCCTCTCACGGACTATGCGTTCGAAGTGCCCGTCACCCTGGATGTCTCGAACCAGGGTGAGCCCCGGAACGTCCGCTTCGACGACGACATGCCGCTATCGCGCAGCACCCGGGAACGGGCGCTGCGGCTGGCGCGCAAGCTGAAGTTTCGCCCGAAAATCGTCGATAGCGCGGCCGTGGACGCACTCAATCAGCGCTACACGTTGACCATACCGGTGGAGATCGACGGCGCCCGAATTGCAGACGGCACCCGTTAGGCGCTGCGTCCGTTTCTCCGCTTAAAAATATCGACGCAAGAATCGGCACAAAAAAAGGCCGCCCCCTTTCGGGAGCGGCCTCTTCAGGTAACGGCAAGCGTTACCTTGGTTTCTCTACGTTGACTTAGAAGTCGAGACGCAGACCGACGTAGTAACGGCGGCCGAGACCGTCGTAAACGTCAGGTGCCGTGTTCCAACCCGTCGACGTACCGGGGCCGAAGAAGCCGATCGGCACGTACTCGTCAGCGATGTTGTCGATACCGCCAACCAGCGTGATGTTGTCGCCAATTGCGTAACGACCCTGAATGTCGTGGAAGTAGGTCGTGTCGATTTCGGAGACGGAGAAGTCGCCTTCGTTCTCGAGCACAGCCTCACCAATGATCTGCGTGTTCCAGGACACGATCAGGTTCGGACGGCTGTAGACGATACCCACGAGCGCTTCGTTCTCGGAGAAGCCGATTTCACCTTTGCTGTCGATGGTGTCGGCGCCCTCAAACGGAACCGTGTCGTACTTCGTCAGGATGCCCCAGGTGACGTTGAAGTCCAGAGACCCCAGGTTGCCCGGCAGATCCAGGCCGTAGCTAGCCTGCACGTCGATACCGCTGGTTTCGATCGTGGCAAGGTTCTGCTGGAACGCGTTGGAGAACTGGATTGCACCCACCGTCGGGCCATTGCCGAAGCGGATGATGCCCTGACAGAAGTCACTACCGGCATCGTACGCAGCTGCACCGTAGCAGCGGTCGAGAGCGATCTGGCGAGCAAGACCGGCGATACCATCGGTGATTTCGATGTTGAAGTAGTCGACCGATACGCTGAAGCCTTCTGCCCAGCTTGCGAACGTCGGGCTCCAGACGAAGCCTGCCGTGACCGTGTCGGCTTCTTCCGCCGTCAAGGTGGCACCACCGGCAGCGGCGCCGCCGTTGAAGCCGGATACACCCTGAATTTCAGGCTGCGTCAGCACGAGGCCACCCGTTGCGTTGACACGCGCAGCAACCGCGGGATCCTGCAGGCAGGTTACTGCCGTCTGGTCTCCGATCGTTGCCGGGTTGAGTCCGCTGGTCAGCGCGTTGTTCGGGTCGTTGACGTCCCGAACCGTGTTCAGGAAGCCAACCTGGCCGCCCTGAGACGTTACGCCTTCGCAAGGATCGCTGACCGTCGGGAAGGTCTGGCTGAGCGGCTGGAACAGTTCCGAAATGTTCGGCGCACGTACAGCGCGCGAGAACTGAGCGCGAACCATGAGGTCTTCGATCGGAATGTACTTGGTCGAGATAGCGTACGCGTCCGTGCTGCCTACCGTCGAGTAGTCCGAGAAACGAGCCGCGAGGTTCAAATCCCAGGACTGTACGAGCGGCATGTCGGCGAGCAGCGGTACTTCGAACTCGACGAAGCCTTCCGTGACGTAGAAGCTGCCGATCGTCGGCGGGATAGCGTTACCCGCGTTCAGACCCTGCTGGCTGAGTGCATCACCAATCGACTCGGACTGCTCGTCGCGGTACTCGGCACCGACTACGAAGCGGGCCGGACCGGCCGGCAGCTCGAACACGTCGCCGGAGATGAAGCCGGACAGTACACGCTGCTCAACCGTTGCCTGCGTGGAGGACGGAGCCTTCAGGTAATTCAGCAGGTTGCGGCGAGTGAGGTCGTCGAGACCGGCCGTAATCGAACCGAAGCCGAAGATGTTGACCGGCAGACAGCCCTGGGCGCGAGCAATTTCGTCGGCACAGATGATGTTGCCATTGCCGTCGTCGACCGCATCCAGTGCGTTACGCATGTTCAAGACGTTGATTTGGCCCGTCGATTCCTGCTTCTGCGTCGTGCGACCGAAGTTCGCGGACAGCTCGTAGGAATAGCCGTTGCCGAAGTCGCCCTCGACACCCAGTACGTAACGGAAGGTCTGACGCAGGTTCGACGCACCGCGCTGATCCAGCTCGGTCATACGACGTGCGAAACCGATGCGCAGGTCTTCGTCGGCAATACCCGGGTTGTTGTCACGTGCAATCTGCAGCATGTCGGCCGGAATGAACGGGTTGGTGCCCGCAATACCGAACGAACAGGTGGTCGCGGTACACTGCGCGCCGTTGTCGCCGTAGATGTCGTTGGACTCCAGCGGAAACGGCTCCAGAGAGGATTGCGACTCTGCACTCGAGTAAGTGGCTTCCGTGAACAGTCGAACGTTCTCGGAGAAGTCGAAGTTCATGTTGGCGGCCAGCAGGTTGCGCTCCAGCGGTACCTGCAGTGCACGGAACGCCTGACGGTTGAAGCCGTGCACGTCCGAAACGAACGGCACGGTGCTGTTGCCGTCGAAGATGAAGTTCCCCGCATTCGGGATCTGAATCCGGCCGAACTCGGAGAAGCTCGAGAAGAACGGAATCACGTCCTGCGTGAAGTCGTTTGCATAGTCGCCGCTGAAGAACGCCAGGTTGGCGCCGTCGACAGCCGTCTGCGAACGCTCGTTGGCAAACAGGCCTTTCTCGTCTTCGTAGGTGTACGAGAACATGGCGTTACCGCGGCCATCTGCAAAAGGCAGGCCTGCCGTAATGGAGATGGTGTGCTCTTCGAGGTCGTTGCGATCGCTCAAGCCGGTCTGGCCCGTGATCTGTACGCCTTCGAAGTCGGTCTTGGTGATGATGTTGACAACACCGGCCAGCGCGTCCGAACCGTAAACGGCCGAAGCACCACCCGTCACGACGTCGATACGCTCGATGAACGCGGCGGGGATGGCGTTGAAGTCAACCTGCTGCGAGCCCGGTACGCCCGCGACGAAGCGACGACCGTTGACGAGAACCAGCGTGCGGTCTTCACCAAGGTTGCGCAGCTCGACGGTGTTGATACCCGAAGAGTTCACCAGGAAGTTGGAGTTGGTTGTGGTCAGCGTAGAAACACCCGTAGCCGGCAGCGTACGAATGAGTTCTGACATGTTGACCGCACCAGACAGATCGATCGTCTGTGTATCCAGTACGTTTACGGCGGTTGGGCTGACCAGGTTCTGCTGCGTCAGGCGCGAGCCGGTGACCAGAATTTCTTCCAGCTCGTCGGCTTCTTCCTGAGCAAACAGGGTACCCGGCATGGCGCTTAGGCTAAGCACACCAGCCACGGCCGCGCTCAGGACGGAACGTCCCAGCGGCCCTCGTTTTCCCTTATGCATTTTAAGTCCTCGTTTAATGGCGAGTTCTAGGTCTCGTTGTCTAAACCCAAGGAGCAAACATCTTGTTGTGTTTGTCCCCCTGATCTTTCGATGGCGTGCGTTTCTTATGTGACGCTTACCAGTTTGTGGGGCGGATTGTAGCAGAAAAGTGACGCATTGGAACCGCTCCGATTACAATCGCAACAATGCCGACCGGACGTGCTGAGGCGGCTCCTAACCCCATGAAAAAATGGATATTCTTCGACAGGCAAAGATTTGCTTGAAGAACACGGACGGCTGCCGGGCGTTGCTTATGGCACTTATTCCAAGACGGAATAAGAGAAACTGTGGCTGCCGTACAACAGACGTGAAAAAGCAACAGAGTGGCGCCGCGACGGTCGAGCGCGGACCTTTAAGAGACGGGTTTGCCAGGTCGACAAGCCTTTCAATTCAATAACTTACGCTCCAGGAGCGCCTTTTCGGCTGCGATCGTCGTTACACCGTACCGGCGCTACGGATGATCGACCACGCCGTCCGGGGCCTTCCGAATCGGGCTATTCGCTGCGCTGTAGCGGGCAAAAACGTAGCCGCCGGCCAGCCCCGCGAGCACCTGAAGCAGGAAACCGTCGACACCTCGCGCTCCGCTCAGCGGGTTCAAACCGAGCACCCATTCCAGCACCCAGAGGAGAACACCCACTCCGGCTGCGCCCGCCGCGAGATACAGAGCCATGCGGCCGCGGTCGGCGAAGCGCGCCAGCAGGCCGGCGATCGCAAAGGCAATCAACAGGCTGACAGCCAGCAGCGGCAGGTAGGATCCGCTCAGGCCCATGAGGTCACCCAGGGTCGTCGAGAGGCGCAGGCCGAGGCCCGTTGCAACACCCATCGACGCAAGGTCGCTCAGTACGACCTGGGTCATGGCAGCACTGCCAAGGATAAAGCTCGTCAGGACGGCGGCCATCCAACTCAATACACGGCGCTTCATGGCGCTCCTCCGCTCGAAGCTCGAGGCTGTGCCGGTATACTGCCTCGGCCCGGTGGTAAAGAACAGCCGGCCCCCGATCAGTCCTTTGCCTCGTTAATCGTTTGCCTTAGTTAACGAGTAACAACCGCAGGTAACCGCCGTATGCCGAATGCTCTCCACGCGTTATTGAAATTGCTGCCGCTGTGCTGGGTGTTTGCCGCCGGCGCGGCGCTCGCCGAAACCGGCGGTTACGAGATCGAAGAACGTGCGGGACCGTTCGAACATCCCTGGAGCTTCTGTTTCCTCCCGAACGGCAACCTGTTGTTGACCGAGCGCCCGGGCAGTCTCCTGCACATCGATGCAGACGCCGGGTCGGCGACCGTCATCGAGGGTGTGCCCACCACCTACTTCGCCGGTCAGGGCGGTTTTCTCGACGTCGTGATCGACCCGGAGTTCGAAGACAACAATCTCGTCTACCTGTCTTACGCGGACGGCGATCGGAAAAGCAATCGCACGGCCGTGTTTCGCGGTCGCCTCGACGGCAACGCGCTCGTCGACGGGAAGGTCATCCTCGCGGCCGCCGCCGACAAGAGCACGGCACATCACTACGGCGGGCGTATGGCGTTCCTCGAAGACGGAACCTTGCTGTTGACCGTCGGCGACGGATTCGATCGGCGCGTGGAAGCGCAGAACCTCGACTCACACTTCGGCAAACTGTTGCGCATGAATCGCGACGGCAGCGCGCCGTCGGACAATCCCTTTGCCGACCGGAGCGGTCCCGCGGCGCTGATTCTCAGTTACGGACACCGCAATCCTCAGGGGCTGGCGGTCGACGCCGAAAGCGGAATGCTGTGGCAACACGAACACGGGCCGCTCGGTGGTGACGAAGTCAACCTCATTGCGGCCGGGGAAAACTACGGCTGGCCGGCGGCCACCCACGGTCGCGACTACACCGGCGCCTCGGTATCGCCGTACGTGTCACTCGACGGCATGCAGGACCCGAAGACAGGCTGGACACCGAGCATTGCGCCGGCGGGTTTGGCGCTCTACCAGGGCAGCTTGTTTCCGGCGTGGCGCGGCAGTTTGTTCGTGGCCGCCCTCAAGAGCCGGGATGTCCGCCGGCTGACGGTCGTCGACGACACGGTCACGGCCGAGGAGAGCCTGTTCTCGGAACTCGGCGAACGCATTCGCGACGTACGTGTTGGCCCGGACGGCGCGCTGTACCTACTCACTGACGGCGCTGACGGCCGCCTGCTGCGCGTAAGCCCGGAACGGCCGGCGGACGACTTGGTTGACTAATTCAGGCTGCTGATCAAAACACCCAGGATCGCGAGCGGCGCAATCACGCGCAGGAGCCACAACCATGCCGCGGCCAGCACGGGGCTGCCGAAAGCAAGGTGTTCGCGAATCAGCTCGGGGCGCAGGCGCCAGCCGACGAACAGCGCAATCAGAATACCGCCGAGAGGCATCATGATATTCGCCGTAAAGTAGTCGATCAGGTCGAAGAAGGTCTTGCCGTCGAACACCGCAAACGCGCCGAGCGGTGAGACCCCGCTCCAGACGTTGAACGACAGCACGGTACCGATGCCGAGTGCCCATGCGAGGAAACCGAACAGCATGCAGCCCGTGGCGCGCGACATTTTCCAGCGATCCTCCGCGAAGGCAATCACGGGCTCCAGCAGCGCAATGATCGAAGTGATCGCGGCGAACGCGAGCAGAAGAAAAAACACGGCACCAAAAACGGCACCGCCCGACATGCCGGCAAACGCCGTTGGCAGAGTGCGGAAAATGAGCCCCGGACCGTCAGCCGGATCGAGGCCGTTGGCGAATACCAGCGGGAAAATCATCAGGCCGGCCAGCACCGCCACGAGGGTGTCGGCGAGCGCAATGATCGTCGCCGAGCGCGTCAGCGAAATACGCCGCGGGACGTAAGCGCCGTAGACCAGCATCAGGCCCATCGCAACGCCTATCGAAAAGAACGCCTGGCCGATCGCCACGAGCACGGTGTCGGCGTTGATCTTGGAGAAGTCGGTGCTGAACAGAAACTCGATGCCGGCACCGAAGTCGCCGGCGACAGCCGCGTAGCCGATCATGACCAGCAACATGACGAACAGGGTTGGCATCAGGATCGATACGGTGCGTTCGATGCCGTTTTGCAGGCCGCGCGCGACAATGAGCATTGCGACGACGATAAAAACCGTGTGCCACAAGGTCATGGCCAGCGGGTTCTCCTGCAGCAGGTCGAACTGCTGCGCGACCTCGGTCACGGCAACGCCGCCGAAACCGTTGAGCGCCTTCAGGATGTAGGCGAGCGTCCAGCCCGCAATGACGCTGTAGTAGCTCGCGATCAGGAAGCCGACGACCAACCCCATCCAGCCGATAATCGACCAGTTTCCCGAGCGCCCGGAGTCCTCCGCGACCTGGCGCGCCGCGACGGGCGGACTGTGGTGACCGAGACGGCCGATCAGTAGCTCACCGATGAGTATCGGTATGGCAATGAGCAGCACGCAGACCAGGTAGATGAGTACAAAAGCACCGCCGCCGCTGACACCGACGATGTACGGGAACTTCCAGATGTTTCCGAGTCCGACCGCAGCACCGACGGCCGCGAGTATAAAAGTCCAGCCGGACGACCATGTCTGTCCGTTGCCTGAAGCTCCTGCCATCCCCCATGTCCTCTCTTTGTTCTACTTCCGCTGTGGTACCGGGTCTTCCGAGTCCGTGTTTCCGTTGGCGCCCGGTCGAAATCGACGGTCGGAATAGTACACCGGCCGCCGATTGACAGTTAATATTAGTAAATTATAATATTCGGATATTAGCCGGCATCCACGTTCCTACAGCACATGCAGAGCCCAATCATCGAGGCGTTCTTCGACGAAAGCACGTACACGGCGAGTTACGTCGTCGCCGACCCGGAGACACGTATTGCAGCGGTTATCGACCCGGTACTCGACTATGACGCGGCCGCGGGACGCACGAGCACCTGTTCCGCCGACCGGATCGTCCGCTTCCTCGGCAGTCATTCTCTGACTCTCGAGTGGATACTCGAAACGCACGTTCACGCCGATCATCTGAGCGCGGCGCTATACCTCAAGAATACGCTCGGCGGACGCATTGGCATTGGCCGCCACGTCACCGAAGTGCAGGAAACGTTCCGCGAGATTTTCAACACGCCCGAGTTACCCGCGGACGGCCGCCAGTTCGACAAACTGTTCGACGACAACGAGGAACTGGCCATCGGCAGTGTTGCCGTGCGCGTCTGGCACACTCCGGGGCACACACCCGCCTGCGTCAGCTATCTGATTGCGGACACGGCATTTGTCGGCGATACGCTGTTCATGCCTGATTTTGGCACTGCGCGCACGGATTTCCCCGGCGGCAGCGCACGCATACTGTACGCCTCCATCCTGCGCCTTCTGTCCTTGCCGGGCGACACACGGTTGTTTCTCTGTCACGACTACAAGGCGCCCGGCCGCGACGAATTCTGCTGGCAGACAACCGTTGCGGAACAGCGGGCTGCCAACGTCCACGTGCACGACGGTATCGACGAGGACAGCTTCGTTGCATTCCGCGAGGGCCGTGATGCGACACTCGGCATGCCCGCGCTGCTTCTGCCGTCACTCCAGGTCAACATGCGCGGCGGCGAACTGCCGGACGCAGAAGACAACGGCGTGTCGTATTTCAAGATACCGGTGAACCGGCTTTGACCCGCGCAAACCCAACGGGATGAGAGGAGCACACCCATGAACCTTCGCAAGCTCTCCGACAAATACTCGATTGCCGAACAGATCCAGGAGCACGACCTTGCAGGCCTTGCCGAGTCCGGCTATTCGGACGTGGTTTGTCACCGCCCCGACGACGAGGACCCGGGGCAGCCGGCGTTTGCCCGACTCAGCGAAGCCGGATCGAAGTACCAGCTGCGCTTTCATCACATACCGATGACGAGCGGTGTCGACAGGGGCGACGTCGTGCGTATGGCCGACGTGCTGAACGGCGCAAGCGGGCGGGTGCTCGGCTACTGCCGCACGGGGATGCGTTCGGAGCTGTTGTGGAAACACGCGAAAGACACGGCTTGAGTTGGCGCATCGTGATGCAGACCCGCAACCGTACTGCCGTCTTCCTCGCCATCCTGCTGTGCGCCACGTTGCTCGGTACGACGGGCAGCGCGGAAACGAATGATGCCGACGATACGCTGACCGTCGGCGCCGTCGCGCTGAAACCTTTCAAGAAGGCGCTAATGACAGCGCTTGAGGATGGCCTGGCCGGCGGTACAACAAACGCCGTCAGGGTATGCAGGACGGAAGCCTCCGAACTTGCCAAGCAACACTCGACACGAACGACCCGCCTGGGGCGCAGCAGCCATCGACTGCGTAACCCCGGGAATGCGCCGCCGGCGTGGCTCGAGCCGACGCTGGCCCGGTATCTCGAGGATCCTTCCGCGCGCAAACCCGTGGCGCTGGACCTGGGCAATGGCGCGCGCGGCTACGTCGAGCCGATCGCAACGCAGCCTCTGTGCCTTGCCTGTCACGGACCGGCACCGGACCCGGATCTCGCGGCCGAGATCTCGCGGCTGTACCCCGACGATCGCGCAACGGACTTCGAGGTGGGTGATCTTCGCGGCGTTTTTTGGGTAGAGTTCGCCCCTGAAGACCCCGCGCAGTAGGCGCACGCCGCTGGCGACGCCGCGACCGTCCCCCGGCACCGCCTGCAAGAACGTCCCGCGAAGAAAATCGAGGACCACTCGTGAACTGGCAAGACCTCGCGTCAGCTGCGATAACGCTGTTTCTCATTATGGATCCGCTCGGCAACGTGCCGGTGTTCAACTCGGTGCTGGCGAACTGCGACGCCGCGCGACGGACCCGGATCATCGTCCGCGAACTCGTGCTCGCGTTGCTGATTCTGCTCGGCTTCCTGTTCGCGGGAAACGCCATCCTGACTTTTCTCGGCCTTACCCAGTCTTCACTCAGCATTGCTGGCGGCATATTGCTGTTCATCATTTCGCTCAGAATGATCTTCCCGGGCCGAAACAGCCACGGTGACCTGGGCGAAGACGAGGAGCCGTTCCTGGTCCCGCTGGCGATTCCAATGGTTGCCGGGCCATCCACGATTGCCATTCTTCTGTTGCTGAGCTCCAGCCAGCCGGACCGCATGCTCGAGTGGAGCCTTGCGCTGTTCCTTGCCTGGCTGGTCACGGCGCTGCTGCTCGTTGCCTCTCCCTGGCTGCTGCGTTTTCTCGGCACCAAGGGCTCGAGGGCTCTCGAGCGGCTGATGGGGATGATACTCGTGATCCTGGCCACGCAAATGCTCCTGAACGGCATTCGCGATTTTGTCGTCAGCCTTTGACGGACAGAAAACTCAGGCGAGAAACTCAGACAATGGCGCGCGCGAGACGCTCACGAATGAGGGCTTCCGCTTCCGCCATGATCCGGTCGATCAGTTCCCTGACCTTGGGAATGTCGTGGATGAGTCCGGCCACCATTCCGCAAGACCACGCGCCGGCGTCCATGTCGCCTTCGGTCATGACTCTGGGGTAAACGCCGACGACCTCGTCGAAGATATCCTCGAAGCGCAGGCGGTCGCCGAGTTCGCGCTCTTTGGCGATCAGACGCTCCACCGCCTCGTTGTTCAAGACACGCTCCGTATTCCGAAGGCTGCGCATGATTAGCCGCGTGTCGAGTTCACCGGCATCGACGAGCGCCTGCTTGACGTTGGGATGCACGGGCGCCTCGGCTGTCGCAATGAAGCGCGTACCCATGTTGATGCCTTCGGCGCCCAGCGCAAGCGCGGCCACGAGGCTGCGTCCGTCCGCCATGCCGCCGGACGCCACGAAGGGGATGTCGAGCACCTCGGCGGCGCGCGGCAACAATACGAAGTTCGGCACGTCGTCTTCGCCCGGGTGTCCCGCGCATTCGAAACCGTCCACGGACACGGCGTCACAGCCGATCTTCTGAGCCTTCAGCGCGTGCCGCACCGATGTGCACTTGTGAATGACCTTGATACCGGCCTGCTGGAGTGGCGGCAGCACCTGCTGCGGATTGTTGCCCGCGGTTTCCACGACGGGAACGCCCGCGTCGATAATCGCCTTGATGTAGCCCGGGTAATCCGGCGACTTCACGGTCGGCAGAAACGTCACGTTGACCCCGAAAGGCTTGTCGGTCATGTCCTGGCAGCGGCGAATCTCTTTTGCCAGGTCCGCGGGTGTCTTCTGGGTCAGGCCAGTGACGATCCCTAAGCCGCCAGCGTTCGAAACGGCCGCGGCCATTTCGGCAAAACCGACATAGTGCATGCCACCCTGGATGATCGGATGCTCGATGCCGAACAGTTCGGTGATTCTCGTTTGCATGTGCGGCCCGACGATGTCGTCGTTACGACGGTGTGTAGTACGTCGGCGACGCCGGCCCGACCGGCAGTCCAATAACGAACGTCCAGAGGAAGAAGAACAGAGACCACAAGGTAATGAACGCCACCGAATACGGCAGCATCATTGCAATGAGCGTCCCGACACCGGCCTTCGGTTGATACCTCGCGACAAACGCCATGATCAACCCGAAGTAACTCATCATCGGCGTAATGATGTTGGTACTCGAATCGCCAATGCGATAAGCCGCCTGAATGACCTCGGGCGCGTAGCCGAGCAGCATGAGCATGGGCACGAAGATGGGCGCCGTCACGGCCCACTGCGCGGACGCAGAGCCGAGCATCAGGTTGATGAACGCGCAGACGAGGATGAACAGGAAGAACACGATCGGTCCGGTCAGTCCGATGCCCTGCAGGAAGTTGGCACCCGCCACGGCCGTAATCGATCCTAAGTTCGTCCAGCCGAAGAACTTGACGAACTGCGCGGCAAAAAACACGAGCGCAATGTACAGGCCCAGCGTACTCATGGCGTGGGCCATGGCGTTGATGACGTCACGATCGTTGTTGATCGTGCCGACGGTTCGGCCGTAGACGACGCCGACCATCAGGAAGTACACGAAGATGATCGCAACGATGCCCCTTAGAAACGGCGAACCCGCAACGGCACCGGTTTCCTGGTTCCGCAGTACGGCGCCTTCGGGATAGACGAGCAGGAGGAGCACAATCGCAAAAATCAAGGTTGCCCACAGCGAGTTCCACAGCCCGCGTTTTTCCTTTGCCGACAGCGGGTCCATGCGATGCGAGTCATCGTCGTCCAGGCCCTCGGGCGTGCCTTCGTACTTGCCGAGCGACGGCTCGACGATTTTGAGACTGATAAAACTGCCGACGGCCGTAATCAGAAACGTACTGGCAATCATGAAAAACCAGTTGGCGCTGACGTCGACCGTGTAGTCCGGATCGATGAGCCTGGCCGCCTCTTCGGTAATACCCGACAGCAGCGGATCGACGGTACCGATAAGCAGGTTGGCGCTGTAACCGCCCGATACGCCCGCAAACGCCGCGGCCAGCCCGGCCAGCGGATGCCGTCCGAGCGAGTAGAACACGACGGCCGCTAGCGGCACGAGCACAACGTAGCCCATCTCGGATGCCGTGTTCGACAGCACGCCGGCAAACACGACGATGACCGTCACGAGGCTCGGCGGCGCGTTCAGCACCATGCCGCGAATCAGCGCGGTCAACCACCCGGACCGCTCGGCAACGCCGACACCCAGCAGCGCCACGAGCACGGTGCCGAGCGGCGCAAACTCCACGAAGTTCCTGACCAGGTTCAGGACGATCATGCGCAGGCCTTCGGCATTCATCAGGCTGACGACTTCGATCAATCCGTTGTCGGCCCGTCCTCTGGCGCCTTCCGGGCGCGGGTCGATCACCGACACCTCGAAGAAACCGAGAATCCCGCTCAAGACCACAACGCCGGCGGCAAACAGGGCGAACAGGGTTACGGGATGCGGCAGCGCGTTGCCGAGCCACTCGACGACGTGCAGGAAGCGGGTAATGCGTGATTCGCCCGGCTGACGGGCAGGTTTGTCGGTCATTGAGAGTCCGGTTGGCGGCTAAAAGAAGGGTTTAGGGCCTGTTAGCAGGGCATAAGGAAACGGCAATCGGGCGCCCGCGTCAAATGCGTAATGTTCATGTTTTGTTGCGGCGGCCGCGACGGCTCCGCCCCGGCTTATTCTTGTTCGTTATGTTCTCGCCCGGTTTTTCTGAAGCCCGTTGGCGGCAAACCCGGAGCATGGGCCGGCGCACGATGCCGTGACGACAGGCGGCGGGCAGGCCCGCCGCTCTGCTATATCCTTTGCGCCGGCTTCGGTTAGGCAACAGCAAAGCCATTGCGGGCCTCCCACAGCCGGTACCAGTCATCGCGGGTATACGCAACGTCGAGCGCCGCCACGGACGCGCGTATGCGCTCCGGCGTTGTCGTGCCGATTACGGGCGCAATGCCGGCCGGGTGCCGGAGCAGCCAGGCCAGTGCAATCAGCCAGTCGTCGACGCCGTAGTGCGCCGCCTGTTCGGCGAGTTCCGCCCGGACGCGCGCCGCGTCGACGTCGGAGAAATGTGTCCGTCCCGCCTGCGGCACGGCGCCCGCCAACGGTGCCCAGGCCTGTGGCGTTATCCCGAGTTCCTGGCATTGATCGAGCGTCCCGTCCGTCAACGCGTCCGGTCGGTGCAGGTTGATTTCGACCTGATTTGCCTCGATGGGCACGTCGCAGACGGCTGTAAGCAGCCTTACCTGGCTCGGCGAGAAGTTGCTGACGCCGAAGTGCCTTACCTTGCCCGCCGCCTTGAGTTCCAGCAGCACGGCTGCGAGCTCGCGAACGTCGAACAGATAGTCCGGGCGATGCAGGAGCAACACGTCGAGCTGCTCGATACCGAGCCGCGACAGCGAACCCTCGACGCTCTGGCTAATGTGCTGCCGGGAAAAGTCGTAACGTTTGGGCGCGCTGCCGTCCGGATCGCCGGCAAAGCGTATGCCGCACTTGCTGACGACGATCAGGCGCTCGCGCAGCCCCGGGGACTCCTTGAGCAGCTCACCAAACAGCGCCTCACACGCGCCGTCGCCGTAGATGTCGGCATGGTCGAACACCGTGTAGCCCGCGTCGACGGCAGTTTGCACGGCGCGCTTGCCGCGCGACCGCGCCTCGCTGCTGCCGTCGCCGACGATGCGCATGCAGCCGTAGATCAGCCGCGACACCTCGGTGTGGCTGTTACCCAGCAAGGCCGCCTGCATGACCACGCCTCAAATGCCGCCCATGCACAGGTACTTGATCTCGAGATAGTCGTCGAGACCGTATTTGGATCCTTCGCGGCCCTGGCCGGATTCCTTGATACCGCCAAACGGTGCGGCCTCGTTGGAAATGATGCCCTCGTTGATGCCGACGATCCCGTATTCGAGCGCCTCGGCCACGCGCCACACCCGGCCGATGTCGCGCGTATAGAAGTACGACGCCAGCCCCACGTTGGTATCGTTCGCCAGCCGAATGGCCTCCTCCTCCGTGCTGAATCGAAACACGGGCGCCACGGGCCCGAAGATTTCCTCGCTGAACACGCGCATGCCGGGGGCAGCACCCGTCAGCAACGTAGGCTCGACAAAACGATCGCCGCCGGCAGCCCGGTTGCCGCCGACCTGCACGGCTGCGCCTTTTGCTTCGGCATCCGCCACGAATTCCAGCACATCGCTCGCCGCATCCGCCGTAATGAGCGGACCAATATCCACGCCGTCATCGGCACCGTTGCCGAGGCGAAGCGCCGCAATGGCGGCTTCGAGTTTTGCGACGAATGCATCGTGGATGCCGTCCTGCACGAAGATCCGGTTCGCGCATACGCAGGTCTGCCCCGCGTTGCGGAATTTGCATATCATGGCCCCCGTCACGGCCGCGTCGAGGTCGGCATCGTCGAATACGATGAACGGCGCGTTGCCGCCCAGCTCCATCGAGGTGCGTTTTACGGTCCCCGCACACTGCTCCATCAGCTGCTTGCCAACCTCGGTCGAGCCCGTAAATGTCAGCTTGCGTACTGTCGGGTTGCTCGTCAGCTCCGCGCCTATCTCGCGGGTTCTGCCGGCAAGCACGTTGACGACACCCGGTGGTATCCCGGCGCGCGAAGCCAGCTCGGCGAGCGCCAGTGCGGACAGCGGCGTCGCATTGGCCGGTTTGCACACCACCGTGCAACCCGCGGCGAGCGCCGGTGCAATCTTGCGGGTGAGCATGGCGTTCGGGAAGTTCCAGGGCGTAATGCAGGCCACAACACCAACGGGCTGCTTGATGCAGACCACGCGCTTGTCGCCGGACGGCGCCGGAATCGTGTCTCCGTAGACCCGCTTGGCCTCCTCGGCAAACCATTCGATGTAGCTGCAACCATAGGCAATCTCGGCTCGCGCCTCGGCCAGCGGTTTGCCCATCTCGGCCGTCAACAGCCGCGCCAGATCCTCCTGGTGAGTCATACACAGCTCGTACCAGCGACGCAGGCTGGCCGAACGGATTTTTGCGGGCTCTGCCCGCCAGGCCCCGAGCGCCTCCTCGGCGTTGCGAATTGCGCGAGCCGTCTCCGCCTGGCCGCAATGGGCCACCTGCGCCAGGATCTCACCCGTCGCCGGGTTGTCCACGTCGAAACGGCCGCCGTCGTCAGCCGCGACCCACTCACCACCAATAAACGCGTCCGCCCGCAACAGCGACGGATCGGCCAACTCGATGCCTGTTGTCACTGGCTCTCCCGCAACTCGATCAGCAAGATACGAAGGCTACCGCAAAACGCGCGGCGCGAGTGGCGGGATGCGGCCGGGCGCGTTGCCGTGGAAACAGACATCGAGCGGTCAACGGTCGGCCGCCGCCGCGGCTTTGACCGCCTCGGCATCCGCGCCGAGGTAGCGGTCGATCAGCGCATGCGCCAGGTAGATCAGCGGCGTCATTGCGATTGCCATGACAAATTTGTACGCGTAGTTGAGCGTGCCCACCGCCAGAAACAGGTCCATGCTCCACTTTTGTGGCCCCAGCACAAACGCTATGTAAAGGACAATGAAGCTGTCGACGAGCTGCGACACGAGTGTCGATCCGGTGGCTCTGAGCCAAATGAGTTTTTCGCCCGTGATCTTGCGCACACGATGATAGACGGTCACGTCCAGGAGCTGCCCGACGAGGAACGCCACCAGCGAGCCGCCGATCACCCAGAGCCCCTGCCCGAAGACGCCGGCGAACGCCGCCTGCATGTCGGGAATACCCTGTCCGCTGTAGGCACCCACCCACCAGTCGGCCGGCACGACGTGGATGGCCAGAAACGCAAACAGAAAAGCGTAAACAATAAAGGCAACGGTCAGATACGAAATGAAGCGCACACCGCGCCTGCCGAAATACTCGTTGATGACGTCGGTCATGACGAATACGAACGGCCAAAGCAAGACGCCAGCCGTGAAGTTCAGCGTGCCGGACTGTCCGAACAGCTGCCAGTCGAGCGGATCGAGCCCCAGGGTCGGTTCCAGCGCAAATATCTTGATACCGACAAACTCGGCAAGCAGGGCGTTGGTCAGGAAGAAACCGGCGAGAACGACAAACAGCCGCCCGCTCTTGTTGTTGTTGATCAGCACGCAGGTGTCCGGCAGACAGGAGACCGCAGTTTAACAAACGCCGTGCCGACGGCAGCGCTACCGATCCCTGAGCTCTCGGCGAAGGATCTTGCCGACCGTCGACTTGGGCAGCGCGTCGATAAACACAATCTGCTTGGGCACCTTGTAAGCCGTTAGCGAATCCCGGCAATGCTGCTCCACGGCCTCGGCGGTCAGAGCGGGATCGGATTTGACCACAAAAAGCTTCACGGCCTCGCCGGTGCGCTCGTCGGGCACGCCGACACAAGCACACTCCAGCACGCCGTCGAGCGTGGCAACAATCGCCTCGATTTCGTTCGGAAAGACGTTGAAGCCGGACACGAGAATCATGTCCTTCTTGCGATCCACGATACGGAAAAAGCCGTTCGGCTCCATCACCGCAATGTCGCCCGTGCGGAAGTAACCGTCGTCGGTCATGACCTCGGCCGTGGCGTCATCCCGTCGCCAGTAACCTTTCATGACCTGTGGTCCGCGCGCACAAAGTTCGCCTTCGTCACCCTGCGTCACCTCGCGGCCGTCTTCGTCACGCAGCGAAACGTCTGTGGAGGGCCACGGAATGCCTATGCTGCTCAGGAATTCCTGCATGCCGAACGGATTCATCGTCAGCACGGGAGACGTCTCGGAGAGTCCGTAGCCCTCCTTGATGTGTTTGCCCGTCACGGACTTCCATTTGTCGGACACGGCTTTCTGCACCGGGGCTCCGCCGCCGACCGACAGGGAAAGACGGCTGAAATCCAGCGCTTCGAAACCCGGTGTGTGCAAGAGGCCGTTGTACAGCGTGTTGACGCCCGTGAACACGGTCACTGGCCACCTGGACCACTCCTCGACAAACGCCGGCATGTCGGCCGGGTTCGTGATCAGCACGGACGTGCCGCCAAAATGGTGATAGGACAGCGTGTTCACCATCAGCGCAAAGATGTGATACATCGGGATCGCCGTAATGACGACCTCGTTGCCGTAGTTGATGTTGTCTCCCGCAAAGGCCTCGAACTGCAGGACGTTCGCCACCAGGTTCCGGTGCGTCAGCATTGCGCCTTTCGACAAACCCGTCGTGCCGCCCGTGTACTGCAGGAATATCAGGTCGTCGGATGCAATATCCGGCGCGGCAAACTCCAGCGCCGCCCCCTCGGCAACGACGTCCGCAAATCCCGGCGCCGACTCGAGTCCGGGCGCCCGCGGCGGACCCGGGATGCCGCGACCGACAAAATCATCGAGCTCCGCAACGATGACGTTCCTGACGGGCGTGCGTTCCAGCACTTCAGCCAAGGTCGGCGTCGAACCGGCAAACACGACTATGGTCTCGACGTCGGCGTCCACGAGTTGGTGTTCGAGTTCGCGCGCCGTGTACATCGGGTTGACGTTCACCTGCACGGCGCCCGCGCGAACAATGCCCTGCAGCGCGACGGGAAACGCCATCATGTTCGGCAGCATGACGGCTACTCGGTCACCCTTGGCAACGCCGAGTCGTTGCTGGAGATAGGCGGCAAAGTGGAGCCCGCGTTCGCGAACCGTGGAGTAGTCGAGGGTTGCGCCGAAACTGGCATAGGCCGGCTGGTCGCCGTACTTGCCGGCGGCCTCGTCGAGCATCGCAACGACGTTGGGATAGCGATCCGCGTCGATCTCGTGCGGAATGTGATCGCCGTAATGCTCGAACCACGGTTTGCTCATGATCTCCCCCCAGGGTCAAGAAGCGGTTTTCGTCAAAGGCATTTCGCTTTAGGATTACGGCTCCCCGAGTCACCCGGGGCGCGAGTCCGCGGTTTTGTCACCGCAAACCCATGTTGCATTGGTCCGTTCCGTACTTTTGTCCGTACACCGGAGTTTAGAGCATGCCCGTCGCCGAACATAGCCGCCGTCCACATCCGCGCAAACGGCGGAGCCTGGTACCGTGTCTCCTCCCTCTGCTGCTTGCCGGCTGCAATACCGCCGACTCGCCGCCCGGAGCAGTAGAACAATCGACCCCCGAAAACCTGAGCTACCGTGGACTCGAAGGGTTCCCGGACCCCGTCACGCTGACCGACGGCAGATACCGGAGGGAAGCCAGCACCGAAGGCGGCCCGTGGACTGTCGCGTTGTCGACCCAGTTCGCCGAGTCGGGAGACCTGGACGGTGACGGCGTGGACGAAACGGCCGTGGTGCTGGTCACCGACGCGGGCGACAGCCGCATCGTCCAGCATCTCGCACTGCTCGAGTCCCGGAACGGAGCACTCGAACACGTTGCGACGGCCACGTTGGGCGAGAGCGTACGACTGCGTTCGCTTGAGGTGCGGGACGGGATTGTCGACGCTACGCTGCTGGTTCTCGACACGAACGACCCCGCTTGCTGCCCGACAAGACTCGTACGACGCGAGTACATGCTGGCCGGGGATCAACTCGAGTTGCAGCACGAACTTCGCTCCGGCCCCCTGGAGCGGATCGCCGGACAACTGTTTCTCGACGACGAGGTGCAGCGATTCCGAAGCTGCACCGGGGCGAGTGACGGCTCGGGTGATGCGCTGACCGTCGACGCCATCAAACGGCAGTCCGTCGCCGAGGCTGTCGCCCAGGTAGCCGGCAATAGCGAGGAGCCGTTGTTCGTCGACGTCGAGGGACGCTGGTTGAACGAGCCCGGCAGCGCAGCGGGCGAGACTTTCGGGAATACGCTGGAAATAACGGGCCTGGTGCGGATCGAGCGTGAAGGACCCGGCTGCGACCGGCTGCTCGCGGATACCGTATTCCTGGCGGAAGGCAGCGAGCCGGACTGGCAGCTCGAGATCCGCCGCGACGGCGCACGTTTTGTGTCGCCCGTGACAGAGGAAGCCGCCGAGTACGTAGGCGGTATACGGATCAGCAAACGAATTTTCGAATTTGGAGAGCTGGCCGACAAGCTCACGGCGCGCTTCTCCGAAGTGCCGTGTTACGACAGCGCCGGCAACTATCATTCGCACGAGGTCGAAATCACGTTCGCCTCGAACCGCTACCCGGGTTGCGGCGCACCGGGACTGGCCAAGGGCCTGGACTGAGGCTCGGACACATGCCGCAGCAGACGTGGGTGGATCGCTTCATACGCGAACGGTCGCTGCCCGAAGACTGGCACGCTCGTGCCGGCGTCCACTTCGACGGGCTCGCCGAATGGCTCGCGCAGATGGCGCCAACGGGCCGCCGGCTCATCGGGATCAGCGGTGCTCAGGGCACGGGCAAGTCGAGCCTCGCCGAGTATCTCTCTGAAGCGCTCGAGAAGTCGCACGGCAAGCGCGCCTGTATTCTTTCCCTCGACGATTTCTATCGGACCAAAGCCGAGCGCCGGGCGCTGGCTGACAAGGTGCATCCGTTGCTGGCGACGCGCGGTGTGCCCGGCACGCATGACGTTGCGAGACTCACAAGCACCATTCGCGAACTGCTCGAGGGTTCAGCGTCCGTCAGGCTGCCGGTGTTCGACAAAAGCCTGGACGATCGGTCGCCGAAGGACCGGCCCGCACCGGTTGATCCCGATATCCTGCTGCTCGAAGGCTGGTGTATCGGCGCGCGCGCACAGACGGCTCTGGAACTGGCGGAGCCGATCAACGCGTTGGAGGCTGAACAGGACGCGGACGGCCGCTGGCGGCAGTGGGTCAACGAGCAGCTTGCAGAGGACTACGCACCCCTCTTCGACCAGCTCGACGCATTGCTGCTGTTGAAACCACCCACCTTCGAAGCCGTGCTGGGCTGGCGTACACTGCAGGAGCACAAGTTGATTGCGGCAACGGGCCGGGGCATGACCGATACAGAAGTCGTGGCGTTCATTAGTCACTACGAAAGACTGACCCGTGTTTGCATCGACAGCCTGCCCGCAATTGCCGACGTACTCGTCGAGCTGGACGAAGATCACGACATCGCGACGCTCGATATCAGGGGCGCCTGAAATCCTGGATGCGTAGCTTGGTTTCGTGACCGGCAAACGTCTGGCCTTCGCTGTCCTCGCCCTTCATGTAGCTTCGTTGCCAACCCTTTTTAGCCGCCTCTGAATCGGGGTTGCCGAGGTCTTCGTTGAAAGCGAGGCGATCCTCACGCCACTGGGTGTATTGCCGGTAGAGCCCGGCGTCCTCGTTCAGGTTCCGTACTTGCGGATCGAACTTACCGAGGTAATGGCGCGGATACGGCAGTACAGTCGCAATCGGCTCGTCGCGTTCGAAGCGAACTTTGTGGCGCTTGCGCGTGAACTGCCAGTTCATCGTGAAGCTGAACGGCGCCCAGTCCGTCTCGATCACGCCTTCGAGCGCGGCAATGCCGTCCTTGGGCGCGTTGGCGGGGCCTTTGACCCAGAGATTGTGCGCTTTGCTGGTGCGGAACAGATAACCCAGCGAGAAGGTCAGCACGCCGTGGCCAAAATGTGACCCGACGAGTGGGGAAGGCGCATCGTCGAAGCGAATCCGAATGGCGTCGAGCCCGTCCCTGCCGTTCCAGCGAGCGGTAAACCCGACCGGGTTCAAAATCTCCCAGCCCATCTGGTTGGCAATTGCCAGCGGCAGGCAGCGGTAGGCGAAGCGCTCCGGCAGGTCGTCCATCCACGCACGCCGGCGGTCGCCGGTCCTGAGCGGCATCGGTTCCTCGATCACTTCGTAGGCCGTAATCTTGAGTTTCTCTTTCATCAGTCTATTCCTTGCAACGCAATGGCTTGCTTGCCGGCTCTAGAGCGGCAGTGCCGTCGTGTACTTGTGCTGCCTTAGCGCAATCTGTGAAGACGCCTGCGCCACCGAGGCGTGCGCCAGCACGCGCTCCATCAGGATGTGCTCGAACTCACCCACGCTGCGTGTTCTCAGGATGAGCGTGTAGTCGTGTGTCCCGGTCACGGAAAAACACTCGAGGATCTCCGGCGTACTCTTGACGAGTGACTCGAACTGCCGTCGCGTTTCTTTTGCATGGTCCACAAGGTCCACGAGCACAAATACGCAAACCGGAAAACCGACCCGCTCTGCGTCGAGCAACGCGACGCGCCGCTCGATGGCGCCGGCCTGTTCGAGTTCCGACAGGCGTCGGGACACCGTCGACGAGGACATCCCGAGTTCGTCGGCAAGCTCCCGTACCGTTTTCGACGCATCACTTTGAATCGCGCGCAGCACCGAGCGATCGCTGTCGGTGAGGCGTAATTCCTGAGTGGTTTGTATCATTCAATGCGCTCCTCGCGGCGATTTGTCCCAAATACTACTGCATGAGAGCACAGAATGAACCCCTGTTGCGACATTTCCGGCGTATCCTTTCAGATCAGCCGTGTACCCGCGCCCGCGGGTCTGGGAGGATGATCATGAACGCTCTGCCCGCAGAAGTTGCCAACAGCAAGAATCGTTACGCTGATTCGCCGCGCAACGCGGACTACACGATCGATCAGCGCTGGGATAGCTACACGCGCGAGGAGCACGACCGCTGGGATCGCCTGTTCAGGAATCAGGCCGCAATACTCCCGGGACGTGCCGCGGACGAGTTTACTCGAGCCATGCACGATCTGCGGCTGTCCGAAGCGGGTATCCCGGACATGGAAAAACTCTCGGACCGGTTGGAAAAAATGACGGGCTGGCGCGTCGTGCCGGTCACCGATCTCGTCCCCGACGATATTTTCTTCGATCACCTCGCCAACCGCCGCTTCCCGGCCGGTGCGTTCATACGGCCGGAAGAAGAGTTCGACTATCTCGAGGAGCCGGACATTTTTCATGACATCTTCGGGCACGTTCCGCTCCTGGCCAACCCCGTATTCGCGGACTTCATGGAGGCCTACGGCAAGGGCGGCAACCGGGCGCTGGAACTCGGCCAGCTCAAGAATCTCGCGAGGCTCTACTGGTATACGGTCGAGTTCGGGCTGATCAAGGGCGACGAAGGCCTGAGGATATACGGTGCCGGCATCCTTTCGTCACCGCGCGAAAGCGTTTTTTCGCTGGAAGACGATTCCCCGAACCGCGTGGCGTTTAATCTCGCTCGCATCATGCGCACGAAACACATCATCGACGATTTCCAGCAAACCTACTTCGTCATCGACAGCTTCGAACAGCTGCTCGAAACCTGTTATAAGGACTTCGCCGACGTGTACGCCGAAGTTAGAGGTGAGCCCGACTACGAGGCGCACGAAGTCGTCAGCGGCGACCGTGTGCTGAACGAGGGCACACGCCGGTACTTCCTCGACAAACGCTAGACCGCCGTCACCTCAAAGGAGCGAACATGCCCGATACCCTCGACCCTTCGGACGTCGAGCAGCTCGTCCGGAGCCGCCCCGGCTGGTCGCTCGCTGAAGACGGCCGCTCCATCAGCGCCGAACTGACGTTTTCGAGCTTCGCTGACGCCTGGGGTTTCATGAGCGAAATTGCGATCGAAGCGGACAAGCTCGACCATCACCCGGAGTGGAGCAACGTCTACAACCGGGTGGCCATTACCCTGACCACCCACGACGCCAGCGGCCTGACGGTTCGCGACGTCGCGCTCGCCAAGCGGATTGCCGGCGCGCTCGCGCGGCGCGGTTACGGCGAGGAATAGCGGTTTGCACGTTGTCGTAACGGGCGCCGCGGGCGCGCTGGGCCGCACTGCGGTTGCCGTGCTGGCCAAAGCCGGACACGACGTGACCGGCATCGATATTGCCGACGGTTTCGACGACGTGGACGGGCTCGGGCGCGCGCTGGGCGGCGTAGACCTCGGAGCCCTCGACCCGATCCGCGCGGCGCTCGAAAAAGCCACTGCGGCAGCCGGACCCGTCGGAGCACTCGTGAACATTGCGGGCGGCTTCGTCTGGGAGACGGTTGCCGACGGCGACCCGGCAAGCTGGCAGCAAATGTTCGACATCAACGTGCTCGCAACACTCAACGCCTCACGCGCCGCGCTGGGTCACTTCACGCCGGCGTCCGCGTCGATCGTCAACGTCGGTGCTGCCGCCGCACTCAAAGCGGGTGCCGGCATGGGCGCCTACACGGCAGCCAAGTCCGGCGTCATGCGGCTCACCGAAGCGCTGGCGGAAGAGCTCAAACCTCGCGGCATCCGCGTCAACGCCATTTTGCCGTCGATCATCGATACACCGGCCAACCGCAAAGACATGCCGGACGCCGACTACTCCGAATGGGTTACCGCCAGTGAGCTCGCCGAGGTTATTGCCTTCCTGATTTCCGGGAAAGCGAGCGGCGTTACGGGGGCATTGATTCCGGTGACCGGGCGGGTTTGAAGCCGGGCTTCAAATAGCCCCCATCTCGATCGCCTTCAGCACGGCGCGCGTGCGATCCCGAACACCGAACTTCGCCAGTATGTTCGAGACGTGATTCTTGATCGTGCCTTCGGACTTGTGCAGCGCTTCGGAAATCTCCCGGTTGCTGTAGCCGCCGGCCATCAGCCGAATGACCTCGGTCTCCTTGGGAGTCAGCGGCTCGGGCATGTCGGCGCTCTCGAACTCGCCGCCCTGACGCGACAAACCTTTCAGGAGCGCCTCGGTAATGGCCGGCTGGATCATGGTTTCACCCGCGGCCACCGATTCGATGGCACGGATCAGGTTTTCCAGCGATACGTCCTTCAGCAGATAACCTTTTGCACCGGCTTTGATACCTTCGAGGACGTGCTCATGATCGTCGAAGGTCGTCAGAATGATCACGGGCACGTCGTGGCCCGCTGCCGCCAGCGCCGCGGTGGCTTCAGCACCGTTCATGCGCGGCATGCGCATGTCCATGAGCACCACGTCCGGCTCATGCCGCGCGACCAGCTCAATGGCCTGGTCGCCGTCGTCCGCTTCCGCCACGACCTCCACTTTCTCCGACAGCTCGAGCAGTCCGCGTATGCCCTTGCGCACGAGGGTCTGATCGTCGATGAGTGCCACGCAAAGCGTCATGCCGTGCTCCCGTAAGGTATCGATATGTTGAGCTTGAGACCGTCGTTCAATTTCCCGAGGGTAAGCGTGCCGCGCAGGTGATCGATGCGCTCACGCATGCCGGTCAATCCGTTGCCTTCGACCAGCTCGCCCTCACTTTTGCCGTCATCGCGGATCTCCAGGTTGACGTGATCGCCGCTCCGCCAGACGCGAATCCAGCTCTGTCGCGCGCCGGCATGCCGCAGCGTATTGGTGATCGCCTCCTGTATGCAGCGCAACAGGGACTCGGCAATCTCGACGTCGTCGATCTCGAGGCCCGGCTCGATGTCCAGCGAGATATCGAGCTGCGGTATTTTCGCGACGAGCAGGGCAATGGCCTGCCGGAAGTCGACGCCACCATCCTCGCGCATTGCGCTCACGGCCTCGCGTACGTCCGCCAGCAACAGGCGTGACAGCGCGCGGCATTCGGCAATGTGTGTCCTCGCTTCGCCGTCGGTGAGCCGCTCGGCAATCTGCAGCTTGATGGTCAGCGCGGTCATGTGATGCCCCAGGAGGTCATGCAGATCGCGCGCAATCCTCGTGCGCTCCGACTGCCGGGAGGCTTCCGACAGGAGATGCTGCGTGGCCATGAGTTCGCTGTTCAGGAGTTCGACCTTGTCGCGTGCCTCCTCGGCCTCGATGGCGGTTCTCGCGGACAGCAGCGCAAACAGGTGAAAGGTACCGAACAGCGACACGCTCACCACCGGGTTGTCGTAACCCCAGCCCATGCTCATGACGACGTACCAGCTCAGCATGATGCCGGCGAGCAGCACCCAGCCTACGGTGACTGAATACAGGGCTGGCGCGAGCGCAATCCAGATGATCGTGTAGATCGGCAAGAAATCGAGCGGCAACAGCCAGGCCAGCGCCAGCGCGCTGACTGCCTGGAGGCCGTGCGCCACTCGGCGCGCGGGTATGCCCAGTATCGAGTGTTTAATGGCGAGCTGCATCGCCACGAGGTTGGCGACCATCAGCACTACATAAAAAGGTATCCGGGCCTGCACGGCCTCCGAGCCGCGCAGCGCCAGGTACAGCGCCAACCCGGAAATCAGCGCCCAGGTCAGGACTCCGGCGCCGCGGTACAGGAAATCCGTTCGCGTGCGTTTTTTCATGTCGACATTGTGTCGGCTGCCGACCAGTGACGCTATATGCCAAAAGTCATGGATTGAGCTGATGACTGCCGGCACTTATGGCTCGAGACGGTCGCTCGTAATCTGAACGGGAAATTCGAGCGGAGCCCAAAATGACTACCCTGCACACCCTTTTAGTTAACGCACACATTGTTGTCGGCGCCTTTGCGCTGATCCTGTTCTGGATACCCGCACTCAGCCGGAAAGGCAGCACCGCGCACGTGCAAAGCGGCCGACTCTATGCGTACGCCATGTATTTTGTCAGCGTCACAGCGTTCCTGTCTTCGGTCATGGTGCTTGCCGACCCCATCGGCATCCGCCGGCCGGGACTGGAAATCGATCCCGAAGACGCTATCGAACTGGCCGAGCTGTTTCGCATGTTCAGCCTGTTCCTGCTGATGCTGTCGGTGCTGGTATTCGCGAGCATCCGCCACGGCCTCAAAGCGCTGGCGGTCCGCCAGGAACCGGATGCCATCAGGTCGCGCCTGCACCGCGGCCTGTTGCTCACCCTGGGCGTGCTCGGCGTCGCCGTACTCGGCATTGGACTCGCCCGGACTCAGTGGCTGCTCATCATCTTCGGCGGCATATCGATTTCCGGAGCAATCAGCATGTTCCGCGAAACACGGATCGAGCAATTCACGCGCGGCCAGCAGCTCAAGGCGCACCTGAGCGGGCTGATCGGCTCGGGGATCGGGGCTTACACGGCATTCTTCGCTTTCGGCGGTTCGCGGCTGTTTGCCGAAATCCTGCCCGGTCAGTGGCAGGTAATTTCGTGGGTGGTTGCCCCGGTCATCGGCACGATTGCCATCCAGCGCCTCTCACGGCGCTATGACCGACGGCGGGCTTAACTGGCGGGCCGACCCAGCATGAGCGCAGCACGTTCAGCCACGATCACGACGTCGCCGTGCTGGTTGGTTGCCGAATGCTCGAAGGTAACGACACCTTGCCCCGGCCTGGATTTGGAAGGCTTCACTCCCTTGACCACGGAGCGTACGGTCAACGTGTCGCCAATGAACACGGGCTTGGGGAAACGGACGGCGCCAAAACCCAGGTTCGCAACCGTGGTGCCCTGGGTCGTCTCGTTGACCGAAATGCCGACCACGAGCGACAGCGTAAACAGGCTGTTGACGAGGATTTGCCCGAACTCCGTGTCCTTGCAGTATTCAGCGTCGAGATGCAGCGCCGCCGGATTGTGGGTCATGGTCGTGAACAGGAGATTGTCCGTCTCGGTGACGGTCCGGCGTATCGCATGCTCGAACTCCTGGCCTTCTGAGAATTCTTCGAAATACAGACCGGGCATGACACAAACTCCTCAGAGAAACGCGAATGAGTGTATCGCGAAACCGCAACACAGCACGTGTTCAGACGATACGGATCAGGCGCTGTTCTCGAACAGTTCGCGGCCGATCAGCATGCGGCGTATCTCGCTGGTGCCGGCACCAATTTCGTACAGCTTCGCGTCACGCAGGAATCGGCCGGTCGGATACTCGTTGATGTAACCGTTGCCGCCCAGGAGCTGAATGGCGTCGAGCGCAACGAGCGTGGCCTTTTCGGCGGCGTAGAGTATGCAGGCCGCTGCGTCCTGGCGGGTCGTCTCGCCGCGATCACAGGCGGCCGCCACTGCATACACATAGGCCTTGCAGGCGTTCATCGTGGAATACATGTCGGCCACTTTGCCCTGCACGAGCTGGAAGCGGCCGATGGGACTGCCGAACTGCTGCCGGTCGTGCACGTACGGAATCACGGCATCCAAGCAGGCTTCCATGATGCCGATGGGGCCCGCCGCCAGCACGGCACGCTCGTAGTCGAGCCCGCTCATGAGAATCCGCGCGCCGCCACCTTCCGTTCCCAGCACGTTGTCGGCCGGCACCTCGCAGTCTTCGAACACCAGCTCGCAGGTGTCGGAACCGCGCATGCCGAGCTTGTCGAGCTTTTGTGCCGTCGAAAAGCCGCCGAAACCCTTCTCGACGATAAACGCCGTAATCCCGCGCGAACCCGCGCCCGGATCGGTCTTGGCATAGACCACGAGCACGTCCGCCCCGGGGCCGTTCGTAATCCACATTTTGCTGCCGTTGAGCACGTAGACGTCGCCGTCCTTTTTTGCCGACAGGCGCATCGATACGACGTCCGATCCGGAGCCCGGCTCGGACATCGCCAGTGCCCCGAGGTGTTCACCGCTGCAAAGAGCCGGCAGATACCGGGCTTTCTGTGCTGCGCTGCCGTTGAGCTCGATCTGGTTGACGCAAAGGTTCGAATGCGCGGCGTACGACAAGCCCATGGAACCGGAACCGCGAGAAATCTCTTCCATGGCAACACAGTGAGCCAGGTAGCCGAGGCCACTGCCGCCATAGTCTTCACCGGCGGTGATACCGAGCAGACCCAGCTCCCCAAGTTCCGGCCAGAGGTCGCGCGGAAACTCGTTCTGCTCATCGATCTCCGCCGCACGCGGTTCGAGCCGATCGGCAACCCAGCGGGCAATGACATCGCGCATGGCCTCGACCTCTTCGGGCAAACCGAAGTTCATCGTCAATCCGGCGGCAGTCCGTCGCATGCTGATTCCTGTATCGTCGTGATGTAAAAGGCGCGAAGAAACTCGCACCTAAAGGTCGCACAGACCTGTACCGTTGTGGATATACACCTTATGGTATGTTCCCGATCGAGGGCGTTATCTACGATGCACTGAACGGTAAATATCCGGACGCACAGCATGCCGAAGAACGGCCAGCCAGCCCCCTACAATTCGCAAATCGATACGTCGTCTGCCGGGTTTGCGACGAACCGGAAGGCCATGCAGGCGCTCGTCGACGAACTCGAGACGCGGGTCGCAGCCGTGTGCGAGCACGGCGGCAAACGTTACACCGAGCGGCACAAGGCGCGCGGCAAGCTCCTGGCAAGGGAGCGCGTCGACCGGCTGCTCGACCCAGGCTCGCCGTTTCTCGAAATTGGTCAACTCGCCGCCTGGGAAGTGTACGAGAGCCCCCTGCATTCGGCAGGTGTTGTCGCCGGTGTTGGCCGGGTCGAAGGCGTGGAGTGCGTCATCGTCGCCAACGATGCCACCGTCAAGGGCGGCACCTACCACCCGCTTACCGTAAAGAAACACCTGAGAGCGCAAACCATTGCGCTCGAAAACCGGTTGCCCTGCGTATACCTCGTCGAATCGGGTGGCGCGTTCCTGCCGATGCAGGACGAGATCTTTCCCGACGAACAACATTTCGGGCGGATTTTCTACAATCAGGCGCAGCTGTCCGCCGCCGGTATTCCGCAGATTGCCGTCGTGCACGGCTCCTGCACGGCCGGGGGCGCCTACGTGCCGGCCATGGCCGACGAAGCCGTGATTGTCAGAAACCAGGGCACGATCTTTCTCGCCGGGCCACCGCTGGTCAAGGCTGCGACCGGCGAAGTTGTCGATGCCGAGGAACTGGGCGGCGGCGACCTGCACACACGACGCTCAGGCGTTGCCGACTACCTCGCTGACGACGACGATCATGCGCTCGGCATTGCGCGCCGGATCGTTGCCAACCTGAACTGGCAAAAACAGGGTCGCCTCACTCGCGACGAGACCGTATCACCCGCATACGACGCAAAAGAAATCTACGGCATCGTGGAGGCCGACATCCGCAAGCCTTACGACGTTCGCGAGATCATTGCGCGGATTGTCGACGGTTCGGTGTTCGACGAATTCAAACCGCTGTACGGCGCTACGCTGGTGACGGGTTTTGCGCGGCTTTACGGTTACCCGGTCGGGATTATCGCCAACAACGGCATCCTGTTTTCGGAAAGCGCCAAGAAAGGTGCCCACTTCATCGAGCTGTGCTGCCAGCGCGGCATCCCGATCGTGTTCCTGCAGAACATTACGGGGTTCATGGTTGGCCAGTCGGCCGAAGCCGGCGGCATCGCCAAGGACGGCGCCAAGCTCGTCACGGCCGTGTCGACGGCCAACGTACCCAAATTTACGGTGATTATCGGGGGCTCCTACGGCGCCGGCAACTACGGTATGTGCGGCCGGGCTTACGGCCCGCGGTTTCTTTTCACGTGGCCAAATTCGCGCATTTCCGTAATGGGCGGTGAACAGGCGGCCAACGTCCTGGCCACGGTCCGGCGCGACGCCACCGAGGCCAAAGGCGGCGAATGGTCCGCCGAGGAAGAGGAGCAATTCAAGGCCAGCACCCGCGCCGACTACGAAGCGCAGGGCAACCCCTACTACGCAACGGCGCGACTCTGGGACGACGGCATCATCGATCCGGCCGATACGCGCAAGGTGCTCGGGCTGGCGCTGTCAGCCAGCCTCAACGCCCGGATCGAGCCGACGCGCTTCGGCCTGTTCCGGATGTGAGACCCCGCATGTTTCGAAAACTCCTGATCGCCAACCGGGGCGAAATTGCCGTGCGCATTGTGCGGTCCGCAAAGCGGCTGGGCGTAAGAACGGTAGCCGTGTATTCCGACGCCGACCGCGACGCACCGCACGTGCGCGCTGCTGACGAGGCGATACACATTGGAGCCGCGCCGGCCAGCGAGAGCTACCTTCGTATCGACAGGCTGCTCGATGCCGTCGAAAAGAGTGGCGCCGAGGCCGTTCACCCCGGCTACGGTTTCCTGTCCGAGAACGCGGAGTTCTGCGAGGCACTCGACCGTGCCGGCGTCTGCTTTGTCGGGCCGACGGCCGAAACGATCCGCTCGATGGGCTCCAAGTCGGCAGCAAAGCAACTCATGCAGGCAGCCGGCGTTCCCGTGCTGCCCGGCTACGAAGGCGACGAGCAATCCCTCGACCACTTTGCCGAAGCCGCCGACCGCATCGGTTACCCGGTATTGCTCAAAGCGTCAGCGGGTGGCGGCGGCAAAGGCATGCGGCTCGTGCACGATGCCGGCGAGCTGGACGAGGCGCTCCAGTCCGGGAAACGTGAGGCCGCTTCGGCATTCGGAGACGATCGTTTCCTGCTCGAGAAATACCTCGAGCGCTCGAGGCACCTCGAGGTGCAGATCTTCGGCGACGGCAATGGCAACGTCGTGCACGTCTTCGAGCGTGACTGTTCCGTGCAGCGCCGCCACCAGAAGATCATCGAGGAGGCGCCCGCCCCAGAGCTCGACGCCAGGGTCCGCAAAGCGCTGCTCGAGGCCGGCGTGCGGGCCGGCGAGGCTGTCGACTACCGCGGTGCCGGCACGGTCGAGTTCCTCTACGACGGTGCGGACGGCGTCTACTTCATGGAAATGAACACGCGCCTGCAGGTTGAGCACCCGGTGTCGGAAGCCATCTCCGGGCTGGATTTTGTCGAGTGGCAGCTCACTATCGCCGCCGGTGAAGGACTGCCGCTCGCGCAGGAAGACATTGACGGGAACGGCCACGCGTTCGAGGCCCGGCTCTATGCCGAAGACCCCGACCGGCAGTTTGCGCCGTCCGTGGGTACGCTAAGCCACCTGGAGCTACCGGATGATGCCCGGGTCGACAGCGGTATTGCACAGGGCCAGGTGCTATCGCCGCACTACGACCCAATGATTGCCAAGATCATTACTCACGGCGCGGACCGCAGCGATGCTTTGCTCGCACTCACGCGCGCACTCGAACAAACCCGCGTGGCCGGACTCGAAACGAATACGCGTTTCCTGCACGCGCTGACGCGTGAGCCCGACTTTGCCGCGGGCAAGGTGTCGACGAGTTTCATCGACGAGCACGCGGACGCACTGTTCGCCCGCGTCGACGTTGGCGACCTTGCGCTCATGGCCGTGGCGTTACTCGAGTTCGAGACGCCAGGTCCCGGCGGCGACGGACAGGCCGATCCGTGGACAGCGCTCGCGAACTGGCGCGGCAACCAGCCCGCCCGCCGGAGCATTGGACTCCGCCAGGACGACACGCTGTCGGTCGTGACCTTGATAAAGCGCGAAGAGGACTTCTGTGCGCGAATCGAACGTGGCGCCAGCGCCGCCGAGCGACGCGCCAACGCGGCGCCAGGCGCCGAGGTCCGCCACACGGTCATCCTGAACGAGTTGTCACTCCCGTCCCTCGAACTTACGGTCGACGGCACGAACCACAGCGCAGTCGTTGCGCCGCACCGGGACGGCTACCGCGTGTGGCTCGGTGTCGATTCCGCGGACGTCGAGGTCGTCGAACTCGCATCGGTCGCCGGCCAGCACAAGAGCGCGGAAGGTTCGCTCGAAGCGCCCATGCCGGGTGCCGTCATTGCCGTCAACGTCGACGTCGGCGACCGGGTATCCGCGGGCGATACGCTGCTCATACTCGAGGCGATGAAGATGGAGCACAAGGTGCATGCGCCGGAAGACGGTATCGTACGACGCATACTCTGCCCGACGGGCAAGCAGGTGGCCGAGGGTGAACTCCTCATCGAAATTGCGAGCACCGACGACTAGGGCTCTTTCCGCGATCAACCAGGGCTACACGATGTAAGGCAGCGCCAGCGTCGCGAGGCCAAGCACGAGGAAGAACCCGCACATGTCGGTCACCGTCGTCAGCACGGGCCCGGACGCCACGGCCGGATCCACCTTGACGTGTTTCAGGAGCAGCGGCACGCAGCCGCCGATCGAAACGGCCACGACCGTATTGACCGCCAGCGCGGCCCCGACGACGAGTCCAAGCACTGCGCTGCCCTGCCACAAGTAAGCCGCGAAGGCCAGGAGACTGCCGAGCGCGGCGCCGTTCAGCAGCCCGACCGACACCTCCTGCCACCACACGCGCAGCACGTCTCGCGGTTGCACGATGCCGAGCGTCAGCTCACGCATACTGACGGCCACGGCCTGGTTACCCGAGCAGCCGCTCATGTCCGAAACTATGGGCAGGAACACGGCGAGTGCAATGACCGCGGCCAGCGTGTCCTGGAACATCGCAATGACGCTCGCGGCAATGATGTTCAAAACGATATTGACGCTCAGCCACGATAATCGCCGCCGCGACCGATCCACCACCGGCATCGCACGCAGCTCTTCACCGCTGACGATACCCTGCACCTTGAGCTGATCGCTGGAAGCGCGATCGGCCAGCGCCTCCTGGAAATCCTGGCGGCGCACGCGGCCGAGCAGGCGCCCCAGGTCGTCCACGATCGGCGCGCCGGGCGTTTCGTACTCGTCGAAATAGTCCTCGAGTTCGTCGAGGCTTGCCGTCACCGGCAAGGTCGCGACAGGCTCGGATACCGTGCCGAGCGCCGACTCGGGGTTCGCCAGCAAAACATCCTCGATGTGGACGGCGCCGGTTGGCCTGCCCTGCCCGTCGAGCAGAATCAGCCGTGCCGGCAACTGCTCGATTTCCTTGCGCCGCTCGCGCACATCGCGAATGAAGTCGCGCGCGCGTATCGTTTCCGGATACCCGAAGTGCTCGAGCTCCATGAGACCGCCGGCGACGTCGGTCGGGTAATTGATCAACTCACGAACTTCGCCGGCTGCCTCGGGGTCCATTTCGCCGAGAATCGCCTCGGCGTGATCGCGATCCAGGGACCCGAGGATATCGGCGCCGTCGTCACTCGGCAGCTCGTCGACAATGTGCGCGGCCGCTTCGGTATCGAGGTGGTCGATCAGGTCGGCAGCGTGCTGATCCGGGAACTCGTGCAGAAGTTCAGCGGCGTTTTCGGGCGGTATCAACGCAAGCAGCCGCTGCTGATCGTCGGACGACAGCCGAAACAGCACACGCACGGTTTGTTCCGGCGGCAGGGCGTCGAGCAACGCCTCCGCGGCACGACGATCGTTTTGTTCGATACAGTCGTGAAGCTGCTTCCAGGGTTCGATATCGAGAGCCGTCGTTGCCATACCTGATCCGCCAAAGCTCGAAATATGTACCGGCAATGTGCATGGGCGAACTGTCTGCTGCAAGTCAGGCCATTTGGGTGGATGCTTAAACATTCCGCGCGGAAAGGTTAGTCTGTCGCGAATGAGCGGCGAGACGGTTTCTTGATACTGGCTTTTCTGGGGCTGATCGCGGGCATTGTCGTACTGGTGCTCGGCGGCGGCCTGCTCGTCAGGGGCGCATCCGAAATCGCCACCAAGCTGGGTGTATCACCGCTCGTGATCGGTCTCACGATCGTCGGTTTCGGCACGAGTTCACCGGAACTGGCCATCAACGTTTTCGGCGCCATCAAAGGCCAGACCGACATTGCGTTCGGCAACGTCGTCGGCTCGAACATCAGCAACTTCGGACTCGTGCTGGGCATCACGGCGCTGATCGCCCCGATTGCCATACAAAGTCAGCTCGTCAGGCGCGAGATCCCGCTCCTGATTCTCGTCACGAGCATCATGACCGTCATGGCGCTGGACGGGCTCCTGGAAGGCGAAGCGCCAATGATCGGCCGTTCGGAGGGCATCGTCCTGATGCTCCTGTTCTGCATTTTCTTCTACATCAACGCAATGGACGTTTTCCGGATGCCGAGCGGAGACCCTATTGCGGCCGAAATCGAGGAAAACCCGCTGGCGCGCCCGCCCGCCGCTTCTCCGCTGCGCTGGCTGTTTGTGCTTGCGGGCTTCGGGCTCTTGTTTCTCGGCGGTGAACTCACGATCAGGAACAGCGTATCGCTGGCGAGCGCGCTCGGCCTGTCGGCCACCGTGGTGGGTCTTTTTGTCGTGGCCATCGGCACGAGCATGCCGGAACTCGTCACGTCGGTAGTGGCCGCCCTGCGCAAGGAACCCGACCTTGCGCTCGGCAACGTGGTCGGCTCGAACATCTTCAACTCACTGCTGGTCCTGCCGAGCAGCGCCGTCATTACCGAGGTCAACATTCCGGCCGGCGGCGTAACCGATCTGCTCGTGTCGTGGGGACTCGTCGTACTGCTGATCCCGTTCTTCGTGTTCGGCAAGGCCCAGCTGGGCCGGGCAGCCGGCGCGCTGCTGCTTGCGATCTACGTCGGTTACGCCGTCGCCCGGCTGCTTGCCGAAACGGCCGCGGGTTAACGGGCAAACCCGCGGCCGTACTGCTGTTGTTGCGGTTGCGGGGTGCGGCAACCGGCGGGATCAGCGCGTATCCGCCGCCACGGCAAAGTCTCCGCCCAGCGCCTTGTAGAGCGCCGCCAACGCCGTTGCCCGATCCGTGCGGCCCTGCGCGAGCTGGTCGTCCAGGTCAATACGCGTCCGATCGGCATCGAGCACGGCCAGGAAGCTGTCCGCCCCGGCATCGTAGCGCAGCTCCGCAAGCCGCGAGGCTTCGCGTGCTTCGTACACCGCTTCCTCGAGGCGGGCTTCGCGCTCGGTGGCGGCGCGATAGTTGGCCAACGCATTCTCGGTTTCTTCGAGCGCCGTCAGCCAGGCCTCGTCAAACGCCGCAAGCGCCCCCGCGGCGCGTGCCTTGGCCGCCTTCAATTCCTGCCTGACGCGGCCAAAGTCCAGGATGCGCCACGAGATGGCCGGTGCAACGCGCCAGCGCTCGGCGTTGTCATCGCCAATCGACGACGATTCCGTGCCGGTCCAGCCAAAATCGCCGACGAGATTCAGCTTCGGGTACAGCTCGGCCGTCGCAACACCAATATCCGCGGTGGCCGAGGCAAGCCGCCGTTCGGCGGCGTACACGTCGGGGCGGCGAGCCAGCCAGTCCGCCGGTGAGCCGACGGCAACCAGCCGCGGCAAGGCGGGGAACCCGCTCGGCCGCTCGAGATCGTCGCGCAATGCTGCAACCGGAACGCGCGTCAGCGCGCTCAGGCGCTGCTCCGCTCGATATACGGCGGCTTCGGCGTTCGGCACGCTGGCCGCAATCTGACGCTCGATCGCGCGGGCGCGCGCCACGTCGAACGCCGTGCCGCGACCCGCTTCGAGACCGGCTTCGAGAATCGCAACGTTCTCGGCCTGGTTCTCGAGATTGGCCTTGAGGATGTCGAGACGCAGGCTCTCGCCCAGCCACTGGAAGTAGGTCTGAGCAACCTCGGCAACAATCGACAGCTGCACGGCATAGACGGTCGCCTCGTCCGCATCGACGAGGTAGAAGAAAGACTCGGATCGACGCCTCAGGCTGCCGAACAGATCAATCTCCCACTCGGCGTCGAAACCGGCCCTGTAGCGCTCGACGACGCCCAGATCCGGAAACGCAAACGGGTCCTCGTTGGCCGGCCGGCTGCGTTCGACTTCACTGTTGATCATTACGGTCGGCAGCAGACTGTAAACGGCCTGGCCACTCAGGGCGCGCGTCTCGTTCATCGTTGCGACCGCCTGGGCAATGGTCGTGTTGTTGCCGAGTGCCAGCTCGATGAGCTCCGTCAACTCATCGTTGCCGAGACTCTGCCACAAACCCTCCACGGGCACGGGCGTATCGGCCTCGTCGGCCTGGGCGTGCACGAATGTCTCCGGCAGCGTGGTTTCGGCCGGCTGGTAATCGGGCCCGACGGCGCAGCCGGCGAGTACGATCGAGATCAGTGACAGACTAAGCCAGCGCATGGGATACCTCCTCCTTGCGGGCTTTTCGGCGTTCTTCGAAGTTTCGAATGAGCACATAGAAAACCGGTGTAAAGATAAGGCCGAAGAAGGTGACGCCCAGCATGCCGAAGAACACGGTGACACCCATGACGTGGCGCACCTCCGAACCCGGTCCCGACGCAAACACGAGCGGCACAACCCCGGCGATAAACGCAAAACTCGTCATCAGGATCGGGCGCAGACGAATGCGGCACGACTCGATGGCCGCCTCCAGTATGCTGCGTCCGGCCAGCTCGAGATCCCGGGCAAACTCGACAATGAGAATGGCGTTCTTGCAGGCCAGCCCCATGAGCACCACGAGGCCAATTTGCGTGAAGATATTGTTGTCGATGACGACCGGCGGCACGGACATTGGCGGCGGCGGTATCGCCCCCGACGCTATCTGCAGGCCGAACATCAGACCGCGTACCTCGTTGATGGTCCAGATGCCGGCAATGGCCGACAGCAAGCATAAGGGCACGATCAGAATGACCGCCAAGGGTAGCGAAATACTTTCATACAGCGCCGCCAGGATCAGAAAGACGAACAGGATACACAGCGGGAACACGAGCAACGCGGTATTACCCTGCGTGGCTTCCTGGTAGGTCAGGCCGGTCCACTCGAAGCCCATACCCTGCGGCAACATCGAGTCCGAGAGTTCTGCAACCACGGCAAGCGCTTCCTGCGAGGACATTTGCGCGGGATCGATGCCGGCCGACAGGTCGGCGGCGGGATAGCCGTTGTAGCGTATGACGGGGTCCGGACCAAAACTCTCCTCGACGCTGAGCACGCTGGTGACGGGAATCATGCGCCCGTCCGCGTTGCGCACCTTGAGCAGGGACACGTCGCTGACCTCGTCGCGAAACTGCGCGTCCGCCTGCACGTACACGCTGTAGGTGCGGCCGAACAGGTTGAAGTCGTTGACGTAAGCCGAACCGAGATAGGCCTGCAGCGCCGTGTACACGTCGCTGAGGTTGAGATCCTGTTCCTTCACCTTGCGGCGATCCACGACGGCCTCGAGCTGCGGCACGTTGGACTGGTACGAACTCAGCACGGAGTACGGGTCGAAACCGGGCGTCTGCCGTAACGTCCCCGCAATCATCTGAGTCTGCTGATTGAGTTCACCAAAACCCAGCGCCCGCTTGTCCTGAATGTACAACTCGACACCGGAGGCGTTGCCGAGCCCCAGTATGGGCGGCGGCATCAGCGCAAACGCCAGACCTTCCTCGAGCATCGCAAACCCGCCCGAAACCTGGGCGGCAATCTCGGCCGCCGTGCTGTCGCGGTCGCCCGGCGGGTCGATACCCATGAACATCGTGCCGATATTCGGAGTGTTCACGAAGTGCACGCCGTTCAGGCCCGGGAAAGACACGACGTTGCGCACGCCGGGTGTGGCGAGCGCAATCTCGGTCATTTCCTTGAGCATGGCGTCGGTACGATCGATCGTCGCGCCTTCGGGCAACAGCGCCACGCCGAACAGGTACTGCTTGTCCTGCGTGGGTACGAAGCCACCCGGCACCGAACGGAATCCCATGACCGCGACGGCAATGAGCACCAGGTAGATGACGGTCAGCCGGCCCCCGCGACCGAGGTTCTTCTCGGTGCTTCGCGCGTAGGACTTGGCGCCGCGATCGAACACCCGGTTGAACGGGCGGAATATCCAGCCGCACAGGAAATTGATGATCTTCCCGGTCGTGTTGAGGGGCGCTCCCTGCGGTTTCAGCAAGACCGCCGCCATGGCGGGCGAGAGCGTCAGCGAGTTGAAGCCCGAGATCAGCACGGCGGCGGCAATCGACACGGCAAACTGCCGGTAAAACTCGCCAGTGACGCCTTCGAGGAAGGCCAGCGGCACGAACACGGCAGCCAGCACGAGCGTAATCGCCACAATGGGGCCGGACACCTCTTTCATGGCGTCCTGCGCCGCATCGCGCGGTGACTTGCCCATTTCGATGTGCCGCTCGACGTTCTCGACGACCACAATGGCGTCGTCGACCACAATACCGATGGCGAGCACTAGCCCGAACAAGGTCAGCACGTTGATCGAAAAACCGAGCATGAGCAGCACGGCAAATGCGCCAATGATCGATACCGGCACGGCCAGCAGCGGTATGATCGAGGCACGCCACGTCTGCAGGAACAGCACGACGACAATGACAACCAGCAGGACGGCCTCCAGCAGCGTCGTTACGACGGACTGAATCGACTCGCGGACGAACACCGTCGGATCGTAGGCGACTTCCCAGTCCATGCCGGGTGGGAAATCCTGCGACAACTCTTCCATCTTCTCGCGAACCGAGTTCGACAGCGCAATGGCATTCGCACCGGGTGACTGGAAGATGGGAATCGCCGCGGCTTCCTGGTTATCGAGATAAGACCGCAGTGAATAGGTTTGCGAACCGAGTTCCACGCGCGCAACGTCGCCGAGCGTCGTCACGGAACCGGGTGAGCTGCCGGTCTTGAGTACGATGTCCTCGAACTCCGCAACCGTTTTCAGACGCCCCTGGGCGCTCAGCGAGTATTGCGTTGCGTTGTTGCCGGGCTGCGGCGGCCCGCCAATAATCCCTGCGGACACCTGGACGTTCTGCTCGCGAATCGCCGCAATGACGTCACCTGCCGTCAGATCCCGCGACGCCACTTTTTTGGGATCGAGCCAGATGCGCATCGAGTAGTTGCCGGCACCGAAAATCAGCGCCTGCCCAACGCCCGTCAGGCGCGCGAGTTCGTCCTTGACGTTGATATTGGCGTAGTTGGAAAGATACGCGGCGTCGTACACGGCACCCGGCGACGTCAGATGCACGACCATGGTCAGGTTGGGCGAGGACTTGGCCGTCGACACGCCCAGTTCCCGAACGGCTTCCGGCAAGCGCGGCAAGGCTGTGGCAACGCGGTTCTGCACCTGCACCGACGCAAGATCGATGTCGGTACCGCCCTTGAAGGTCACCTGCACTTGCAGCTGGCCGTCGGAACTCGCCACCGACTTCATGTAGATCATGTTCTCGACGCCGTTGATCGCCTCTTCGAGCGGCGCGGCAACGGTTTCGGAAATGGTCTTCGGATTGGCGCCGGGATAGCTGGCCGTGACCTGAATGGTCGGCGGAACAACCTCCGGGTATTCACCGACCGGCAGGTTCGGAATCGCAATCAGACCGGCGATCAAAATAAATATCGATAACACACCCGCAAAAATCGGGCGATCGACAAAAACGCGCGACAGATTCATCCTTCGCTACCTACCTGGACCTGGGGCGCCGAACCCGGGCTACGCATGTCGTCGGCGCTGGGAGCCACCGGTGCGCCCGAGAAGAAAATCTTCCGCACACCGTTGACGACGATTCGCTCACCGGCACTCAAGCCCTCTTCGACGACGCGCAGGCCTTCCACTTCGCGGCCCAGCACTATGTCGCGACGCAGCGCCACGTTGTCGTCGGTCACGACGTACACGAACTTGCGATCCTGATCGGTCATTACGGCGGCTTCGTGGATCAGCACCGCTTCGTACTCACCGCTGCCGAGCAGGCGAACGCGCGCAAACAGGCCCGGGATCAGGAACCCGTCCGGGTTGGGAATGAGCGCGCGGCCCTGGATGGTTCCGGTTGCCGGATCGATGCTGTTGTCGACAAAGTCCATCTCGCCATGGAACGGGAAGTCCTGGCTGCCCGCGAGACCCACCCGCACCGGGTTGCGCACGTCGCGCGAACTCGGCCGTTCTCCGGTCAGCGCTTTCGCCTGATACTTGAGATAGATGTTCTCGTCACCTTCGAACACGACGTGAATGGGATCGATCGATACGACCGTAGTCAGTACCGAACCGTTAGGCGTCACGAGATTGCCCGGTCGTACGAGCGCCGCACCCACGCGGCCATCGATCGGCGATGTGACGCGAGTGAACTCCAGGTTCAGCAACGCAACGTCGAGCGCCGCCTCGGCGGCGCGCAGATCGGCCTGTGCCTGTTCGACCTCGCCGCGCCGCTGCTCCAGTTCCTCGATGGACACGGCACGCGCGGACACGAGCTTCTCGGAGCGCGCCAGGTCCTGCTCGGCCAGATCGACGCGCGTTTTTGCGCGCGCCACGTCGGCACGCTGCGACGCAACCGTAGCGCGATATTCGCGGTCGTCGATCGTAAACAGCAGGTCGCCCTCGGCAACGACGGCGCCTTCTTCGAAGTGCACGTCATCCAGGTAACCGGTAATGCGCGGCTGCAGCTGGACGGTGTTGACGGCCTGGATACGGCCCGAGAAATCATCCCACTCGACAATGGGTTCCACGATGACTTCCGCAACCCCTACGCCGGCGGGCGGAAACTCGCCGTTGGGCCCGCCGCCACCCCCGCCGCAGGCGGAGAGCGCCAGCGCGGCAAGGCACGCGACTGAGAGCCTCGGCCAACCGGCGAGGCGATATTGTTGGTACTGCATCAGATTTGCCTTTCCTTAAATGATTCTTGCTTTGGCACGACCCCGTCAGGGCTCGCTGTCGTTCCGGGTCTCCGACCATTCGACCGCCAGTTCTTCGAGTTTCTCAACGAGCTGCCTGCGCAATCCGGCGTCCATCTGCGGACAGCCGAACACGTCTGCCCAGAACAGCCCCATTGCGGCCATGCGCAGCAGCTCGCATTTCAGGTTCTGGTCCGTCCACTCGACATTCTCGAGCCGCTCGTTTTCATGCGCGCGTACGGGATCCAGAATCGGCGGATCGTGAGTCACGGCACTGAGCATGCCCGTCACGAACCGGCGCCTTTCGGGCTCCTCGTTCGTATGTGCACGAAGAAAAGCGATCAGCTCCGCATCCGCCGAACACTGCGCCGGGCAGAGCTCTTCCTCGATGGCCTGCCACTGCTCCAGGTCCTGCTCCACGAGCGCACGCAAAAGCGACGCCTTGGTCGGGAAGTGGTAGGTGATCCCGCCACGCGTCACGCCGCTGACCTGCGTCAGTTCGTCATAGGTCAGCGCACCGGCGCCCCGCTCCATGACAATCAGCCGGGAGGCGTCGATCACTTTTTGCCGAGCTGTCGGTTGTCTGCCCATATCGCAAACTATACAGAACGTTTTGTATAGATAAAATGAAAAATTTGTGACAAGCCTTATCTTCCCAACTGGAAAATAAATCGATATAACAGGAGCTTATAAGTGACGACCGCGGTGCCGCCCGAGTCGCTATACGCTCAGCCTATTCGGCCCGATGACCTGCGGCAATGACCTTTGAGGTCGTAAGCAGGCCGTTGATACAAAAAAGGGCCCTGCCGCGTACCCGGCAGGGCCCTTTATGTATTACACGATCTCGATTGCGCCGCGGACCGTTGCCCCGCGCGGCGGATCGATCAGGAGCCCTCGGAGAGCGCGTCGGACACGTCGTCCTTCAGTTCTTCAGCTTTCTCCACGGCCGCATCCGCCGCATCACCGGCCTGCTTCTGCAAATCTTCGGCGGCCATCTCCGCCTCGTTCACGGCATCGGCCGCTTTTTCCATTGCCGCATCGGCCATGTCGGCCGCTTCGTCCGCCGCAGCATCGATCGCGTCGCCGGCAGCATCGACCGCATCTGCCGCCTGTTCCACAACTTCTTCGACCGCGCCCTCAGCCTGTTCGGTGCCACCGTTTTGGTCACACGCGGCAATCGACAAAACCCCCAGAACCGATACCCACAAGGCAAGTTTTTTCATTGTTTTCCTCTTATAGACGGATGCGCCAGCCGGGCATGCTAGTGCAAGCGGCGGGATATCGCCACTGCCGCAACACAACGGCCGTGACCGGAGACCTTATCTGGGCATAAACGGCCGAGTGAGCGCAACGCTGGCCAGGCAGGCCCACAGCAAGGGGTTGATGCCTGCCTCGCCGCTCAGCACGGGCGCCTGGGCGGCGAGCAGGCCCGCCACGAACATACCGCCGCGCACGCGGGGCGTATTCAGCGGTTGTCCCGACACGTCGCCCACCGATGCGAGCTTCGAGGTCGTGAACAGAACAACGAGGTAAGCCGCGAGAACCAGAAGGCCGAGCCAAAGCAAAGGGCCCTCCAGTTGGGCCAGCGCAGGCATTGCGACGCCGTCGCGCACGACGAGCAGCATCGAGCCGAACAGGCAAATCATCCCAAACGCGAGCTGGAAGCGCGCGGGGCGAACCAGGGATGCATCGAGGAAAAACGCAATACAGGCCGCAAGTCCAAGCAGCGGATCCTCGAGCGTTACCGAAGCCCACATGACAAATACGGTCACGAGCACGGAGTCGGTCCAGCGGACGTCGGTACCCGTCGTGCGGTTGACGATCCGGGTCAGGAACAGCGCAACGAACAGCGGCAACACGCTGTGGGGACCGAGCCAAAGCACAGCCGCAACAGCCAGGGCCATCGCAACGAAGGCGGCCGGGTTGTCATCCGGCGCCAGCTCCCGAGTGACCGCCCAGGCGCCGAATGCCGCCAGCGCCGCGCCGAGTGCGGCCGATCCCGGCGATCCTCCGCTGCCGAAACCCGACATCGTCAGCAGCGCTGCCACGAGCGCAACAATCGGGACGATCAGCAGCACGGCTTTGTTGGTCGGGAAATGGGGTTCGACCGGCCGCGCAATGGCCGTGTAGCGATAGATGCGGTGTGTGGACACGAGCTTAGGTCCCGATGGCTTCGAGGGCGAGATCCGCGAGCGGTTCGACAAACGCGCCGAGCGCGGCCGCGTCGGCATTGGATGCATTGCCGTCGACGGCCCGTTTCGCCACACCCTGAACAATTGCGGCCAGCCGGAAGAAACTGAAAGCCACATAGAAACTGAAGTTCGCGATGCCGTCGATGCCCATGCGCTCACAGTACGCGTCGAGGTATGCGTTCTGGTCGGGTATCCCGAGTGCGGCAAGGTCCTTGCCGCGCAAACCGGACATGTTGCCGACACCTTGCGGCAGCCTTAGCTGCATGCAGAGATAGCCGACGTCGGCGTACGGATGGCCCAGCGTGGAGAGCTCCCAGTCGAGCAGGGCCACGGCCCTGGGGCGTTCGAAGTCGAAAATCAGGTTGTCGAGACGGTAATCCCCGTGCACGAGCGCAACGCGGCCGTCGTCCGCCGGGAGCGCATCGGCAAGCCACTCGATCAGGGTTTCCATCGGCTCGATGCGGCGGAGTTCCGACGCCCGGTACTGGCTGCTCCAGCGCTGGTACTGGCGTTCGAAATAGTTGCCGGGGCGGCCAAAATCGGCAAGCCCGGCGCGCTCGACGTCGATGTGATGCAGGCGGGCAAGCACGTCGATCATTTCGGCATACAGCTCTCCGCGCTCCGCCCGGCTGAGCTCCGGCAAAGCGGCGTCCCAGAAGATGCGACCCTCGCAGTGCTCCATGATGTAGAACATCGAGCCGATGACGTCGCGATCCTCACACAGATGCAGCGCCTTCGGCACGGGCACGTCGGAGCCTTCGAGAGCGCGAAGCACGCGATACTCGCGGTCGACGGCGTGGGCCGACTTCAGCAGCTTGCCCGCGGGCTGGCGGCGCAGCACGTAGGTGCCTGACGCCGCGCTGAGCTTGAAGGTCGGGTTTGATTGCCCCCCGGCAAACTTCTTTGCCGTCAGCGGCCCCTCAAAGCCGTCGACATGCTCCTCGAGGTAGGCGCGCAGGCCAGCGGTATCCAACTGCTGCGGGTCGTCAATCATTGCGTCGCTCATGGTGGCTACCTTGCCTCGCTCAGGCGTGCAGGGCGGCGAGATTGCGCCCGAGCTGCATCATGTGCACCTCGTCGGGACCGTCGGCCAGCCTCAACGTTCGCGCATGCGCGTAAGCACGGGCGAGGAAGAAGTCCTGGCTGACGCCGGCACCGCCGTGGATTTGTATGGCCCGATCCAGTACGCGGCAGGCCATGGCCGGCGCAACGATCTTGATCATCGCAATGAGATCCTTGGCGGCCTTGTTGCCACCTTTGTCCATGCGATCCGCGGCTTTGAGCGTCAGCAGACGCGCCTGCTCGATTTCGCACGCGGACCGCGCAATGTCTTCCCGTACCGACTGCTGTTTCGCGAGCGGACGGCCAAACGCCACGCGTGACTCCGCCCGCGCGCACATTGCTTCGAGCGCACGTTGAGCAACACCGATGAGGCGCATACAGTGGTGAATCCGTCCGGGGCCGAGACGCCCCTGCGCAATTTCGAAGCCGCGACCCTCACCGAGCAGCAGGTTGCCGGCCGGCACGCGCACGTCGTCGAACTCGATCTCGGCATGACCCTCGGGCGCGTCGTCGTAGCCGAAAACCCGCATGGGCCGGAGCACCTTGACGCCCCGGGTTGCGAGCGGCACGAGGATCATCGACTGCTGCCGGTATCGGTTGGCGCCGTCGGGATCGGTTTTGCCCATGACGATGAGGATTTTTGCGTGCGTACCGCAGGCGCCGCTGGTCCACCATTTGCGGCCGTTCAGCACGTAATCGTCACCGTCGCGGACAATCGACGTCTCGATGTTGGTCGCGTCGGAAGACGCGACGCCCGGCTCGGTCATTGCAAACGCGGAGCGGATTTCGCCGTTGAGCAGGGGGACCAGCCACTCTTTCTGTTGTTCGGGCGATCCGTAGCGCGCCAGCACCTCCATATTGCCCGTGTCCGGCGCACTGCAGTTGAACACTTCCGGAGCCCAGGTCACGCGGCCCATGATTTCGGCAAGCGGTGCGTATTCCAGGTTGCTCAATCCCGGGCTGAATTCACCGTAAGTCTTCGGCAAGAACAGGTTCCACAACCCTGCCTGCTGAGCTTTCGACTTGAGATCCTCGAGTATCGCCGGCGGCTCCCAGCGATCGCCACTTTCCACCTGCTCCCAAAACGCCGCTTCGTTGGGATACACGTGCTCGTCCATGAAATGCTCGAGGGTCTCACGGAGCCCCTCAACCTTCGCCGAAAACTCGAAATCCATTGCAAACTCCTCAGGCTCGGGACACTGTACCAGTTAACCATCGTGCCGCAATCCGAGAGCAGAGGCTCATGCAAACCACACTGAGAATTGGCGGGGTGCCCGAGCACTTCAACCTCCCCTGGCATCTGGCGCTGGAAGGCGGCGCATTCGACGCAGCGGGATTACAGGTTGAATTCTCCGACTACCCTGGCGGCACCGGCGCAATGGCCGAGGCTCTGCGTGACGACAGCCTCGACGCGGCGCTGATGCTGACCGAAGGCGCTGCGCTCGACATCTTCAAAGGCGGCAGGAACCGGCTGGTCCGCATCTATGTCGAATCTCCGCTCGTGTGGGGCATCCATGTCGCCGCAGAGAGTCGCATCGACGCAGTGGGCGAAGGCCTCCGGGTTGCGATCAGCCGCTACGGCTCGGGCTCCCACCTGATTGCCGTGGTCGACGCCATCGAGCGTGGTTTCGATTACAACAAACTGAGCTTCGTGACTGTCGATACGATCGACGGCGCGAGGCGGGCGCTTTCCGCTGATCGCGCCGACATTTTTCTCTGGGAAAAACACATGACTCAGCCGCTGGTCGACAGCGGCGAATTCCGCCGGATTGGCGAGCGCATCGTGCCCTGGCCGGCGTTTGTGGTCTCCGCCCGTCGCGAATTTCTCGCCACGGGGGCTGAACACCTCGCGACGGCGCTCGATATCGCAGCGGAGTCGGCGCGCAAGCTGAAGGCACAGGATGACGCCGCGAAGATCATTGCCGGGCGTTACGGCATTACCCGGAAGGGCGCCGAAGAATGGTTACACGACGTGCGCTGGGCGAACAGCGGACCGCAGGCACCCGCAGCGCTCGACCGCGTAATCGCCGCGCTGTCCGCGCAGGGAGCAATCGATGCCGCGCAGGCCGCGCGAACGAACCTCTGGTACCGGAGCGCGCGACGGCAAAGCGGCCGACCGCGGTAGCGCAGGGCCGGCAAAGACTATACGGTAATGCCGTTTTCGAAAACGCAGCACTGAGAAACACATGAGAAGTTACCGAGCCTACCTGCGCGGCATCCTGCTGGGCATCACCTTGAGTCTTTCGCTCACGGCCTGCAGTACGGTCAAGTACGAAGCACTCGAAAAGGTCGGCATCTACAAGCGCGACATTCTCGTCGATCGGGTCGAAGACGCCCGCGACTCCCAGGAAGAAACCAAGGAAGAGCTCGTAGAGGCGTACGCCGAGCTCAACACGCTGATCGGCGTGGAAGGCGGCGATCTGGAACGCCAGTACAAGGCCCTGGACAAGAAGGTCGAACGCTCGCGGGATGCCATCGAGGAGCTCGACGACCACCTGAAGGCCATCGATACGGTCAGCGAAGACCTGTTCGAGGAATGGCAGGAGGAACTCGGGCAGTACAACAGCGCAACCCTGCGTCGCGATCAGGAGCAGAAGCTTGCCGAATCACGGCAGCAGTTCAAGGCATTGCGGGCACGCATGCAGACCGCCCGCGCGCGCGTCGACCCCGTCATGGCCGTGCTAAACGACAACGTGCTGTATCTGAAACACAGCCTGAACGCCCGGGCGCTGGACGCGCTGCGCGGCGAAGCCACCGCACTCGAAGGCAAGGTCGATGCGCTGATCAAGGATATGCAGCTCGCCATCGACGAAGCGGACCGTTTCATCCGCCAGATGCGGGACAGCTAAAAAAAAAGCAGGGGGTCAGTGACCCCCTGCCCTGATACTTCAAGTCCTGCTCTATCGTCAGGGTCTGTACGTAAACGACACGAACCAGGACCGTCCCACCGGGTCGTAAGCCTCGGCGGCAACGTTGGTGCCCGTGTTGCCGTACTGCGCAGCCTGCGTCAGCAGCGGCGGCTGTTTGTCAAAGGCGTTGTTCAGTCCCAGGCGGACCGAAAAGTTTTCCGCCTCGTAGGCAACCGAAAGGTCGTGATAGACGTAGGTCGGTATGTCGTTCAGTGCCGGACCTGCGATCGTTCCTCCAAACTGAGTATTCTCGCCTTCCGCAGCCTGATTCGAATCCTTCACCCGGTCCCATAGCCGTGCCCGCCATGCGGCCTGCCAGTTATTTACCGCATAGGACATGTTCAGGACGATGCGATTCTCGGGAAACAGCACCTCGCCCGCGTCTTCGTCGACGTCACCCGTGAAGATGCCGATCGTGTCGAAGTCGATCAGGTAGTTGTAGAACATCGTAGCGCTGAGGTCGCCGGGACCTATGGACATGCCGTAGCTGACCTGCAGGTCGAGGCCGGACGTCTCGAAGCGATTCTCGTTGTTGACCCCTGAATCCACCTCGATGAGCGCGCCCGCGTTCGGCCCGAAGTCCCGGCGTGCGCGGCCGCCGCAGGTAGGATCGAACTCGGACGGGGCAACTTCGAAGCAACGCTGCAGAACAACCGACCGAGGCGTCGTTGCGATACCGTCGTCGATCTCGATGTTGTAATAGTCCAGCGACACCGACAGCGTGTTGGCAAAGTCGGGCTGCCAGACGAGACCCGCCGTAAACGAATCCGCCGTTTCACTGTCGACGTCGGGGTTGCCGACGAGGAAACCGCCCGTGCTCTGCGCCTCGACCTGGGTCAGCGTAAACGAGCCCTGATCGGCAATACGCTGTGCAATCACCGGAATCGAGCGGCAGTTCTCCGCCGCGTTTCCGGTCGTGGTTGCGTCGATGCCGTCACACGGGTCCGTGATCGTGAGGAAGGTTTCTCCGGCACCCCTGAACAGGTCGGCCACGTTGGGGGCGCGAACCGACGTCGAAACGGTGCCTCTGAAACGTAAGGAGTCGAGCAGCTCGATGTCGGTGCCGAGCTTCCAGGTGAACTCGTTACCCACGGTCGAATAATCTCCGAGCCGCGCCGCCGCATCGAGGTTGATGCGATCGTGCAGCGGCAGCTGCACTTCGGCAAACGCTTCCATTACGTCGAAACTACCGTCGGTGGGCGCCGCCGCGTTACCTGCCGTAATACCCTGCTGCACGCTGTCGCCCGGCGTATCGGCGCCGCGCTCTTCGCGGTACTCCACGCCAAACGCCACGGCAACGTCGCCGCCGGGCAGCTCGAGGCCGGTATCGCCCGATAGCGTCAGGTTGAAGACCTCCTGCTCGACCAGGCTCTTGCGGTTTGTCGGCAGCTCGAGGTAGGCAACCTGGGCCGCGTCGATCGAACCCGGACCGAACGGATTGAACGGCACGCAGCCCTGCAGGCGGGCCAGCTCATTGCGGCACTGAATCGTGCCGTCCGCGAGCTGCTCGACGTCGAGTGCCAGCGCTGCGCGTTCGACGTTGATCTGGCCGTTGGCGGCAATGTCGGAGTCCGTGCGGCCGTAGCTGTAGTAGCCCGACAGGAACCAACCGTTTTCGAACTCGTGTTCGAGCCCGACCAATCCCCTGAGCGTCGAACGCTGGAAGTTGGAGAAACGCTCACCGAATTCGACGAGGCGACGCGCCGTGTTGTTGGAACCGAGCTGATTGAGATTGGTGACACCCGCCGCGAGCAGGTTGTCCCTCAGGAGCTGCGGTACCAGCGGGTGCGTCGCAACGTCGAGACCACCTTGTCCGCCGCGATCGGTTAGCCAGATATTGGTGTTCAGATCGAGCGCAAAAGGCTCGAGTTCCGACTCGGTTTCGACGACGGCAAACGTAAACTCACCAAACAGCGATGTTCGTTCCGCCAGCGGAAGGTTTAGCCCGCCGCTCGCAAAACGCCGGTCCACCGGTGAAAAAATCATGCGGAAGTCGGCGCGGTTGAACAACTGCGAATTGGGGCGATCACCGATACCGAACAGAAACGGTGTGCCGTCGCCGTTGAACGTCCCGAAGCGGCCGCCCGGCGGAAAACTCGAACCCAGCCAGATCTGCGATTCGGCAATACCGTCGCCGTCTGCATCAGCGCCGATGAGATCGGTGTTGGAGAAATCCCGGTCACGAGCGTGCAGCGAATCGGCGCTGGAGTAGCCGAGCGACATCCAGGCGTTGCCGCCGTCTCCCAATTCACCGCCGAACGTAACGTAGATATCCTCTTTATTCATGTCGCTCTCGGTCGACGCACCCACCTGACCTTCGATCATGATCCCTTCGAAGTCGTCTTTGAGGACAATGTTGACAACCCCCGAGACCGCATCCGAACCGTACACGGCGGACGCACCGCCGGTCAGCACTTCGATGCGATCGATCATTGCCGTCGGGATGGCATTGAGGTCGACGCCGTAGCCGACACTCGGAGTGACTCCCGACACGAAGCGCCGGCCGTTGACCAGCACGAGCGTGCGTGCCGTACCGAGGTTCCTGAGACTCGTCAGGTTTTGCCCCGCCACCGAAATAGTGAAGGCGGAGTTCGCGTTGTTGACCGAAGCCACACTCTGCGGAATGGTTTGTATGAAGTCGCCAATATTGGTCGTACCGATGGCGTCCATCCGTTCTTCGCCGATGATCTCGACGGGCGCCGAATATTGAAAACCGTCACGCCGGATTCGACTGCCGGTGACGATGACTTCTTCGAGTTCTCCCGCTTCCGCGGAGTCTGATTGCTGAGCCTGCAGCGGTGATGCCATGAACAGGCACACGGCCACAGACAGCGGCGCGAAAACGCCGCGTTTTAGTAGTCGTTTCATTACGTGCTCCCCACGCTGTTTGTAACGTGTTCATCGTAGGGAGCCGCGCTGACGATAACGATTGCGAAGCGGGCTTATGCGGCGCTCGACGCGCCCCGAGTGTGCAGATTTACCGGTCGACGCGCACGCCGTGCAACGGCTGCCGTGCCGTCTTCACTCCGCTGCAGAAACCAGCCGCGGATCGGGGTTGGCAAGCTCGTCCTCGACCATTCGCATGCGCGTCCTGAAGTCGATCGGTGAACGGTGCTTCTTGAGGATGACTTTGGTTTCGGTGTGACCAATGTCGTTTATCCAGGTGAGAAACTGATGCAGGTGTGCCGTGTCCACGGCAACAACCTCGACCAGCAGCAGTTCCTCGCCCAGCACAACCGACACGTCGAGCACTTCCGGCTTCTCCAGCAGCCGCTCCAGCACCTCGAAGGAATCCGTATCCGGCGCCGAGACCGAAACGTAAGCGCGAATGGCAAAACCCAGCTTGTCGTAGTGCACGTCGTAGCGAGGCGCAGCCAGCACGCCGCGGTCCTTGAGACCAGTGATTCGTCGTGAAACCGCGGTTCGGGAGAGATGGACGAGCTTCGAGAGTTCAATGGTGGTCAGCTCGGCGTTGTCCGACAACGCGGCCAGAATCGCCATGTCGTAGTTGTCGATCCCCCCTGCCGCCTTGTGGTCTGGATTCCGCATGGCGTTATTCCCTCATGTCGTCTTCACAACATCGGACCACATTCATCAGTATTGGTTTCTTGCCACCTCCAAAAAGGCAGCAAACCGGGTGGTGATTCACATCGTCGCGGAAACGCTCGAAAGGAGCGCGGCACGCCCTGCTTACGCACACTCTGGCAACGGTAGTTCGAAGGGAATTCAGTACACTGTCGATTCGGCAGGGCGGTCACCCTTACCCTTGTTCAGCTTTACTGATTTAAACAAACATTTCCCTTATGCAGTTTGATTCTATTGGAAAGCTACAGGCCGTCCTGCCTCTTTTCTGCTGCAAGGCCGCGGCGATCCCGCCCGTTGAAGTACTTGCCTCGAACGGCGTGCGTAAACGTATTGCTGCATCGCCGCTGCGTTAACATGGCCTCTACCTTTAGCCTCATACCACAGCCACAGCAAACGAGGTCAACGATGTATCGAACCGCTCTCGTTCTATCAGCCCTGCTCTCGATGGGCCTCGCGGCATGCGCAAACGCACAAAACAACGCACAGCCCTGCGCCGAGTCGTCCGGCTTCGGCGACTTCGACTTCTGGGTCGGCAACTGGGCTGTGTACTCGAACGACGAGGAGCGTCAGTTTTTCGGCAACAACGTGATCAGCAAACATCACGGCGGCTGCCTGCTCAAGGAGAACTGGCGAAGCGCCGGCGGCAACACAGGTTTTTCGATCAACTACTACAACAACGTCACGAATGAATGGCGGCAGGTGTGGGTGGCCGACGGCTATTCGATCGATTACACGGGCGGACTGACGGACGCGGGTGCGATGCGCCTCGAAGGGCATATCTACAACTACGCCGAACAGCGATCGACTCCGTTCCGCGGCATCTGGACGCCGCAGGACAACGGCGACGTCGTGCAGCACTTCGACATCTACGATCCCGAACAGGAGGAGTGGACGGTCTGGTTCGAAGGTCTGTACGTGAAAGTCGAGGTCGACGACGGGCAATGACGCAAGACCCGGCGTAGGCCCATTGCGGCTTCCCGCAGCGGCCAGTCCTCCGCCGGCTACCCCTCCGTTTCGTTTGCGCCCATTTCGTTTGCCAGCCAGGCCCTGGCAAAACGCAGGTCCTCCGACAAGGTACTTTCGGAGATTTTCACGAGACCGGCGGTCTCGCCAATGGACAACGCGCCGAAGTAAACCAGCTCGACGGATTCGGCCATCCGCGGATCCACACCCGCCAGCTTCCGCAAGGCCTCGTGAAGCTCGAGAATATTCAGCGCATCGAATGCGCCGCCGACCTTCCCCTGCTCCGCAAACGGACTGACACCAATAACGCCGCTGCCGTGTTTCAAGCGGCGTTGACTGCGTGCGTGATCGACCAGCGCACGCCGCATCGTGCGGGCTGCCACGACCCGGAATTGCTTGCGGTGTTTGTCGTCGATGCCACCCTCGGCGAGGCGGGCAAGTGCTTCGTCACTCAGCACAGCCGGCTCGAGTGCATACGCCGGGGATTCGCTGGCGGCGAGGCCTTGCGCGAGGCGGCGCAGTTCCTTGTAGACGAGCGTAGACGCCCGCTCCAGCGCCTGCGTGTCGCCACCTTGCCAATCGCTCAACAGGCGCGTGATGTCGCTGTCGCCGGTCATCCTGGCAAAAAGACTAAAGGACAACGCAGCGAGCTGACAAGCACATACCCAACAAGCAGTTGAGGGATAAACTTGACATAATTTGTAGGTGACGGAGCAAGGCTGTTTCGCCCAGATACGGGCCCTCTGGAGGCGCTAGCGAATCGCAGCCGACACGACCCGACGACACGCCGAACACAAGTTGTCGCGACATAACGGCGCAACGCCCGCAAGGATTGCGCGAGCCGCGCTCGTGTTAGCATTCTTCGCTTCCGGCACGACGAGCTGTGAGCATGTCCGATCAGTCCCTTCTTCTTAAGACCAGACTCGGTGAACAGTCGATGCAGGATTTTGTGCGCGACTTTCGCCGCTACCTGAAACAGGACGTCATGCCGGGTATCCGGCAGGTCTTCGACAAACAGGTGTCGCCGGAATACGAGCGCGACAACGGCAGGCCCTTCGAGAACTACCACGAGGTCCGCCGGACGATGATCGCCAACGACTACTACCAGTTCTGGAGCGCCATGCAGCGGCGCAGTCAGGAAATGATGTGGGAATCCGTTGCGGAGCCCGCCGAGCGACAGCTCGACGAGCTGATTGCGCGCGTGGAGCAGCTGGCGGCCGAACGCCCCGCCGGCGGCTCGCTGGAACTCGATCCCGAACTCCCGATTCCGCGCTATCACACGGCGCATGACATTCATTTACAGCCCGGCGCTTATCACACCGAGTTCACCGAGAACGACGTAGCGGCCGGCGCAATTTACGAAGCCGGTCTGCCGATCTATATCGACGGTGAACTGGGTCCCGACAACGACCGCATCGGGATGGCGTTGATCCAGTTCTACGAGGATAAGTTTTCGGACGCCAGGCCAAAACGAATACTCGACATGGGCTGCACGGTCGGCAACAGCACTTTGCCCTGGGCAAAGCACTATCCGGATGCGGAGGTACACGCCATCGACGTTGCGGCACCGTGTCTGCGCTACGCGCACGCGAAAGCCGAACTCGCCGGCGTGCCGGTGCACTACGCTCAGAAAAACGCCGAGTGCACCGGGCTGGCCGCGGAATCCTTCGACCTCGTGTTGTCGCACATCATGATTCACGAGACCTCGAAAGCCGCCCTCAAGAATCTGATCGGCGAAAGTTACCGCCTGCTCAAACCCGGCGGTGTCATGCTGCACCTCGACGTTCCGCGCGGACAGGATCCGTTCGGCCAGTTCATGTCGCAGTGGGAGGTGTACAACAACAACGAGGTGTTTGCCGCCTACCTGACCGACGTCGATCTGGCGGCCCTGGCCGTTGCCGCCGGATTCGAACCCGGCAAGGCCTGGATGGACGGTGCGCTTCCGTATACGGGTATTAACCATGCGTACAACACGCAGGGCTTCAAGTGGCCCACACTGGTGGGCGTGAAATGAGCGGACAACGAGTGCCGCGGGTCGCCAAGGGCAAGCGCCCGCAATACTTCGCGGATCCGGCGACGGACAAGCTCATGGCCATCGTCGTGAGCCTGATCGGCGAGTTGTCCGTCACGCGCGATCGCCTGGACGCGCTCGAGCGCCTGCTCGAAACCAGCGGCTCGCTGTCGCGGCAACAGCTCGACGCGATCGAGTTCGACGACGCTGCCACCCATGAACGGGACCGCGAACGCAAGGACTACATTGGCCGGGTCATGCGTATCGTCACGATGGAGTTGCAGCAAACCAACAAAGACGGCGCCACGCCGTCTTTCGACGAACAGATGAAGTCGCTCTTGCGCTAACCTGAAGCTCGGCAACGGACCACGTTCTCGTGCTCCGTTCGTCGTTTTTTACAGGCGCAACATCGTTTTTTTCGATGTGACGGCAGGCATGCCAGCATTTACGCTTTTCGAGACAGGAATTACAGGGCCGAGCCCCGGGGCGTGAGGCATGAAGTATTTTGAAAAACTGCAGTCCGGCTACGACGTCGGGCCCATTCTCGACGAGATTTATCGGCAACACTCGGCATGGCACCTGATGACCGGCCGACAGGCTCGAGCACGCGTGCAGGCCGACACGCAGTCGATACCGCTGCGCGGCCTGAGGCGTTCAAAAATCATGGGGCGCCGACGGCGTGACGTGCACGAAAGCCGGCCCACGTCGCTATCGACGCGGTTCCCCGCAACCGTTTCCATCCTCGATGAACTGGCGAACCGCCTGGGCGGCACGCTCGGCAGAGCAAAACTGGCGCTGCTGCCACCGGGTATGCAGGTGCAGCCCCACGCGGACCGCGGTGAGTATTACCGTATCAGGAACCGCTATCATCTCGTGCTGCGGAGCTCCGGCGGCAGCGAGCTCAGTGCCGGTGACGAACGGGTGCACATGCAGGAGGCCGAATTGTGGTGGTTCAATAACAAAGCGATTCACAGCGCGAGGAACCGCTCGGACACCGCACGAATTCACATGATCTTCGATCTGCTGCCGGCCGGCACGGCGGCGTATGATCCTGGCGCCGGGGATGAACTCGACGGCAACCCTGCTGAACTGCTGACGAGCATTCAGGCTGCGGAAAGCCGTTCGGACCGCGACCAGCTTGCCGATGCGGCGCGCCTTTACAAGGCCGTCTGCCGCAACCCCCAGTCGTGGCAGCAGGTCCTTCGAGACAGCGATCTCGAGGAGACCGCGAGCAGGCGCCCGCTGCATGTGCTTGCGCTGCTGCTCTGGCCTGAACTCGACAAATCGCGTCGACGTCGGCGTGAATCGGCGCTGGCCTGGTCGCTCGCACAGCTCGACCTGGACTTACTCAGCCTGGACGCGATCAGCCGAGGCATAAAACGGGCGGGCGGTTTTCGGGCCATCCACAGCCGCTGGCAAAGCGACCGCGAAGCGATGCTCTACGGATAGGCGGCGCGCTTGCGCCCCGGGCTCACTGTACCGCTGTCTGAAACAGGAAGGTGGCGGACGGCACGCCGCCCGCGCCCGATCCTTGAAATGCGCCTTGCGGCCTAATCTGTATGTGCGTGACGGCAGCATCGATTCCCGCGGCGTCCGCAACGGGCGTGTAGTTGAAAGTCAGTCCGCCGTCGTTCGAGAACGCCACGTCGTCCGTCACATCGCTCAGAGAGATGAACGTGTAGCTGAGTCCGCTTGCAACGGCACCGTCCTCGAAGCGCAGCGGTCCGCTTGTCGCCAGGTCGAAATCGATCACGCGAAGTCGGGATTCCGCCGCAATCGCCTCGGTAACGATCACCGTGCTCGCATCCGCTGCGCCGGAACCCGTGTTGCTAATGACAATCCGGTTCAGCATTGTGGCGCCCGGCACGGCTTTCGGGTTACTCGTAGCATTTATCGGGTCCGAAAGTGTTTGCGACGAACGCGCGAGATCCAGCGCCGCGCAGGCTGCGGTCTCGCCGGGCTCATAACTCACGGTGGGTTCGCCGGGTGCCGGACACTGACGGCTGACGAGATCGAGGTTGGCTACCGACAACGCCTGCCAGTTTCCGCCGGGAGGCCGGAACTGCGCCGTGAGTCCGCCGTCACAGCAGCCTTCGAAGCCAATGATGCGAATGCTGTGCGCGCCGGGCCCCAGGTTGATCGATCCTTGCAGCACTTCGCTCGCGTTGTTCCAGTTGTTCGCCCACCATAAATCGGTGTTCCAGTCTTCCTCGAGCGGGACGTCGTCGACATAGAGCCCTCCGCCGCGGCCGAAGTCGGCGCCGTAACGAAACTCCCAGACGCCCGCTTCTGCGGCGCTGACCTCGAAGAACGCCTCCGCGAACAGCGCAATGTTCGTGCTGCGGCTCGGCGGCGAAAACTGATTGCGGTTGTTGACGCCCGTGTACGAATTGATGATCGCGCAGCCGTAACCCGGCGTACTGACGGGTGCCGCCGCAAATGCCACCTCGGCGGTTGCAAGGCTCGTCGGGTTTGCCCCGGAGTTTCGGGTGTGGAATCTCAGGCCGGCTTCAGTAAACGTAAAGAGTGTCGAGTTGCTGATCGTGCCGGGCGGTCCGCCGTAGTAAAGAAAAATTCGCCGCCCGGCAGCCGGCAATACGGGAATCCGCACCCAGACCTCCGCGATGTTCGCCACGGCATCCCAACTCTCGATAAAAAACTCGAGCTCGGTCAGGTTGTCCTGATCCACGACGCGCAGATCGTCGCCCGCGCTTGCCCAGTCGAACGTCGCCGGCACGTTACCGGCGTTGAGGTCGAGCCGTACCTGGTAGTCCGTCAGCGGCGGGCCAGGGGGGCTCGCAATGTCCACCGCAACGCGATAGTCCCACGCACAATCCCACCAGCCGAAAGCGGACGGCGCAAACAGGATCGACAGGACAGCGGTGAACAGGCTCAGGCAGCGTTTCAAAACCAAGGTGCGCAATTTTACAAAACGCAAATTTTAGCAATCGCCTGAAAACCCGACGCGGGCATGGTTCACAGGAAAACCGAGTAATTCCGTCGCGCGGAGCGGCTTTGAACCGGGGCTCCGGACCTCAAGGGTCGGCGCCAGGCCCGGCTTTGTCGCGCTTCTCGACCTCGCGAATCTTCTCCTCGAGATCGCTCAGGCGGCTCAGCAGTTTGTCGCGCCGGGTCTCGAGTTCGGCAATCCGGTCAGGCTCCTCCTGCTCTTCCCGCGAAGCCTCGGCTTCGGCCAGTGCCCGGTTGCACTCCTCGATGGCCGAGCGGAGTTTTTCGGCGTTTGCCGCCTGCTCGGCTTTGTCGAACGCAATCTCCTCCGCCTTGACCTCGCGACGGCGAAACCGCGGTACCGTGCGCTCGGGTATGAACTGCGCGTCGTCCGCGAGCGCGCGCGTGTTCATGAAGCTCGGCGAGACGATTTCGATGCCCGCCTCGTGCAGCGCATCGAGCATTGCGGCACGCAGGCTCGCGCGCGCCGAGATCAGGCTCGTCACCTCCTCGAGCAGTCCGGCAACGCGATACACAATAGAGTAGTCGCCGAGCTCACGTACCTGGCAGAAACTGTCCTTGAGACCCGCGCTGGCGGCAGCCTGCCGCAGGATTGCCCGAACTTCCGAGTGCGGTACGTCATAGCCCAGTGACACTTCGGCCGTAATGATCGTGCCGGATGCACGCACGACCTTCAGCGGCTGCGTCACCATATAGAGATTGGGAACGGTCACGAGATCGCGAAACTCGGTCTGTATCTCGGTGTGCAGGAGATCCATTTCGGTAATCCGGCCCGTGAGGTCGGCAACGGTAATGAAGTCGCCGGGACGGGCGTTCCTGACCACCCTGAGCATGATGCCCGCCATGATGTTGCCGATGAAGGTCGTGGAAGACAGCGCGATTGCCGCACTCAGCAGAATACCGATGAGACTGAGGAGCTGCCCGCGCATCGCGTCGTTGATGGGTAAGGCAACAACCAGCGCAAGCAGGCCCGCAAAGCTCATGGCCAGCATGATGAGCTGGAAGCGAAACTGTGCTTCAGGGTCGTTTTTCCAGCGACGCTGCAAATACCAGTGCAGGAAGCTCAGCACGAGGGTTACGACGGCCATCGTTGCCAGCAGCGGCCAGAACAGCGCCGCAATGTTTGCGAGCTCAGTCATCGGCCGCTGCCGCCGGATGACATAACAACCCGTACGACACAGGAGCTTCTCTTCATGGGTTCATCCTCCCCGATACCGACGCTTGCTGTCGACACAACCGCAAGGCGTCCGGCTGAAGGGCAAAGCATACCTGCACGGTTGTAAGAAAAAAGTTCCAATCGTTTTGTTCCATCAATTGCCGCATATGCCCAAAAAGATGGTTGCTTTCGAAAATAGCCAAACCTTCTTTCCCTCGCCAGTTGGGCGTTGCTAGCGTCACAGTTGATTGATCACATGTGGATTTAATGCCACACCCACCTGCAAGCGGGGGAGCGTGCGGGACAGCTGCTACCGGTCGTCGGGAATTTCCCGTCGGCTGGACGTGCTGTGCCGAACCCGATCCCGCTGCGCCAGACACATAGGGAACAGACCCATGAAGGAACCAGCTTGTCGTCAACGATGGCGTTACGGCGTGCCGCTCATTGCGGCGGCCTCGCTGACTGCCGGAGCCTCTTATGCACAGCAAGACGCAGACGAGACAACGCTTGAAGAAATTGTCGTTACGAGTTCACGTATTCAGAAACCCGACTATGCATTCTCCAACCCGGTCATCTCGGTGGACTCGGAGGCGATTGCCTTTGCCGGCGCTACCAACGTCGGTGACTTTCTCAAGGAACTACCCGCACTGACGGGATCGCTCGACAGCAACGATGCTGCCGGCTCCAATGCCTTCATTGGCGGCACCGGCCTGACGTTGTTGGATCTACGCAACTTGGGTGTAGACCGGACGCTGATTCTCGTCGACGGCCGCCGCCACGTTGCCTCGCTGCCCGGCTCCGCCGCGGTAGACGTGGATACGATTCCGATCGATCTCATCGAGCGAGTCGAAGTACAAACGGGCGGCGCATCGGCCATCTACGGCGCGGACGGCGTGTCCGGCGTCGTCAACTTCATCCTCAAGAAAGATTTTGAGGGCATTCGCGCCCGGGTGCGCGCCGGCCAGTCGAGTAAATCGGATACCGACAACGTGCGCTTCAGCGTGCTCGCCGGCACCAACTTCGCAGGCGGCCGAGGCAACATCACGGGTTCTTTCGAATACAACACTGAAGATCGCCTCAACGCCCTCGACCGGGATTTTGCGGGCGGCGGTTCCCGGCAGCTTTTCGTCGACAATCCGGCCGAACTCGGCGGTGACGATCCCAACGTACCGGATCAGATACCGCTGCGCGACATCCGTTTCTTCGATTCCGCCGTCTCGGGCGCGGTCTACACGAACAACGACAGCGTAGTCGATTTCAACGGCGACGACGCCGTGTGGGACCCCGGCACGATCCCATTCATTACGCCGTTCTATCAACAAGGTGGTGACGGCACGCCGCTGGATCTGTTCGTTGGCGACTTGCTGCCTGAAGAAGAGCGCTACACCGCCAACCTGTTTGCACGATACGAGTTCTCCGATGCCGTCAATGTATTCGGCGAAGTCAAGTTCTCGCGCACCGAAGCGTTTACGGTATCGCAGCCGACCTTCGACTTTTTCCTGCAGATAGAACCCGACTACGCGTTTACGCCGCCGAACATACTCGCGGCCACGACCGGCAACGAGTTCGGCGGCGCCTACTTCGTATCGCGCGACCACTTCGACCTGGGCGTGCGCGGTGAGGACATCACGCGAGACACGATCCGAGCGGTGGTGGGCCTCGAGGGCAATCTCACGGACAACCTGCGCTACGAAGCCTCGTACGTATACGGCGAAACGGAAGTCGACAACAACATTACGAACAACCGGTTCAACGACCGCTTCGCGGCGGCGCTCGACGCCGTGATCGACCCGGCGACGAACCAGGCCGTGTGTCGCTCCAACCTCGATCCGAGCGCGGTGCCGTCGAATCTGCCCGTCGGCGACTACGATCCGCTCCCGGGTACGTGGGCCGGCTCCTTCACGCCCGGCCCCAACAGCGGCTGCGTACCGCTGAACATCCTGGGCACCAATGCCGTATCGCCCGAAGCGGCCGCATGGATCATGGGTAACAGCCTCTCCCAATCGAAGCTGACCCAGCACGTTTTCCAGGCGTATATCTCCGGCGATACCGGTAACTGGTTCGAACTGCCCGCCGGGGAGATCGGCTACGCTGCCGGCGTCGAGTGGCGCGAAGAGGAAAGCCGCAACAATCCGCCGATCGAAGATCAGCTCGGGCTGACGTTCGGCAACGTGCTGAGCCCCGAACGAGGCGACTATGACGTCAGCGAAATCTTCGCGGAAGTGGACGTGCCCCTGTTGCTGGGCGCGCCGGGAGCAGAAATACTCTCCCTCGACGCGGCGGTTCGCTACTCGGACTACTCGACGATCGGCGAAGCAACGACCTGGAAGATCGGTTCGGTCTGGTCACCCATCGACGACATTACGTTCCGGGCGACGGTCGCTGAAGCCACGCGCGCGCCGAACATCGGTGAGCTATTCGATCCGGGCGGCCAGACGTTCCGCTTCATCTCCGATCCTTGCGACATTACGGAGCTGGACGAAGGTACCGAGTTCCGTGCCGCGAACTGCGCGGCGCTGCTGAATGGCCTCGGCGTCGATCCGACCACGTTCGTCGATCCGAACTCGGCCAGTATTGCGGGTACCCTGCGGGGCAACCCGGAGCTGGACGAGGAAGTCGCCGAGACACTGACGGTCGGCATCATCCTGCGTCCGCGGTTCATCGAGAACTTCACGATTGCCGTCGACTGGTACGACATAGAACTCACCGACGCAATCAACACTGCGGCACCGCAGGTGGCTTCTGACCTCTGTGTCGACCTGCCGACGCTCGACAACCAGTTCTGTGGCCTGATCGAACGCGACGCGACCACGGGCGGTATCACGAGCTTCACGCAGCAGTCGGTCAACGTGGCGGAGTTCCGCACCGAAGGTTTCGACATTGCCATCAACTATCTGCTTGACCCGGCCAACTTCGGCGCCACGGCAGACATTGGCACCTTCAATTTCCGCCTGATCGGCAACAAGCTCGAGGAGCTGACCTTCGTCAACCTGCCCAACTCGCCACCCGATTCGGACCTCGGGGAATCGTCCCCGTCCAACGGTCTGCAGGTTCCGGAGCATCAAGCAGCGTTCAACATGCTGTGGAACCGCGGCCCGCTGTCGGTGAACTATGCGATCAACTGGTTCGACAAGACGCTGCGCTTCAGCCGCGAGGCGATCGAGAACAACCCGGATATCGCAGATCCGGAGTTCATCGAATACGAAGAGCAGTTCGTGCAGAACATCCAGGTCCGCTACGACCCGAACGACACCTGGTCGTTCTACGGCGGCATCAACAACATTGCCGACCGTGAGCCGGATATTGGCGCAACGTTCTTCCCGGTCAGTGCAGTCGGACGTTTCTTCTACGTAGGCGTCGACTACGCGGCCGGTTTCTAGACAGCTGCACACCTGGAAGACATGACAAGGGCCCGTCAGGGCCCTTGTTTTTTTGGGTTACTGTTTCTGGTTACGCGGACGCGCTCAGCGCCCGCCCACAAACAAGGTCAGGAACTTGTTCGCCAGCGGAGATTTTTCGACCTCCGCCTTGTTCAGCGGATTCCCCCAGTGCAGTCCTTCAGTGTTGGCCAATGCCACCAACGCCCAGCCTTCGTCGGGCGCCTTGAGCAACAGCCCGGTGTAGGCGTCGGGCCACCAGCCGCCGTGCCACACGAGCCGGTGCCCCTGCCAGGACTGCACGTACCAGCCGTAAGCATACGGTGCAGCCTCACCCGACGGATCGGTGGGTGGCGTCCACATGTGTTCGCGCAGCTCGGGCGGGAGAATCCGGCCGTCATCGAGCGCGATCGAGTACTCGGCGAGATCGATTACGCTCGCAATGATGCCCGAACTCGCGTTGAGCTCCGGGTTGGGTAATGGCGATGTCGAGATTCCGTCGTTGTCGTCGGGATCGTAACGGAACGGCGGCGCAAGCCGCGTCAGTGCAATCCCTTTTCCCGGATCGCGCCATCCCGCGGCCAGCGAATCGAGGCCACCCGGATTGATGACGTATTCATACATCCAGTCCCGGAAAGTGCGCTCGGTGTTTTCTTCGACCCAGTTCGACAGACGCCCGAACACGACCGGGTTGTACAGAAAACTCGTTCCGGGTTCACCCTGCACCCGATGCTGCAACACGTGGCGCAGGCTAAACGGTGTGTTGCAACGGGGCGGCTCGACCCGCGTGCCGTCGTCGAGCGTACCGCCGCCGAAGATGATGCCGCTGCCGACCAGCCAGGCGCAACGCCGGTCCCAGTCGCTCAAGCGGGTGAACTCGTCGTCGAGATCGATATGCCCGTCTGCGCCCATTGCCAGCAGCGTAGCGGCGCTGAACGTCTTGCTGATCGAGGCAACCAGGTACGTCGTTTCGGCTGTTGTCGGTTCCTCGGCATCGTGGTCCTGCCAGCCGAAGCCCTCCGCGAACACTATCTCGCCGTCGCGAACGATGGCCACCGACAGGCTGGGAATCGTCTTTTCGCGCCGATACTCCTTCAGGAACATCCTGAACTCGTCCAGCCGGTCGTCGATGAGCACCATTGCGGGCTCGGCGGGCAGGTTATCGGCGCCGAGCAGCAGCGCCGCCATCAGGAGGAATCGTCGTAACCCCATGGATCGATCTCCGTTTGGATCCGGGAAGCACAGCCAGCGTCAGCCGGCCGCGGAGCGGTCATCGATAGTACGCAGAAAAGAAAACGCCTGGCAACGCCAGGCGCTTTCATGCCCGGGCTCGACACCGGGCGTCCTGCCCCTCTCCGGGGGTACGGCGGGCAGCTTACTCGTAGCGATAGCGAACGCCGAGCATGACCTCCATATCGCCCGAGAATACGTACGGGCTGCCGTCGGGCCTGACACCGCCCTGCAGCGGCACGCGCGGCACGTTGTTGCTGAGATTGACGTCTTCGGTCAGATTGCGGAGGTTCAGCGAGAACTGCCAGTTGTCGAAGTCGTATTTGGCGAACAGATCCAGCCGGGTCTCGGCGTCGTAGCGCAGCACTTCGCCGTTGAGTTTCTTGACCGCCTGGGCCGCCCCGGCCGTCGGCCGGACGCGCTCGTCGGTCCAGACGAGACCGCCGCCGATCGACAGGCCGCGGGTGCTGTCGCCGTCGAAGTCGTAGATCGACCAGATGGCCGCCTTGTTGGGGATTTCGTCCACGAGCGGATCGCCAATCCGCGCCGGGTCCGAACTCGCCTTGACCTCGGTGTCCGCGTGGGCGTAGCTGAAGATGACCGACAGCCCGTCGAACGGCGTCAGCGACGCATCGATTTCGAAGCCGTCGGCTTCGGCGTCGCGCGTGGTTTCCCCATCCAGCTCTTCCTCGATCTGGAAGTAGCCGATGCTGGCGTCGAGGAGATCGTCGAACAGGCTGAACTTGACCCCAACCTCAACCTGTTCGCCGATCCGCACGGGCGGCGCCGTGTTGAAATCGGGATCGTTGACATCGGGAAGCTGCGATTTCGAGTAGTTGGCGTACACGGCAAACGCGTCCGTCACGTCGAAAACAAAACCTGCCTGCGGCAGCAGCTCGCTGTTGTCCGCAATGGTGGTCATCACGAGCGGCTGGACACGGGGATCGCCGCGCGCGATTTCGATATCGCTGTCCGTCAGGCCAAGCAGCACGTTTAGCCGGTTGTCGAAGAAGCTGCCGTGGTAGTTCAGAAACACGTTGTTGAGCTCCACGGTCTCGACGCGCTTCAGGACCGTCGCCCACACGACCGGTACGCCGGTCGGGTTGAACGCCAGGGTGTCGCTGTCGACGCTGGCCGGATCGAAGAAGTCGAAATGAAACGTGCCGAGATCGTCGGCCGGGCGCGGGCGCCGGATTTCGAGCAGCGCATCCTGATCGTAGAGATGCACACCACCGACGATCTGATGATTGCCGTCGTCGGATTGCCACGCGAGCGACGCCGTTGCCTGGTCGATATCGTTCTCGAGCGACAGGTTTTCGGTCAGCCGGCGCAGAGAGTAGTCGTCGGGATCGCTCGACCCGGGCGTCGCGAGCGGATCCAGCACCATTCGATAGAAAATGTCGATGCGCGGCCGGTTGCCCGGACCGAATACAAAATCGCGGCTGTGATTGTTGTAGGCAATCTGGCCGAGGAAATTGTCACCGAACTGATGCGCTACGTTTACCGTGTAGTCGTCGAGCGATTCCTCAATGTCGGTATCCTCGCCGAACCAGCTCGATCGCGGGTCGATACCGTAGGCCAGCGCAAGCGGAACCTCTTCGCCTGCCGTGGCACCCGGAATCGTCAGCTCGATGCCCATTGGCCGGTCCGTGCGATCGGTGTTGATGCGGTACTGGTAGTACTCGAGGTTGATGACGGTGTTTTCGCCGGGCCTGAGTTCCAGCATCGGCAGCAGCGACGACGATTCGTTGTTCGCGCGGGTGCCGAAGCCGGTGTCTTCCTGAAAGCCGCCGACAAACCGAAACGCCGCCAGGGGACCGTGATCAGTCTCGATCCCCAGGGAGCCCACGTTGAAGTCGGCGTTGAAACCGCGGTTGTCGCGGCTGCTGCCGCTGAATCCCCAGTAGGCGCCCAGTTCGCCGAAGTCCGCGTCGACAAGGGGCTTCTTGGAAATGATGTTGACGGCACCGCCCGGCGTTACCGGTCCGTTCAACACGGCGCTGGGTCCGCGAATGATTTCGAGGCGCTCGATCGTGTAGCCCGGCGTGTCGCTCAAATGGATGAAGCCATTGCGAAAAAACTCGCCGGAGTTGAAGCCGCGAATCCGTTTGTCGTCCGCGGCGGCGTGAAACTGCAGTGCATCGCGTTGTGAGAGCAACTGAAAGTCCGCCACGACATCCGCCGTGATCACCTGAATGTTGACCGGCAGTTCGTCCAGCGGAACGCTCAAGCCGGTTGCGCTATTGGCATTCGTCGCTCGATAGCCTGCCTCGCCAATGACCTCGATCAACTCGATGATGTCCGGCTGATCGTTTTCTTCCTCCTGTGCCCGCGCCTCCGACGGCACCGCGAACCCGCTCACGGCACACGCAAGAAGCAGGACTCTCGGAAAGGACAAGCGTTGTTTGGTCATTTCGGATTCCCCCCAAATTGAGAACGGCGTAGCCTGAGATCTACGCATTTGACAACGTACTTACTAACGTATACGTTATTTCTCACGTTGTCAAAGGGTGCGGTCGTGAACGCCGTAGTGACCAAAAAATCTTTCGAATCATCATGTTAACGCTTGGCTGCATTGCTGACGATATCACTGGCGCAAGCGATTTGGGGCTTATGCTGGCGGCCAATGGCATGCCGGCAACACTGTTTCTGGGTCTCCCCGATGATACCCGCGAGGTGTCGACGCCGGCAGTCGTCATTGCGTTGAAGATAAGGACCGAACCGGCGGAACACGCCGTCCGGCAAGCGCGGGCAGCCGCCAACTGGCTGCAAGACCGGGGCGTGAGGCAACTCTTCTACAAGTATTGTTCGACCTTCGATTCGACCGCCGCCGGCAACATTGGCCCGGTCACCGACGCGCTGCTCGAACTGACGGGCAGTGAGCAAACCGTGCTGCTGCCGGCGTTCCCTGCGAACGGCCGCACGGTACGTGACGGCATGCTGCTGGTCGACGGTGTGCCGTTGTCGGAATCGCCCATGCGCAATCATCCGCTGACGCCAATGACCGAGTCGTCCGTACCTGCGCTCATGGATGCGCAGACCGCGCCACGGCAAACCGGCTCGATCGGACTCGACACGGTCGAGTCGGGCGCAGAGGCCATTGCTGCGGCGCTCGAACAGCAACGTTTGGCCGGCAACCGCTACGTCTGCATCGATGCGGTAAGCGACGAACACCTGGCCGATATTGCACAAGCCATCACCGACCTCGACGTCCTGACCGGCGGCTCCGGTATCGGCGCCGCGCTGCCCGCCGCACTGCGCCGGAAGGGTGTGCTCGACAACGAAGCGCACCGTTACGAGATACCCATGCTCGAGGGTCACGCGGCCGTCATTGCGGGTAGCTGCTCGGAGGCCACCCGCCGCCAGGTCGCGGAGTTTGCACCACACGCAACCGCGTTCCGGCTCGATCCCCTGTCGCTTCGCGATGACGCGCACGCTGTTGCTTCGCTGGCCGAGCGGGCTGTCGCGGCCAGCAGCGAAGGCAACGTGCTCGTGTACTCCTCCGCCGAACCAAAGACGCTGAAGCAGGCTCAGGCGAAACTCGGCATTGCGGAATCGGCCGCGCTGATCGAGCAAACGCTGGCCTCTATCGCCAGAGCGTTGTGGAACGCCGGAGTACGCAAGTTCGTGATTGCGGGTGGCGAGACTTCGGGTGCCGTCGCCTCGGCCCTGGGGACCAACGAGTTTCAGATTGCCCGAGAGATCGATCCGGGCGTTCCGTGGCTCGTGGCCGAGCGCCCCGAACCCTGCTGCCTGGCCTTCAAGTCGGGCAACTTCGGCCGGCCGGCCTTTTTCGACCATGCCCTCGGCCTGTTGCCGTGAAGCCCGGATCGTGAGGCACTCCGCGTGAAAACCCTAAAGGAATCGGCAGCCCGCGAGGCAATAGCGATGCACGGCGAATCGCTGCACGCCCGCGGCTACGTCCCGGGCAGCTCGGGCAACATTAGCGTGCGGATCGAGGACGGCATCCTCGTCTCACCGACCAATTCTTGCCTGGGGCGCCTCGACCCGGCCAGGATTTCCAAGCTCGATCCCGAAGGGCGGCACGTCGCAGGCGACCCGCCGTCGAAGGAAGCCTTTCTGCACGCCGCCATGTACGCCAAGCGCAGCACGTCGTCGGCCGTCGTGCACCTGCACAGCACTCATGCTGTAGCGGTGTCCTGCCTGTCCCATGCCGATCCGGCAAACCTGATCAGGCCGCTGACGCCGTACTTCGTCATGAAGATCGGCAAACTCAAGCTGCTGCCCTACTTTGCTCCGGGTGACCGCGAACTGGCACATGCAGTGGAAGCCGTTGCGGCCAGGCACCATGCGATCCTGCTCGCGAATCACGGGCCGGTTGTCGCCGGGACGAACCTCGAAGCGGCCGTGTACGCCATCGAGGAGCTGGAGGAGTCCGCACGGCTATCGCTGCTGCTCGACGGCCGGCGCGTCAACGAGCTGACATCCGACCAGGTGCTGGAACTCGAGACCCGGTTTCCCAGCTGACATGATTATTCTGGATAAGGCACGCCCATGTATGTCGTAACCGTTACCTTTGTCGTCACCGCCGATCGTATCGCGGACTTCTCGCAGGCCGTCGCCGAACAGGCCAGCAATTCGCTGGCCCTCGAAGACGACTGCCACGTATTCGAAGTACTGGTCGCAGACGACAAGCCCGGCACGTTTTTCCTGTACGAAAAATACGAGACCGCCGCCGCGTTCCAGCTGCACCTCGACAGCGAGCACTTCAAGGCATTCGACCGCCTCGTGGCGCCGTGGGTCGTCAGCAAATCCGTCGACGTCTGGGCGCCGATCGGAGAGGCTTCGTGAGTTCCGCTCCGCGCTTTCGCATTGCCAGCCTCGCCGGTGACGGGATAGGCCCCGAGGTGACGACGCCGACGATCGAGTTGCTCGAGGCCGTGGCCAGCGAGACCGGCGGCTTCAGCCTGGATTTCGAGCATCTCGAGGCGGGCGCTACGCACTACGAAAAAACCGGCATAGCGCTGCCCGACGATGCGCTGGACGAAGCGCGCGCCGCTGATGCGGTCCTGCTCGGCGCCATGGGTCTGCCGAGCATCCGCTATCCGGACGGTACCGAAATTGCGCCGCAGCTCGAGCTGCGCGAAAAGTTGTCTCTGTATGCCGGCGTCAGGCCAATTCGCACGATCCGCGGCGTGCCGACGCCGCTCGCCGATCCGCGCGCGGCTGAACTCGACATTGTGCTCGTCAGGGAGTCGACGGAAGGTCTGTTCAAGTCCCGCAACGCGTGCGAACTCGTTGACGACGCCGTAGCGCGCGATACGCTGGAAATTACTCGCGCCACCAGCGAACGCCTGTTTGCGTTTTCCTTCGAGCTTGCAGCCGAACGCAAGGCACGCGGCCACGAGGGTAGAATCACTTGCGTGGACAAGGCCAACGTACTCGGCTCATTCGCCTTCTTCCGGAAAATCTTCGACGAGTGCGCCGCACGCTACCCGGCTGTGTCCGCCGATCACGCCTACGTCGATGCCGTGGGCCTGTGGATGGTAAAACAGCCCTGGGTGTTCGACGTTCTGGTGACTGAAAACATGTTTGGCGATATTTTGTCCGACGTCGGTGCGGGACTCATGGGCGGCATGGGTATGGCGCCCTCTGCCGACATTGGCGATCGGCACGCCGTGTTCCAACCCTGTCACGGCAGCGCGCCGGACATCGTTGGCCAGGGCAAGGCCAACCCCGTGGCCACCTTTCTCTCCGCGGCCATGCTGCTCAACTGGCTCGGCAAGCAGCACGGAAACGACGACTGCACGGCGGCCGGCGAGCTGATCGTCGCCGCCGTCGACGATGCATTTGCGAACGGCACGCTAATCCCGTTCGAGCTCGGCGGCGATGCCGGTACGCGCGAGATTCGCGATGCCGTATTTGCCGCGCTCTCGGCCCGACGGGCCGCATGAGTTCGCGGCAGAGTAATGACCTGGATTGACTATTCGATTGTTGCCGTCTACCTGGCCGTCATCCTGGCCATTGGCCTTGCCCTGTCGCGGCAGCAGGAGACGCCGCTCAAGTATTTCCTCGCAAACCGGCAAATGCCGCAGTGGGTGGTGGGCTTTACGCTCATGGCGACGCTCATCAGCAGCAATACGCTGATTGCGCACCCTGCCATCGTCTACCAGAAAAGCATGATCCTCGTGCCCGGCTTCCTCGTGATGCCGATCGTGCTGATCGTCGTTGCAATCTACATCGTGCCGTTTTACCGGCGCGTCGTCGGCATGAGCGCCTACGAGTTCATTGGCCGGCGCTTTGGCCTTGGCGGCCGCCTCTATACCTCGTTCGGTTTCCTGATGGCGCGCACGTTCGGCATCGGCGTTGCGCTCATCACGACCTCGATAGCGGTCAACGTCATGACGGGCTGGGATATTGGGCTCGTCATCGTTGGCATTGCGCTGTTCACGGCGGCCTACACGCTGCTCGGCGGCATTACGGCCGTCGTCTACACGGATGTCGTGCAGGGCGTGTTTCTCATGGTCGGTGGCGCCGCGATCCTGTGCCGGCTGCTGTTTGCTCCGGAGCTGGACCAGCCTTTTGCCGTTGCGGGCGCCGCGTGGGACGCCGGCAAATTCAGCCTCGGTTCCGCAGAGCTGAGCGTCGCCAGCCTGTACAACGCTGACGATCGCACAATCTGGATGTTCGCAACGGCAATGGCGATCCAGTGGAGCCGGCGTTACATCTGCGATCAGGCCATGGTGCAGCGCTACCTGATCGCACAATCCGACCGCGAGGCGGTGCGCGGTACGCTGATGGCCGCACTGTTGTCGGTGCCCGTGCTGATCGGCTTCAATCTCATCGGCGCGTTTCTGTACGGCTTCTATACGCTGTCCGGGGCCGAGGCACCGGCGATCGGTGACCACATCCTGCCGCACTTCATCGTCAACTACCTGCCGGCCGGGCTTGTCGGTCTCATCCTCGCCGCCATCCTCGCCGCGTCGATGTCGTCGATCAGTTCGGACTTGAACAGCATTGCAACCGTGGCGACACGGGACTATTTCAAGCGTTTCCTGCCGTCGCTCTCCGATCGCTTGCAGCTCGTGGTCGGGCGGCTGATCGTGCTGGCGGCCGGCGCCGCGGCAGCGTATATCGGCATCCTGATGATACCGACGGAGAACTCGACGCCGGTGGCGGAAAAGGCGCTGGTCGTCACCGTCATCGTCTCGGCCGGTACGCTCGGCGTCTTTGCGCTCGGCTTCCTGACGAAGCGAGGTACGCGCCGCGGCTGCTACGCCGGTATTGTTGCCTGTCTCGCGTTTACGGTCTGGGGCGTGCTGACCGAACCCGCTACGCGAAGCCTCGATCTCGGCGCCTGGAACTTCGAGATGAACCCGATAATGATCGGCGTTTTTGGCCACCTCATTACGTTTGGGGTTGGCTATGCCGTTAGCCTTATGTTCGGCGGCTACGTGCCCGAGGATGTCGACGACTTGAGATTTCGGCGCGCGCGCGCCTGAGCGCCCGGGAATGCAGCCCTCGCCGCGCCTCGAACTCACAGCGCTCGCCGTCGTGGGCCATGAACTCGAACGGCCCGAATGCGTGCTGTGCACATCGGACGGCAGCGTGTTCGTTTCGGATTGGGGCGGTGGCGTCTGTCATATTGCACCGGGCGGGCGGCAGACTCGCATACTCGCCAGAGAAGCACCCGTGGCGCTCAAGCCCAACGGCATTGCCCTGCTCGAAGACGGCAGCTTTCTCATCGCCAATCTGGGCGACGATGGCGGCGTCTTCAGGCTGCGCGCGGACGGCACGTCGAGTCCGTTCCTGACGGAAGTGCACTCGGTACCGATGCCGCCGACCAACTTTGTTCTCGCCGCGGACGACGGGCGCGTCTGGATCACCGTGAGTACGCGAATCCGGCCGCGCGCGGACGCGTATCGGCCCGACGTCAGCGACGGTTTCATCGTTGTCGTGGACCGGCGCGGCGCGCGGGTTGCCGCGGATCAGCTCGGCTACACCAACGAAGTGCAGGTGCACCCATCGGGCCAATGGCTGTACGTCAACGAGACCTTCGCCCGGCGGACCTCCAGGATGCGGATACGCGATGACGGCTCGCTGGGCCTAAGGGAAACCGTCACGGAATACGGCCCGGGCACGTTCCCGGACGGTCTGTGTTTCGACGAGGCTGGTCACTTCTGGGTGGCCAGTATCGTCAGCAACCGCATTATCCGGGTGGCGCCTGACGGCCGGCAGACACTCGTGCTCGAGGACTCGGATGCCGAACACTTAAGCCGTGTCGAAAACGCGTTTCAAAGCGGCCGGATGGGGCGGGAGCACCTCGATACGATTCAAAGCCGGCGGCTCGGCAGCACGTCGAGCATTGCGTTCGGAGGGCCGGACAGGCGACTATGCTACGTGGGATGCCTGCTCAGCAGGCATATCGTTTGTTTCGAAGCACCGATCGCCGGCGTGAAGCCGGTGCACTGGCACTGGCGAATGCAATGAATGCATCGACACCACAAAAATCGCTGCCCGCCGGCAAAAACAAGCCGTCGCTGGTCGAGCGCGCGTACGAGAGCATCAAGAAGCGCATCCTCGACAACCAGTATTATCCGGGTTACCAGGCACTCGAAAAGGACGTGGCCGAAGATCTGGGCATGAGCCGAACGCCCGTCCGCGAAGCGCTGATACAGCTCAAGCACGAAGGGCTGGTCGAACTGATCCCGCGGCGCGGCATGCGCGTGGTGCCGATCGTTGCCGACGACATGCAGGAAATCTACGACGTGCTGACGTCGCTCGAATCCATGGCGGCTGAACTGCTCGCAAGACGCAGGCCGGACGCGGCAGTCCTCGAACCGATGAAAGCCGCAACCCGCGACATGGTCAACGCGCTGGAGGAAGACGACCTCGACGGCTGGGCAGCCGCTGACGAACGATTCCACCGCGCGCTGATCGACCTGTGCGGCAACCGTCGGCTCGCCAACATGGCCAACACGGTCCGCGATCAGGGTTATCGCGCGAGAATGGTGACCCTGAGGCTGCGCGACAAGCCGTTCGCCTCAGCCGACGAACACGAGCAGGTTCTCAAAGCTATCGAGGCGGGCGACTGGAAAACGGCCCGCGACGTGCACTACGAGCACCGCAAGCGCGCCAGCCAGGAACTCACCGGGATTCTCGAGAAATACCGCCTGCCGCAGCTGTAATCAATCCGTACACGCATTCGGCGTTGGCCGAAAAAAACGCGGGCGCATCATGGCCCGCAAAGTCGCGTAGCTCTTCGAGCCTTTGCGCCATTGTCACGGCCGAGAACCCGCTGACGGGCCAGTTGCTGCCGTAGAGCAGGCGGTTTGCTCCGAAAGCGCTCAGCAGGCTCTCGAACACGCGGCGATCACCGCAGGTCACCTTGCACACCGCGTTATCCGACGCGGCGATTTGCCGGATGCCATCCTGCCACTCCTTTATCGCGTCATCCTGCGCGGGCGGATGGCCGCCATGATCGAGAATCAGGCGAAGCTCCGGAAGCCTCTCGGCAAGTGCCGCGAACTGCCGTTTTTGTTCGACGGTCGGTGCGCCGAATTCAACGGTCTTGCCAGCGTCGGCGACACGGGCGAGGCTGGAAATCAAGCGAGGGCTCGACAGGTCGTAGTCGGCAATCGGGCGCAGCCGAATACCGACAAAGCGATCACTCAGCAGTGCCCGATCGAGGCGCCCCGCAAAACCCGGCTCGTCAGGGCGGAGATTCAGCACGACGCCCCGGACCCGCGAGTCTGTCGACGCAAGCGCAACGAGCCAGTTGTCGTCGACGTCCCGTCGACTCGTTTCCACGACGATGCAGCCCGACAAGCCGTCACCCGAATACAGCGCCGCAAGATCCCCGACGGAGGCGCTGCGGTACAGCGGACTGTCGGCGGCCGGCCAGGCGACACCTTCCGGTCTCGACAGATCGACAACGTGCACGTGACTGTCCAGAAGGCTCATTGTCATCTCGCTGGCGCTCCGCAATACCGCCTGACCGGGGTGATTGCGTACGCTAATCGGACCGGGCCAGACGTTCAATAGCGTCTGCACCCATCTGCCACGGCATCCAGTCGACATCGGGGCGGCCGCCGAGCGACCGATAGAACTGCTGCGCCGCCGTGTTGTCCGGCAACACGGTCCACTTGAGTTGCCCGGCGCCGAGCGACTCCGCGTGCTGCGCGACCACGGTCATGAGGCGCCGTCCAACGCCGAGACCGCGAGCGTCGTCGCTCACGTAGAGTTCCTTCAGAACCAGCGTCGGCTGTCGGTCGTAGGTCCACGGTATGACGTAGGTGACGGCCATACCTACCAACCGCTCTGCGGCCGTCTCCTCGGCCACAAACGCCTGAAACAACGCCTGGTCACCGAGACCGTGCCGGCACAGATCGTCTTCCGATACGCGAAAGTCGTCGATGTAGCGCTCGAACGTCGCCAGGCCTCTCATCAGCGACAGCAGTTCCGCGGCGTCGTTGCGCCGGAACTGCCTGAAGACGATCTTCTCAGTTGTCGCCACGTTCCGCTTCGTCATCTAGCAGCCGGTCGAAGGTCGCGACGGCCTTCTCGAACTTGTCGCGGCAGCCCGGGTTGCAAAAACCGACCCGGCGACCGCGATACAGCGTCGTCGAGTCGGCCTGCACTGGCTCACCCGACCATGGGCAGCGTTTGTTGAGCGTAGCAGCAATACTCATAGCGAGATCACGGCGAACTCCGCCTGCTTACCGTCGAGCCACTCGTGTACGATCCTCGTGAGCACGGACATGGGCACAGCGCCGTCTCGTAGCACAACGTCGTGGAATTCGCGGATATCGAACGCGTCGCCGAGCCGCAATTCGGCCTCCTCGCGCAGCCGCTGAAAGCGGATCATACCCAGCTTGTACGACGCCGCCTGCCCCGGCCATACCGCATAACGTTCGATCTCTCGCGTGATCGACGCTTCACTCTCCCCGGTCACGTCAACCATGTATTCGATCGCACGCTCGCGGCTCCAGCGCTTGTGGTGCAGGCCGGTATCGACAACCAGTCTGGCCGCACGATACAGCTCCATCCTGAGCCGCCCGAGATCACCAAGGGGATCACCTTCGTAGAGCCCCATTTCCTTGGCCAGCTCTTCGGCGTACAGCGCCCAGCCCTCACCGTAGTCGCCGAACCACAGCATGTTCTGCAGGAGCGGCAGCCCCTGGATCGACAACGCCTTCGCGGCCTGGAAATGGTGGCCCGGCACCGACTCGTGGTACACGAGTGACTTGAGCGTGTAGACCGGCACGTCAGCCGAGTCCTTGAGGTTGATCCAGAAAATCCCGGGGCGGGAGCCATCCAGCGGCGGCGGCGTGTAGTACCCGCCGGGAGCGGCCGCTTCTTCGTGCGCGGGAATCCGGCGCACTTCGATGGGATGCGACGGGATACCCGTAAACCATTGCGGCGCAATCTTCAGCACAGCATCGACGTGCGCCTGCAGAGACTCGACGAGTTCGGCTTTCGCGGCGTCGGTATTGGCGATCAAATGGCGCGGATCGCTTGCCAGCGCGCGCATGCGTTCACCAACCGCGCCGTTCCGGTAGCCCGCGGCCCTGAGAATTGCATCCATCTCGCGATGTATGCGATCGACGTCATCCAGACCAATCCGGTGAATTTCATCCGGAGTCATCCCGTCCGCTCCCCAGGCATCGAGCGCCAGCTGGTACAGCGCGGCGCCGTCCTCGATACGCCAGAGCCCGGCGTCCCGACCCGCCGCGGGTATGAGCGCTTCCATCCGCGCGGCAAAATTACGGTACGCCGGGTACAGCTGTTTCTCGAGGATCGCGATCGCTTTCTCGAGCTCGCGTTTTCTGTAGGCCTCCCCGGCATCCGCGACACCTTCGAGGCGGCTTTCGAATGCACTGGCGATCGGGTGCGCCTCGGGTTCCGCCGCCGTAAACGTCTTGGTCGAATTGACGATCGCTTCCAGCACAAAATACGGCGGCGTGACGGCGCGCTCTGCGTCCGCCTCGGTAAGGGTCGCCAACTCATCGAGCACGCGGTCGACGTCGGCGAGACGGCTTTGCCAGGCCTCGACGTCCCGTTTTGTGTTGAGCGGTTGCTGGGCAATTAGCAGGCGGGGCAGATCGATCTGGGGGCCGAACAGCTGGTTGACGACATAGGGCGTTCCCGCTGACAGCAGCGACGCCTGTCCGACGCCAAAGCGATTGTGGCGCTCGGCCAGCGAATAGGCGTGCTTCATGACGGCGTAGGTAATCCGGTCCTGACCTTCGAGTTCGGCCGGATCGATATCGTCGAGTTCGTCCAAGAAACCCGTCAACATGGTTTGAATGTTTGCATTCGCGTCGGGGCCGAGTTCCGACAGGCGGCCCGGGAAACCGGCACCGGCAACGTCTTCGGAAACGCCGAGTTGGGTTGCCCACTCGGGATAGACCGATAGAATGACGGAGGCATGCGCATCGGCGATGCGATGCAGTTTGGCGGCCTCGTCAGAGGCCTCGGCCGGCATCGTCGCGAACAGTGCGAAGGCTGCAAGCCCGGCCACGATCGTTCGAAAACGGCCTGAAACGGTTGCCGGTACTTCGTAGAGGCAGTGTGTCACGAGTTTTGTCCTTCTGGCAGTAGTGAGGTTGACGGTTCTTCCGGCAGCGAATCGTCGCGCCGGAACTCCATGATCGAGTTGACTTCCCAGTGCTCTCCGCCGTCGTCGGAGTACGCCTGTTCCCAGCGTGCCGATTCCGGAGTGATCTCCGACCAGCGGAAGCGGACCTGAATGCGGTGTCCACGCAGCACGTCGTCGCCAACAAACTCGCCGACGCCGTTTTGAAAGCCACCTGTAACAGGCGGCTCCATGCGCTGGTCCGTCGAGTCGATCCAGTAGATGCGCCAGACCTGCTCACCCGGGTCGAAGAGCCGGATAGCCATACCCTCGTAAGGGTGGCCGTCGACATAGCGGATGAAACGGCCGACGTTACCCAGCCCGTTGAACGCGACGCGCACGACGTCGATGGCATCGGCAACCTCCCAGTCGGTGCAGCCGGCGAGTCGCTCCCGGAGGCGACGATGGCGCACACGCCATTTGCCGTGCAGAAAATCGAAGTCGCGTGCGCCGTCTTGTGGACTATTGGTCACGAGGTCACGCCTGGACTTCGTCGATGTCGACAACCCACGGCTCACTGCGCGAAGCGTCGAGCCATGACTGCCACGCAGGAAGACCGGTAATCGCCTTCGAGTATCGGCGCACTGCGTCGGCGTCACTGAGCTCGTAAATCGCCAGACGATTGACGATCGGTGCGTACATGCCGTCCGCGTTCGTGAATTCACCGAACAGGAAGGGGCCGCCCGAGACTTGCAGGTGCTCGTCCCAGATTGCCTCGATGCGGCTGACGTCTTTCCTGACTGCATCGTTTACCTGGAGCCTCGATGGCTCGCGGCGCATGTTCATGGGGCAGGCCTGCCGCAGCGCCGCGAAACCGGCGTGCATTTCGTTGGCAATGCAGCGCGCCGCACTGCGCCGTTTGCTGCCCGACGGCCAGAACCCCAGGCCCGGGAAACGTTCTGCCAGGTACTCGAGTATCGCGAGCGTCTCGTAGACGGTCTCGCCTTTGTCCTGCAGCACGGGCACTTTGCCGTGCGGAGCAAACTCGAAGAAATCCTCGTAGTTGTTCTCGACGTCGAAAGGCCTCAAGTCCTCTTCGAACTCGATACCTTTGACCTTCATCGTCAGCCACACGCGCAGCGACCATGACGAATAGTTCTTGTTGCCGATAATCAGTTTCACGCTTCGACCTCGCCGGAATACGGAGCAAAGCCGCTGTCCGTTCAGCGGTTCTTGACTGCGGCTTACGTTTTACCGACGAATTTGGTACTACTGTAGATCCACTCTTGGGAAAAAATACTGGGCCAATTCATGACTGCACAGCGCGCTGACATTACGCTGGTCTTGCGCCGGGGCCTGGCGGAGGACGCCGAAGGAATCACCCACAACCTGACGATGCTGATCCGTCAGGCCATTGCCCGGGGCGACGTTTCTCCCGGCGAACGCCTGCCACCTTCGCGCAAACTCGCAGCCGATCTTGGGATTGCGCGCGGCACGGTTGGCAACGCGATCGACACGCTGGCTGCCGAAGGACTGCTGGAGACCCGGGTTGGCGCCGGCACGTTTGTCGCCGAGGCGGCGGACTGCCTGGGAAAGCCGGTCGCGGGTCGAAAACGGCGGGCGTTCAAACAGCGGCCGCGGCGGCTCGTCAGTCCGGACATTGACGGACCGGCAACCGCGAAGATCGACTTTCGACCGTGCCGACCCTCAATGGCCGAGTTCCCGCTCAAGACCTGGCGCCGCTCCGTGTCCTTCGCCAGTGCATCCCTGCCGTCGCCGGACTACGGCGACGCAAAAGGACAGCGGGCGCTGCGGGAGGCCGTTTGTGACTACCTTCGACGTGCCCGCGGCCTGAACACATCACCGCGCAACGTCATTGTCACGAACGGCGCGCTGCACGCCATGCATCTTGCCGCCACGCTGTACCTCGAGCCGGGTTCGCGCGTTGTCGTCGAAGACCCGGGTTACCCGCTCGCTCGACAGATGTTCGAGAACGCCGGCGCCGAGGTCCTGACGTGCCCGGTCGACGAGCACGGACTCGTCACGGACGCACTGCCCCGAAAGACCGGGAAACTCAAGTTTGTGTACGTCACACCCTCGCACCAGTTTCCGACGGGCAGCCGGCTTTCGCTTGCCCGCCGTCGCGCGCTGATCGACTGGGCGGAGCGGCACGGCGTGCTGATCCTCGAGGATGACTACGACGGCGAGTTCCGCTACGACGTGCCGCCGCTGGCGCCCATGGCCGCCATGGACAACCGGTGCGTCATCTATTTCGGGACCTTTTCAAAAACGATGTTCCCGGGCTTGAGGATCGGTTTTGCCGTCGGCCCCTCATCGCTCATCGACGCCATGGCGGCGTTGCGTACGTTCTCGGAATACGCGCCGAACGATCTCAACCAGAGAGCACTCGCGCATTTCATCCAGAACAGGCACTACGAGCGGCACATCCACCGGATGCGGCGCGTGTACAGTAAAAAAAGGACGACACTTGCGAACGCGATTGACGAACTGGACGTAGGCGCAAGCCTCGTCGGCATCGATTCCGGCCTGAATGCCATGATCCGGCTACCCGAGAAACTCAAGGGTCGAGCGGTTGCGGCAGCCGCCAGGACCGACGGGGTACTCGTACCGTCGATCCTGCGCTACGCGGCGACTCGTTCGATCCCCGACGACGCGCTGATCGTCGGCTACGCGGCGCCGGCGATCGGCGAGATCCGCAAGGGTGTGCGCTCGCTGCTTGAAGCACGTTCTCTCGCTTGAATCACAACCTCAGTCCTCACCCGCGGCCAGCGCAATGTCGTACACGCCCGCCTGCCTCGATGCATCCATCACCTGGACGAGCGTCTTGTTGGATGACCGTTTCGCAGCCTGAACAACCACTGTCGATTCGGGCCGCTCCGCATGCAGCCGGGCAATGTTGGCCTTGACGGCGCGGGGGTCGATCTGCCGGCCTTCGATCCAGATGCCGTTGTCCTCTTCGATGGCCACGAGAATGCTTTCCTCTGCGGGCACCGGCTCCTGATGGCTGTCGGAGCGGTTCAGGTCCAGCCCGACCTCCTGGACAAATGACGCGACGACGATAAAAAAGATCAGCAAAATAAAAACGACATCGAGCATTGGCGTCAGGTTGACGTCGTTTTGCGTGTCATCGCTCGTAACGGGCACAGTGCTGCGTTGCATGGCGCTCTCCTCAAGCTTCCCGCCTGGAAAAAGCCGCGACTTGCGTCGGAGTCGATACCTAGAATTAAATAGTATAAGACAGCGGCTCGCGCCGCAACGCGCAATCACTCGCCCGCGAGCGTTTTCAGGCGCATGAGCGTCCAGCAGTGGCGGACGTTGCTGTTCTTGTTGATCGTGGTCATCGCAATCTCGGTGAAGCTTTCCATGTCGCGGCAGTCGAGCACGACGACAACATCGAACTTGCCGCTCAGGAGATCGACGCGAGTGATCTCGGGATAAGCCTGTAACTCGCTTGCAAGGGACTCCAGGCTGGAGGCACTGTCGTTGTCAAGTTCGAGCAGCAGGTACACGCGTAAGCCCCGCCCGGTTTTCGCCTCGTCGACGGTTGCCCGCGCACCGGTAATGACGCCGTCGTCCCGCAGCCGATGGATGCGACGCTGCACGGCGCTGGCAGAAAGATGCACGATCTCGCCAAGCGCCGTGTGGGTTATCCACGCGTCTTCACGAAGCTGTCTCAGGATCTCACGGTCTTTCTCGTCGAGCGGGCGGACGGCAGTCATGATGATGTTCTCTCTTGCGTTTTTTGTGCGTCGGGAGCCGCGATTTTCGACAAATTGTGCGGCGGCCTGTGGCTATAGTAGCCAGCGACTCAGCACCCGAACAGGTAATCCATGTCGTATTCTCGTTGTGTAGACCGTAGCCGCCTCGGTTTGGTGCTGTTGCTGTTGCTCTCGGGCAAGGCCGCAACCGCCGCTGACCTCGAGCTATGGCGGCTCGACTGCGGCGAAATGGTCATCGATGACGTCAGCTACTTCTCGGACACGCATACCTACGACGGCCAGTCCGCCACCATTAGCAACGGCTGTTACCTGATCAGGAACGGGGACCGCCTGCTGCTGTGGGACGCCGGCATTCCGCGTGACTATCTCGGCAACACCGAGTCGAGAGACGGCTGGCTGTCCCGAATCCGCGTGACGATCGAGGCCCAGCTCGAGGAAATCGGCTACGAGACCTCGGACGTGGACTTTTTGGGCATCAGCCACTATCACGGTGACCACATTGGGCAGGCCGCCGAGTTCGCAGGCGCCACGCTGCTGATGCACAACGCCGCTATCGAATCGATACGCGACAACCCATCCGGTAACGCACGCTCGAGGCTCACCGGCTGGTTCGACGGCGACTCGGCAATGACGGGCTTCGATCGCGATCACGACGTGTTCGGCGACGGCAGCGTCAACATACTCGTCCTGCCCGGTCACGCACCGGGACACACGGGTCTGCTCGTCCGGCTACCGGAGACCGGCTACGTGCTCCTGAGCGGCGACCTGTATCACTTCAGCAGCGAGATCGGTAAACGCACGGTCTCCCGCTGGAATACGAGCCGCGCGGACACGCTCGCGTCGCTCGAGCGCTTCGAGGGCATTATCGACACACTCGATCCGATCGTGGTTGTTCAGCACGACCCTGCGGATATCGACAAGCTGCCGACTTTCCCGGAGTCTGCTCGCTGAAATCACTGGCCGCCACGACGAGTGGCGGTGGGTTCGCTAGCTGTGAATTCTGACCGGGGTGGCGTTGTGAAACGACCAACTGCCACACGCATCCGGTCGTGTATTCGGCACCGCCCGTCGTATGGATGACGATCAGATCCGTCGTACCCTCGGTCATCAGGCGATCGATGTTCAAGGGCTGCGAAACACTCTCGAAACAACCGTTCGTGGCGCCAGCCGCTTCCTTACATAACCGTATTCTTTATGTCACACAGCTGATAAATGGCGTGACTACCGTGGCTCGGTTCTTTCCCTTCCAACGCTAACTAAAGGGGATCTACCCACGATGAGTCACGACGATATTGTCTCCAACCAATCCGGCAATCGTCCGTTTGCCGACATACTTAAGGAACACCAGACCCGCCGCGACGTGCTGGCCGGCGGCATTGGTCTTGCGACCACGGCGTTTTTTGCGCCGAGCATCGTGCAGGCCAGTGACGAATACAACGGCGGTGCCCCCGAGGGACCGCTCATGAACTTCACGCCGGTACCGCTGCCGCAGGGCGAAAGCCGCGCCGTGCCGCGGATTTCCGAGGACTACCAGTTTGAAGTTCTCATTCCCTGGGGCGACCCGATCAGTCCGGACGGCCCCGCGTACAGCTACCCGCCGACGCCGGAAAATCAGATTCAGCAGATCGGCATTGGCCATGACGGCATGTGGTTCTTCCCCAAACAGACCAGCGACGAGTATTACTACAACGCCCGCTGGGGCTTCATGGGCGGCCCGCTGGACAGCGAAGACGGCAGCTACGATGCCAACGGCTTCCGCACGGGCAACTTCCGCGTCTCGGGCAGCAGCACCGAGGGTATGCTCGCGATCAACCACGAGTTCGGCCGCAATACGCACGTCTACGGCAAGTCCGCGCCCGAAAACATCAACGACGTACTCGTCTCGCAGTTTGCGCACGGCGTCTCCATCGTCGGCATCAAGAAAATCGACGGCAAGTGGCAGACTTACGAGTGCGATGCCGCCCGCCGCATTCACGTCAACACACCCGTCAAGTTCAGCGGTCCCGCCGCCGGCACCAGGCTGCTCGAGACGCCGGCCGGTAACGCGCCGCTCGGCACGGTCAACAACTGCTCGAACGGCTACACGCCCTGGGGCACCTACCTGACCTGCGAAGAAAACTTCAACGGCTACTTCGGCGCCACCAATCCGGAAAACTGGGAGCCCACCGAGGCGCAGGAGCGTTACGGCTTCACCGAGAACGGCTTCGGCTACGGCTGGGAAGACTTCGACCCGCGCTTCGACCTGTCGCTCGACGACTTCAAGAACGAGGAAAACCGCTTCGGCTGGGTGGTCGAGATCGATCCGAACGACGGCCGGCAGATCCCCGTCAAGCGCACCGCGCTCGGCCGCTTCAAACACGAAGGTGTGGCGCTGGGTGTCGGTGCCAGCAATCGCGTCGTCTGCTACATGGGCGATGATCAGCGCTTCGACTACATCTACAAATTCGTGTCCGCCGCCGACTGGCGTTACCTCTACTACGATCGCGGCGCCAGCCCGCTCGACTGGGGCAGCCTGTACGTGGCGCGCTTCGACAGCGACGGCACGGGTGAGTGGATGGAACTGACGATCGACAACCCGGCCCTGAAGGCACGCTTCAAGAACCAGGCCGAAGTCCTCACCTACGCGCGGCTTGCGGCCGACATCCTTGGCGCGACGCCGATGGACCGCCCGGAGTGGACGACGATTGCGCCGAACGGTGACGTCTACTGCACGCTGACCAACAACAGCCGCCGCGAAGTGGCCGACGCCGCGAACCCGCTCGCGCCGAACGCTGACGGTCACATCATCCGCTTCCGCGACAGCAACAACCTGACGGGCACGTTCTTCAACTGGGACATCTTCATCATTTCCCAGACGACCCACGGCACGCCCGAATCGTTCTCGGATCCCGACGGCATCTGGGCCGACCCGGACGGCCGGCTGTTCATCCAGACGGACGGCGGCCAGAAGGACGGTCTCAACAACCAGATCCTCGTGGCCGACACGCGCACGGGTGAGATTCGCCGCCTGCTCGAGGGTGTGGCCGGTGACGAAATCACGGGGCTGACGCTTACGCCGGATCGCCGCACGTTGTTCATCAACACGCAGCATCCCGGCAACGGCAACCCGAATCTGACCAACTTCCCGGTACTGAACGAAGTGCCGGACGGTGAGACGGTACCGCGCGACGCGACGTTCGTGATCACGCGCAAAGACGGCGGCATCATCGGCTCATAAGCCGGTCGCAAAAGCCGCCTGTTCGGCAAGTACAGGTCCGGCGGGTCGTTCGACTCGCCGGATTTTTTTTAGGATCTCGACAACCGCTCGTGGCAAACCGCTAACGACAATCGGCCGGCGGCCGTTCACTCCCGCCGGTGAATTCGACGTCGATCAACTCCATGGGCTGGCGCTTGCCTAGCTGTCCGCACGGCGGCAGCGACAGCGCGTCGATTGTCACGTTGCGGGCGTGTGCAATCACGAGTTCCGCGGCACGCTGCGAATAGTCGACGCTCTCGGGTTGCGTGCCGATCATGACGCTGCCACGCGGTTTGCTCGACCGGCGCTCGAGATCCTCCGGCTGGTCGGCACGGCTGACCGTAATGCCCTGGAGCCTGATATTCTCGATGAGGCCGTTCGGGTTGCCGGCAATCAGTGACGCGCCGTCACTCACGATCTCGAGATTGCGCAGGGTCAATCCCGAAACGCCGCCCCAGGCCCGGTCGATTTCCCGGCGGTCCACATCGACGAATACCGGGTAGGTGCGCGTGTGGCGGCCGCCCGTGGTAATCCGCGTGTCCTCGAAGACGTTGCGTTCGTGGGTGCCGCCGTCGATCGCAAACAGCGCAATGCCGTAGCGCGATTTATCGATCACGTTACGACGGAACACCGAATCCTTGACGCCGTAGCGGCTGCCCGTGCCGAACTTGATCGCCGCATCGTCACTTTCGAGATAGCTGTCCTCGACGACGATACGCTCGACGGCGCGCCCGCCGGATTTGAGCACCACGGCATCGTCTCCCGTGCGAATGTCGGCGCGGCGGATGTGGATGTCAGAGCTGTCGCGAATCTGGATGCCGTCGGTATTCGGGCTTCTCGGGTCGTTCTCGATGTGTACGTTGTCGACCCTGGAGTGCCGGCAGCGATTGAAGCGTATCGCGTACGCCGGCAGGTTCCGCATCTTTAAGTCCTTCACGACGACGTTCTCGCAGTCGGCCAGCTCGATGACCGGGCCGGGCCTCGGCAGCGTGGGACGCGGAATACCCAGCTCGTAGAAGTTCTCGTCCCAGAACTCAGGGCCGGAACCATCGATCAGCCCGGGCCCCTCGATGCGCAGGTTACGCGCAAACGGCGCGAACAGGGCCGCATGGGTCGATCGATTGGCGGCGCCGGTTGCGGCATCGATCGCGGGATACAAGGTCATGTCGGGGATCAGTCTGAGCACAGCCCCCGCATCGAGACGCAGCGTCATATCCGAGCCCAGGGTCAGACCACCGGTCAGCCACACTCCGGGGCCGATCACCACCGCGCCGCGCCCCGCGCAGCTCGCTATGGCGGCCTGCAGCGCCGCGGTGTCAGGCCGATTATCGTCCGCCTCACCGCCAAACTGCGCCGGATCGCAGGTCGTAGCCGTGGATGCGTCGTCGCTGGCCGCTCCCGCCGGGCCCGCGCAAATGGCAGCCAGACACAGCCCGGCGCCCAGGATTTTCCCGCTAATGAACCGCAAAACGTCCCTCCCGATCGAGTCTTTCTTGACACAGGCCGAATTGGTCATATATATCTTGTCAAGCCAATTAGCTGAAGCTTAATTGACCAATCATGGTCAAGTACAGGGGGGAATCTGATGAGTAATGCAGCTATGCAAGTTTCGCCTGCGCGGGTGAAACGTCCTATTGCACGAACCGCAGCGGTGCTGACACTCACCGCAACCGCGTGGCTCAACCCAACGTATGCCCAGACCGACGGCAACGATGCCGAAGGCACGGCCCTCGAGGAAATTGTCGTGCGCGGCGTCCGCCAGCAGATTCAGGAGGCGACGCAGCTCGAGCGAGATGCCATCAACGTTCAGTCCGTCATTACCGCTGATGACATTGGGCAGTTTCCCGATCAGAACATTGCCGAGTCGCTGCAGCGGCTGCCCGGCCTGATTATCGTTCGCGACGAAGGTGAGGGCCGCTTCGTCAGCGTCCGCGGCCTGCCGTCCGACTTCGTCCAGGTCACGGTCAACAACGCCCAGATCGGCTCGTCCGACGACGGCGGCAGCCGCTCGACCGCGCTCGACGTGATCCCGTCCGACCTGTTGTCGAAGGTAGAGGTCAACAAGTCGCTGCTCGCGGATCAGGATCACGACTCGCTGGGCGCGAAGATCGACCTGCGGCCGCTGTCGGCCTTCGATCGCGGCGACCCGTTCACGGCGAGGATTCTCGGCCAGGCCACCTACACCGAAATGGCGGACGAGGCGCGCCCGAAAATTACGGTCGATCTAACAAGGCGCTTCAACACGGCTAACGGCGAGTTCGGCATTGCCGCCGCAGCCAACTATTTCGAGCGCGAAATCCAGCTAGACCGCCTGCAGACGGATTCGGGCGGCGCGGTGCGCGTAATCGAGCGCGACGATCTGGACGAAGGCACGGGCGACGAGGAAGCCATCATCGAACCGGGCTTCACCCGAGCGCTGATCCCGCAGGAGCTTGACCAGCGCCTCGAACTCGGCCGGCGCGACCGCATTGGCGCTACGCTGTCGCTCGATTTCCGCGGCGACAACGGCGCCGAATACGGCTTCAGCGCCCTGTACGGACGCCTCGACGACGACGACGTCCGCCTGCAGCAGGAAGTCGAGCTGCGCGACGCAAACTTCGACGAGATTGTCGCCATCGGAAACAGCTCGGGACAGTTCTCGGACGTCGACATCGATCGGCAGATTTTCTTCCAGCCCCGTGAGGAAGAAACGCTTGCGCTGCACTTCGAGGGCAAGAATCCGTTTGCCGACGACAACTGGACGCTGTCCTATGCCGTCGACTACTCGCGGAACCGCTTTACGATCGAGAACGGTCTGCGCGGCCAGTTCCGCGAACGCGACCTGATCGTCGACGCCGACTGGGGTCAGGAGAGCGCGGGATTCACGGTCGTCGGCCGCGGCGACAACGACGACAAGAGCAGCTTCGAGCTTGACTTCCGTCCGGACCTCGACGACTTCCCGCTGAACCAGGTGCTGATCATCGACGAGGATCGCGAGGACGACATCTGGTCGGGCAACGTGGATCTCGAGCGGGTCTTCGAGTTCAACGGACGTGACGCCGCAATCAAGTTCGGGATCAAACATCGCGACCGCGAACGCTCGTTCCTGCGCGGGGAACGCAACATAGGCGGCGACACGATAGACGATGCGGGCTTCGACCTGACCCTGGCCGACGTGCCCAATTTCCGCCCGGACTCGGGCCTGCCGATCGACGGCGGACTCGCCGACGGCGGCGTCTTCCCGCAACTGGACCCGTTCAGGGCGCTGCTCGGCGACATTCGCAACGCGACCGGGCTGGTTGCAGGCGACGTACGCCGTGACTTCACGGCTGAGGAACAAACACTGGCCGGTTACATCTCGATGCAGATGGAACTCAGCGACACGCTAAGCCTCGTCGGCGGCGTGCGTATCGAAGAAACCGAGTTTTCCACGACCGGTACATTCGGTCGGTCGCTGACCGAAGACGAGGAAGATACGGATTTCGACTTCGAAACGATCGACACCTTCGACAGTGACTACCGCGAGGTGCTGCCCAACCTGTCGCTGCGCTGGGAACCCAGCGACGAGACCCTGGTGCGCTTCGGCTACTCGCGGGGCCAGGTACGGCCGAGTTACGGCGACGCGGGCGCACTCCGTACGCTGTCAGTCGACTACGTGCTTGCAGCCGACGCGGACCCGGGTGCGGAGTTGACGACCATCAACCTGGGCGGCACGCCCACACAGGTTGCCATCATTGATTCGGAATTCGGCGGCGGCAACCCAACTCTCGAGGCGCTGACTGCCGACCAGATCGACGCCACCTTCGGCTGGTATCCGGCGGAGAATACGGTGCTGACCGCGGCGGTGTTCTACAAAGACCTCACGAACACGTTTGTCGGCGTCGAATTCAACGACCCGGATTCGATCGAGCGCATCCTCGGCTTCAATGTCGACCCGGTCAGCGGTGCACCTATTGGTGAACTCGACACGACGATCAACGGCGGAGACGGCGAGGTGCTGGGCCTCGAGATTGCGTTCAACCACTTCCTCGACTATCTCGACGGCCCCTTGTCCGGCCTGTTCGTCAGCGGCAACGTAACCTTGATAGACGCCGAAAGCTCGGACCCGTCCGTGCGCGACGGCGAGGCCTTCAGGCTACCCGGCTCCTCGGAAGAGGCGGGCAACCTGTCGCTGGGTTATGAAACCGACAACCTGCTCGTGCGCTTCGCAATGAATTATCGCGGCGACCAGCTGCGCTCGCTCGGCGACGACCCCGAAGAAGATCAGTTCCAGGAGTCGTTCTTCTCGATGGATGCGACGATACGCTACAACTTCACGGACAACTTCCAGGTGTTCTTCGACGCCATCAACATCAACGAAGAAACCGAGTCGCGTTACTTCCGCGGGCTGAACAACGTGCCGCTGTATTCGCGCTTCGAGGACTTTGGCCGGACCTTCCAGCTGGGTGTAGTCAGCAGCTTCTGATCCGACGTCCGGCAACCCGGACATCAGGCAGGAAAAAGCGGGGCAGGAACGGCAAGCGGCGGACTCTACTCTCTCGAGTCCGCCGCTTTCTTTTTGTCGACTGCTTAGTGCCGTAGCGTGTGGTCGACGTCGTCGGGTGAGGTCTCTTCCGGCAAGACCAGCTCACCGTTCATGCGCACGTCGTCGAAACGAACGTCCTCCGCGTAGCGCATGTCGAGCGTATTGGCGGCGCGTCCGACCTCGAAATCGATGACCGTCACGCGGCGCACGGGGGCGGACGGATGCCCGATAATACTCATGCCGAGTTCCGCCTCTCCGCAGCGCACATTTTCGACCAGCACGTCCTCGAAGCGGGTCGGTGCGTTGCCGCCGCGATAGGAATGATAGTCGTTGGTGAAGATCAGCACGGTCTCCGCCTTGCGGATGTCGATATCGCGTATGAAAACGTTGCGGATCACGCCACCGCGATCGAGGTTCGCCTTGAAGTACAGGCCGTGATTGACCGAGTTCATCGAGTAACGCTCGACAAACACGTCTTCCACACCGCCGGACATTTCGGAGCCGATTGCCATGCCGCCGCCGCGCTGGCCGGTAAACTCGCAGTCGCGCACGACAACTCGCCGCGTGGGCCTGTCCACGCGCCAGCCGTCAGCGTCGCGACCCGCCTTGATAGCCACGCCGTCGTCGCCGGTATCGAACCGGCAGCGTTCGATCAGCACGTCTTCCGAGCTGTCGGGGTCCACGCCGTCCGAGTTGATGTGGCGACTGATGACGGTCACGTCCCTGACCGTCACATGCCGGCAGTAAACGGGATGGATGCACCAGAACGGCGAATCGAGCAAGGTCACCCCTTCCACCGTCACTTGCTCGCAGTCGACAAACTGCAAGAACTGCGGCCGCAGCCAGTGGCCGCTGCCGAATACGCGCTGCTCGACCGGTACACCGTCCGCACCCATCTGTCGCAGCCGGTTCTGATCGGGCTTCTGTTGCTTGCGCCAGGGCAGGAAGTTGGCTTCGCCCTGACCGTCGATGGTGCCTTTGCCCGTCACGGCCACGTTGCGCGCGCCGCGGGCGTAGATCATCGGCGAGTAATTGTAGACTTCGGTGCCTTCCCAACGCGTGAACACAACCGGAAGGTAGGCGCTGCCGTCGCCCGAGAACACGAGTTCAGCACCGTCCGACACGTGCAGCGCGCAGTTGCTCTGCAAATGTATCGGGCCCTCGGAGTACCAGCGGCCCGGCGGGATTACGATCCTGCCGCCGCCGCTTGCGGACGCCGCTTCGATCGCCGCGAGTATCGCGGGGCGGATGTTCTCTTTCGCCTCACCTCGGACCTCGACCGGAAACCGCCGCGGCGGAATCTCGGCCGGTCGCACGCTGTCGGCAATCTCGCGTGCGCGAGCCCACGGCCGGCTCGTGGCGGCGAACGCACGCTCGAACGGCGTCACGGAGCAGGCACTCAGCGCACTGCCCGCCGCCACCGCGCCGACGAAGCGGCGCCGCGTCCAGGTCGGGAAATCCATCTTGTCACTGTTTCGTGTCATAGCATTGCGTCATTGCACGTCGATTACTGAGCCGGACCGGGATATTGGCCTAACCAATTTAATGCGCGGGAGGGCAGCTACCAGTTCCAGACCGTGCCGTCCTCGAGCCTCGCGACGGGCAGCTGTTTGGGTTCGTAAGGGTAGCGGGCCGCCAGCTTCTCGTCGAAGGCCACGCCGTGTCCCGGCGACTCACCGCAATACAGGTAGCCGTCTTCGAACATGTAGTCGTGCGGGAACACCTCGTCGGTTGCTTCGGTGTGCCGCATGTATTCCTGGATGCCGAAGTTCGGCACCCAGGTGTCGAAATGCAGCGCAGCACCCATGCAGACCGGAGACAGGTCGGTGGCCCCGTGGCAGCCGGTGCGGACCTGGTACAGCGCCGCGAGATCGGCAATCCGGCGCAGGTGGGTAATGCCGCCCGCGTGCACGACGGTTGCGCGTATGTAGTCGATGAGCTGATTCTGGATGAGCTCCCGACAGTCGTGAATGGAGTTGAATATCTCGCCGACGGCCAGCGGCGTCGTCGTGTGCTCGCGGATCAGCCGGAATGACTCCTGGTTTTCGGCCGGTGTGGCGTCCTCGAGCCAGAACAGGTCGAAAGGCTCGAGCGCCTTGCCGAGGCGGCCCGCCTCCAGGGGGGTCATGCGGTGGTGTCCGTCGTGCAGGAGTGCAGGGCCGAAACCGATCCGCTCTCTCAGCGCGGCAAACAGCTGAGGTATGTGATTCAGATAGGCGCGCGTGTCCCAGCGCTGCTCGGAGGGCAGCGCTGCGTCGGCCGGCTCGTAGAACATCTTGTCCCCCGACACGCCGTAGGCCGACTCGAGTCCGGGAACACCGGTCTGCGCACGGATTGCCTTGTAGCCAAGCCCGATGTAGCGCTCCACCTCGTCGACCGTGTGCTCGATGTCGCGGCCATTCGCATGGCCGTAGACCAGCACCCGGTCCCGGCTGCGCCCGCCCAGCAGCTGATAAAGCGGCATGCCGGCCATCTTGCCCTTGATGTCCCACAGCGCCGTATCCACGGCTGCAATGGCCGTCATGGTCACGGAGCCCCGGCGCCAGTAGGCGCCGCGGTACAGAAACTGCCAGATATCCTCGATATTGGCCGCATCGCGGCCCACGAGATTCGGACAGACGTGTTCCTCGAGGTAGGTCGCCACAGCCAGCTCGCGGCCGTTGAGCGTGGCGTCGCCAATCCCGACGACCCCACCCCGGGTCTCGACGACAAGCGTCACAAAATTTCGCCCGGGCGAGCACACCACAACTCTGACCGCGGTAATTATTCTTTCTTTTTCAATGCCTTCCGTGATTTCACCCACGGCCAGTGCGTCGTCTGTCATCCCCATCTCCAGAAGAATCGGCTGTTCGCGCCAAGGAACCCCTTGACAAGCCGGTCCTGATCGACTTAATTGACCAATCCTAACTGACCAATTTTCAGACTCAAGCAAAAATTTGCGAAAATGTGGTGCCGGGGCAGCCGAAGGCCCCGATTTCTGCCGCAGTAAGGACCGAGCATGAGAAGACTCTATCAACAGGTGGCGGACCAGCTCCGCGCCGAAATTGCCGAGGGCCGCTACGAGGAGAACGCTAGGCTGCCGGCCGAGCGGCTCCTCGCCGAACGCTTCGACGTGTCCCGCCCGACGATTCGAGAAGCCATCATTGCGCTCGAGATTCGGGGTTTTGTCGAAGTCCGCGTGGGCTCCGGCGTCTATGTCATTAGCCGCACGGGCGATACCAAAGCGCCGCTGGAACTCGACATCGGCCCGTTCGAGTTGCTGGAGGCCCGGCGGATCATCGAAAGCGATCTGGCTGCCCTGGCAGCCCGGCGCATCGACGATACCCAGGTCGCGAGGCTGGAGCGCCTCCTCGAAGAGATGGAGCACGAAAACGAGATCGGCGCGGTAGGCGAACGCGCCGACCGCGAGTTTCACAACGCCATTGCGCGCGCCACGCGCAACTCGGCGCTGGTGGCCACCGTCGATCACCTGTGGTCGGTCCGCGAAACCAGTCCCATGCTGATCGCCATGCTCAACAAGGCGCGCGCTTACGGCATCCAGCCTCTGATCGAGGATCATCGCGCGATTGTCGACGCGCTGCGGGAGCGTGACCCGGACAGTGCCCATGCCGCGATGCACTCGCATCTCTCTCGCGTTATCGACGCGCTGCTCGAGGGAACCGAAGCCGACGCGGTCGAGCGTGCACGACGCGAGACCGAAGCGCTCAGGGAACAATATCAGAGCGGCAAGAACGGCTAGCCGGACTGACGGAAAGCGCAAACAGACGAGACCAACGGACATGGCTACATTGACGCTGCACCCGGACCGGTTGTTCAGTGCCGATCCCGGCGAGCGCGGTATTGCGCGCGCGCTGTACGAGGACATCAAGGATCTGCCGATCATTAGTCCGCACGGCCACACGGACCCGGCCTGGTTTGCGGAGAACGAGGCATTCCCGAACCCCGCCGAACTCCTGATCGTGCCGGATCACTATGTGTTCCGGATGCTCTACAGCCAGGGCGTGGCGCTCGAGGACCTCGGCGTCCCGACACTCGACGGCAGCCCGGTGGAAAGTGACGGCCGCAGGATCTGGCAACGCTTCGCCGCGCACTATCACCTGTTTCGCGGCACACCGTCCGAGCTCTGGTTGAACTGGGTGTTCGTCGAAGTCTTTGGCCTCGACACGACCCTCACGCCGGATACGGCCGATCTCTACTACGACACGATTGCCGAACAACTCCTGTCGCCGGCATTCAGGCCGCGCGCGCTGTTCGAGCGTTTCGGCATCGAGGTGATTGCAACGACGGAAGGTGCGCTCGATGAACTCCCGGCGCATCGGGCGCTCGGCAACGACGACTGGAGCGGCCGCGTCGTCAGTACGTATCGCCCGGATTCGGTTGTCGATCCGGACTACGAGGGTTTTCACGACGAGCTCAATCGCTTCGGCGAACTCACGGATGAAGACGTGCACAGCTGGAAGGGTTACCTCGATGCGCATCGCAAGCGCCGGGCGTATTTCCGCGAAGTCGGCCGCGCCACCGCAACCGATCACGGTCACCCCACCGCACGCACGGCCAACCTGTCGGAACACGACTGCGAAAAGCTGTTTGCACGGGTTGTCGGGGGCCGACTCGAAAACGGTGACGCTGAAACCTTCCGTGCGCAGATGCTCACCGAAATGGCGCGCATGAGCCTCGAGGACGGCATGGTCATGCAGATTCACCCGGGCGCCCGCCGGAACCACAACGAACACGTATTTGCGCGCTTTGGCCGCGACAAGGGCGCGGACATACCGAGTGCAACCGAATACGTCGAAGCGCTCAAACCGTTGCTCGACGAGCTGGGCAACAACCCCGCGCTGACCGTCATCCTGTTTACCCTGGACGAAGACAGCTACAGCCGCGAGCTGGCGCCGCTCGCGGGCCATTACCCGGCGCTGCGCCTGGGCCCGCCCTGGTGGTTTCACGACAGCCCGGAGGGCATGCGGCGTTACCGGGAGCGAATTTCCGAAACCGCCGGCTTTTACAACACCGCGGGATTCAACGACGACACGCGGGCCTTCCTGTCGATCCCCGCGCGGCACGACGTTGCCCGCCGCATGGACTGCGCGTGGCTGGCAAAACTCGTTGCGGACCACCGCCTCGACGAAACCGCGGCCGCCGAACTGGCGCGGGCGCTGACCTACGACCTCGCCAAACAGGCGTACAACCTCTAATGCCCGTCACTCGCCGCGAATTTACGTGGGGTTTGGCCGGCAGCTGCCTCCTGGGCTGCGAAGCCGCTGAGCGACCGCTGTGGTCGGCGGACACACACCCTCAGGATTACCCGACCGTGCGTGCCGTCGACTACATGGCCACGCAATTGCGCGAAGCCACTGACGGCGAGCTCGACATTCGCATTTATTCGGGCGGTCAACTCGGCTCCGAGCGCGATACGCTGGAGATCACGATGTTCGGCGGACTCGATCTCAACCGGGTCAATCTTGCGCCGCTGAATCCGATTGCGCCGGCGACGCTCGTGCCCGCGCTGCCGTTCCTGTTTCGTTCCACTGGGCACATGCGCGCCGCAATGGATGGCATGCCGGGACGGAAAATACTCGACTCGCTCGAAGCACACGGCTTCAAAGGCCTGTGTTTCTACGACTCGGGCGCGCGCAGCTTCTACAACACGAAGCGGCCCATTCGCGAGCCTGCCGATATGGCCGGTTTGAAAATCCGCGTGCAGAACTCCGACCTGTACGTGGCGCTGGTCGAGTCACTGGGCGCGGACGCCACGCCCATGAGTTTCGGCGAGGTGTATCAGGCACTGGTGCAGGGCGTGATCGACGGCGCGGAAAACAACTGGCCGTCGTACGACAGGACACGGCACTTCGAGGCGGCACCCTACTACTCGACGACCGAACACGTCATGGCTCCCGAAGTGCTGCTCATGTCGATGCGCCGCTGGCGGCGCCTCACGGACGACCAGCAGGAGGCCGTGCTGAACGCCGCGCGCGCGTCGGTGCCGGTCATGCGCGAACTCTGGGATGCGCGGGTGAATGCTGCGCGGGAGCGGCTGATCGCCGCGGGGATTACCTTGACGACCATTACCGACAAGAGCGCGTTTCAGGAGCGGGTCGCACCCGTGTACGAGCAGTACCTGAATCCCGAGCTGCTCGAACTCGTCAGCTACATTCTGACGATGAGCACGGAGGACGCGTCGTGAGCGAACCCGCCGAACGGCCGCAACCCTTTACCGACGGCCCGCTCGCGGACTGGTCCCGGCGCATCTCTATAGCCTGCCTCTGGCTCGCGGGTACGGGCCTCGTGCTGATGTCGCTGATCATTTTGTGGCAGGTGTTTGCGCGCTACGTGCTCAACGCGAGCCCGGCCTGGTCGGAACAACTCGCGTTGTATCTGCTCGTCTGGACCGTGCTGCTAGCCGCGGCTGCCGGTGTCCGCGAGCAGTACCACATCCGCATTACGGCGCTGCAGCAACGGGTTGCGGAAACACCTCGTCGCCGCATGCAGCTTGCGACCCATGGCGTCACGGCGATCATGGGTGTGTGCCTCATCGTGTTCGGCAGCGAGCTGGTGGTCGCGCTCTGGGGCTATCCGATCCCGACCCTGGGTTTGCCGCGCGGCTCGGCGTTTGCGTGCATGCCGCTCGCGGGCATTCTGTTCGTCGCGTTCTCCCTCGAGCACAGCATGGCACTGCTCAGACAGCGCCAGGTGAGGCCGGCATGGGACTGACCGTGCTGCTGTTCTCGCTGCTCGCACTGCTTGTGCTCGGCGTACCCGTTGCGATGGCGCTGCTGGCGGCATCACTCCTGACTTTCATGCTGCTCGACGTCGACCTCGTCGTGGGTGTGCAGCGGCTAGCCTCCGGCATCAACGTGTTCAGCCTGATGGCCATTCCGTTTTTCGTGTTTGCGGGTGACCTCATGTACCGCGCCGGCATCGCCGAGCGGCTCGTGCGGGTTGCGGACGCGGCGCTTGGCCGCACGCGCGGCGGTCTCGGGCAGGTCAACGTCGGCGCCTCCATGATGTTCGGCGCCGTGTCGGGTTCAGCCGTCGCGAGCGTCTCGGCGCTCGGCTCGGCGCTGATGCCCATGATGGCGAAGAAAGGCTATCACCCCGACTATGCCGTCAACGTCACGTGCACGGCCGCCATACTCGGCCTCATCATTCCGCCGTCGCACAACATGATTATCTATACGGCCTCGGCAGGTATTGGCGTGTCGATCGGCGATCTGTTCCTCGCCGGCGTGCTGCCCGGGATACTGGCCGGCAGCATGCTCGCGGTTACGGCCTGGCTGGTTGCACGTCGCCGCAACTACCCGCGCGGTGAGTTCCCGGGCTGGTACGCGTTTCTGCGTGCCCTCCTGGCCGCCATACCGGGACTCGTGTCGGCGCTGATCATCATTGTGGGGATTGTCGGCGGCGTGTTTACGCCAACCGAGAGCGCGGCTGTTGCCGTTGCCTATACCGTGCTCGTCGCCGTGTTCGGCTATCGCAGCCTGGGCCTCAAAGGCTTCGGTCTGGCCGTTACGGGCGCCGTGCGCACGACCGCCATGGTCATGCTGATCATAGGTTCGGCCGCCGTGTTCGGCTGGGCACTGGCAGTGCTCGAAGGGCCTTCGCAACTGGCCGAACTCGTCAGCCGGATGACCGACTCGCCCGTGCTCGTACTGCTAATTGTCATCCTTATCCTGTTGTTGCTCGGCACGTTCATGGACATGGCACCGCTCATTATCATTACGACGCCCATCTTCCTGCCGCTCGTCATGTCGTTCGGCATGGACCCCGTGCATTTCGGCATTGTGCTCATGCTGGCACTGGGTATTGGGCTGGTGACGCCGCCCGTGGGTTCCGTGCTGTTTGTCGGCTCGGCCATCGGCAAGATCCGCATCGAAGAGGCCGTGCGCACAATATGGCCGTTTTACCTGGCTTTGCTCGTAGCGCTGCTGCTGATCGCTTATGTGCCTGCGATTAGCCTGACCCTGCCCGGACTGTTGTCATGAGGCTCGGCAACGCGACACTACCGGCGCTGACCGATACGTGCAGGCTCCCGGCCTACGACCGCGCCGCGCTCGAACCCGGTATCGTGCACCTCGGCGTCGGCGCGTTTCACCGCGCCCATCAGGCCGTCTACACGGACGATGCGATCGAGGCCGCGGGCGGCAACTGGGGCACCGTCGGCATTTCTCTTCGCAGCGACACCGCGGCCAAACAGCTGAATCCCCAGGACGGACTGTTCTGCGTGGGCGCCCGGGACGGAGCCGGCGAAGCGTTGCGCGCCGTCGGCAACCTGAGCCAGGTCGTTACGGCCCCGCTCGACCCGGCGAAAGCGCGAGCAGCACTGGCCGATCCGCGGATCAAGGTCGTGACGCTGACGATCACGGAGAAGGGCTATTGCCTCGATCCCGCAACCGGCAATCTGCTCGAAGGCCACGAAGACCTTCGCCATGCGAACGACCCGACCTTGCCGCCGCAAAGCGCCATTGGCTACCTCGTCGACGCCATCCGTACTCGCCGCGCGGCCGGGACGGCGCCGTTTACCGTCGTGTCCTGCGACAACCTGCCGTCCAACGGCTCGCGGCTGCACAGGGCTTTGACGCAGTATGCCGCGCGCTCGGACGACACGCTGGCCCGGCACATCGATAGCGACATTGCCTGTCCTGAAACGATGGTGGACCGTATCGTGCCGGCCACGACGCCGAACGATCTCGAGCGCATCGAAGCGCTGCTCGGTTGTCGCGATGCCGGTTACGTGAAGACCGAACCCTTTTCCCAATGGGTCATCGAGGACCGTTTCTCCGCCGCCGTACCGGCCTGGGACAAGGCGGGCGCCCTGATTGTCCCGGCGGTTGGCCCGTTCGAGACGGCAAAGCTCAGACTGCTGAACGGACCGCACTCCGCCATTGCCTATCTCGGTTACCTGGCCGGTTTCGAGTACGTCCATGAAGTGATGGCCAACCCGGCGCTAAACCGTTACGTCGACGAGCTGATGTCGATGGAGATCATGCCGGCCGTCGATCCGCCACCCGGTCTCGATCTCGAGCTTTACGCCCGCGAGCTGCGGCAACGCTTCGAGAACCCGGCCCTCGAGCACCGTACATGGCAGATCGCAATGGACGGCAGCCAGAAGCTGCCGCAGCGGCTCCTGAACACGATACGCCGCCGTATTCGCGAAGGACAAGACTACGAACGCCTGGCGCTCGCGGTCGCCGCCTGGCTCGTGTACGCAGCAGGCACCGGCCTCGACGGCAAAGCGATCGATGTCCGCGACCCGCTCGCCGAAACCACGGCCGGCTTCGGCAAAACCGCAAACGGCAGCGCAGCCGTACTCGTCGAGCGGTTCCTGACCTTGAAGACCGTGTTTGGCGACGACCTGGTCGAGAATCGTGACTTTGCTCGAACGCTGGAACAGCAAGCGGGCAGGCTCCTCGAACACGGCATTCTCGATACGCTGGAGCAAGCTGCGTGAACCCGGCGCTCATTGTGCTGCATCCCGAGGACACGGTGGCCGTTGCCCGCGAACCGCTCCCGGCCGGCACTCCGGTTGGTCAGGGCGTGACCGTAAGGCAGCCGGTGCAAAGCGGCCACAAAGTGGCGCTGCATGCCGTTCAGGCGGGCGACGCCGTATTGAAGTTCGGCCAGCCGATCGGACACGCAAGCTTGAACATCGAGGCCGGCGAGCACGTCCACACGCACAACCTCGTCGTAGTGGAGCGGGCGGCAAACGACGGCTGGTCACCACCAGCGACTCTGCCGCCGCTCGAACCGTCACCTGAATTCATGGGCTACCGGCGCAAGAGCGGGCGGACAGGCACGCGCAATTACGTCGGCGTGCTGACGACCGTCAACTGCTCGGCCACGGTTGCTCGGCAGATTGCCGAACGCGCGAAACCCAGGCTGGCGCCGTTCGGCAACGTGGACGGCGTCGTTGCGCTGACGCACACGACGGGCTGCGGCACGGCGTCCGAAGGCGAAGGCATGGACAATTTGCGCCGCACGCTCGGCGGCTTTGCCCGGCACCCGAACTTTGCAGGTGTGCTGATCGTTGCACTCGGCTGTGAAGCCAACCAGCTCGGCCGCCTGCTCGATGCGGAAGGCCTTGTCCCCGGTGATGAGCTTCGAACGATCGGCATTCAGGAAAGCGGAGGAACCCTCAAGACGATCGACGCCGGCGTAGAGGCCGTCGTCGAACTCGCCGAGCAGGCCAACGCGGCGAAGCGCTCGGCTTGTGCTGCGTCAGCCCTGACGATCGGTTTGCAGTGTGGCGGTTCCGACGCCTGGTCCGGCGTCACGGCGAATCCGGCGCTTGGCGCTGCTGCCGATCTCGTCGTTCGGGCCGGCGGCACGGTGATCCTCGGCGAAACGCCGGAAATCTACGGCGCCGAGCAGCTACTGATACGCCGCGCCGCCTCCCCCGACGTCGTAACGGCGCTGCTCGAACGGATTGCGTGGTGGGAAGACTACGTGGCGCGCAACGGCCAGACGCTCAACAACAACCCGAGCCCCGGCAATCTTGCGGGGGGCTTGAGCACCATACTCGAAAAATCGCTCGGCGCCGTTGCCAAATCGGGCACGTCACCGCTCAAACAGGTGCTGCGCTACGCGGAATCCGCAACGTCCGAAGGGTTCGTTTTTATGGACAGCCCCGGCTATGACCCCTGCTCGGTCACGGGCGAGATCGCGGCCGGCGCCAACCTGATCTGTTTTACGACCGGGCGCGGTTCCGTGTTCGGCGCAAGACCGGTGCCGTCATTGAAGATTGCGTCGAATTCGGCGCTTGCGGCGCACCTCGACGAGGACATCGACCTCGACGCCGGCCCGATTGCGAGCGGAGGCAAAACCCCGGCGGATATCGGCGCAACACTCTTCGAACTCATGCTCGACACGGCCTCGGGCCGACCGTCCAGGTCGGAATCACTGGGTTTTGGTGACCTCGAGTTTGTTCCGTGGCAGATTGGCGCCACCGTCTAAGGAGCAAACCCATGACAAGAGGACCCAGCGCAGGCCGCCTGATCGGCATCAGCGCAGTGGCCGCACTGGTTCTGTGTAGCCAGCTTGTGGAAGCAGCGCCTAAGGAATTGCCCGAACACAAACGCATCGTCAATGCCGTGCGGGACGCTGCCGATTATGCGTCGACAACGCTAATACAACCCAATGGCAAAGGCCGTATCGAGTACGACCTGATCGCGGGCCGCTGGCGCGACTACGAAGTGCACTGGCACACGGCACAAACCGCCTTCGGGTTACTCGCGGCTTACGAACTGACGGGCGAACCCAACTACCTTGCGGCGGCAATCCGCGCCGGCGACTGGTGGATCTCCACCGAATTCGAGCCGCCGCACCCGTTTGCGGGCCTCGTCAACGCCGCGCACAACGACCGGCTCGGTGCGCTCATCAACATGACGACCATTACGGACGGCACCAACGCCATCTTCGAGCTGAGCCGCGTAACGGGCAACCCGAAATACGCCGAAGCCGCGGTGCGTTCCGGGGACTGGCTGCTCGAGCATGCCTATCTGCCCGAGGAGGGTTTGTTCTACAACATCTTCGATCCCGACTCCGGCGAGGTCTGGACCGACCGGAGCCCGCATCACCGCGACATTGGCCCCGAGGACATCAAGGTCACCCAGGTGGCGCGGCCCAACTCGGAGGGTTACCTGTACGCCGACATGTGCCGGTTTACGGGAGACCAGCGGTACTGCGACGTGTTCCTTGCGGTAGCCGACAAGAAAATCGAGCGGCAGCATGCCAACGGCCTGTGGATGGACTTCGAACCGAACGACCCTGACAGCGGCAGGATACATCCGCGCTTCAACATCTGGCTCGCGGAGGCACAGCTCGAAGCCTTCGAACTGAGCGGCAAGAAACGGTACTTAAGGAGCGCGCTGGCCACGGGCCGGGCGATGGCCCGTCTGCAGGACCGCGAGGGCACCATTTTCTACCGCAACTTCGCCGACGGCCGGACACAAAAAACCGACTACACGGGCAGCGCCGTCGCTTTTTCGGGCCTCCTGTGGCTGCGTCTCGAGGCGGCAGGCTACGACGAGTTCAGCAGCAACATCGAGCGTTCCGCCGGCTGGCTGCTCGACAACCAGTTCGATGCCTACCATCCCGACGCCAACTTGCGCGGCGCTTTCCTGAACACGCGCGTGCGGCGGACCGACAACGGCGTAGCGATCTATCAGCGCGACATCGGCACGAGCTTCGGGCTGCGCTTCCTGGTCGAATATCTGAAATCGCGGTATCCGGAAGCCGTCAAACCCGGCGATCGTTAACCCGTTGCGGTGGCTTCCGGCGTTAGAACTTGCTCCAATGGAAGTCTTACGGACCAGGGAGAACCGCTTTGAAGCGTATGAACACCGCGGCGCTGCTGACGATTGCGTTGGCGTGCACAGCCTGCGGCGCGAGTGAGCCGCCACCGAAAAAGATACAGGCCGACGGGACGATTGCCGCCTTGACTGCCGAAGACGAACCACTCGCCGAACAGGCCAGGCGTGTACTCGCCGACTTTCTGGACATCCCGGTGACGGATATTGCGGTGGACTCGGTGCGCCCGGTGGAGTGGCGCGACGGCAGCGCCGGTTGCCCGCAGCCGGACCGGGCCTACCCACAGGTCATTACGCCGGGCCACAAGATCCTGCTGCGCGTCGACAAGCGCACCTACGCGGTTCATGAAGCCAACGGCCGCGCGTTCGTCTGTCAGCAGAAGAAAGCGACAACAACTCTGACGCGCGATCTCGACATTGCCTGGGCAAGGAAAAGCATCGAGGCCCGCAAGGACCTGGCAGTGCGCCTGGGCGTCGACGAAAACCTCGTTGTCGTTGCCGGCGCAACCGAAAGCGCCTGGCCGGATCTTTCACTGGGCTGCCCGGAACCGGGGGTCACCTACACGCCGCAGCGTGTGCAGGGTTACATCATCCGGCTGCGCCACGGCAGCCGCGACTACACCTATCACACCGATCTGGAACGGGTGTTTGCCTGCCCGGCGTTTTCCGAGGACTAGCAAAGGCTCGGCGCGAGCACGCCGTTAACCTGGGCTGTCCCCAACAAAAAAAGGCCGCCGGGCGGAAACGCCCGGCGGCCTCGTCTTTTCAAGACTGCTCCTTAAGCCTTACGGCGTCGGGCAGCCCTCGACCGGACGTCCAATCAGCGCGTCCAGTCCACCCGTGCAGATGTCGATACCTGCATCGTTCTGGATATCCAGAATCGTCAGCGCCTGCACGCCGTTCGGGTCGCTGTGCGAAATCGCACCGAGTTGCTTGCCGAACAGGCCAGTCGCCAGGCCGGCCCAGTCCACACCGATCGATACGGTCTCACCCACGTTGCCGAAGGTCGGCGCTGTCACGGTCAGGTTGCCCGCGTCGTCGACCACACCAAACGAGTGCTGGAACGTGATCGTGTCGGTGGCCGGGCTCGCCATGTCGAAGGCATGGATGAACAGGAGGTACGGGTTGTTGCCCTCCGGTGTTGCCGGAATCGGGAACTGCACCTCGACCACTTCGTTGGAGCCTGCCTGCGCGCTCGAATCGACGAGCGTGCACGAGAACTCTGGGCAGTAGTAGAGATACAGGTCGATATCGTCACCGGCGCCGCCCGCCGTGTACTCGCTGTAGGTCGAGTAGCGTAGCGCAGCCGTTCCCGGCGGTGCGTCGAAGAACGCCAGCGCGTAGGACGGATCGCCCCCGACGCCTGCACCGAAGCTGAAGGACGCGCCTCCACCGTCGGCCAGCGTGGCCAGGGTCAGGCCACCGGCATCGTTGAGACCGTGCACACCGGCGGTGTAATCGCCCGTATAGCCGAAGGTCAGATCGAACGACGCGCTGCCGTCGGGACCCGCACCGTCGACTTCCTCAGCCGTAACAAACGCCGCGGCGTTGACCGCAATCGGACTGCGAACGTCGTTGCCCTTCTTGCTCGTCCACGTAACCGCACCAAACTGCCAGGAGTTGGGCGCAGCCGTCTCGTTGGTGATCGTGAGATCGTACGATGCGGACTGGCCGGGCGCGAGGTACAGGTGCGACGGCGTGACTTCGACCGTGAAGCCCGGAGGCGCTTCGACCTCGGCCGTGTAGTAACGCGGCTTGTTGTCCTTCTTCGGCTTGTGCCACCACCAGTAGCTCGGCTTCTGGTAGTCGGCAACCGCCGTTACCGTACGCGTAACGGTCTGTGAACCCGGCAGCGCGCCGATGGCAACGGACGGCAGGTTCAGATCGGCCGGGCTCGTGGAGAAGCCGCTGTCGGCGAAGAACTCGCAGAGCTCGTTGGTGAGCGGCGGGATCAGCGCGTTTGTGCCACAGCTTGCAACGAGGTAGTCGATGACACCTGCGTCGTAAGTGAGGCGCGGGCTGACCGCGAAGTTCGGATCGACATGACCGGCACCGTAATCGAACGGATCGGCCGCGGTTGTACCGTCTTCCTTGACGACATCCTGACGGGCCGTCGTCATGAGCGCGGACTTGATCTGCGCGGGGCTCCAGTCGGGACGCGCCTCGCGAACGAGAGCAGCGAGGCCCGCAATGTGCGGACTCGACATGGACGTGCCCTGCTTGTAGCCGAACAGGCCGCCAGCGCTGCCGTCTGCCTGGTCCGGAGAGTCAGCCGCAAGGATACGAACGCCCGGCGCCGTAATGTCCGGCTTCAGCCAGTCCTGCTCGAAGAGATACGGACCGCGCGAGGAGAAGTCGGCCATGATGTTGCCTTCCAGCTCCTCGGTGGCCAGCGCGTCGCCGTCGAGGGTTACGTTGACCGTCTCGCCGCCTTCGATGACGGCAAGAATCGCCAGACCGGCGTCGTTGTCGATCATGACACCCGGAACGGTCACCGTGATCGGCGTAGCATCACCGCCCATGATTGTCTTCGGACGATCGTCGCTGTACATGAAGATCGCCGTGGCGCCCGCGTTGACGGCGTTTTCGACCTTCTCGACGAACGAGCAGGAACCGCGCGCAATCAGGGCGAAGTTGCCGTCGATCGTGTTGTTGAGACCGGCGCCGCAGGCGTCGATCGGGTCGGCTGCCACGAGGTCGCCGGAGACAATGCCGGAATCGGCCAGCGGCTGGGTAATGGCGCCTTCGAGCGCCGGATAGCTGCCGGCTACTGAATCAGGCGAATTGACCTGTGCACCCAGCGTAAAGTTGGTGCCGTCCGTCGTGGAAGCCGCCACCGACGTTACCCAGGGCTCACCTGCGTTGGTCGTGCCGAAGCCCGGGCCGTCGTTACCCGCCGAGCGGGCGACAAATACGCCGGCCGAGGTTGCGTCGAGGAACGCAAGGTCCTGCGTGTCGACGAAGGTCGGCGCCGTGCCTACCGAGAAGTTGATGACGTCCACGCCGTCGAGTACTGCGTCTTCGGTTGCTGCTGCGCTGTCCGAGAAGAAGCAGCTGAAGTTGTCAGCGCCCGGCGCGAGCCAGCAGGCCTTGTAAACGGCAATGCGCGCGCGCGGCGCCATGCCGCTGATGCGTGCAACGCGCTGACCGTTCAGGCGTGCAACCACGTTGTTGCCGCCGGCCGTGCTGGCCGTGTGGCTGCCGTGTCCCGATGAATCCCGCGGCGAAACGAACTCGCCTTCGACGAGGTTCAGCGTGCCGTCGGGGTTCGTGAAGCCGTTGACGTAGTAACGCGCGCCGATCAGCTTGTTGTTGCAGTCGTCTTCGGTCCAGCCTTCACCGACCTCGCAAATGCCGTTCCAGTCTTCCGGCTCGTCGTACACTACTTTGTCGCGAATCTTCTCGAGGCGTTTGCAGATACGCTTCTGCCAGCGATAGTGCGGATCGTCGCAGAACGCCGGCAGGTCGAAGTCGCGCGTCTCGGCGAAGCTCGGGTGCTGCGGTACCGCGCCCGTGTCGATCACGCCAATGACAATGTCCTCACCCTTCAGGCGCAGCCGCTTCCTGAGGCCGTTCTTGCGGTCGTTAAGACCCAGGAAGTCGGACGTGTTGTTCGTGTTGATCGTGTAGGCGAAGTCTTCGAAGATCTTGACGACGTCCGCATGCTTGCGCAGCGCCGCCACTTCGTCCGCCGTAAGGCGTGCCGCAAAGCCGTTCATCGTGTGCGAATAGCTGTAGATCTTGCGGTCCGTGGCACCCAGCGCGTTCAGCAGCGCGTCGTGGCGCGCGGTCAGGTGGCTGGCGTACTGCTGTACGTGGCTTGCGTCTGCTGCGTATTCGCCGTCGGCGGCCGGCGCCGTTGCCGCAAATCCGGCCACACCGCCCTCATAGCGCAGGCCGGGATCCCCGGTCATCTGCACAATGTAGGTTCGCTGCGCAGCTGATTGCGTCAACGCGGCATCCGCATCGACGATAGTGACTCCGTCCGGGATCTCGGCGGGTGCATTGATGCTGTTCGCATTTGCACCGGCGCACGCGATCGACAGACCGAGGAGTAGCGCGACTCGTATCGACATGTATTTAACCCCTATGCTAACGACATCCCCCGAACGGCAGTGCTTCGCGAGCAAGCCTCAATCAGGAAAACGCCATGAAATGTCAGTTTTGTTACTTATTAAGTCAGCGCGTCAGGTCTTGTTTTAATGGTTCAGGCCTCGTTTGGCACCGACTGAATTGACGCGGTCTAATATCCGTCATCCACAGAGCAGTTGCAAGCGAGACAATCGTATCTATTTCGCCGCTCGTGGGAGCCAGGTCCCGCAGATGGGAAATTTTTTTTTGATTCAATAGCCTAATGGAAACAAGCTCGACGGCTACGCAGCCGTCGCGAACACGTTGCAGGTCGCGTGGCATCGGGTCGACCCGCGTTGATCGCAAGTTATGTCAAAACAGCGATATGTCAAACGACTGAAACGCCGTGCGGGCATCTCGAAACGGAATCGAAACGAACGGCGTTATTCACTCGAAGCCGGTTCATCCCCGCCGGCCGGCAGTGCATCGAGGTTGGCCCAGAGAATGGCGAAACCGGGCTCGGCGCTGACCCGAGGCGCGGCGCGCGTGCCGTCGCCGCACAACATGCGGTCGCCGGCATCCGCGTCGTCGAGCAGCGTCTCGAGCCTGGCATACAGAACCGGCTGCTCGGACTCGTGCACAGCGGTCAGTCCCACCTTGGCGTGCCAGTCGTCGACATCGGCATTGGATATGCAGCCTGCGTTGTTGGGCGAGATCGAGCAGCGGCGCTTGGCCGGGTCCGCGACGAACAGGTCGATCAGCTCCCCTGACGATTTGACGTAGTCGTCGGGCGGCAGAAGCTGCAGCCGGTATGCGTAAGGACTGCGATAATCCGCCGCGGTGAACTCGCAAACGTCGCTCTTCGACACGCACTCGCGCGCCACGCCTTCCATCTGCCTGAGTGCGGCGAGCACCTCGTCCTGCACGCGCCTGAGCACGGCCAGGTTGTCCCGGTTGTCGGCCTCCTGAACGGTGGGCGGCGGCGACGCGAGCGCCTCCATCTCATCGAGGTAAGCCTGGATCCGATCCGGGTCTATACCTCCGGAAAGGACGTTGCCGGTGTATTCCTGAATGATGCGCTGCCGCAAATCTTCAATCGCTTTCTTGTCGACCGTACCGGGCACGTCGACCGAGTTCACGACCGTAACGCAGCCTTGCCCATCGATCTTCACGGCAGCATAGTCCGACGGCGAATCCAGGATCGTCTGGATTTCGTCGTACAGCGTGTTGTACGCACCCCAGTAGCTCGCCAGCTCGTCGAACTCGGTTTCACGATCGACCAGCCCTTTCTTCGGCCAGTTGCTCAATATCTCGTAGGGCGTAATGGCAATGTCGAAGTCTTTTGGCGCCGAATACGCTTCCTGCGAAATGCTGTTGAGTTTGCCGAGCAGGTCTTGTTTCGACACCGGTATCGCGTCCCCGCTGCCGCCGGTCTGAAACACCGACAGTTCGAAGCGGCTCTGGCTCTGGTCGGTGCTTTGGGTGGAATTTACGTTGGCCTCGAACCGCGCCCCCCAGCCGCTGCCGCTCATGCTCGCGGACAGTGTCTCTTTCTCCGAGCGGTCCGAGGTTTCGGTCGTCAGGACCGCCGTCAGTTTGGCGCCGCCGTAGATGGCCGAAACAAAGCTGGTGCCGCACATACGCTTGAAGTCGGTTCTGTCCGATTTCTCTGCAAGGCGCAACGCCTCGGGCGTCAGGCGTATCTGGCCGCTCAAACCGCCCCGGTAGGTCATTCGGGATTCGTCGATGCCGCCGCGCACGTCACGAGGCACGGGTGCGGTGTAGCGAACGCCGTTGCGCACCTCGGCGTTCATGATGAACGTGCTGCTGTCCGACTTCAGGTTGACCGACTTCGCAAACGCCGCTTTGCCTTTCGCCTCGAAGCCGATCGTCTTGACCGATGCTTCGGCCGACATGCCGAGAGAGCGCATGACCTCGTAGCTGTCGGTAACCTCGCTCATGGTCATGTAGCGGGTTTGCGCGGGCTCCTCGCCCATGACAAATTCCACGCAGATGGTGGGTATCGGTTCGTGATCCGCCTTGTTCCAGCCCCAGCCGAGACTGACGCCGGTCTTTGGTGCCTCGACAATCTCGATGGCGTCGGGCACGTCGACTATTGTGATTTCCGCGTTGTCTTCGTCAGTCTCCGTGTCGGAGCAGTGCTCGAGGCAGCTGTCTTCCGACGGCGCGCAACCGGAAACGACCAGCACGAGGGCGGCTGTGATCCACGGGAGCGATGCTCCGCTGCCTCGCGCAGGGCCTCCGACCAGCGGCGTGCTTGCAGAAGCTTCAGGTTTACCTGGTGTACGATCGTCGACTGAACGACACTCTTTGTGGTGACTCACGATGCGGCTGGCCCTTGTTTTTGTTTTGTTGTTGCCTGTGCTGGTGTCCCCAGTCGCCAGCGCGGACCCCCAATACGCCAAAGTCGGCTTCGAGATCGAGATAGGCGCGATCTATGTCTTCCGCTACGACGGTGAGGAGTTCACCAACGTTTACGAAAAAACGCCGGGCTCATACCTGGCGAGGACGCGGGGAATTGTAGCAGACAACCCGTCGAAGGCCTGGCCGCTCCTGCAGCTGACGGCGGACAACGTGGACGAACCGTCGAGTTTCAAACCCGTCCTCAGGCAACGGTTCGGCGACCCGGACGGCACACCCGTCAGCAAATCGAAAGCCTACCGGGGTGTGCTCGAGATTGTCACGGGCCCGCTGCTGCACAACCGGGCGTTGCAGGAAGACGTGCTGAATGCAGCCAGGCTATTCGTCTCGACGCTGTACGATGCCTGCAACTCGGGCAAGCAGTCGGCATCGAATTACTACGCGTTGCAGCCGCTGCTCGACGAGTACAACAGCAAACTCTCGAAAGCCGACTACGACACGACCCATAACAAGGCGCTCCTCGAGCTGCGGCGCATGGGACAGAACACGGCCTACGTCTCCTGCCCTGGACCGGAGTACGCGGCGAACTTGAGGGACGTCAACCTGGGGATCGATATCCAGGCAACCTTCGGCACGCCGCTTCGGACTCTCAAAGGCAGCGCCGACGCGATCGATACGTGGCCAACCCCCAACGACACCGAGCTCGCCGCGCTGCGCGCCGCCCTCGGAAACGCGAGCCTGCCAGAAGTCTTGCAGCACGAATTCGAAGGCATCGTGCGCCTGTGGTACCCATTGATGCATTGTGCCATGCACCCCAACAAGGACGGCGCCAGAAAGACGAGAATTGCCGTGCTATGCGACAAGAAGTTCGCCAAACCGCTGCCGCACGTCGACGCCTGTGCGCTTGCCGACCGTTTCTGGCAGAACGTGCCGGACGCCCCAGCCGCCCGTAGAGCGCTCAACGGCCCGCTGACCGACATGGCAAAACGGCTCCTCAACACAGGTGACCCGGCTTCCCTGATCAAGCTCGGGCTACCGCCGTCGTCCGACGACATGGATTCGAGAACGCGAATGCGGAACGAAACTCGGGCCCTGACGCAGATAGCGGGTACCGTGCTGCGAGGCACGGAAATCTGTGCCGAGTTCCTTGAAGGCAGCCCGGGCAAATACCTTGCGTTTGCCGACGCAACGATCATTGCGCCGCTCGAGCTGCGCGTGGCGGGCGCCGCGCCGCTTCGGGGGTTTGGCCTCGAGATCCGCAATTTCCCGGCAATCGGCGCTGAATTCACGGATACGGAGGCACTGCTCGATCTCGTAGAGAACGAATTGCGCCGCTACTTCGGCGCCAGCGCCAACGCCCTGCTCGCAGCCCCGGCCGGACTGCCGCCCATCCTGGAGATCGAGCAATAGCCTTCGCGTACCCGCTCAGCCCTCCCAGCCGCCGCCCAGCGCCAGGTTCAGATTGATCCGCTGCTCGAGCAACAGCCGCCGGACGCTCGACAACGAACTCTTGTTGCTAATGACGCGCTGCTGGATCGTCAGCACACCCAGCAGATCTTCCTCGCCTTCCTCGTAGCGCAGCCGCGCAATCCGGAACGCGTTGTCGGCTTCCGCGGACGCCTCTTCGAGGTCGTCGATGCGGCGGTCGATCACCACGCCGTCATCCAGGTTGCTCTCCACTTCGCCAAATGCCGTGATGGCCGCCTGGCCATACGCGGCGAGCGCCTGCTCCTGCTCGGCGGTGGCCACCCTGACGGCTTCGCGGCGGCGACCGCCGTCGAACAGCGGTGCCAGCAGGTTGGCGCCCGCTGACCAGGCCACGTTGGTTGGATCCAGCAGATTGGACAGCGAATCGGACGCGCCGCCCACCTCGCCGGTAAGGCTTAGTGTCGGCAGGCGCGCCGCGCGTGCCTGTTCCGTCGCATTGAACGCGGCGGCAACGCGCCGCTCCGCGGCGACCATGTCGGGGCGGCGCTCCAGCAGCTCGGACGGCAATCCGGCCGCCGGCGGAGGTGGCGGTTCCGGCAGCGATTCACGCACTTCGAGATCCGCGCCCGGATAACGGCCGAGCAGCGCTTCCAGTGCGCGAACGGCTGAGCGGTACGATGCGTCGATGGTCGTCAGCCGTTCACGGGCTGCCGCGAGATCGGAACGATTGAGTGACACGTCCTGTGCCGAAGCCACGCCGTTTTCGAACTTGACGTCCACGATGCGCTGCGTCTCTTCGAGAATGCCGAGCGCTTCGCGCGCGATTTCGGCCTGGGTCTTCGCCTCGATGGCCGTGAAGTAGGCTTTTGCGGTCGCGGCCGCGAGCGACTGCCGTGCGGACCGGAGATCCGCCTCGGCGGCTTGTGCGCCGGCAACCGCGCCGCGCTGGCCGGAACGCACCCGGCCCCAGACATCCGCTTCCCATGACACCTGCGTGCCCAGGCTCAGCGAGTTTGCGGCGCTGCCGCTGGAACGGCCGCCGCGGGCACCCGACGAGACGACGTTGACGTCGGGCGTCAGCGCCGCGCCGGCCTGGCGCGCCAGCGCCCAGGCGCGGTCGACGTTGCTCGCGGCCACGGCCACATCACGATTGTTCTGCTGCGCCTCGTAGACGAGCGCGGTCAGCGCCGGGTCGTTGAACGAGCCGATCCAGCCTTCCTCGATCTCGCCGGGCGTCGTCGCCTCGTCCCATTGATCGGGCACGTCCGGCGTCTGTGCCGCGACGCCCTCGTCGACGCGGCCTTCGATGACGGCCGGCGACGTCGCGCATCCGCTTGCGGCCAGCAAAACGATAACAAGGCCAACGCTAATTCTGTGCATGAGCCGTCTCCTCGGAACGCACTTTGAAGAACATGGCATAAAGCACCGGCACGATGACCAGGGTCAGCACAGTGGCAAACGACAGTCCAAATACCAGCACCACGGCCATCGACTGGAAGAACGCGTCCATGAACAGCGGCACGACCCCCAGTACGGTGGTCAACGCGCCCATCATGACGGGCCTGACACGACTGGCCGCCGCCTCGACGACCGCGTCGAAACGCGGCTTGCCGGCCTCGATCTCGAAGTCGGTCTGATCGACGAGCACAATGGCATTCTTGATCAGCAGCCCGGACAGCGACAGCAACCCGAGGATACCCATGAACTCCAGCGGAAAACCCGTCGCGAGCAGGCCAACGACAACGCCGATCAGCGCCAGCGGAACGACCAGCCAGATCACGATCGGCTGGCGCACGGCGCCGAACAACACAAACACGGTCAGCACCATTGCCGTAAACCCGAGGGGTATCGTCGCCGCGAGGTTCTCGTTCGCCTCCGCGGAATCGCCGTATTCGCCGCCCCATTCGAGCACGTAACCATCCGGTAACTCGATCGCCTCGATGGCGGGCCGGATTCGGGACTGCAGCTCGGAGGCCAGCTCGTCCGGATAGGGGTCACTCTGCGCCTTGATCGTCCAGACGCGGTCTTCGCGGCGCAGCTGTCCGTCCCGCCATACCGTGCGGAATCCGTCGGTCACCTGGCCAATGGGTACCGTCACGCCCGTTGCCGAACTCAGGATCTGGATGTTGCGCATGTCGATGACGCTCTGCCGTTCGCGCTCGGGTGCGCGCGAAATGATCGGCAGCAAATCGTCGTCTTCGCGATAAACGCCCACGGTCCTCCCTGAGTAGACGGTCTCCAGCGCATTCGCCAGGTCTTCGCGCGACACGCCCGCGCGCCGACCCTTGCTCGACGAGTAAATTGGCTCGATCACGCCGACCGGCTGCCGCCAGTTGTCCTTGATCGACAGCGCGCCGCCGTCGTCAGCCATGATGCGCTTGGCCTGGTCGGCAAGACCTCTCAGGACGCTGGGATCGGGGCCCGAGAACTCCGCTTCGATCTTTGAACCGCCGCCCGGACCCAGGACAAAACGCCAGACTTTTGCCTGCGCGTCGACGTAGCGGTCATCGATGTACTGCTGTACCTGCGGCATCAGATCGTCGATCAACTTGTAGTCGTCCACGCGAACGAGCAGCTGTGCGTACGAGGAATTGGCAGACTCGGGCGGATACACGAGCATGTAGCGAATGCCGCCGCCGCCGATCGACGTCTGTACCGCGTTGACGCCGTCGAGGCCCGCGACGAACGCCTCGATTTCGACAATGTCGCTTTCGGTCTTGCCGATATCCGTACCTTGCGGCAGCCAGTAGTCGACAACGAGCTGCGGCGTCGTCGACGACGGAAAAAAGCCGGACTTGACGAACTGAAAAGCCCACACCGAGGTCAGGAACAGGCCAACGATAATCGCAACGACGAGCGGGCGGGCTTTGAGCGCCGCCCTCATCAGGTTCTTGTAGGCCCCGATCGCCGCGCCCTCTTTCGCCGCGTCGTCCGCACCGGCAGGCCGCTCCTTGAACAGCCAGAAGCAGAACAGCGGCGTGAGCGTCACGGCAAACAGCCAGCTGAAACCCAGCGAAATCAGGATGACCCAGAACAGATGGCCCGTGTACTCGGCCGTGTCGCCGGGCGCAAAACCGATCGGCGCAAACGCAATGATGCCGACCAGCGTACCGCCCAGGAGCGGCCATTTGGTCTGGTCGACAATGGCTTTCGCGATGTCGAGCTTCTTCTCGCCGCGCCGCACGCCCACGAGGATACCTTCGGTCACGACAATCGCGTTGTCCACCATCATGCCGAGCGCAATGATAAGCGCCCCCAGTGAAATTCGATGCATGGGGATGCCGCTGACGTCCATCGTCGCCAGGGTGGCGAATATGGTCAGCAGCAAAATCGAGCCAATGATCGTTGCCGACTTGGGCCCCATGAAAATCAGCAGGGTCGTGACGACAATCGCCAGCGCCACGATCACGTTGATCACAAAGTCCTGTACCGAGACCTCGACAATGGTTCCCTGGTGATAGAACTCGTTGAGCTGCATGCCGATGGGTCTGCGACTCTCGGATTCCTCGATCTTGGCGTCGACGGCCTGGCCAATCTTGACGATGTTGCTGCCGAGCACGCCGGCCACGCCGATCGCGACGGCGGGCTCGCCGTTGTACCGATACAGTTTCCTTGCGGGCGTCTGGTAGCCGCGCCAGACGCGCGCAATGTCGCTCAGGTAGATGACGCCGCCGTCGGTCGCCGTCGACACGAGCAGGTTTTCGATCGCCTCCACCGAGTCGATGGCGCCGCTCGGATCGATGACCAGGCGGCGGTCGCCAACCACCACGTCACCCGCGGACACCGAAGCGTTTTGCTGCTCGAGCGCGTTGTAGATATTGGAAATGGAGACACCGAGCGCCGCCGCGTTCTCGCGCGAAATCTCGACGTAAATCGCCTCCGACTGTGCGCCGTCGATCGACACCTTCGCAACGCCTTCGACCGTCAGGATGTCGTTCTGCAAATCTTTTGCGTAACGGCGCAGCTCGGCCGGCGTATAACCCTCGCCGGTCAGGAAATAATAGAGCCCGTAAACGTCGCCAAAATCGTCGTACACGATCGGCGTGCCGGCACCGGGCGGCAGATACCGCGTTGCGTCGGTGACCTTGTTGCGCAGCTTGGTCCAGATCAGCTGCAGGTCGTCTTTGGACTTCGAGAACTCGTACTTGATGTTGACCTTGATCTCAGCCACACCCGCCGACGAGACCGACTCGATGTCGTCGACCTCCTGTAGCTGCTGGATCTGGCGTTCCAGCGCTTCGGTCACTTCCTCGGCCACTTCGAGCGGGCTCGCACCCGGGTACTCGACGATGATCTGCGCCGTGCGGATCGTAAACTCGGGATCCTCGAAGCGCGGCATGTCCGTGTAGGCTGACCAGCCGCCGACCAGGGTAATGAGGATGACAATGACGCTAAGGACTTTATTCCTTATCGCAAACTCTGCGAGATTCATTAGTGGGGGCCTGTTAACACTATACGAGCCATCCCTGCTGGGCCTGGTTGGCCGTCCAGCAAGGCGGAAGGAGCGTAGGGTAGCAGAGTCTACCTAAGCGACTGACAACGCCGCGGGGCGGCCAACCAGGCCCAGCCCTTAGGGTTGAATCCCAAAAGACGCCACTCGGCGTTGCTCGTCGCTCATTTGGATTTACCAAACTACGCTCCTCGCGCCTTGATTGGCGTCTTTTGGGAATCAACAGGGATCACTCGTATAGTGTTGACAGGCCCTGTCCTTAGTCGGTCCAGGGCCGGACTTGCATGCCGTCGGCGAGAAACGAGGCCCCCGCTGTTGCGATCGTATCGCCCACCGTCAGGCCTTCGGTCACGACCGCGGTTTCACCAATGCCGCCCGCGACGGTCACGGCGCGTTTGGAAACCGTCATCGAATCCTGGTTGACCACCCAGACGTAGTTGTCGCTGCCGTCGCTCAGGATCGCGGACAGGGGAACCGATACGCGGTTTACCGCCTCGCCGGTCGACTGCCTTGCGGCATTCAGCTCCACCGTTGCGTTCATCCCCGGCAGGATCAACAGGTTCTCGGGCGGCGTAAACGCAAACGTAACGCGGTAGGTCTGCGACGCCGTGTCGGCCAGCAGGTCCGCCTCCTTGAACTCGGCGTTGATCCGGTTCTCGGGCGCCGCGTCGAGGAAGACGAACGCACCGCGGTTTTCGACTTCCGGCGACAGGGCCACGAGCCTTGCCGGCATGTTGATCGTGACTTCGAGCGAACCCACGGCAATCAGCGCCGCGACCAGCTGGCCAGCCCCGACGGTCTGGCTCTCGCGTACCGGTATTTGCGCCACGACGCCGGCAAACGGCGCGCGCAGCACGGTATCCTCGAGCGCCTTTTCCGCCCGATCGAGGGCTGCCCGGGTCACATCTCGCTGCGACTCGCGCTGTTCGAGCACGCTGCGAGCGATCGCGTCCTCCGCCGACAGCCTGACGGCCCGCTGATATTCCTCCTCGGCGTTGTTGTACTGGGAGCGCGCCGATTCCACCTGGCTCTGGAAGTCGCGCTGATCGAGCTGAGCAATCACGGCTCCCTGGTCCACGTCCTCAGCTTCGGCAACCGCCACGGTCTCGATGAGCCCGCCCACCTGGAAGCTCAGCTCCGAGCGCTGCGCCGCGTCCACGACGGCCGGGAAGCGAACCGTTTCGACGTTCGAGGCGCTCTCGAGCGTAATCAGCTTGACCGGCCGTACCGCCGGTTCGCGGGCCGCTTCGGTTTCGCCGCCGCCGCAGGCCGTCATCGTCAGCACTGTGGCCGACAACAGGGACAAGCGCGCGAGTGCGCGACCTGATGTTCGCATGATGCTTACCTTCTTCGTGTTGTTTCGTTTGTTCGCGGTTTTTTTGGCGATCTTCTTGAGGATCGTTCTAACGATTGCCCCGAGGCTGTCGCTACTGTACCGGTCCTGTTCGCACGTTGCATCCGCCGGAGACGCACCGTTTTGGGCCCATGCAACAACTACGGATCGGCCAGCCTATTGCTCGCTGTCCCGGAACAGGGTGACACGATTCGCCAGTATTTGCCCACATTGTCTACGGTGTGGGCGCGGTAGAATCGAACGCTGCAAAGGGACTCAAGCGGGCACATTGGGGAACGGGTATGTTACGGACGGTTTTTGGTCAATTTCACTGGACCCCGCCAGGCTGGTTGAAGCGCCTCGGGTGGGGGCGGTTCGCCGGTATCGTTCTCGCCGTCATTGCGGCCGCCGCCGCCGTTGCGGCAGGACTGGCCTACTACGAGTCCCTGCCCAAGCCCGCCACGGTTGTTGCCACGGTCGAACCGCCGGGGCTGACGCCCATCGTGGACGACGAACTCCGACCCGAGCCGCTTGCACTCCACTTCAAGGTCACACCCGATCCGCGCTTCCCCACCGATACCGTGGACTCGGTGGCGGGTCTCGACCGCGTGGGCAAGGTGTTGACGGACGGGGTATCCCTGACCCCCGCCATTGAAGGCGAATGGCGCTGGGCCAACGAGAACCGGCTCGAATTTGCGCCCGCCGAAGACTGGCCGGCCGGGCAGCGCTACGTCGTGCGCTATGACGCGTCGATCTTTGCGCCGAACCTCCGCTTCGACGACTTCAGCGCCGAGTTCACGACGGAGGCTTTCAGCGCGGAGATCCGTAGCCTCGAGTTCTACCAGGATCCGGTCGACACGAAGCTCCGCAAAGTGGTTGCCACACTCGGATTCAGCCACCCGGTCGACCGGGAGCGTCTGGGCGACGACCTGAGCTATGCCATGCGTCCATCCGGGACGACGATCAGGACCGCTGCCGAAGACGTAGGCTACGAGATCCGCTATGACGAAGTCGGCAGGCACGCCTACGTGCACTCCGACCCGATCGAGCTGCCGCCCGACGAGAACTTCATGACGTTGACGGTCGCGAAGGGGCTGACAGCGGCCAGCGGCCCGTCACGTCTCGGTGAGGCACTCGTGGGCAACGTGCGCATTCCCGACGTCGGCAGCTACTTCCGGGTCAGCCGCGTTGAAGGTCTGATTGCGAGGGACAAAGACGATGATCCCGTGCAGTCCGTCATGCTGACGTTCACGGACCGGGTGCAGACCTCGGCTCTCCAGGAGCGCATTACGGCCTATCTGCTTCCGCGATACCTCGTGAGGAACGGCGAGGCAACGAGAGAGCGCTGGCGATCACCCCGCGAGGTGACCCCGGAAGCGCTGGCCCTGTCGGAAACCGTGGCGCTCGACCTGGCACCCGTCGATGGGGACAGTGCCTCGATACACAGCGCAGTCGTCGACCTGCCCCCCGGCCGCCTTCTTTATATAAGGGTCGACAACGGCCTGACTTCGGAGGGCGAGTTTGTATTGAGCCGCGCCTACGACACGCTGGTCCGGCTGCCGGACTATCCGAAAGAGGCCCACATTGCGCAGTCCGGTGCCCTGCTGCCGCTCAGCGGCTCGCACCAGCTCACGTTCCTGTCGCGCGGCGTCGATACGCTGAAGGTAGAGATAGGGCGCCTGCTCGAAAAGGACGTCAATCACCTTGCGAGCCAGACCGGCGGAGACATTGCCAACCCTTACTTCAACAGTTACCAGTTTGGCCAGGACAACCTGAGCAGCCGCGTTACCCGCTATGTCGACCTGGCGAGCGAACACCCGGGCAAGGCCGTATACGCCAGCCTCGATCTGAGCGAGTACCTCGACGACGGCGGCTACTACTTCGTCAACGTGCAGGGATGGGACCGGCAGCGCAAGCGGCCCGTTGGCAGCTCGGACCGCCGTTTTGTACTGATTACGGACATTGGCCTGCTCGTCAAGGCGAACGCCGACAGCACTCAGGACGTGTTTGTGCACTCGATCGCAAGCGGCCAGCCGCTGGCGGGTGCCCGCATAGAGCTGCTCGGCAAGAACGGCATTGCCATTGCGTCGCGCACGTCGTCCGCCGACGGTCACGCGGCGTTCCCCTCGACCGACGGTTTCGACCGCGAGCAGACACCCACGGTGTTTGTCGTCCGCAACGGCAACGACTCCGTGTTCATGCCGTACGGTCGGCACAGCCGCATGCTGCAATACTCGCGCTTCGACACCGGCGGCAAGTACACGTACGCCCGACCGGAGCAGGAAAGGCTCAGCGCACAGGTATTCAGCGACCGCGGCATCTATCGCCCGGGCGACGCCGTCAACCTTGCGGCCATCGTCAAGCGGGACGACTGGCAGCCGCTGGCCAGGGTGCCGCTGTTGCTCAGAATCGTCGACCCGAGAGGGCAGGTTGTACTCGAGCGCAGGCTCAGGCTGCCGGAGGGAGGATTGCTCGATGAACAGTTCGAGACGCTCGCCGCGTCGCCAACGGGCAACTACGACGCCACCCTGTTCCTGATCGACGACGACGAGCGCCGCCGCTCGATCGGCAGCACCGGCTTCAAGGTGGAAGAATTCCAGCCCGACCGACTGCGCATCCAGAGCCGTATTGTCGAACAGGGCAACGTCTCGAAGCGGGTCGGCTGGCTCAAGCCGGAGCAACTCGAGCACGAGGTCCGGCTCGAGAACCTGTTCGGCACGCCCGCACAGGGACGGCGGATCAGTGCTCAGTTCGAGCTCCTGCCCACCAGCCTTTATTTCCCGGGCTTCGAAGGCTTCACGTTCGAGGACCCCCTGCGGCGCGAAGGGACCACAATCCAGCCCATCAGACAATCTCTGCCTGACGCAAGCACCGACAAGGAAGGGATGGCGCGCGTGCCGCTTCCGCTCGACCAGTACACGGAGGGCATCTATCGACTGAACGTGTCGAGCGAGGGATTCGAACAGGGCGGCGGGCGCAGCGTCAAAGCGAGAGCCAGCGTGGTCGTCTCTCCGCTCGATCATTTACTGGGCCACAAGACAAACGCCGAACTGGGTTACCTCAAGAAAGATGCCGAGCACAGCATCGAATACGTTGTCGTCGACAGCAACGGTGCCGCCGCGGGCCTCGGCAACCTGACGCTGTCCCTGATCGAGTACCAATACGTCTCGAGCCTCGTGCAAAGACCCGACGGGACGTTCGCCTACCAGTCGGTTCGCAGGGAGACGACGGCGTCATCCCACGACTTTGCGCTCAAGGAAAGCGGCGGCCGGTTTGTGCTGCCGACGGCAACACCCGGGCAGTTTGCGGTCAAGATCGAGAACTCCGACGGTCTCGTACTCAGCAAAGTCGACTTCTCGGTCGCCGGCAGCCGTAACCTTGCCGGGACGCTCGAGCAGAACGCCGAGCTCGACCTCAAGATCAGCGCAACACAGTTTGCGCCGGGCGACGAGATCGAACTGGAGATTACGGCGCCGTACACGGGTGCCGGTCTGATTACGATCGAACGCGACCGCGTATACGCGCACGAATGGATCGAGAGCGACACGACGACGAGCGTGCACCGCATTCGTGTCCCGGAGAACCTCGAGGGCAACGCGTACGTCAACGTTGCGTTTGTGCGCGCGCTCGACTCGCCCGAGATCTACACGAGCCCGCTCAGTTACGCGGCAGCGCCCTTCAACATCGACAGGGACGAGCGCCAGGTGGAAATCGAGCTCACGGCGCCGGACGTCGTGCGACCGGGGACGACGCTCGAGATCGAACACCGCGCGTCGAAACCGGCCCGCATCGTCGTCTACGCCATAGACGAGGGTATCCTGCAGGTGGCGCGCTACGAGATGCCCGACCCGCTCGGCTTTTTTCTCCCCAAGATGGCGCTGCAGGTCGCCACCTACCAGCTGGTCGATCTCATACTTCCCGAATTTTCCGCGTATCTGCGAACCGCCGCGCCCGGCGGCGGCGAAGCTGCCGGCCTCGCCGGCAGCAACCTGAACCCGTTCAGGCGCAAAGGCGACGCACCCGTGGCGTTCTGGTCGGGGGTCGTGGACGCCGGACCGGATGCCGGAACCGTAGCGTTCGAGATTCCGGACTATTTCAACGGCCGGCTGCGCATCATGGCTGTCGCCGCCGCCGACTCGGCCGTCGGCCGGCAACAAACCTCGACGATCGTCCGCGCACCGTTTGTCATTACCCCCAACGTGCTGACCGCCGCAGCCCCCGGCGACGAATTCGAGGTCAACGTGGGTGTCGCCAACAACCTCGAGGAAGCCGGCAGGACCGCCGCCATTACGCTGACGGCAACGGTCTCCGAGCACCTCGAAGTGCTCGGCCGCGAAACGGCGGACTTGCAGATTGCCGCTGGCGACGAGGCGCGGGCCACGTTCAGGGTGCGCGCGCTGGACCGGCCCGGGTCCGCCAGCCTGAACTTCACGGCAACGTCGGGCGACGAACAGAGCCGCATCCGCGCGTCACTTAGCGTTCGACCACCCGTTGCCTACGTCTCCACGATCGAGGCCGGAACAAGCAGCGCGGACACGACAAGCCTGCGCTTCGAGCGTGAGCTGTACAGCGAGTTTGGACGGCAGACCGCCGCGGCGTCGACGAGCCCACTGGTGTTTGCCGACGGCCTCATCGATTACCTCGATGCGTTCCCGCATGCCTGCACGGAACAGATCGTCAGCAAGGTGTTTCCGCAGATCGGCTTCTTGAGCGATCGCTCGCTGCCGGTCGACGAAGCAAAGGTTCAGAGCCTGTTCGCCGCCACGGTGGACAGTCTGCGCAGCCGGCAGGGCCCCGAAGGCGGCTTTCGCTTCTGGATGACATCGGTCGAACCGGCGCATTTCCCCAGCGCGTACGCTGTCCACTTCCTGACCGATGCGCGCGAACTCGGACTGCCCGTGCCGAGAGACGTGCTCGACGCCGGGCTCGCGTTCCTGACGACCCTCGCGGCGGCGGACCTCGGCACACTCGCCGAAGCCCGGCTCAGAGCCTACGCCATTTATCTGCTGACCCGCAGCGGACAGGTCACGACAAACTACCTGACGGCGCTGCACGAAACGCTGGACCGCGACTACCCCCAGGAGTGGCGCGCGGATCTCACGGCCGTGTACATGGCCGCAAGCTATGCGCTGCTCAGGGAACAGAGGCTCGGCGACGAGCTCATTCGGGGTTACCGGCTCCGCGGCGGACAGGAGATGCTGAACGACTTCGACACACGGCTGGGCCGCGACGCACAGTACCTCTATATAGTCTCCCGCCACTTTCCGGACCAGGTCCGAAACATCGACGGCGACACGCTTGAAGCGCTGACGGAACCCGTCATGCAGAATCGCTTCAATACGCTGTCTTCGGCCTACACGATCCTTGCGCTCGGTGAATACACGCGCGCGATCAACCGGCAGGGCAGCACCGGGCAGCTGACAATCTCGGTGCACGACGGGACGGCGTTGCGCGCACTCGCGACAGCAACCGGCTACGTGCGCGCTGAAGTCGCCACGGCAAACCGCGACGTCGAAATTGCGCACGACGGCAGCGCCGATACGTTCTACGTACTGTCACAGACAGGCTTCGACCGCCAGCCGCCCGACAGCGCACTGTCCGAAGGCCTCGAGCTGCACCGCGAATACCTGGACGACAACGGCAACCCGGTGACCGAACTTGCCATTGGCCAGGAGCTGACTGTGCGCCTGCGCATCCGCTCCACGGGGCGGCTGCGTTCGAACGTTGCCGTCGTCGACCTGTTGCCCGGCGGCTTCGAGATACTGACCGAAAGCGTGGCTCGCCAGTACGGTGGCTGGTCGGCGGACTACCTCGACGTCCGCGAGGACAGGATCGTCGTGTACGGCAACTTCAGCGACCGGATGACCGAAATCTACTATCGTGTAAAAGCAACGAGCGCCGGCAGCTTTACGCTGCCCGCCGCGTTTGCGGGATCGATGTACGACCGCACGATCCAGGCGCGCACGCGACCGGGACGCCTCGAGGTAGAGGGCCTCCAGTGACCCGGCGACGCAAGCTTGCGCTGGGCCTGCTGGCCACCACCGGCACCGCACTGCTGGCGCTGCTGTTGTGCCCGAAACCGGCCCTGTACGGTGACGTCGATTTCTCGACGGCCATTGTCGATCGTCATGGGCGGCTAATGCGCCTGACGCTTGCTGATGACGAACGCTATCGCCTCGAGCATCGCCTCGACGACATTGCCGAATCGGCCGTGACGGCCACACTGCTGTACGAAGATCGTCACTTCCGCTCACATCCGGGATTCAACCCGGGCTCGCTCGCGCGCGCCGCCTGGTCCACTTACGTCAGCCGCGAACGGGTCATGGGAGCGTCGACGATTACGATGCAGCTCGCACGCCTGCGGTTTTCGCTCGACACGAGAAGCGTCGCCGGCAAGCTGCGGCAGATACTGCGTGCCGTGCAGCTCGAGCGTCACTACAGCAAAGACGACATCCTCGAGGCATACCTGAACCTGGCGCCTTACGGCGGGAACGTCGAGGGTATCGGCACGGCGGCACAGGTGTATTTCGACAAACCGGCGTCGGACCTGACCCTGGCCGAAGCGCTGGCGCTGGCCGTGGTGCCGCAAAATCCCGTTGCGCGCGATCCGTCGACACCGGCGGGCGCTGAACGCATGCAGGCGGCACGCGGCCGGCTGCTCGAGGCGTGGAACGAGATCCACGGCGACGATGCCGAACGCAATGCGCAGTTTGCGCTGCCGCTCGCCGTGCGAACGACGCGCGAACTGCCGTTCGAGGCACCGCACCTGTCGCTGTCTCTGGCCGCGGACGCACCATCGGGAGTCCTGGTCTCCACGATTGACCTGGCAGTGCAAACGGCGCTCGAGAAACACATTGGCCGCTACGTCGACAACCGGCGCTCGGAAGGCATTCAGAACGCCAGCGCCCTGCTGGTCGACACGCGATCGATGCAGGTCCTTGCAAGCGTGGGATCTGCCGGATTTTCAAACGCATCCATACACGGCCAGGTCGACGGCACGACGGCGAAGCGTTCTCCGGGTTCGACCCTCAAACCGTTTGTCTACGGACTGGCGATGGACCGCGGCGTCATCCATCCGGGCAGCCTGCTCAAGGACGCGCCCACGCGCTTTGCGGCCTACACGCCGGAGAACTTCGATCGCGGTTTCATGGGCCCGGTCAGCGCTGAGGAAGCGTTGATCTACAGCCGCAACGTGCCGGCCATTCAGATGCTGTCCGAGATTGGCCACGACCGCTTTCATCAGTTCCTGACCGACGCGGGGGTTCGCGGCCTGCGTGAGGCGGATCACTACGGGCTGGCCATGGTGCTCGGCGGCAACGAACTCAGTATGCGGGAAGTCGTGACCTTGTACGCAATGCTGGCAAACGGCGGCATCCTCAAACCCCTCGTTACCGTACAGGGCGACGCGCCGGACAGCGACAACCCCCGGCTCCTGAGTCGCGAAGCGAGTTTCCTGGTGCTCGACATGCTCGCCAGGACGCCGCGCCCGGACCAGCTGCAACGCGTCGGCCAATTGTCCGTACCGGGGTCTGGACAAGGGGCCGGACACGCGGTCGCCTGGAAAACCGGGACGTCGTACGCGTTCCGCGATGCCTGGACCGTCGGCGTCACGGGGCCGTACGTGCTGGCCGTCTGGGTCGGCAACTTCGACGGATCGGCGAACCCGGCGTTTGTCGGCAGCCGCGCTGCAGCACCGCTGTTTTTCAGCATTGCGGATGCGCTGCCCGCGTCTTTGCCCGGTGAGTTGCGCGCGCGAGTCCCCACCCCGGATCTGAACCTGCGGAGGGTCGAGATCTGCAGCGGCACGGGCGACCTGCCGGGGCGCCATTGCCCGAAGACCGAAGGCGCCTGGTTCATCCCGGGCGTGTCGCCGATTCGTGTCTCCAACGTGCACCGCATGGTCCGCATCGACAACTCGAGCGGGCTCAGGGCCTGCAGCTTCGACCCGGCAACGACACATACCGAGGTTTACGAGTTCTGGCCGTCGGAGATCCTTGCGCTGTACCGCCAGGCCGGCGTGTCGATACAGTCGCCGCCAAAATGGTCGCCGGAATGTAGTCTCGACGTGCAGGCCAGCGCCGGCCTTGCACCCACAATTACCTCACCGTCGGCCCAGGTCGCCTACCACGCGCGACTCGAACCCACGGACGGCAGCGGCATAGCCCTGCTTGCGCGGACCGACAGCGACGTCGAAACACTCTACTGGTTCGTCAACGACAAGTTCCTGGCCGAAGTCGACAGGAACGAGCCCTACATATGGAAACCGACGGCTGGAGAGTACCGCGTTCTGGCGGTCGACGATCACGGCCGCAGCGACGCCCGCCGGCTTGCGGTTACCGCGGCGAGATAAAGCGGATTGGACTCAGGGTGTCTGCCGGTACGCTGCCAGCCTGTCCGCATCCTCGCTGGTCCACGAGTCCTTCGCCAACGCCCGGGCTTCCTCCATCAGCGACACGGCTGCGGCATGATCTCCGGACACGTGCGCGTAGCGGGCACGGAGCTTGAGGCTGCCGGCATTCTGCTCCTGCTCGACGATGTAGCCCAAGAGCGGCTCGGCGGCGTGCACATCCTCGCGATCCAGATACAGGGCCGCAAGCTTGATCGACACGGGCATCTGCTCGGTCGTGAAGCCGCTCTCTTCGATGTGCACGAGTGCGTCTTCGTAGTAGCGGAGCGCCGCGGCGCTGTCGCCCTTCTGTTCGGCAATGTCGCCCGCGTATTCCATGGCTTCGATGGCCGGCTCCGGCAGGCCGGCCGCCAGGGTGCGCTCGAGCACGCTGTCGACTCTCGCCGCCGCGGCATCCAGCAGCCCGGCATCGACGTCCAGGCGTGCGAGGCGCAGGTCCACCTGTGAGGCCCGCGATACGTCTTCGATCGAAAGGAATATGTCACGCGACTCGAGGAACGCGGCTCGCGCCGCATCCCGATTGCCGAGACCACGCTCGGCGGCCGCCAGTTGCGCCAGACCGGTTGCCGTAAACAGGCGGTCGTTGGCTTCACGCGCTATGGCCAGCGCTTCGGCAGCAGCGTCCCTGGCCTCCGCATGCCGGGCCGCGTTGGCGTAAATGATCGACAGCATGCCGAGTATTCGTCCCTGGCCCACGCGATCGCCAATATCCCGCCTGATAGCCAGCGATTCGAGATGCAGGTCCTCGGCCTCGTCGAAACGTCCCTGCTTGCGGCGAAGAAAGCCGTAGTTGTTCAGCATCATGGCTTCGTTGCGGCGATCGCCCAGGTTGCGAAAACTCTTGAGTGCATCGTCGAGGTGGCCTTCCGCCTCGTCGTACTTGCCGTCGTTCATCGCAATGTTGGCAAGCGTCGAGGGAATCTGACCCGGTAAGAGCTCCCATTCCAGCTGCCGGTACGCGAGCGTCGCCCTGGCCAGGTACGCGCGCGCGCCGGCGAAGTCACGCCGGTCTTTCACAAGTATGGCCATCGAGATCAGAAGCCGGGCCAGCGCCAGCTTGTCGCCAGCCGCTTCCGCAACCCCAATACCCCTGTCGTAGCGGCGTTCAGCCTCGGCCAGGCGGCCGGTGCGATGGTAGACGGTACCCAGCCCCCCGAGAGCTTCCGCCTCGAGCGCCGCCTCGTTTTGCACATCGGGACGCTCGAGTATCGCCAGGTAGGCCTGCTCGGCAGCCTGTGAATCGCCCGATCGGTACAGGCAGGTTGCGCGCTCGAACAAGGCGCGCACCACCTCGGGATTCTTCGCCAGCACAACGTCGAACAGCGGGCCCGCCTCGTTGCAGCGGCCCTCGATGGCCAGGCCCATCGCTCTCGCGAACGCCTCGTTGATGAACGGGTCGTCATCGACGTCATCCGCCGCGGCGGCGATTGCCCGCCGTCGTTTGCCGACCGCGCTCGAAACACCGAGCACCATGCCGCGGACCAGGTCCGCACCGCGTTCGGACACCATGGTCGAGTTGTTCTCGAGGCCTTCTCCACCGATCAGCTTGTAGCTCAAGCGCAGACCACCCGGGCTCCGCTCGAGCCTCGCGGCCAGCACGTGGCTGGCGCCGTAGGCCCGTTTGAGACGCTGAAAATACGACCCGGCGTCGGCCGACTCGAGGTCGCCGCTCCACGCCGTGTTCTCGACGAAGCGCACAACGTCGGACGCCGATACCGTATCCACATCGGTGGTCTCGGCAAACATTTCGTTGGCGAGACCCATGAGTCCGTACTTCGCCCAATCGAGTTCCGCATCGGCGGTGGCGTTGACCACCGGCAGCACGGCAACGCGAACGTCCCCGACCGGGGTTGGCGCAGGCCAGAGCAGCGCCGTTCCAACGGCGAGCGCAAGCGCCGCCGCCAGCAGCGGCCAGCGAACGCGCATGAACAACGTCGGTGCAGGCGGCTCCTCAGCGGCGGGCTCCTGCCCGCTGCCGGGCTCCGCGAGCGGCGCCACGAACTGATAGCCGTGGCCGTGGACCGTGCGAATCACGGATTGCCGGCCGGCATCGTCGCCAACCGCGCGACGGGCTTTCATGATCGCTCGCGTCAGCGCCGTCTCCGACACGATCGCCGGGTGCCAGACGGCCGCCTGGATTGCGTCCTTGTCCACCGCCCGGTGCCGCTCTTCGAGCAGAAACGCAATCAGGTCGAACACCCGCGGCTCGAGCGCGACGGGCTCGCCATCTCGCAGGAGCTGACGGGTGGCGAGATCGAGCTCGCAGTCGCCAAAGCGGAATCTCAGCCGGGTGCCGTCATTTTGTTCGCTAGTCATCACATCGTCACGGCATGGTCAGGCCCTGGTCAGGACTGTCCGCGGCCCTCCGCCCACACTGTCGGCATGCTCAATGAGCATTCATTTTCAATGACTTAACAAAGAAAACCCGACGGAGGACCCGTTATGAAACGCCTGTCTGTTCTTCTCTACGGCATAGCCTGCTACGCCGTATTTTTTGCCACTTTTCTCTATGCCATCGGCTTCATTGGGAACCTCATCGTACCAAAATCGATCGATTCCGTTCCCGAAGCGCCGCTCGGCACGGCTCTCCTGATCAACCTGTTACTGCTCGGCGTGTTCGCCGTGCAGCACAGCCTCATGGCGCGGCCGTTCTTCAAGCGCGCGTGGACGCGCATCATCCCGGCGGTCAGTGAACGCAGCACCTACGTGCTGTTCTCGAGCCTCGCGCTGATTCTGCTGTTTGTCTTCTGGGAGCCGATGGGTGGTGTTATCTGGTCGCTGGAAGCACCCTGGGCCCGGGCCACCGCTTACGGGGCGTTTGCCTTCGGCTGGCTGCTCGTGTTCGTGAGCACCTGCGCGATCAACCATTTCGACCTGTTTGGCCTCCGGCAGAGCTGGCTGTATTTCCGCGGCCGCGAGATCACGCCGCTCAAATTTGTGCAGCCGTGGATCTACCGCGTCGTCCGGCACCCGCTGTACGTCGGCTGGTTCTTCGTCATGTGGGCAACGCCGACAATGACCGTCGCACATCTCGTATTTGCGCTGGGCTCGAGCCTGTACATGCTGATTGCGATCCAGTTCGAGGAGCGGGATCTCGTCGACGCCCATCCCGAGTACTCCGAGTACCGCCGGCGTGTACCGATGCTCATCCCTTCGCTCAAGTCTTTCGTCAAGCCGAAGCAGGCGGGCGCCGTCGGTGCCGGTCAATGAGCTCCGTCGACACACACGAAGTGGCCGCGCCCGGGAGCTGGACGAACTGGACCAAAAGGCTGGGGTTTGCGGCCTTCCTGTTCTTTGCCGTGAAAGGACTGCTCTGGCTCGCCGCCCCGCTGGTTTTCTACTGGCTCATCTAGCGAGTTCGATGGCGCGGTCGATTCGAAGCGGCAACACACAAACACGCTACAGCGACATACAAACACACCTATATAAGGGAGATCATGATGAAACACGCAATACTTGCACTGATGCTTGCCGCACTCGGCACCCCGCTGACCGCCGACGCCGGCGAGGGTAGTTGGAAACACTATTCGCGGCCGAACGCCGTTACCGTGTGGTGGGTCATCTTCAACGACCCGAACCAGTGTTACGGCAATCCGAGCCCCGACGCCAACTGCACGAGCCTCGACGTGTTCGGGCAGGCGTTCCTCGAATCGATACAGAACGGCGCGCCCGACCCTGCACTGATTGCACCGAACCTCGCGGCCGAGCCGGCGGTTCTTTACGCCACCGGCGGCGTCACGGACTGGCGCGGACGTGTCCGATTGACGGCGTCGATCTACTCCGGCCCCAAGGGCACTCAGCTGGAGCTGCCGCCGGGCGCCGACCCGATGGGCTTTGGCCGCGGGCTGGAAAACCCGATGGCTGAAATACACCTCGTCGTCCGCGACCACGGCAGAGCCAAACGTCGCGACCTGCTGCCGCAGATCACGAACTTCCTCGATCCGTACTGCTCCGATCCGAACCTGCTGTACTTCGCGGGGCCGAACACCTGCGCGGACACGCACTTTGCCGTCTTCGGCCCGCGCGAGTCGGGTGCCAGGGACGTGCTGGCGTTTGCCGATCCGAGCAAGCCGGTCCGCGGGGCCCAGGCTTATCTGCTGCGCGACGGCGACGTAGTCCGGACCGTTATCGAAACACGTATCAGCAACAAGCGTCGCTGAGGTGGAACCGTCGAGGTAATAACCTCGTGGTTAAATCCCGGCGCGCTGCGCTCCCCTCCGGCCAAATATCGTGGGGGCCGGAGGGTGAGCGCTCTGATCGATCGTTTACTTCGCTTCCCTCGAGCACTGCCGAATGAACTTCGCGGCGGAACGGTAGTGGCTCGGGCCCGCCGCTTCGGCCCAGCGCCCGGTTGTCCAATCGTTGTTGGCGCCCTGCATGGGGCCGCCGTACAGCTCTTTTTCCGAGCGCTCTTCGATAAAGCGGGTCAACCTCGTGTGGTTCGCGCGCAGGCGTTTTTTTACGTCCGACCAAGAAAGCGCGGACTGCTCCGCGCGAAGCTGCCGGTTGTAGTCTTTCAGCTGATTCCACTTGTAGCCTTTTGCCGGGAAGTAAACGGTCTTGCCCGCTATCCCGTCCCGGTACCAGCCGAGGAACAGCAGTATCCAGTGCGCGCGATGGCCAATGACGTCCTTGATCGACGTATCGTCCGCGCGCTTTTTTCCAGCTTCGGCAGCACTCAAACCGTCGACAAGCGCGTCGAGCTTCGAGAATTCCTTGAGCGTGATATCGAGTAGCTCCTGTTTGCTCTGTGCGGGAATTGTGGTCTCTCCGGCTGTGGCGACAAACGGACCTTATTGGCCCGGCCCCGAAGAGAGCAATGCGTACTTGTGCGGACGGCGGCCGGGCGTTCTTGCGCGCCGCGTAATCTCGGCGCCATAATCGGAAGCAATACTCTCACCAGCACAAAATCCACAAAAAACCGCCTGGAGTTTCCCGATGTTTCGATCCACCCACGGCCTTGGCCGTTTCTTAAGCCGTTCACTTGCCTGCTGCCTCCTGGCGGCCGGCGGTGTCTCCACCGCGTCCGCGCAGGTGTTCATCAACGAGATTCACTACGACAACATAAGCACGGACGTTGGCGAAGCCATCGAAATTGCGGGCGCCGCAGGCACGGATTTGAGCGGGTGGAGCATCGTGCTCTACAACGGTTCGAACGGCTCCGTGTACAACACGACGGTGCTTGCGGGAACCCTCCCGAACCAGCAGGGTGGCCTCGGCACAACCGTGGTGAACTACCCGACCAACGGGATACAAAACGGCGGACCGGACGGCATTGCCCTCGTCGACGCAGGCGGCACGGTCATCCAGTTCCTGAGCTACGAAGGCGAGTTCACGGCGGTCGGCGGACCGGCGGACGGTCTCCTGAGCAGCGACATTGGCGTGGCCGAATCCAGCAGCACGCCGGCCGGCGACTCGCTGCAGCTGACGGGCAGCGGCAGCTTCCCCGGCGATTTCACCTGGGCGGCGGCGCAGCCGAACACGTTCGGCAACGTCAACACGGGCCAGACCTTCGGCGGTGGCGAGCCGCCGGAACCCGAGCTGGTGATCAACGAGATCGACTACGACCAGCCGGGCACCGACGCCGCGGAATTCATCGAGCTGAGAAACTCGGGGGCCGTGGCCGTCGAACTCGGCAACTACTCGCTCGAGTTCGTCAACGGCAGCGGCGGCGGCGCAGCCGTCTACGTCACGATTCCGCTGCCTGCGACATCACTCGCGGCCGGCGCCTATTTTGTCGTGTGCGCCAACGCCGCGACGACACCGAACTGCAATCTCGACGTGTCTCCGGATTCGAACCTGATCCAGAACGGCGCGCCCGACGCCGTTGCCCTGCTGTTGGGCACCGATGTCGTCGACGCCGTATCCTATGAAGGCGACGTGCCCGCACCTTACGTCGAAGGCAGCGGCGCGGGCCTGAGCGATCCCTTCGACGGTGTATTCGTCAGCATTTCGCGCTTCCCCGACGGGGCTGACACCGATCAGAACAACGTCGACTTCGGACTGCGCTGCACGACCCCGGGCGAGGCGAACTCGAGCGACAGCGCCAACTGCCGAGACCCGCTTGCGGGACCGCCCGTCGTGATCAACGAATTCCTCGCAGACCCGGCAACGAGCCTTGCCGGTGACGCCAACAACGACGGCACGCGGGATTCCTCCGACGATGAATTCGTCGAAATCGTCAACATTAGCGGTGCACCGCTCGACGTGTCGGGCTGGACCATTGCCGACGGCGCCGCACAACGGCACACGTTCCCGGCAAACACGGTACTGGCCGACCAGTGCGGCATTGTGATCTTCGGCGGCGGCTCGCCGACCGGCGCGTTCGGTGGCACGCTCGTGCAGACCGCGTCGTCGGGCGCACTGGGCCTCAACAACGGCGGCGACACGATTACGCTCAACGACGGCAACGGCGACATTGTCGTCGTCAGCTATGGTGGCGAAGGCGGCAGCGACGAATCGCTAACCCTCGACCCCGACGTCACGGGCGCGCTGCCTTACGTGCAGCACGAATCGGCGAACGGTTCCGGCGGCACGTCGTATTCGCCGGGCACCCGGGTCGACGGCGCAACGTTCGACGGCTGCGAACTGCCGGTGATCGGCCCGTTCGAGATCTTCGAGATTCAGGGCGCGGGCGCCGCATCGCCGTTTGTCGGTCAGCGCGTCATTACCCAGGGCAACGTCGTCACGGCATTGGCCTCGAACGGCTTCTTCGCGCAAACACCCACGTCGCGAACCGACGGCAACGTCGACACGTCGGACGGCATCTTCGTCTTCACCGACAGCGCACCGCCCGTGACGGTCGGCGATCTCGTCGACGTTATCGGTTCCGTCGACGAGTTCTTCGGCTTTACCCAGCTCGCCGATGCGGAAATCACGATTACGGGCGCCGGCATGGCGCTGCCCGAGCCGGTAGCGTTCGGCGCAACCGTGCCGAGCCCGGATCCGGCGGCACCGTCCTGCGCGATCGAGCTCGAGTGTTACGAAGCGATGCGCATAAAGGTTGCCAAAGGCAGCGTCGGCCAGTCGAACCAGCGCTTCAACAGCGACCCGATTGCCGAACCGCGGGTTACCGCAACACCCGAGCGCGCCTTCCGCGAACCCGGCATCGAAACGCCGGGACTGCCCGGACTGCCTGTGTGGGACGGTAACCCGGAAGTCTTCGAGCTCGACCCGGATCGCCTCGGCCTGCCGAACAGGATCATCAACGCGGGCTCGACCTACTCGGCAACCGGCGTGCTCGGCTTCGAATTCGGCGGCTACGAGATCTGGCCGACCGAACTGACCGTCTACGAGAATCCGCTGCCGCAGCCGGCCAGGAAACGCAGCTGGTTCTTCGAAACGACGGTGGGCAGCCTCAACCTGTTCCGCCTGTTCGACGACATCGACGATGCGCCGCTGACCAACGCACTCGGCGAAACCATCAACGACCAGGTGGTGTCCGCCGAGGAGTATCAGCGTCGCCTCGGCAAACTGGCCCGCTACGTTGTCGAAGGCATGAAGAGCCCGGACATCCTCGGGGTTCAGGAAGTCGAAAGCGCGAAGGTGCTCGAAGACCTGGCGGCGGCGATCGAGGCCATCAACCCGCACGTCCAGTACGACGTGCACCTCGTCGAGGGTAACGACATTGGCAGCATCGACGTCGGCTTCCTGACTCGCCGCTGGCGCTTTTTCGTAACGGGTGTCGAGCAGCTCGGCGCTGACGAAACCTTCATCGATCCGTCGGACGGCAGCATCGACCTCGTGCACGACCGGCCGCCGCTGGTCATCAACGGCTGGTCACCCATCTATCCGCTCAGCGTCATGGTTGTGCACAACCGCTCGCTGAGCAGCATTGAAACTGAACGCGTGCAGCGGAAACGCCTCGAGCAGGCGCTGTCGATTGCCGAAAAAGTCCAGACGATCCAGACGAACCGGCCGTGGGCCGGGCTGGTTGTCGTTGGCGATTTCAACGCGTTCGAGTTCAGCGACGGTTACGTCGATGCGGTGGGGCACATTCGCGGCGATTTCGATCCTACGACAAGCCTGCTGTCGGGCGCGGATCTCGTGGATCCCAACCTCATGAACCAGATCGAGTCACTGCCGCCCGAGGAACGCTACTCGTTCGTGTTCCGCGGCAATGCGCAAACGCTGGACCACGCGTTGACGGGCCGGTCGCTGGATTTCCGTACGCGTGGCCTGCAATTCGTACGCGGCAACGCGGACGCGGCGGTCGATCTGATCAACGACGATTCGACCCTGGTCAGGGCGTCGGACCACGACGGTTTTGTGCTGTACATCGACACGTTCCCGTTCCGGCGTTACTGGTAGTCCGCACACGCAAGCGGCATGG